>MTLE01000170.1_pt1 | contig 156909 bp, 144 predicted proteins | sample 1982461 | NCBI WGS metagenome assembly MTLE01 (sample SAMN05712605, study PRJNA340218) | biofilm metagenome | isolation source: sample SPL anode biofilm adapted to -200 mV | place: USA | collected 2012-02-03
CCAAACCGGGCTTCCACCAGGAACAGTTCGAGATTATCATCAGCTGAACAGGCGAAGCGACTGGTAAGAACCGTGGCCAAGCCAACTTTTTGCTTGACTTGTGACCATTTGGTCACTATAGTTCAAAACTCTTTTAAAACCGATGCGCATGGAGAAATGATATGTACGCAGTTATCAAGACTGGTGGCAAACAATATAAGGTAGCCGAGGGCGAATTCCTCAAGGTTGAGAAGCTTGTCGGCGAGGTTGGCGACAGCGTCGAATTCGGCGAAGTACTGATGATCGGCGGCGAGAAGATCGTGGTGGGCGCGCCCCATGTGGCAGGCGCCACGGTAACCGCCAAGATTGCAGTCCAGGGCAAGGACAAGAAGATTCTCGTGTTCAAGTCCAAGCGTCGCAAGGGCACTCGCAAACTGCGCGGCCACCGTCAGCACAAGACCGTGCTCAAGATCGAGAAAATCAGCGCATAATTAAATCTTTTCCCAGGAGTCAGGAAAATGGCACATAAGAAAGCGGGCGGAAGTTCACGTAACGGCAGGGACTCGAAAGGCCAGCGTCTCGGCTGCAAGAAATTCGGCGGCGAAACCGTCAAGGCAGGCAACATCATCTATCGTCAGCGCGGAACCCAGATCCACCCCGGCAACAACGTGGGTTGCGGCAAGGACTACACCCTGTTCGCGCTGATCGAGGGCATCGTAACCTTCGAGCGCATGGGTCGCGACCGCAAGAAGGTTTCCGTTTACCCCAACTAGCAATCCGCTTCAACACGGCATGCAGAGCCCGGAAGATCCGTCTTCCGGGCTTTTTGCATTCCTCTTTCCCTCAGAACAGGGAGTGCTGGCCGCTCTCCATCTCCTTCGCGGGCCTGACGACTGACCGCTCCAGCGGATAGTCGCCGATCAGGGCCGAGCCGGCGGGATTGTGCTTCTTCAGGTTGGCAGCGACCGCCTTCGGGCTGGCATTGGCATAGCAGTAAACGCACTGGAACGGGCAGCTGTTGTAGACCCCCATGTCCACCGACTCCACGCAGCCGCACTCCTTGCGCTGGCGCCTGTCCCTGGAAAAGGTAGTGCTGACGCCGAACAGTTCCCGCACCAAACCGCCGTCGATGCAGTGGCCATGCCCGATGCCGATCCGCTCCAGTTCCTCCGCCTCCGCGCAGGAATAGAGCTCCATGCCGTTCTCCGCAGCGCATGCCCGCATCCCCTTCAGCAGCTCCCAACGCCCGTTCCGGAACCCTTCCCCCCTGATGTCGTCAATAACGACCCCCTCTTCCCGTTCGAGTGTCGCAAGGCGGCCCTTCGCCTTGCCGTAGAAATCCAAGAAGCTGAACATGACCCGTAGGCTTGCGCCGCGCAACTCCGTGGCCATATGGCCGAACATTTCCCTGTGGTACTCCAGGGGGGTGCGGCTGCTCAGGATCAGCGGGTCGTAGCGCCAGACCAGCCGCCGGGGACCGATCATCTCCCCCAGAGTACGGAAGGTATGGATCCGCTCGGACAGAGGGGGAAGGTTGGGCTCGAAGGACCGTTCATAGGGATTGAGGGTGAACTGGACGTAGTAGTTGAGTCCCCGGTCATCCAGTTCAGCCAAAAAGGGGAAGAGCGGCTTGGGATTTTTGGTCCAGAACACGATGGCGTCCACGTCCTCCGGCCTGAGACTTATCGCCTTGACCTGATGGGCGTTAAAGGGATTGACCCGGTGGAAGAAGCCCTGGCGCACCCGTTCCATAAACCAGTGGGCAAAGAAGGCCGGTATGTCGCTGCGCCTGCTGGCGGAGATGATGGCCATGGCTCTCCTACCTCCTCACTTACCTCATAACCCCTCGATCCGCTCTCCCCTGCGCAGGGCGTTGCGCACCGCCTGGAGGCAGTTGTCCATCTCCTCGAAGCGGGAGAGGTTGGCCCGCTCAACAGCGCTGGTCTCCAGTATGCGGGAGATGCCGCCGTTTTTGATCACCAGACGACGATCCCCCATCAGGGCCAGGACCGGGTCGTGGGTGGCCATGAGCACGATCTTGCGTTTGTCCACCAGGGTGCGCACCGCCCGCTTGCGGTCGATGCCGGCATTCTCGATCTCGTCGATCAGCACGATGGGGGAGCTGCTCAGACAGGAGGTGTCGGCGATCATCAGAGCCCGGGACTGGCCACCGGAGAGGGAGGTGACCGGCGTGGCCGGGGAGAATTTCTCGCCCGCCAGGTCGTTGGCCAGACCGATGATGGTTAAGGTAACCCCCGCCACATCTTCCACCATGCGGCTCTCGGCGTGCATGGCGACGAACTCCTCCACGGTCATGTCCATGACGAAGTTCATGTTCTGGGAGAGCTGGGCCACCAGCTTGTGGTCGATGGAGAAACGCTTGCCGGCCTCCGGCGCCTGACCGTTGATCAGGATGACCCGGCCGGTGGGACTGTCCCCCTGGGCCATCCACTCGATATCGGCCAAAAGCCGGCTTTTTCCCGAGCCGGTGGGGCCGACGATGCTGATCACCTCCCCCGGCCTGACGGTCAGTTCCAGCGCCTCCTGGTTGCCGTCCTTGTCGTGCCCCCCCCGGATGGTGACCGACTCCACCCCCTGATTGAGGCGGGCGCTCTTCAGGCCATCCATCAGCCGGACAAAGGCGGCGAAGCGCTCGCCGAGCTCGCTGCGCTCGATGCCCAGGTCCTCCAGCAGCCCGGATTCGAGGGAGGCGAAGTAGTCGGTCGCGCTCTCCCCTTCACGCGGGAGGCCGAGCCCCAGGCTGGCGAAGAAGTCCCGCAGGTTCGGCTCGGCATGCAGCAGTTCGTCACCGTCCATCCGCAACAGGGTGGTAACGCGGTCGCCGCTCATGACGCTCCCCCCTGGAAGCACATCTTCCTGACATTGCCCATCTGGTAGTCGCTGCCGATCTTGCGCTGCCCCAGACAGTAGGAGCAGAGCGCAGCTGGCATGCTGAAGCGCAAAAGCCTGCCCTCCAACTGATCCGTCTCAGGAGCGCTCATCAAAAGCCTGCCCAGCTCGTGCCCCCCCTGGCCGGTCAGACCGTTGACCTGCAGGATGGTTGCCGGGCCATTCACCTGGCGCACCCGATAGGCGAAGACCTCCCGTTCGGCCTGTGAAACGATGTCCCCCTTGGTGATCACCACCAGGTCGGCCATCTTCAGCATGGGACCGATCTTCCTGGGAGTATCCACGCCGCTCAGGTTGTCGATCACGCAGACCGCCAGCACCCCCTGGATGTGAGGGGCGCAGCGGTTGCACAGGCCGGCGCTCTCGATCACCAGCAGGTCGAAACCGCTCTCCACACCCCAGGTCAGGCAGTCTTCGGCATTGCTGACAAAGAAGTGGTCGGGGCAGAGGTTGCCGGAAATGCCGGTGGTGACCGCGATCCCCTGTTTCTCGTACAGGGACTGATCCTGGGTGGAGAGGCTGTCGAACTTGACCACCCCTACCCTCGCCCCCTCCCGCATGAGCGAGCTCAGGGCCTTGATGGTGACGGCGGTCTTGCCCGACGACGGCGGGCCTGCAACGGTGACCAGCCTCACCGCTCTTCCCCGCGGAAGGAGGCCAGGAAGAGGGCATTGGTCTCGGCGATCAGACTCTTGAGATCGTTGTTCTTGACGTACTCCCAGCCGATCCACTTGAAGCTGGAGTTCTCCGGCAGCCGGTTGTCAACCGCCGGGTGCAGGGCGGGGAAGGAGGCTCCGGCGCAGATTGCGGCCACCCGCGGGCCGATAAGGAAGTCGATCAGGGGGCGCAACTGCTCCCGCTTTTCGCTTTTGACCAGCATGGTGACCGGGCTGACCAGGGCGCCATCCTCGGGCCAGATCACGCTGACCCTGTCGCGGTTCTTGATGGTGTTGGCGAAGAAGAGCGGCATGACGCTGATGGCAGGCGTCCCCTCCTGGCCGCTGCCGGCAGCCTTGACCATCTGGGAGGGGTGCCATCCCCAGGCAACGCTGCGCCCCAGACTCTTAAGCCCCTCCTGGCCGAAATCCTTGAACAGGGAGAGCGACAGGGTTTCGCAGAAGGTCCCCACCCGGTTGCCCCGGATGGCGATGCTCTTCTCGTACACCGGATCCAGCAGATCCTCCCAGCGCCGCGGGAGGGGGCGATTCCCCAGGCGGGTGTGGTCCACCACCGGCAGCAGCAGGTTCATGGCCAGCAGGGTATAGTGGCTGTCCGGGTCCACCACCCCCAGGGGGGAGAGATGCCGGTCACCGGAGGAGAGGTTGACAGCAGCGAAGCATCCGCTCTGGATGAAACGCCGCACAAAGCCGGGATGGTAGAAGCTGTTGAAGCCGGGGGTGATGACAATGTCCGGCATCTCATCCACGCTCTCGAAATGATCCGCGTAGTCGGCGTACTCGATCTGGTTGTTGGCGTTCCCCTCGATGCGGCAGGTGAGTCCGGCTCGCTCCTGGGGGCCAAGCTCCTCCAGGAAGTCGTTCACGGCCTCCTCCAGCGGCACCTTGAGAGGACAGGGGAGCAGGGCGAGCAGGCTCAGGGGGCGGGAAGGGGAATGGGCTGAGCTCAGGGATTCGGCGGCGATGGCGTCATTCAGCAGAATGCGGAACGATTCCGCGTTGATGCCAGCCGCCCGAAGGGCGGTACGCAGGGTCAATGCCCGACCAAAGATTTCCCGCACCTGCTGATCAACAAACTGGTGGAGGCCGTAGGAGCATAAAACCGGCACTGTCTCCGGATGGCGGGAGACAAGGTCATGGATGGTCAGGTCCAGCAGGGAATCGGGCATTGAGCGTTCCTCGGGTGTGGGTATGGTCACAGGGTTCAAACCCTCCATGCTCACCCCATGCCAAAACGGCCAGCCACACAACAATCACCTTATTGCAGCTCGTTATCGTTCACTGGGCTGTCTAACCCCAGGGATGTGGCGCATTTTTCATCAGAAGCATCACCGAGTGCGGCGAAACTGCCCATCGTCCACTGAAACAAAAAGGGCCACGACTCTGGTCGTGGCCCCACGGCACTATCCGAAACCGCGCCTCAGCCTACAGCGGCAGCGAGGGGAGCTCCACCCCGGCCATCTTCTGTACCATGCGCACCACCTGGCAGCTGTAGCCGTACTCGTTGTCGTACCAGACGTAGAGAACGCAGCGCTTCCCCTCGGCGATGGTGGCCAGGGAATCCACCACTCCGGCCTGGCGGGAGCCGACGAAGTCGCTGGAGACGACCTCGGGGCAGTTGGTGTAGCCGATCTGGTTCTGCAGGGGAGACTCCAGGGAGATGTCCCGCAGGTAGTTGTTGACCTCCTCCACCGTCACCTCCTGGGTCAGCTCCATGTTGAGGATTGCCAGGGAGACGTTGGGGGTGGGCACGCGGATGGCGTTGCCGGTCAGCTTGCCGGCAAGCGACGGAACCACCTTGGCCACCGCCTTGGCCGCACCGGTCTCGGTGATGACCATGTTCAGGGCAGCGCTTCTGCCGCGGCGGGATGCCTTATGGTAGTTGTCGATCAGGTTCTGGTCGTTGGTGTAGGAGTGGCAGGTCTCCATGTGGCAGTGGACGATGCCGAAACGGTCGTTGAGGGTTTTCAGCACCGGCACGATGGCGTTGGTGGTGCAACTGGCGGCCGAGAAGATGTTCTCCTCCGGTGTGATCAGTTCGTTGTTGATGCCCGGCACCACGTTGGGGATGTCCCCCTTGCCCGGAGCGGTCAGGATCACCTTGCTGATGCCGGGCGCCTTCAGGTGCCTGCCCAGCCCCTCGCGGTCGCGCCACTTGCCGGTGTTGTCGATCAGGATGGCGTTGTTGATGCCATACTGGGTATAGTCCACACTCTCGGGTGAATCGGAATAGATCAGGCGGATCATGTTGCCGTTGGCGATGATGGCGTTCTCCTCTTCGTCAACAGTGATGATGCCGCCGAAGTGGCCGTGCACGGAGTCGCGCTGCAGCAGGCTGGCACGCTTGAGCAGGTCGTCGGCGGCTCCCTTGCGCACCACGAAGGCCTTGAGGCGGAACTTCTCGCCGCCACCCTTCTTCTCCACCAGGATGCGGGCCAGCAGGCGGCCGATGCGGCCGAAGCCGTAGAGGACGATATCCTGGGGCTCGTCCAGCAAGGGACCGCAGCCGGTGTTGACCGTGGCCAGTTCCTGTGCCACATACTGGTCCAGGGAGAGGCTCCCCTCCTGCCCCGCGTAGCGGACAGCCAGTTTGCCCAGATCGATGCGCGCCGGAGCGAGATCCAGTTTGGAGATCGCCTGCAAAACCGGGAAGGTCTGACGGACCGACAGTTCCCTGTCCAGGATCCGCCGGGCAAAACGATGGGCTGTCAGGATCTCGATGGCGGTGCTGTGCACCAGTGAACGACCGTAGATGGTGGTGACAATGCTCTTCTCCCGGTAGAGGCGGCCGATCAGGGGGAGCATCTCTTCGGCGCACGCCTCGTGGTCCAGCCATTCATTCAGATATTCGTCCTGTTTTGCCAAGTTCATCCGTTTCCCTCCGTCTCTCTGTATTCAAATTATTGGTTTGCATCCACAAGCGTTGCCTTGAAATCCGCCTCGCAAACCAGAATATCCTCGACATAGGTCTTGCCGCTGATCACCCACACGCCGCGGCGACGCTGCAGGGTGGTCACTTCCAGGCGCAACTGGTCGCCGGGGAAAACCGGCTTCCTGAATTTGGCGTTGTCGATGGCCATGAAGTAGCAGACCTTGTTGTGATAATCAGTGCCGTCGGCCTTGTAGGCCATCAGGCAGGCCACCTGGGCCATGGCCTCCACGATCAGAACCCCGGGCATGACCGGATGGCCGGGGAAGTGTCCCTGGAAGAAGTGCTCGTCCATGGTGGTGTTCTTGATGCCGACGCAACGCTCGCCGCCTTCCAGCTCGATGATCCGGTCAACCATCAGGAAAGGGGGGCGATGCGGCAAAACCTTCATGATTTCATTAACGTCAAGATACATGTGCATCCTCCTCGCAGGAAAAAGAGTATACCAGAAAATTCGAACGATGCTATCAGCGCTTTATGAAAAAGTCAAAAGAAACCCCCTCTCCCTGGCGGCTGAAATGTGCGCGCGAGAAGAAAGGGGGAGCTGGCCCTGCGTCCGGTTCAGCGGATGCGGCGTATCAGCCGCAGCAGCCCGTCCAGGATTGTCAGCGGGCTGGGGGGGCAGCCGGGGATGTAGAGATCAACCGGAAGCAGCCCGTCGGCGCCGTTATGCACCTCGTCGTGGTCCTTGAAGGGTCCGCCGTTGATGGCGCAGGCGCCGGTCACGATGACCAGCTTGGGGTCGGGTATGGCGGCATAGGTATCCAGCAGGGCAAGACGCATGTTTTCGCTCACCGGACCGGTTATGAACAGGCCGTCGGCATGGCGGGGGCTGGCCACGAACTGGATGCCGAAGCGCCCCAAATCCCAGCCGATGGTGGAGAGCACGTTGGTGTCCGCCTCGCAGGCGTTGCAGCCGCCGGCGCTCACCTCGCGCAGTTTGAGCGAACGGCCGTACAGGCGCAAAAGCTCTCTGCCCATGGCCTCGGCGGGCTGGTACCGCTCGGCGGCCCTGACCACGAGCCCCTCCCGACTGCGGCTGGCCAGAGCGGCATCGTTGCTGAAGGAGATTGCGCCCTGCCGGCACTCCTCGGCACACTGGCCGCAGAACAGACACTTCCCCATGTCAAGGCTCAGCGCCCTGTCAGCGGAAATGGCGCCGTAGGGGCAGCTCTCGGCGCAGGCACGGCAGCCGGATTCGCAGCGGGACGCGTCCAGCAGCGGCAGCCCGCGAAAACGGGGTGGCAACGGCAAGGGGGCATCGGGATAGGCGAACGTGCGATGCCCCTGGCGGCAACGTGCGAGAATGGCTCGAAGCATACTGACTCCAATTCAGAAGGTTTCTCAAAGGGAAAAACCGTGACTCGCAACCAGTCACCGGCTTCCAGTCACGGCCTCTGTCACAGGTCAAACCCGCAGTAGGACAGGTTGAAGCTCTTGTTGCAGAGCGGGAAATCCGATATCTGCTGGTTGCGCAGCGCCAGGGCCAGACCGGTCCAGTTGTGGAAGGAGGGATCGGTGATCTTGTAGCGCTGGAAACGCCCCTCTCCGTCAGTCAGGACGGTGTGGCAGATCTCTCCCCGCCACCCCTCGGTCAGCGCCACGGCGCAGCGGTCGGGCGCGACCTTGGTTGGCTGGTTGCGAAAGCCGCCGCGGGGGAGGTGCTGCAGCTGTTCCTCGATGAAATCCAGGGAGCGCTCCATCTCCAGCCAGCGCACCAGGGCACGGCCATACACGTCGCCGCTGGCGGCGGTGACGACCGGAATCTGGCTCATGCGGAAGATGCCGAAGGGGTGGTCGCGGCGCACGTCGCGGTTCACGTCGCAGGCGCGGGCGGCCGGCCCCACCAGCCCGATCTCCCGGGCAACCTCAGCGCTAAGCTGGCCGGTGTTTTCCAGGCGGGCCATGACCGAGGGGGTGTCCCAGAGCAGGTTGATGGCCTGGGTCACCTCCCGACGCGCGAGGTGTAACCGCTCAAGCACGCTCTGTGCAATGTCGGCGTCACAGTCATAGCCGAGCCCACCGGGGCGGAGCAGGCCGCGTCCGAAGCGGCTGCCGCACAACAGGGCGGTCATGTTGAGGAAATCGCCCCGGATGCGTCCACAGAACGAGGAGGTGGGCAGATAGCCCACATCGCCGGCAATGGCCCCCAGGTCGCCGGTGTGGTTGGCCAGGCGCTCCAGTTCCAGGGCCACGCCGCGCACCGCCTCGGCCCGGGGAGGCGCGAAGACCGCGCCCAGGGCCTCCATGTTCATGCAAAAGGCCTGGCCATGGCCGATGCTGGTGTCGCCGGCAACCGTCTCCATCTGGTGCATGGTTCGCGGCGACGGCCCGCCGATCAGGGCCCGCTCGATGCCGCGGTGCTGGAACCCCAGGGCTATCTCCAGGTGAAAGACCTCTTCGCCATGGCACTGGAAGCGGAAGTGTCCCGGCTCGATGATGCCGGCATGCACCGGCCCCACCGCCACCTCGTGAACCTCGTCCCCCTCCACGCGGTAGAAGTCCATCACCGCCGGCAGCAGGCCGGTGTCACTGTTCTTCCAGAACTGTTCCCCAGCGCACAGCGGCTTCTGAAAGCGCACCGGCTTGAACCAGGGATGCCCCTCCGGCCGCACCAGGCACTGCTCGGCAATCTCGCGCTCGAAGAGGTGCAGTTGGGGACAGGCCTCGGCCAGGGAGGGGAAGCTGTCCTTTACCCGGGTGGAGAAGATACCCAGGGAGCCGCTTCCCCTGGAGGCCATGACGCAGTAGAGGATCGCCCCCGAGGAAGAGGGAGCGCCGAAATAGGAGCAGATCCGCCAGCCATGCCCGGTTGCGTCCAGGATCCCCTGGAAGAAGCCGTCGTTGTCCAGCAGGGGGATCTCGCCGCGCCCGAAGCAGGCGCCGTTGTGGAAGGTCTTCATGCCGTGACTCATGCCCGCACCTCCAGAAGCGACGCAGCCGCGCGCAGGATGGCCAGCAGCGGCTCAGGTATCCAGACCCCCAGCAGGAACACCACAAGCAGCATGACCAGGGGCGGTCCCACCGTCCAGATCGTGTCGCGGTAGGGGCTCGACTCGCTGGACTCGGGCACCTCACCCATGACCATGGGGAGTACGGTCAGGGCCATGCCGATGAAGATGATGGTCAGGGAGAGCAGGAAGAGCGCCGCCACCAGCATGCGCCCCTGCATGAAGGCGCTGCTGACGATGGTGAATTCGCTGATGAAGGGGGCAAAGGGAGGAGAACCGGTGATGGCGATGAAGCCGGCCAGGAACAGCCCCCCGGACCAGGGGAGCCGCCGCAGGACGCCCGCCACCTGGCTGGTGCTCTTGCTGTTGTAGGAGCGGTGGATGTTGCCGGAGGAGAGGAACAGCACCCCCTTGGTCAGGCCGTTGGCAAAGACATGAAACAGTGCGCCGAAGATGGCCTTGCCCCCCAGCCCCAGGGCCACAGCCATGATGCCCACATGCTCCACGCTGGAATAGGCCAGCATCCGCTTGAAGTCTGCCTGGCGGGCCATGAACACCGCGGCCAGGAACATGGAGATCAGCCCCATGACCACCAGGGCGTTCTGGAAGAAGACGATCTCCCGGGTTGCCAGGCAGAGCTGGTAGATGCGCAAGAGCGCCAGAAAGGCCAGGTTGACCAGGCCGCCGGCCAGCATGGCGCCCACCAGCCCGGGGGCCTCGCCATAGGCGTCCGGCTTCCAGGTGTGCAGCGGCGCCAGCCCCATCTTGGAACCGAAGCCGACCAGCAGGAATACGAAGGCGGCATGTACCCAGCCCGGGGAGAGCCGTGGCGCGTCGCGCATCAGGTCGTCCAGCAGAAGCGACGGCTCCATGCCGGAAACGATGGTGGAATAGCCCAGGAAGAAGAGGCCGATCAGGGCCAGGGCAACCCCCACGGAGCAGATCAGCAGGTATTTCCAGGTGGCTTCGATGGAGCGGGCGTTGCGGTTGAAGTAGATCAGGGGCGCCATGGAGATGGTGGTGGTCTCCAGCGCCACCCAGAGCAGCCCCAGGTGATGGGTTGTCGTTACCAGGGAGGCGGCGGACAGGCAGACCAGCAGACCGATGCAGAGGATGCGGCTGGAGCGCTCCCTGCGGTAGGCCAGATAGCCCAGGGCGTAGAGGGAACAGAACAGGAACAGTACGCTGGTGCAGAGCAGGACGATCTTGCCCAGGGGGTCCAGATTGAACCACCCGCCCGGCGAAGGGAGTGGGGTACGGTACAGAAGCCACAGGGTCAGCCCGAGGTGGGGGAAGGCGAACAGGGGCAAAAGCGCCGGACGGTGGCGGTCGCCGGGGAGCAGCCAGGCCAGCAGGGCGCCGGCGAGCGGTAACAGTATTAGAGCGGCGAGCATGTATCTACTCCTCTTTCAGGGAGGTCAATCGCGAGGTGTCCAGGGAGGAGAATTCGCGGCTGATGTGGTTGATGACGATCCCCATGACAAAGGTGCCCACCAGCAGGTCCAAGAGCACACCCGCCTCCACCATCAGCGGCATGGCTTCGGCCAGCAGCAGGCCGAAGATGAAGATACCGTTTTCCAGCACCAGATAGCCCAGAACCTGGGAGATGGCCTTGCGCCGGGTGGTCAGGATCAGGAAGCCGCTCATCAGGGTGGCTATGGACGCCGGTACGAACAGATAATTCTGGTGCTCGGGAAGCAGGGGGAGCTTGCCGGCAAAGCCGAAGGAGAGCGCAGTGAAGAGCGCTCCCAGAAGCAGGGTCGGCACATAGCCCATAAACGGTTCCACCTCGCGCTTGATCTCGGCGGAACGGATGGCGCGCCCCAGAAGCAGCGGGATGATCACCCCCTTGATGACCAGGATGCCCACCGTGATGGCCACTAGGTGCCAGGAAAAGGGGTGGATCAGGCCGGGAAGGATTCCCAGGATGACCCCCTGGACGGCAACGGCGCGGATGGAGAAGACCAGGCGGCTGGTGCCGATGGTGATGAAGTTGATCAACAGGACGAGGACGAGCAGCTGGTCGGGCAATGAGAACATGGGGGTCACCTGATGACGAGCAGGGTGGAAAACGCGGCCAGGATGGTTGCGGCCACCAGCAGTTGGGGGACCCGGACCAGCCTGAGGCGGGCCATGACCGATTCCACCACGCCTATGGCAACCGCCAGGAGCAGCATGGAACCGACGAAGATCCCCCAGTCGGCCAGGGGGTTAGCGCTGGTGAAGGGGAGCGCCAGGTGCATGAAGAAGGCGCCCAGCACGAACAGCTTCAGCGCCGCCCCGTACAGGATCAGCCCGAAGGCCGGGCCGCTGTGGTCCAGCACCATCACCTCGTGGATCATGGTCAGCTCCAGGTGGGTGGTGGGGTCGTCGAAGGGGATGCGGCAGTTTTCAGCCAAAAGCACGATGAACATGCCGCCGATCAACAGCAGCATGGCAGCGCCGGCATTCAGCCAGAGCCACTGGTCCAGGCCGGAGAGCATGCCGGTGAGGGAGTAGCTCCCCGAGAGGCGGGAGAGGGTGATCAGGGCGAAGAAGAGGGTCGGCTCGGCCAGACAGGAGTAGGTGGCCTCGCGGGCCGTGCCCATCCCCTCGAAGCTGGAGCCGGTGTCAAGGGCGGCGGCCATGGTGAAGAAGCGCCCCAGGGCGAACAGGTAGGCGTAGAGGATCATGTCCCCCTGGAAGGAGATCGGCGCGGGATGGGCGCCAAAGGGGACCAGCAGGCTGGCCACCAGGGTCGTTGCCAGGCCCACGATGGGGCCGGCGCGGAAGATCCAGGTGGTGGTGCTGCTGAAAACGGTCCCCTTGCGCAGCAGACGGAGGATGTCATAGTACGGCTGCAGGAAGGGAGCGCCGACCCGGCCGGCAAAGGCCGCCTTGGTCTTGGCGATCACCCCCAGCAGGAGCGGCGGCATGATCAGCGCCAGCAGGATGTGAATCAGGCTGTTCGTCATAAGCCCCCCGTGGTTGGTTCAGTGTGCCCAGAGCATCAGGATCAGCAGTGTGGCAAAGATATAGATCATGTACACATGCATCCTGCCGTGCTGCAGGCGCATCAGAAAAGCGAACAGCAGCCCGGCCAGGGTGAACAGCGGAGTAACGATGCGGTCCAGCAGGGTCTCCGTGGGCTGGTCAACGCAGTCGGCCGTCAGCGGAAAGAGCCCCGCCAGGGCGGGACGCCGGATGCGCTGGCGTATGAAACCGTTGAAGACGGAAACGGCGTACTCGGAGAACGACGATGCCGTGTACTGGATGCGTGGCGTCGGCCGCTGGTAGCCGCAGCCCCAGGTGGGGCCGCTGGCCTGCGGCGCCCGCGCCAAGAGCATGCGCCAGAAGACGAACACCAGGGCCGAAACAAGCAGCAGGAACAGCCCAAGCCGCGAGAGCTGCTCCAGAATGGAGGCGTAGCCCAGGGAGAGGGTGGCGCTCAGCCCGGGCGGAACGAACAGCGCCATGGCAGGTTCAACCAGACGCAGCCCGTACTGGGGCAAGAGGCCGACCATCAGGCAGAGCAGCGCCAGGAGCGCCAGGGGAATCAGCATGGCGGGACCCGCCTCATGGGTATGGCCGGCCTCCTGGTTGCGGGGCGCGCCGAGGAAGATGCAGCAGTACAGCTTGGTAAAGGCGATCAGCGCCAGCCCCCCCACCAGTGCCAGGAGCGGCGCCAGCAACACCAGGAAGGTCAGGCTTGCGGCCTGGAGTTGGGAGAAGAAGCCCAGGTAGAGCAGGAATTCACTGACAAAACCGTTCAGGGGGGGAATGCCGCAGATGGCCAGTGAGCCGACCAGGACAAGCAGGGCGGTCCGGGGCATCCCCTTGGCCAGCCCTCCCATCAGGTTCATGTCGCGCGTTCCGCTGGCATGGATGATGACACCGGAACCGAGGAAGAGCAGCGGCTTGAACAGGCTGTGGTTGAGGATATGCAGCAGGGCACCGGCCATGCCCAGGTAGGCCAGGGTCGTATTGTGGCTAGAGATGCCCATCATGGCCACCCCCAGGCCGGTGGTGATGGTGCCGATATTTTCGATGCTGCTGCAGGCCAGCAGACGCTTCAGGTCACGCTGGGCAACGGCGAAGGAGATGCCCAGCAGGGCCGAGGCGATTCCGGCCAGGGCCAGAAAAGCGCCCCAGGAGAGCGGCGGGTCGCGGAAAAAGGTCAGGGTGCGGAAGATGCCGTAGAGCCCCATCTTGAGCATGACCCCGGACATCATGGCGGAGACGTGGCTGGGTGCGTTGGCGTGGGCCGAGGGGAGCCAGATGTGCAGCGGCATGATGCCCCCCTTGGCGCCGAAGCCGATGAAGGCGGCCAGGGCAATGGCCAGGGAGGCGGCCGGCAGCGCTGAGAGCGAGCCGGCAGGGGGGAGGAGGAACGAGCCGCTGCTGCTGGCCAGCAGGGAGAAGTAGACGAACAGGGCGGCGGTGCCGCAATGGGTGGCAACCAGATAGACGATTCCGGCGCGGCGCACATCCTCCCGGCCATGCTCCGTAACCAGCAGGAAATAGGCCGACAGCGCCATGACCTCCCATACCATCAAAAAAAAGACGCTGTTACGCGCCATGAGCAGTATCGCCATCGATGAGGCCAGCAGGCCGTAAAAAAACGTCAGCATGGGCTCGCTGCCGCGATTCTTTGTGGCAGGCCAGTACCCCAGGGCAAAGAGCGACCCCGCCCCGGCCACCAGAAAGACCGGCAGCAGGAAAAAGGCCGAGAGCGGATCGATGGCCAGTTCGCACGGCCCGAAGGGGAGTCCCCATTCGAGAACATAGGCCGGGACCCTGTCGCTGAACAGCAGCATCAGCGCTGCCGGGATGCCGGCCAGGCTGGCCAGGATCGTGAGAACCGTGGCCACGATCTGCCCGGGACCGGGTGTGCGCAGGAACAGGCCGGGAAGACCGGCGCAGCCCATGGCAAGCGCGGCAACGATCGCCAGGAGTGCAGGGTCGCCCCCCCCCTGCGGAGCATAAAACATGATAGGAGCTCCTTGGAAAGGATGATACATAGGTGTGCTTCTGAAAAAACCCGGAGCAACGGGTAAATGTGGATAGTGAACCTCCAGCGCCGTATGAGTCAATAAAAAAATAGCGCTTGTTATATTATTATGTGGTATTTTTAAAAACGTGTCGTTATTATTAACGACACACAAGGAGCCAACAACATGTCAACAACGCGGCTTAACATTACGCTGCCAACACACATCGTGGACGACGTCAAGGCGCTCTACGGACCGCGCGGGATCAGCCAGTTTCTGGAGGAGGCGGCGGCCGAGAAGCTGGCGGCGCTGAAAAAGAACGCCTATCAGGGTCTGATCGAGGGATATCAGGCAACGGCCGAGGAAACGGTGGAAGTGCTCAAGAAGTTCGAAAACGTGGTAACGGAGAAACGCGATGTTTAAGCGGGGCGGCATCTATCCGGTCAACCTGGCCCATCACGGAACCGGCCTGCAGGAGAGCTGCCCTTGCCTGGTGGTCAGCAACAATATCAGCAACGAATACTCTTCGGTGGTGACCATCATCCCGCTTTCGACCACCAACCTGGACCGGATCTATGATTTCGAGTGTTTCCTCCCAGCAGCAAAGAGCGGTCTGGCCGTTGACGCCAAAATCAGCTCGCACATCATCATCACCATCGACAAGAGCGCGGTGGTGGGCGAACGGGTGGGCTTTCTCAACAAGGGGGTGATGGAGCAGGTGGAAAAGACGCTCCGCCTGCAGCTGGCCCTGGAGTAGCAGGCACAAAAAAACCCCGCGGGAAGATCCGGCGGGGCTCGGTCAGGCATCCAGAACCGGTTAGGGGACCTGGACAACCTCTTTCACCGCGGGAATCTGTTCCTTCATGGCACGCTCGATCCCCATCTTGAGGGTCATGGTGGACATGGGGCAGCTGCCGCACGCGCCTTTAAGACGCACCTTGACAATGCCGTCTGCCGTCACTTCAACCAGCTCCACATCTCCGCCATCTGCCTGCAGGGCAGGACGCACCTGCCCAAGAACCCTCAATACATCTTCTTTCATGCTCTCATTCTCCTTTTATCGTCTATGATCTACCACTGCGCCACATACCATCGCTTCATGCACCGCAATTTCCATAACCGGGGGGGCGTCCGAGCAGCCCCCCGGTATCATCAGCCTCTTCTCCTCGTGGAGAAGGGCTATTTAACCAGAAACTCCTCTTCCGACTGGGGCGAAGGGACGATCTTCACCAGTACCTGCGTATAGAGCGGCGCGACCGCGCCATTGATGACCGGCGTAGAGACCTGCAGCCCCTCATAGGGTTGCCATCCCTGTGATAACGCCTCATTAACCCTGGCTTTCAGGGCTGTTACATCGTTTTCGCTGACAACCGAGTATTCCGTAATCATAGTCCACTCCTTTCTATTCCAGTACCGGCTTCACGGAAAGAAATGACAGTTTTTCGACCATAGTTGCTGTCACCGCAAATGTCAATATGATGATATCCGGAGCATGCCTCATCGACATTGGCGGCGCCGTGAACGTACCGTACCCACCATGCCTCCGTCACCGGCCATTAGCCCGCGCATTCCGGACAACCTCCCACCCCCCTCCGTAGCCAGCATTCTCTTTTCCAATCCCGGACCGCGGCATGCACTCCCCTGACCCGCCCTTCGTTAAAGACCAGTGGCGGCCAGGACCATCCGCTTACAGTATACCCGATGGATGACCGCCGCGCTTTCATGAAATTTTGCCTTGACAGAGCAAGGCCGCGTCCGTATTTTGGAATGAACGTTCATTCCTAAGGAGTATTACATACCCCATGTCGAAACCAGATAAACGAGACGAGATCATCCGCGCAGCCCTGGAACTGATAGCCGAGCATGGCTTCCATGGAGCCCCCATGGCCATGATCGCCGAGCGCGCCGGCGTGGGCGCGGGCACGATCTACCGCTACTTCGAGAACAAAGATGTGCTGATCAACGAGCTCTACCTTGGCATCGAAAAACAGATCAAACAGTCCCTGCATGAGGGATACTCGCTGGACAGACCATTCAGGGAACGCTTCCTCCACCTGGGAACTGCGCTGTTGCGACACTTCATCGCCCACCCTCTGGACTTCCGCTATCTGGAGCAGTTCCACAACTCCCCCTTCGGCGTAGCCTTCCGCCGCGACAAAATGTTGGGAGACTCAAGCGGCGGTTGCAACGTGTTCAAGGAGCTGTTCGAACTGGGAGTGGCGCAGCAGATCCTGAAGGAGTTCCCCCTGGTGATCCTGTTCGACCTGTTCTTCGGCCCGGTGGTCTCCGTTGCCCGGGATCACATATTGGGTTTCATCCAGCTGGATGAGGTCATGATCCAACGCATCATCGAGGCCTGCTGGGACACGGTCAAACGCTGATCATCAACGCCTATTCGCCCTGCTTGACCTGACCGGGTCTGCAGCACAAACTTCCACACAAAAAGACTGAACGTTCATTCATTTTATTTCACGTATCGAGGTAGCGAACCATGCATGTCACACAAACAATCAAACGCGCCACTCTCCTGGCCGGTATTGCCGGGGTACTCATGCTCAACGGCTGCGGCAATAAACAGTCGGGCGCAACCCCACCCCCCGCTCCCCCCGTGGTAGGCGTCGTCATCATCAAACCCCAGCGGGTGGAGTTGACAACGGAGCTGGCCGGACGCACGGCCGCCTACCTGGTGGCCGAGGTGCGTCCCCAGGTGAACGGCATCGTCCAGAAGCGGCTCTTCACCGAGGGGAGCGACGTCAAGGCCGGCCAGGTCCTCTACCAGATCGATCCCTCCACCTATCGCGCCGCCCATGCCAGCGCCAGAGCCTCGCTCTCCCGCGCCGAGGCGACGCTGGTCTCGGCCCGGCTCAAAGCCAAGCGCTACGGGGAACTGGTCAAGATCAACGCCGTCAGCCAGCAGGACCATGACGATGCCTATGCAGCCCTGAAACAGGCCGAGGCGGACGTGGAGGCCTGCAAGGCAGCCGTGGAATCGGCCCGCATCAACCTGGCCTATACCCGGGTTACCGCCCCCATCTCCGGAAGGATCGGCAGGTCGCTGATCACCACCGGCGCGCTGATGACCGCCAACCAGGCCACCGCCCTGGCCACCATCCAGCAGTTGAGCCCGGTCTACGTGGATATAACCCAGACCAGCGCCGAATTGCTGCGCCTGAAGCACGCCCTGGCCAGCGGCCAGATGAAGGGGGGCGGCCAGGGAGGCACCAGGGTCAAGCTGCTTCTGGAAGACGGCAGCACCTATCCCCATGAAGGCGTGCTGAAGTTTTCCGACGTGACCGTCGACCAGAGCACCGGCTCGGTCACCCTGCGCTCCGTCTTTGCCAACCCGAAGCAGCTTTTGCTCCCCGGCATGTACGTGCGCGCCGTGATCCAGGAGGGGGTCAACGAAAACGCCATCCTGGCGCCCCAGAAGGGTGTCACCCGCAACTCGGCCGGCAATCCCACCGCACTGGTGGTGGGAGCCAACAACAAGGTTGAGTCGCGCCTGCTCACGGTTTCCCGAACCATCGGCGACTCCTGGCTGGTCAACGAGGGGCTCAAGGCCGGCGACCGACTGATCGTCGAGGGCACCCAGAAGGCCAAGCCGGGGAGCAGCGTCAAACCGGTGGCATACACTCCACGCACGGGCACGGCAACCGCAACGGCAGCGGCACACTAGAGGAGATTTCACATGGCTCAGTTTTTCATCGATCGCCCCATCTTCGCCTGGGTGATCGCCATCATCATCATGCTGGCCGGCATACTGGCCATCAAGCAGCTCCCCGTTGCCCAGTATCCGGCCATCGCCCCGCCCCAAGTGTCCATCAACGCCACCTATCCGGGCGCATCGGCCAAAACCATTGAGGATACGGTCACCCAGGTCATCGAGCAGAAGATGAACGGCATCGACAACCTGACCTACATGTCCTCCACAAGCGACTCCAACGGCAGTGTCACCATCACCCTGACCTTCAACGCCGGCACCGACCCGAACATCGCCCAGGTGCAGGTGCAGAACAAGCTGCAGCTGGCAACACCGCTGTTGCCCCAGGCCGTGCAGCAGCAGGGAATCAAGGTCACCAAGTCCACCAAGAACTTCCTGATGGTGGTCGGTTTCGTCTCCGAAGACGGCAGCATGACTCGCTACGATCTGTCCGACTATGCGGCTGCCAACGTACTGGACATCGTCAGCCGTCTGCCGGGGGTGGGCGAAACCCAGATGTTCGGCTCCCAGTACGCCATGCGCATCTGGCTCGACCCCCACAAGCTGCATAACTACAACCTGACCCCGAATGACGTGAAGAGCGCCATCAAAGCCCAGAACATCCAGGTTTCCGCCGGACAACTGGGGGGCAACCCCTCTCCCCAGGGACAGCAGCTCAACGCCACCATCACGGCCCAGACCCTGCTCAAGACCCCGGAGGAATTCGACAAGATCATCCTGCGCACCAACGGCGACGGCTCCAGTGTCCATCTGCGCGACGTGGCCCGCAGCGAACTGGGCAGCGAAGACTACTCTTCCATGGCCCGCTTCAACGGCAAGCCGGCCGCCGGGATGGCCATCAAGCTGGCCACCGACGCCAATGCCCTGGATACCGCTAAAGTAGTCAAGGACAAACTGGCCGAACTATCTAAGTTCTTCCCCAGCGGCATGAAGGTGGTCTACGCCTACGACACCACCCCATTCGTCAAGATCTCCATTGAAGAGGTGGTCAAGACACTGGGTGAGGCGGTCGTGCTGGTCTTCCTGATCATGTTCCTGTTCATGCAGAACATCCGCGCCACCCTGATCCCCACCATCGCCGTGCCGGTGGTTCTGCTGGGCACCTTCGGCGTGTTGTCCGCCTGCGGTTTTTCCATCAACACCCTGACCATGTTCGCCACCGTCCTGGCCATCGGCCTGCTGGTGGACGACGCCATCGTGGTGGTGGAGAACGTGGAGCGCATCATGACCGAGGAGGGGCTCTCCCCCAAGGAGGCCACCCGCAAATCAATGCGTCAGATCACCGGCGCCTTGGTGGGCATCGCCCTGGTCCTGTCGGCGGTGTTCCTCCCCATGGCCTTCTTCAGCGGCTCCACCGGCGTGATCTACCGCCAGTTCTCCATCACCATCGTCTCGGCCATGGTGCTCTCCGTACTGGTGGCCATGACCCTGACCCCGGCCCTCTGCGCGACGTTACTCAAGCCGGTGGAGAAGGGGCATGTGGCGGCTGACAGCGGCTGGTTCTCCGGCTTCTTCCGCTCGTTCAACGCATGGTTCGACCGTGGCAGGGAAAAGTACGAGGAGATGGTGGGGCGCTCCTTCGGCAAACCGGTGCGTTATCTGGTGGTTTATGGCGCCATCGTGACCGCCATGGTGCTCTTCTTCCTGCGCATGCCCACTGCCTTCCTGCCCGACGAGGACCAGGGCATGCTCTTCTCCATGGTGCAGCTGCCGGTGGGCGCCACCCAGGAACGCACCCTGGAGGTGCTCAAGGATGTGGAAAACCACTTCCTGGGCGACCAGAAAGAAGCGGTGGAATCACTGTTCACCGTGGCCGGTTTCAGCTTTGCCGGCAACGGCCAGAACATGGGTCTGGCCTTTGTCAAGCTCAAGGACTGGGAACTGCGCCAGCGCCCCGACCTGCGGATCAAGGCGGTGGCCGGCAAGGCCATGGCGGCCTTCTCAGGCTTCCGCGACGCCCAGGCCTATGCCTTCGCTCCTCCAGCAGTCATGGAACTGGGAAATTCATCCGGTTTCGACTTTCAGTTGCAGGACCGGGGAGGATTGGGGCATGAAAAGCTGATGGAGGCCAGAAACCAGCTGCTGGGCATGGCAGCCCAGAATCCCAACCTGATGGCGGTGCGGCCCAACGGCCAGGATGACACCCCCCAGTTCAAGCTGGACATCGATCAGGCCAGGGCCGAGGCCTACGGCCTCTCCATCTCAGACATCAACGACACCATCTCCACCGCCTGGGGCAGCTCCTATGTCAACGACTTCGTCGACCGGGGCCGCACCAAGAAAGTCTATATCCAGGGAGACGCCCCCTACCGCATGCTCCCTGAAGACGTGAACAGATGGCATGTGCGCAACGCGGCCGGGACCATGGTCCCCTTCTCGGCCTTTGCCTCGGGTCACTGGAGCTATGCTTCCCCGCGCCTGGAACGCTACAACGGACTCCCCTCCATGGAGATCCTGGGGCAACCGGCGCCGGGCAAGAGTACCGGTGTGGCCATGGCCGAGATGGAGAAGATGGCGGAAAAGCTGCCGGCCGGTATCGGCTTCGAGTGGACCGGACTTTCCTACCAGGAACGCCAGGCCGGCGCCCAGGCCCCAGCCCTGTACGCCATTTCACTCATTGTTGTCTTTCTCTGCGTGGCCGCCCTGTATGAGAGCTGGACCATCCCCTTCGTCAACATACTGATGCTGCCGCTGGGTATCGTGGGGGCCGTCATGGCAACAACCGCACGCGGGCTGTCAAACGACATCTATCTGCAGATCGGCCTGCTCACCACCATGGGGCTTTCCACAAAAAATGCCATTTTGATCATCCAATTCATCAAGGAGCAGATGCATCAGGGGTTGGGGCTGACCGAGGCCACCCGCGCCGCCGTCAAGACCCGCCTCCGCCCGGTCATCATGACGTCGCTGGCATTCTTTTTCGGCACACTGCCGCTGGCCCTCACCACGGGGGCCGGAGCAGGGGCGCAGAACGCCATCGGCACCGCCGTAACCGGAGGGATGCTCTCGGCCACTTTCATCGACCTGATCTTCATACCGTTCTTCTTTGTCTTCGTATCCCGACTGTTCGGAAGAAAAAACCCGTCAGCTAACGAAAAGAGCGGACTTATCACCGCACCGGAGGTCAACTGACATGAAACATGCCTTCTTGAAAAAAGCCTTCTTTCTTCACTTGAGCGGGCTGTTATTCCTGGCCGGCTGTTCCATGGCGCCCAACTATACCCGGCCTGAGGCGCCGGTTCCCCAGGCCTGGCCCAGCGGACCGGCCTACAAGGACGCTGCCAGCCAAGCGCTGGAGCCTGAGGCGGTGCAGCTGAAGTGGGAGCAGTTCTTTATCAACCCGCAGCTGCGAAAACTGATCGGTCTGGCCCTGGACAACAACCGCGACCTGCGGATTGCCGCTCTCAACGTGGAGAAGTCCCGTGCCCAATACCGCATCCAGCGCGCCGACCTGCTGCCCAGCATCAATGGCAACGGCAGCGCCTCCATGGAGCGGACACCGTCCGACCTCTCCAGCAGCGGTGAGGCCATAACCTCCCACAGCTATACCCTGAATCTGGGAGTCAGCAGCTACGAAGTGGATCTGTTCGGCCGCGTACAGAGCCTCAAGGACCAGGCCCTGGAGCAGTTCCTGTCAACGGAGCAGGCGGTGCGCAGCGTGCGCCTCTCCCTGGTGGCCGAGGTTGCCAACAACTACCTGACCCTGGCCGCCGATCGCGAACGACTGAAGTTGGCCAGGGAAACGCTTGAAAGCCAGCGGGTTTCCTACAACCTGATCAGGAGCCGTTTCTCCGCTGGCGCTTCCTCGGAACTGGACCTGCGCCAGGCCCAGACCAGCGTGGATTCAGCACGGGTTGACGTGGCCCGCTACACCAGCCAGGTGGCGCAGGACGAGAACCTGCTGGCACTGGTGGTGGGAGGCCCGGTTCCGGCGGAACTCCTCCCCAGTGGCTTCGAAGCAGCGGGAATGATGCGGGAGCTGTCCAGCGGTGTGCCGTCGGAGGTGCTCCAGCGGAGGCCGGACATCATGGAGGCCGAACACCTGCTCAAGGGGGCCAACGCCAACATCGGCGCTGCCCGGGCGGCCTTCTTCCCCCGCATAACCCTCAACACCAGCATCGGCACCTCCAGCGACCAGCTGAGCGGTCTCTTTTCGCCCGGCTCATTCGCCTGGGGCTTCGCTCCCCAGTTCACCCTGCCGATCTTCGACTTCGGCAGGAACAAGGCAGGGCTGACCGTTGCCGAACGTGACCGGGACATCTACCTGGCCCAGTATGAAAAGTCGATCCAGAGCGCCTTCCGGGAGGTGGCCGACGCCTTGGCCGTAAACGGGACAATTACGGAGCAGTTGGATGCGCAGCAGTCCCTGGTCCAGGCCACATCGGAAAGTTACCGACTCTCCCAGGCCCGCTACATGGGGGGTATCAGCAGCTACCTGGACGTGCTGGTTTCCCAGCGCTCGCTCTACACCACGCAGCAGGGGCTGATCGGCGTCAACCTGACCAAGCTCTCCAACCTGGTGACGCTCTACAAGGTGCTGGGCGGAGGGAGCGAGTAGGAACACCGCCCCTCCCCCTGGACGCAGAGACGCCGTGATCCCCTTTCCCGGGGAATCACGGCGTCTCGTCATTTCAGCCCACCCGTGCCGCAGGTATATCGGAGGATCTCCTCCTCACACCGCCTCCTTCCACCCCCTCTGGCGCAGTTCCTTCTTCAGGGTCAGCATCTCCTGGCGCAGCTTGAGCACCTCTGCCTGGCTGGGCATCCCCGTGAACTGGTAGCGCAGCAGCATGTACTCGCCATGAATGTCCTTCAGGCGCTGCTCAAGTTCGTCGTTGGTGGCGCGCAGGTGGTTGTTCTCCGCCTTGAGTTCCTCGATTTCCCTGCGGTATTTTTCAAACAGTGCCATATCAACGGTTTTCATAATCCACGCTCCCCGGCCGGCACGACACGCCCGCCTCCATGGAAACAGTATAGCAAAAACAATAATTTAAATGCAGCTATTTCCTGGCCACACAGCGTCAGGGGGGCAACGGGAGATGCCCGATTTTTTCTCACCAATCAGGCCGAATCCGTGCGAGAATCCCCCTTCACCCCCGTGCGGCAACCCACGAAAGGAGAGGAAGAGGAAACATGGCACTACTGGAACGGATCATAGCCATCATTCTGCCGGTGTTCATCATCGTAGCTGCCGGCTACGCCTATGCCCGCCTGCGCGGCGAAACGGCACGGGCGGACATGGGGGTGCTCAACCGCCTCAGCAGCGATCTCTTCTGCCCCCTGCTGGTCTTCACCGCCCTGTCAGGAAGGGACTTCAGCCTGGCCGACAACGGCGTGCTGATCCTGGCGGGCTTCCTGATATCCCTGGGCTCGGGACTTCTGGCCTGGCCCGTTGCCCGCATGCTGGGCTACGATGCGCGCAGCTTCGTCCCCCCCATGATGTACAACAACTGCGGCAACATGGGATTGCCCCTGGCACTGCTGGCCTTCGGCCCCACCGGTCTGCCGGCCATGATCGCGCTGTTCATGGCCTGCAACCTGGTGTTCTTCTCCGTCGGTATCAAGATCCTGGAATCGGGCCGCCACGGCGGCAAGGGCTCCCCCCTCTCCTTTTTGGCCAGCCCGATGATGATCTCCATCATCGCTGGGATTGCCTTCTCCCTTGCCGGGCTGAGCGTACCCGCGCCCCTGTTCAACGCCATGAAAATGATCGGAGACGCCAGCATCCCGATGATGCTCTTCGCCCTGGGCATCCGCATGCTGGACGTCAATCTGGCCAGCTGGAAGATCGGCCTCACGGGCGCCGCCTTCTGCCCCCTGGCCGGCCTGGCAGTGGCGTTCCTGCTGGAGTTCGTGCTGCCGCTGACCGAGAGGCAGCGGGGGCTGATGTACCTGTTCGCCGCCCTGCCGCCGGCGGTGTTCTGCTTCATGATGGCCGAGCAGTACCGCCAGGAACCGGACCGGGTGGCCGCCATCGTGCTGCTGGGCAATCTGGCCTCGCTGCTGTTCGTGCCGCTGGGGTTGTGGATGGGTATGCGGGCGGGGTAAGAGAGACAACCTGGAACGGCGGCTGGGGATTGCCGGAGAGAGCGCATCAGGGCGCTTTCGTCGTAATTCCTGGCGAAATGAAGCGTCAACAGCCGATACTGTCTGAAACCCGGAGGGCTGAGTTTTTCGGCTGTAGCGAAATGAGCCATGGAGTTACAGAAAGAGCCCGTCCGCGCGAACGAAGGCAGCCCCCAGCCGCCGTTTCAAGATTGATATTTCGGAAGAGGGATATGTGAATGGGGCCCCATACACGGACGCCACCAAAAACAGAGGAGACATGTGCATGCTGAAAGAACTGGTGCTGAAGAACAGGAGCTATCGCCGTTTTCACGAAGAGGTACGCATCGAGAGGGGAACGCTGCGCCAGCTGGTTGAGCTGGCGCGCCTCTCCTCCAGCGGCGCCAACCTGCAGTCGCTGAAATACCTGCTCTCCACGGAGCCGGAGAAGAACGCCCGCATCTTCGCCACCCTGGGGTGGGCCGGCTACCTGAAGGAGTGGGACGGCCCGGTTGAGGGGGAGCGCCCCAGCGCCTACATCGTCATGCTCTTTGACAGTGCCATAGCAAAGACCTGCTTCTGGGACCACGGCATCGCCGCCCAGAGCATCATGCTGGGCGCGGTGGAACAGGGGCTGGGCGGCTGCATGTTCGGTAACGTGAACCGGGACGAACTGCGCCCTGTCCTGGAGCTGGATGCGCGTTACGAAATCCTGATGGTCCTGGCCCTGGGCAAGCCAAAGGAGGAGGTGCGCCTGGTGCCGCTCCCGTCTGACGGCGACATCAGGTACTACCGCGACGCCGACGGGGTGCACCACGTCCCCAAGCGATCGCTGGAGGAGATCATACTGGGGTGACTGCCGTTTCTCCGCCCCCTCGTACAGCCGCTCTCCTCCGATTTCCCTGTCTTTTCAGGATCAACGTTCCAGAAAGCCATAACAGAAACGGGCGCAACCTTTACGGTTAGCGCCCGTTTCTCACATGAGTCCGTCGTGCGGGAAGCTGACTTATTCCAGTTTCACATCAAAGATGATATCAAGGCGGCGAGGAAGAAGGCGACGAAAGCGTACAGATAGTACGTTGAGGAGCCTTTGACGAGCCAACGAAGAGAGCGCTTTGATGTGGAATTGGAATTACAGGCCCATGGCCTGTTCCCGCTGCAGCCGCTGCCAGCAGGCATCCACCTGGCTCTGGGCTTCTGCCAGGAGCTGTTCGTTGCCCGGCTTGAACAGGTGCTTGAAACGTCCCTGTGGTTTCAGGAACTCGGTCAGCGGCTTCTTCTCCCGGGGGGTGTGCGTGATGCGGGTGACCCCGTTCTCAACCTCGTACAGCGGCCAGTAGCAGGTTTCCACCGCCAGGCGTGAGAGTTGGATGGCATCGTCGGTCCTGGTCCGCCAGCCGCGGTTGCAGGGGGCGATGATGTTGATGAACTTGGGACCCCTGATCTCCAGGGCCTTGCGCACCTTCTTCATCAGGTCCTGCCAGTGGCTCGGCGATGCCTGGGCCACATAGGGAATGCCGTGGGCAGCCATGATCCTGGTCATATCCTTTGCCTGCTGCGGCTTGCCCGTGCTCACACTCCCCACCGGGCTGGTGGCGGTGTCGGCGCCGAAGGGGGTGGCCGAGGAGCGCTGGATGCCGGTGTTCATGTAGGCGCCGTTGTCGTAGCAGATGTAGGTCAGGTCATGGCCGCGCTCCATGGCGCCGGACAGGCTCTGGAAGCCGATGTCGGCGGTTCCCCCGTCCCCGCCAAAGGCCACGAACCGTATGTCGTCAGCCAGTTTGCCCTGTTTCCTGATCGACCGGTACATGGTTTCCACCCCTGCCAGGGTGGCGGCCGCGTTTTCAAAGGCGCTGTGTATCCAGGGGGTCTTCCAGGAGGTGAAGCCGTCGATGCTGGTGGAGACTTCCAGGCAGCCGGTGGCGTTGGCCACCACCAGCGGGTACTGGGCAGCCATCATGACCATCCTGACCACGATGGGCGCGCCGCAACCGGTGCACATGCGGTGACCAGGGGCGAACAGCTCCTCTTTCCGGGACAGTTCCCTCAGGTTGAGTGGTGTCAGCATGCTCCCTCCCGTAGGCCGATGTATTCCTTGACATCGCGCACCTGGCCGCCCCGGGCGATATCCACAAGCTCGTCCAGCACCTGCTCGGCCTGCTCCGGCAGGTAGTCCCTCCCCCCCAATCCGAAGATGCGGTTGACCAACACCGGCCTCTGCGGCGCAGCACAGAGCACGCCGGCGATATCCAGGTAGAGCGGCCCGAAGGAGCCGCCGAAGCTGTCCGAGCGGTCCAGCACGGCAACCGCCTTGAGGTGCCCTAGGGCCCGGCCGATCTCGGCGTAGGGAAAGGGGCGGTAGAGGCGCGGCTTGAGCAGGCCGGCCCTGATCCCCTTTTCACGGTAGCGGTCGATGACATCCTTGGTGGTGCCGGCGGCGGAACTCATCACCACGATGGCCACTTCGGCGTCCTCCAGGCGATAGCTCTCGAACAGGCCGTAGCTCCGGCCGGAGAGGCGGCCGAACTCCTCGCCCACCCGGGTCACGATCTCGGGCACGCCGGCCATGACCTGCTCATGGGCCTTGCGGTACTCCATGTACAGATCAGACAGGATCAGCTGGCCATAGCTGACCGGGTGCTTCAGGTCCAGCAGGGGGTTAACCTGCTGGTAGTCGCCCACGAATGCCCGGGCAGCCCCGTCCTCCACCCAGCGCATGCTGGTGATGGAGTGGCTGGTGATGAACCCGTCCAGACAGACCATCACCGGCAGGCGCAGACCAGGATGCTCGGCAATCCTGAAGGCCTGCAGCATGTTGTCGAAGGCCTCCTGGCTGTTTTCCGAGTAGAGCTGGATCCAGCCGCAGTCACGCGTGCCCATGCTGTCGGAGTGGTCGCAGCCGATGTTGATCGGCACGGACAGGGCCCGGTTGCAGACCGCCATGACGATGGGGAGCCGCATGCCCGAGGCGATCATCAGCATCTCCCACATGAGCGCCAGTCCCTGGGAGGAGGTTGCCGTGGTCACCCGGCCGCCGCCGGCAGCAGCGCCGATGCAGGCGCTCATGGCGCTGTGCTCGCTTTCGGCCAGCAGGATTTCCGTGTCCACCCGGCCGTTGGCGGCATAGGCGGTGAAGTTGTGCATGATCTCCGTTGCCGGCGTTATGGGATAGGCCGAGCAGACGTCCGGGTTTGCCAGGCGCATGGCATTGGCCACCGCCTCGTTGCCTGTCGCGGCAACCATTGTGGTCATCGGGCGCCCTCCTCTTCCATGACAATGGCCTTGTTCCCCTTCTTGCCGGGGCACTCCAGGGCGCAGATGCCGCACCCCTTGCAGAAATCGTAATCGAATTCGCCGCGTCCATTGTCAGCGGTCATGACGGACGTGTCCGGGCAGTAGACCCAGCAGAGCATGCAGTGGATGCAGTTCTCGCGGATCCAGACCGGCTTAAAGGAGCGCCAGGAGCCGGTCTTGAAGTTTCGTGAGCTGCCCGGTTCGGTAATGACCACCCCGGGAGGGAGTTCCCGCCAGTTCGTCATTGCTCCACCGCCTCATCGAAACCCCGTCTGGTCGCTTCAAGGTTTCCCGAGATGATCTGTTGGCTGAACTTCTTTTCGAAGCTCCGTGCCATGTCGTCCAGGGCGGCCTGCAGGCTCAGCATGCCGGAGACCCTGGTGACGCAGCCGATCAAGGGCGCGTTGGGCATGGGACGGCCGATGGTATCGATGGCAATCCTGGTGGCGTCCACCGTAACGACCTTCTGGCTCGGGCCGGCCTGTATCCTGTTGCGCATGTCCGCGGCATTCCCGCGGCAGTTGATGATGAAGGCTGCGTCAGCAGGAGCCCCTTCGGTGACATCGATGCTCTCCAGCAGGGTCTCGTCGACCACCACGACGATATTGGGGCGGATCACCGGGTAGTGTCCCCTGAGCTCCCGGGCGCTGACCCGGTTGTAGGCCCGGATGGGAGCGCCGGCCCGTTCCGGCCCGTACTCCGGGAAGGCCTGCACAAAGCGTCCACCGTTAAGACAGGCGTCGGCGAACAGCTTGCAGGCGGTAACCGTACCCTGTCCGCCCCGTCCATGCCAACGAATCTCGATTGTATCCGTCACTACTCCTCCTCTACCCGTTGTGAGTATCGCTCGCTCTCGAGCCTCGCTTCAATTGTATACAGCATACAGTCCCTGGCCTGGGAACAGCTGTTCCAGGCGGCTCAACTCCGGATCGGGGCTCCGTTACTGCGGCCGCTCCCGTTTGCTGCGATGCGGGCTTGCCCAGCCCACGGGGAGTCGCATATTCGACCTATGTCCATCTTGGGAAGGAAACGTCGGAAAAGGCGGACGTACGGCGGAAAAACAGCATGAACGTCAAAAGTGCGCGAGACTATAGCACAGATCCCCGCCCCATTAAAGAAAATACTGTTTGATTAATATCCGTTGTGAAACAGCGACTTGACAAACGATCCCTGCCCAGGCCACGCCTCTCCCTCCCGCGCGGCCCTGCGGACAAAAAGCGCTTTATCGGACTTTCCAAATCATGCTAAAGGTAATACTCCCGTACGAGGCTCGGTCGAGCCATGCTTCCCGGCCCCGCCCTGCTGCCGCCCCGTGACCCGCTGACCGACCGTGGAGGTGCACCATGCCCGCTTTCGACAGGATTCCCTCCGGACTGCCAGGCCTCGACCAGATCCTGGACTGGATCAGGCTGGGAGACAACGTGGTCTGGCAGGTGGAATCCGTAGGCGAGTACCGCGACATTGTGGCACCCTTTGCGCGCCAGGCCCTGGCCGACGGCCGCACGACCATCTACATCCGCTTTGCCCCCCATGAACCGGTGCTGGACCCGCTGCCCGGCCTGACCATCCACAGGCTCGACCCCTCCAGCGGCTTTGAATCCTTCACCGGCGAACTTCACCGGATCATCGCCGAAGCGGGACGCGACGCCTTCTACGTCTTCGACAGCCTGTCCGAGCTGCAAACCGCCTGGGCAGCCGACCTGATGATGGGCAACTTCTTCATGGTCACCTGCCCCTACCTGTTCGAGCTGGATACGGTGGCCTGGTTCTGCCTGCTCAGGCAGCGCCACAGCTACGACACCGTCGCCCGCATCCGGGAAACGACGCAGATCCTGCTCGACCTCTTTTCCGACAACGGCTACCTGTACGTCCACCCCCTGAAGGTCTGGAAGCGCTACTCCCCCACCATGTTCTTCCCCCACCGCTTCCGCCTGTCCGACCCCGACGACATCAGGCCGCTCACCGACGGCGTATCCGTGAGCAGGTTTTACCGGCTGGCAGCCGGTTCCCCGGGACTGGAGCGGGGGGAGCCGACCCGCAACCTTGACAGCTGGGAACGCTTTTTCCTGGACGCGGCAAAACAGGCCCGCAGCCAGGAATTTCACGACGGGGAGCTGCCTGACCTGGTCAGGCGCATGGCGCAGCGGCTGATCGGCCAGGCGCCCCGTTTCCTCGACATGGTGGTGCGCAACTGCTCCGTGTGGGACCTGCTGGAGGTCAGGGAACGCATGATCGGCTCCGGCATGATCGGCGGCAAGGCGGCCGGCATGCTGCTGGCCCGCTGGATCGTCGCCCGGGCGCTCCCGGACACAGCCCCCCTGATCGAGCCCCACGATTCCTGGCACATCGGCTCCCACGTCTTCTACACCTACCTGGTGCACAACCGGCTCTGGAAGCAGCGCATCACGCAGCGCACCGAGCAGGGCTATTTCAGCGAGGCGCCGGGGCTGGCCCGGGGGATCCTCGCCGGCGACTTTCCCGTCCGCATACGGGAAGAGTTTGTCCGCATGCTGGAATACTACGGCCAGAGTCCGATCATCGTCCGCTCCAGCAGCCTGCTGGAGGACAGCTTCGGCCATGCGTTCGCCGGAAAGTACGAATCCATATTCTGCGTAAACACCGGCAGCCCCGAAGACCGGCTGGAGGCGCTGGAGGAGGCGGTCAAGCGGGTCTACGCCAGCATGATGGACGAGTCGGCCCTTGCCTACCGCCGCCAGCGCGGCCTGCAGAAGCAAGACGAGCAGATGGCCATCCTGGTGCAACGCGTGTCGGGTTCGCTCTTTTCCGGGCTGTTCATGCCGGCGCTGGGCGGCGTGGGCTATTCCTTCAGCAGCTGGCGCTGGCAGAGCGACCTGGACCCGTCGGCCGGCATGCTGCGCGTCGTGGCCGGACTGGGAACGCGGGCCGTGGACCGGACCGGAAACGACTATCCCCGGCTGGTCAGCCTGGACAGGCCTGACCTGGATCCCTCCACCAGGGGGCGCAACCGCTACAGCCAGCGCTACGTGGACTGCCTCGACCTGGACACCCGCCAGCTGATCACCCGCGACCTTGCCAACGTGCTCTCTCTGCTCCCCGACTGGCTGGCCACACGCCTGGCCGAGCGTGACGCCACGACCGAGGCCAGGCTCCGCGAGCAGGACAGGTTCGATCCGGTATACCTGGGAACCTGCCCGGGCCTTGTCGGGGAGGGGAGCCTGCTTGACGCCCTGCGGCGCATCCTGGCCACCCTGCAGGGCGAATACGGTAACCCGGTGGACATCGAGTTCACGGTCAACTGGACCGAGTCGGGGGACTTCATGGTCAACCTGCTGCAGTGCCGCCCCCTGCAGACCCCCGGACGCGGCGCAGCGGACCGGCCCAACCCCAGCCATACCGTTTCCCCGGACCCCGGCGCCGTCATGCTGCGGCTGGAGAGCAACACCATGGGGCCCGCGCTGCACTGCCGGGTGGACGCGCTTATCATGGTCGACCCGGCCGGCTACCACGCCCTCCCCTACCGTGACAAGCCCTCGGTGGCCCGCGCCATCGGCCTCCTCAACAGCCACTACCGCCAGCAGGGGGCAACGGTAATGCTGCTGGCGCCGGGGCGCATCGGCACGACCTCGCCCGAGCTGGGGGTACCGGTTTCCTTTGCCGAGATCAGCCACATGGGGATGATCTTCGAGATAGCCTGTCCGGAGGCCGGCTACCAGCCCGAACTTTCCTGGGGGAGCCACTTCTTCCAGGACCTGGTGGAGGCGGAGATCTTCTACGGCGCCATACCGCACGAGGCGCTGGCCGCTGAGTTGATCGGGCCGGAGGGGGGCGGAAATATCTTCAAGAGCGACTTTTTCAAAGGGGAGGAAGAGCTGTTCGCCCGGCTGGCGCCCGACAGCGCCCTTCCCCCAGGGCTGGTTTCGGTGTATGAACCTGATGGCCTCCTGTTCTCGTCGGATGTCATCAACGGCAGCTGCCTCTGCGGCCGCGGCCAACAGCCCGGCGCTGACCCCCACGCCGGCCAGGCGTATCAGGAAGTCTGACAACGTTCAACCGGGAAAACAGACCACTATGAACAGCACCATAAGCGGCAACGGACAGCCTCCCCCCCACTTCGTCGGGATGAAGGTGGAGGTGGGCATCCCCCTGTCGGACAACACCGCCTTTCGCGACTGGGCCAACATCAACCAGGTCGAAAACGACCTGGTTTCCCTGCAGCTCTCCCGCGACATCCTGCCGGCCGGGGTCAGCCTGCGCGTCGGCCAGATCCTGACCATACGCAGCGAGTACGATTTCCAGGTCCACATCTGCCGCGCCTACATCGTCAGCAAGGGGTTCGAACAGGAGCTGCTCCTCCGCCTCACCGGCGCAATCGTGGCCAACGAGTTGCGCGAGTTCTACCGCATCGACGCTTTCCTGCCGATCAGATTCCATTCCCTGCCCGGACAGGATCCCGAAAACGTGAACAAGCTGTGGCACGAACGGCAAAAACAGCGCCTGGAGGAGGAGAAAGCCCGGGAGCAGCGACGGCTGGAGGCCCGGCGGGAGAAGATTCGCGCCGAGGAGCGGGCCCGGGAGCAGCGGCTCCAGGAGGGAGCGCCTTCCGTCGAAGGGGGCGACGCATCCCGGGAGGAAGAAGAGCTGGATAACGAGTACGACGAATCCTGGGGGTCGGTTACATCGGTGGCGGTCAATATCAGCGGCGGCGGCCTGAGGATCTCCACCGACCAGCTTTTTCCGGTCGACGAGCCGCTGCTGCTGGAGATCTTCGTCCCCTCGTCGCGCCGCATCGTGGATGTTGCCGCACGGGTGATCTTTTCCCGTCAGAACGACGCGGCAGGGGAACGCCAGACCTGCTTCAACACCGGTTTGCAGTTCATGTTCATCGACGAGGCCGCACGCTCCGCCATCAACCAGCACACCAGCGGCATACAGTTGAAGCGCATACGCCAGTTCAAGGGATTCGCCGACGTGGAGCCGCTCAGCGTTGACGGCAACCTGGCGGCGAACAGGCACTACGCCTACCTGGATACCGTCGAAGCCGGGGAAAGCCATCGGGCCATCTGGTGGAAAAGGCGCAGGCAACTGGTTCTGGGCATGTTGTTCGCCGGCATCGCCTGGCTGCTCTACCTGTACTTCTCCGCATATGTCAGCAACCATCCCAAAAGCGTGATCCATCAGATGTTCGAAACCGGCATCAGAAAAATGAAGGGTGAGCTGTAGCTCAGGGTGGATGACCAACACCTACCCGCCCCGCCGGCCTCCGGGAGTCAAAGCATCAAAGGCCGCGGGGCGCGAGACCACCTGTTCCCAGTACTCGTCCACCTGGCGTTGCATCTCCTCCAGCAGCTCCTCGTTGCGCCCCGGCTGGAACAGGTGGGCGAAGCGCCCCTGCTGCCCCAGGTACTCTTCAACCGCAAGGCGCTGCCGGGGTATGAGGGTGTGGGTGACCTTCCCGCCGACATACTCCTTCAGGGGCCAGACACCGCTCCTTATTGCCAGTTTGCCGATCTTCACGGTTTCGGCAGGATCGAAGTCCCAGCCGGTGGGGCAGGGAGCCAGGGCGATGACAAGTTTGGGCCCGCGAATCTCCATCGCACGTGCGATCTTGCGGGCAAGGTCCAGCGGTTCCGCCCCGGCGACCGTGGCCACATAGGGAGGCCGATGGGCCGCCCAGAGGGTGAAGAGATCCTTCTTGCGGCCTTGATGACCAGCCGCTCCCCTGCTGGTCGCGGTCCTGGCGCCATGGGGAGTGGCGGCTGAGGCCTGCTGGCCGGTATTGCCGTACCCTTCGTTGTCGTAGCAGATGTGGAGAAAATCCAGGTTGCGATCGATGGCGGCGGATATGGCCGAAAGCCCGATGCCAGTGGAGGATCCGTCACCGGCCAGCACAACCGTGGCCAGATTCTCCTCTGGGGTAAGGCGCCCCTTGGCCAGGAGGATGTCCAGCGCATCGCGGACCCCTTGGGCGCCGGCCGGGGCCGAGGCCATGGCTGTGTAGAGCCAGGAGCCGCGGAAGGGGGTGAAGGGGTAGACGCTGAGCAGGGTCATGCAGCCGGCTGCATTGATGAACACGCTCTTCTCCCCGATGATGTCGCAGATCTGCCTGACCGCCTCCAGACCGCCGCAGCCGGCGCACATGGGGGTGCCGCTCCCCAGGGCACGGGCCGAAGGGAGATCCGCTATCCGTTCAAACACTCTACCTGCCATCCCCCTCCCCCTTCCGTCCCGTTTCCCCGCCCCGGGCGATGGCCTGAAGTTCCCTGACTCCAGCCAGTTCCCGACCGGTGAACAGCAGCCGGGGGGGGAGCGAGCGTCCCTGGCTGACAGCCCTGCCGGTGACTGCCGCTATCTCGTAGAACTCTTCGGCGCTTATGTCGCGTCCGCCCAGCCCGCCGATGAAGCTGTTCAGGACCGGCGGTGCATCGAGCAGGCCGTAGAGGGCAGAGGCGACTTCCGTGTGGAGCACACCGCCCATGCCCAAGGACAGGTTCTGGTCGATCACGGCAACCCCTTTTTTTCCGGCCAGGATCTCCCGTATGCGCTCCCGCGGGAACGGCCGCACCAGGATCGGGCGCAGCAGCCCGACAGCCACACCGGCCCGGCGCAGGGAGTCCACGGCCGACCTGGCCTTGGTCGCGAAGGAGCCGATCATGACGAACACCAGCTCCGCATCGTCGGTGCGGTACGACTCCACCGCCCCATGGTTCCTGCCGAACAGCGATGCGAAATCAGCCGCGATCTCATCCCATGCGGAAAGCGCGTTCATAGCGGCCAGGTGCATCTCGTAGCGGAAATAGGAGTAGAGCGCGCCGCTCAAGACCGTCACCGCCTGGCTGACCGGCCGGCCTGCGCGAAAGCGGATGTTCCCCGGATCAAACTCCGGGAGGAAACGGCCCACCCTTTCCCGGTCCGGCAGTTCCACCGGCTCCCGGGTGAAGGAGAGATAAAAACCGTCCATGTTGACGATGACCGGGAGGCGTACCCTGTCGTGCTCAGCCAGCCGGTAGGCGATGAGAATGCAGTCCAGGACCTCCTGGCAGGTGGCGCAGTGCAGCTGCAGGAAACCGCTGTCCCGCGCCGCCAGGATGTCGTTGTGATCCGGCTCCAAGGTGATGGGCGAGGCAAGAGCCCGTGAGACGTTGACCATGACGAAGGGCGCCCGCCAGCCCGAAACAGCGTAGACCATCTCCATGCCGTACAAGAGCCCCTGGCTTGAGGTGGCGGTGAATACCCGCACCCCGGTGGCGGCAGCTGCAGCGGCGGCGGTTATCATGGAATGTTCGGACTCCAGGGTGGTCATCTTGCACTCCATCTCCCCCCTGTCGATCCACTGGGCCAGGGTCTCGATGATCTCCGTCTGGGGGGTGATGGGAAAGGCGGGCACGTATTCTGCGCCGGCCAGACGGGCACCCCAGGCAGCGGCGCTGTTTCCGGTCACCATGGCACGCTTCATGTCACCCCCCTCTCCCGCCCTGCTCGGGTATCGCCCGGATGGCACGGAACGGGCATTGGGCCACGCATACCAGGCACCCCTTGCAGTGATCGTAATCGATGCGCGGCCGACCGGCGTCATCCGCGGTTATGCAGCCATCGGGGCAGTAGGCCCCGCACAGACCGCAGCAACGGCAGAGATCCTGATCCATGACCGGCCGCACGGTTCGCCACAGGCCGGTCTTTACCATCTCGCTGGTGACCGGCGCAAAGACCGCCGGCACCGAGACCCCGGCATTTTCAAAGGGGAGCTCCACCCAGTCCGGCTTCTGCCACTCTTCAGCCCGGATCTCCCCCCCGGGGGTTACGCACCCCGCATGGGGGTCCATGAGTTCATAGGAGCGCAGGGCAACGTCCAGATTCCCGGCCAGGGCCGCATCCCCCAGATGGGAGAGCTCGGTGCAAATGGCCTGCTCCAGGGATGATCGGGATATGCACCCCACCAGCCGGGCCGCCGCACCAGCGCAGGATACCCCCACCGACCTGTAGCGCGGGATTCCTCCCGCCTCGTCCTCCACCGGCAAGGTCAGGAGCCTGGCCTCAACGCCCAGGCGCTCCCGCCATGTTTCCGACATTTCATCACCATGGATCAGCAGCAGCGTCCTGTCTGTCACGCCGCGCAGGATTTCCAGCGGCGAGGCCAGGGCCAGGGTCCCATCGGCGACGACCACCAGGTCAGGATTGTGAATAACGCCGCGCTCGTTCACCGCCCCACGGGAAGCACGGACATAGGCGAAGATCGGGGCGCCGCGCCGTTCCGCGCCGTAGCGGGGGGCGTCCTGGACCTCGAACCGTTCCAGGAAGAACGCCGTCCCCAGGATTCTGATGGCCGTCTTCATCCCCTGGCCGCCGCGCCCATGGAAGCGGATGCGGTAGATGGGGGCTGGTTCTCCGTTCATTGCCACCCCTGTTCACCTCCCCGGGAAGTTCATCCTGTCATTGTGCGCCACAACCATCCTGACTCGCTGCCGCCCGCCAGTCGGGGGCTTCCGGCTCTCCCCCTTTGACAAAAGGGGACTTGATTGCAGCACAGGAGCTTGCCGCGAATCGGATTGGTGTCTGAATTTTACCATTCTGGTGGAGATTTGCAGGGCGTGGAGGAGAGGCCAGGGGGCTTCTCCTGGTCACTGATGGTGAACTGGTGGCGAAAAGCCGAAGCGTGAAGCTCCGAGAGAGTATCTGAAAGACAACGCATTCAGCCGCACTCAACGAAGCGCGCCCCATCCTGTCCGGCTTGGTCGAAATGGGCCGAGCCGCCGTTGGTGCAGTGCCTGAACTCGGCCCCCTCCAGGACGGAGCCGCGGAAATCGGCGCCTCCCAGGTTGCAGCCCACAAAACAGGCATTGGCCAGGCGTGATCCGCTGAAATCCACACCTCCCAGGTTGCAGTTTCTGAAGGTCACCCCCTCGGCCTCCATCCCTTTGGCCCGGGCGCCGTTCAGCTCGCACTGTTCGAAGAGCGCCTTGGTCAGGCGGGCCTCTTCCAGATCCCCGTGCTGTAGCTTCACATGGCGGAATGACGCCTCCGGCGCCACCAGCTTGCGGCCATGCACCCTTCCCAGCCAGGCGTTTTCCAGGCGGGCATCATGCAGCTGGGCGCCCTGCAGGGAGGCATCCTCCAGCTGCGTGCGGACGAAGCTGGCACGCTTCAGGCTGGCGCCGTCGAAATTCGTCTCCTGCAGCAAGGCCCGGTCAAAGCGGGCATCGTCAGCGTGCACCTTGATCATCTCCGCCGCCCCAAAGGCATCACTGAAGTCGGCGCCGTTCAGGGATGCCCTGGTGAATAGCGCGCCACGGATGGAGACCTCCCGCAGACTGGCTCCGCGCAGATTGGCGCGCTTGAAAAGCGTCCCCTCCAGGCGGCAGTCATTGAACCCCACCCCCTGCAGCGCGGCACCCTGAAAACGGGCCCCGGACAGGTCGACCCCCTCCAGGACAAGGTGGGAAATCTGCTCCGCCGGCATCTGCAGCAGGATATGCTGGAGCACGACCCTGGTCCTCTCCAGCAGCCTGGCCGTATCGTACAACGGGACGCCGTCGGCTGGCTCGTCGTCGCGGTCCGCCTCGAAGGAGCGGGCCACCCGGTTGAGGCGGACCACCTCGTCAACAGCCCGGCTGCCGAAGGAGACCAGAGCAAGCTGCACCCCCTGCACGCTCTCCTCGCTGAACTGCCCCAGGGAGCAGACCAGAAGCCGCAGGGTCTCCTCCGGATACAGGCCGAGGGCCAGGGCGGTCCAGGCCCGCTCTTCCGGCGTCTTGGACTTGCTGAATTCGCAGATCAGGTTGGCGGCCCGCTCGGCCCGCCGACCTTGTTCTTCCTGTTCGCGCCGTTCCAGCTCGGCGCGACGGGCCTGCTCGGCCTGCTCGGCCGCCAGCCGCTTCTGATCCAGACGGGCGGACTCCAGCCGTTCCTCCTGAAGCCGCTGGTCGCGCCGGTCGTTGAGCCATCTTACCAGCGCCCACAGGCCGGCGGCCGCGCCGGAGAGTACCGAGAAGAAAAAACCGCCTGCATCCACAAGCGCCTTGACCGTTTCGGGGGGAAAACCGCTTTGCATCGGGCACCTCGCCTACCTGCGCTTCCGTCCCTGCCAGAAGCACCGGCTGATCTCGTATTCCACATTCACCATTGACATATACCACCAATCTACGCATACTAAATGGCCAACTAGCGAAAATTGAATACGAACTATCACCGAAAAGGCAAAATCCGGGGGACCGGATGACGCAAAGCCACCTACCCAGAACGGGAAGAGGGGTTGTCGAAGCGGTACAGGGGGTGGTGCATCCGTGCACTATTCCATTAATGCCTGCCTTTTCAAAAGAAAATGCGGGCTTTTTGTTTTTTGGGGCCCCCTCTATCACGCATCCGGCTGTTAGTGCGCCATGGGGGCTCAGATCAGCAGTCGACACAGACCGAATACCGGGGAGGATTGCCATGAAGTCCCTAGGCATGCCCATACAGGTGCTCCGCAGGGAGCTGAGGGCTTCCCATAAGGATCGCGCCATATTGGCCAAACTGAACTCCGTCATCATCAGGGGGATCAACCACACAGATGGCGAGGAGCGGGAACTCCTGCTTGAATTCTGGAATGAAGTCACGGATGCCCTCGACCGCGTGGTTGGTCGCCAGGGGGCACACCCACCCGTGACGGCCCATGGGCCGAAACACGTACCATCGGAACCAAGGAGAATCCATGAGTAAAGACCGTTACTGGCGGGCGATCAGCATCGACAGCATCTCTCCGGACCACTTTCCCAGCGTGGCGCTGTATCTCAAAAGCAGCGGCAATTACGTCCTCTACAAGGCGCCGGAGAGGATGTTCACTGTGGCGGACCAACGCCGGTTGGAGAGAAATTTCACCGAATTCCTCTATGTCAGGAGCGGCGACATGGAACTGCTCAACAAATTCATGGAGAGCAACCTGACGGAAATGCTCGCCCGGGAGGAGTTGAGCAGCATGGCCAAGGGGAGGCTGCTCTACCAGACGGCGGTGAACTGCGTCATCGACATGTTCGAATCCCCGGAGGAGTCGGCCAACCTGCAGAGATGCTGCAACATCGTCCAGCACATGCTGCACTACGCGGCCAGCGACCCCCACCCCCTGGCCTCGCTGCATACCATCACGAACCACAACTTCTACATCTTCAGCCACACCGTGCAGGTTACGGCACTCTGCCTGCTGGTTCACGAGCGCATCTACGATCTGGCCCCGGACGAACTGCTCGACGTGGGGCTCGGCTCGCTGGTTCACGATTACGGCATGACCTTCATCAGCAACGAGGTGCTGGACAAGAACGACGCCCTCACCGACATCGAATACTACAAGGTCAAGCAGCATACCCAGAAGGGGTACGAGTACCTGAAGCACAGCGGAAAATACGGCGAGGTCGCGCTCAACATCGTCCGCTACCACCACGAAAGATACGATGGCAACGGCTACCCCACCGGAATCAGGGGCGATGATATCCCCCGCAGCGGACAGGTATCGGCTCTCTGCGACGTGTACTGCGCCCTGATCATGGACCGGGCCTATCGCAAGGCGATTTCACACGCCGAAGCGATCAGGCTGATGGGTGAACAGACCCACAAGGGAGCCTTCAACCCGCACCTGTTCAAGCAGTTCGCGGAAATCGTCAACGAGCAGAAGCTGGCCTAACCGCGTGCCGTCAGGCACGGCAGCAGCCATCTTCCTCTCCACCCCCTTGACAAGCCCACGATCATGCTTATCTCTTTTTAAAGAAACAGCTAACGAAAGGAGGTACTCCACATGGCAGGCTGGGATGTATTCAGAGAACTGGACAACCTGAGAAGGGAGATCAACGAGGCATTTCGCGGAGCAGGAGTGAGCCGTCCACTGGCAACCGCGTTCCTTTCCCCGGCGGTGACGCGGCGCTTCCCGCTGGTCAATTTCAGCGAAGACGAGGGGAACGTGTATGTGGATGCGCTGCTTCCCGGTGTGGACCCCGGGGAGATCGATCTCTCGGTGCTGCGCAACACCATCACCATCAGCGGAGAGCGCAAACCGTTCGAGCCCAAGGAGGGGCAGATCGTGCACCGCAGCGAACTGGGCTCGGGCAAGTTTTCGCGGACCCTGGAGCTGCCGGTGGACATAGACCCCGACAGGATCAGCGCCGAGAGCAGAAACGGCATCATGCGCATCCGACTGGCCAAGGCCGAACATGCCAAGCCCAAGAAGATCGAGATCAAGCTTTCGTGAGCAGCGACAACCAGAGAGGATTATGGATGAAAGGAGGTCAGACAACCATGGCGGTGAACGGATTGAACGAGCAGGGAAGCGACAAGAATCTCCAGACCCGTGAAGACACCAGGTCGAGCGAAAAATACATCAAGCCGGCGGTGAACATCGTCGAGACCGACGAGGGGCTGATCCTGACCGCGGATGTACCGGGGGCAGCCAAGGAGAGCCTGGCTGTCAGCGTGGAAAAGGGGATCCTGACCATCAACGCCCAGGTCAGCCACGACATGCCGGGGCAGCCGGTGTACACCGAGTTCGAACTGGCCAGCTACTACCGCCAGTTCTCCATCCCGGAAACCCTTGATCAGCAGAGGGCCAGGGCGGATTTAGCCAACGGCATCCTGACCCTGCAGATCCCCAAGGCTGAGGCGGCCAAACCGCGCAAGATCGAGATCAAGGTCGGCTGAGCCGGAACAGGACAGACAAAGAACACGCAGAGATTCGGGGGACCCCCCGACAGGGGTCCCCCGAATTGTTTCCGCTGCCCTCACGACGGGCCATCAGCCCATGTCGTGGTAGGGAAAGCTGTCCATCGTATAGGGTGTCGTGGCTGACGGCTGATCGCCACTGAAGGCAAGATAGACCGTGCGCCGGCGGGGGCCGTCGAATTCACAGAAGTACAGTGCCTGCCAGGTGCCCAGCCAGAGCTTGCCGTCGCGGACGATCACCTGCAGCGACGAGCCGAAGAAACTGGCCTTGATGTGGGCATCCGAGTTCCCCTCTGCGTGGCGGAACTCCCGGCTCCGGGGGATCAGCCGTTCGCAAAACCACTCCATGTCGCGGGTCACGTCCGGGTCGGCGTTTTCGTTGATGGTGATCCCGGCGGTGGTGTGGGGGGAGAAGACGGTCAGCACCCCGTTGCGCCAGTTTTTGACGCCAACCAGCTCCCCGACCCGAGCGGTGATATCGACGAACTGGCTGCGCCGCTCTGTCCTGACATCCAATTCCTCAGTCTGCATCTATCCTCCCCCCTACGCGGAAAACAGCGCACCAGCGCTTTCGGCTTCAGCTTGCAGCAAGGCGGCCGGCTGTTCCCGAACAATGCGGTATTGCACCAGCTCCTCCACCGTGATCAGCGGGAAACCATGTTTCCTGGAAAAGGAAACAATTTCGGGCATACGCGCCATGCTGCCGTCCGGATTGGTCAACTCGCACAGCACCCCGCACGGCTTCAGGCCCGCAAGGCGCATCAGGTCGACGGTCGCCTCGGTGTGCCCCCGGCGTTCCAGCACCCCGCCGGGGCGGGCACGCAGGGGGAAGACGTGGCCGGGACGGCTGAGGCTCCAGGGCCCGGCATCATCGGCGATAGCTGCCCTGATGGTGGTCAGGCGGTCGGCGGCGGACACGCCGGTGGTCACCCCTTCCGCCGCCTCGATGGAAACGGTGAAGGCGGTCTGGTAGCGGCTGCTGTTGTCACTGACCATGAGGGGAAGATCCAGGCGACGCACCGCCTCGTCGGTCAGACAGAGACAGACGATGCCGCTGCACTCGCGGATCAGCATGGCGACCTGCTCCCTGGTCAGGCTCTGGGCGGCAAAGATCAGGTCGCCCTCGTTTTCGCGCTGCTCGTCGTCGGTGACCAGCACGCCTTGGCCTGCGCGCAGCGCTTCCAACGCAGCCTCCACGCGTTGCAGGGAGAGATCGGATTGATGGTGGGGGAAATACGACTGATTCATGGTTCTACCTCCGGGGATATGGTGGCTTACCAGAATCAGGGCTACGGAACGGGCAGCTGTCGGCGCGCGGCCGAACAGCCCCGGCCACGGGAAAACCGATGGCGGGTGGGTGGCTGCCGTATCCTCTTTCATCCGGACTGTAACCGTCGGCTCTGGCATCGCACCAGATCTGCTGACCCCCTTCACGCTGGAAGGGGCGCTCGCGGGCTCCCCGGTGCACTTCCGGTTGCAAATCAAAGATGATATCAAGGAGGCAAGGAAGAAAGTGACGCAGGCGTACATGACCAGTACGCTGAGGAGCCTTCGACGAAGCCAACAAAGAGAGCGCTTTGATTTGAAATCGGAAACAGCCGGGATACCGCCGGTGGGGAGTTGCACCCCGCCCTGAGAATAAGCGTGCTAACCATAGGAAATGCATCCAGTCGTGTCAACAGCTTTCTCGGCCCGCGTGTTCCCGCCTTCCCGAAAAACTTCGGATTTTCAGTGACTCCAGCAGACTTTCGTTTTGAATTTGCGTAGTGCCGTGATACAGTTTTGTCGCCGGAACGGTCCGCTTAAGCCGCCTTTTCGGTATCCGATGCTGTGTCGCACCTCTTGTCCAACGTGATCACAGGGCTTTACGCCCAACAACATAAGGAGGGAATATGGCAAGCAAACAGGTAACGGTTCTGGCTCGATTCAAGGCAAAGCCGGGGATGGAAGAGAAGGCAAAACAGGCTATTCTGGCGTGCGTGGCACCGACCCGCGCCGAGGCGGGCTGCATCAACTACGACCTGCACCAGGATCCGAACGACAAGGCTGTCTTTATCCTGTACGAAAACTGGGCCAGCAAGGAGATCCTGGAGCAGCATCTGGAGACCCCACACCTGGTCGGCCTGAAGGCCCAGTCCGATGAGCTCTTCGCCGAGCCGCTGGACATCACCCTGCTGGAGATGATCAGCTGATTTTTTTCGGTGATCGGAACGAGCACCTGAAAACACAATCCCCCCGTCAACCGCAAAGCGCGGAATGGCGGGGGGATTGTTCGTTGCGGGAACACAGGGCAGGTGATATCGGGACAGCAGCCTATCCCGACAGCTCTTCCCATGCCTGGTAGAGCTGTTCCAACTCCCCGTTCAAGGCGGCATGGCGTTCGCCGGCCTCCTTGCCCCGCTCGGGATCGTCGAAGAAACCGGGTCCGGCCATTTCCTCTTCCAGTTTTGCTATGGCGGCTTCGACGCGGCTGATCTGCTTTTCCGTCTCGGCCAGCTGCTTCTGCCGCTTCTCCCCCTCGCGCTTGAGCCTTTTCTGTTCCTCGCGGTCTTTCAGCCGCTCCGCCTTCTCGAAAACAGGCAGGGGCTCCGGTTCCACCGAGGCAGTTCCTGTTTCGCCGCCGTTGTTCCGGGAAGGAGGCGCCGGAGTGGCAGAGCGTTCCGCTCCTTCCTTCTTCTCCAGATAGTATTCGTAATCGCCGTAGTAATCGATCAGCCGGCCCCCCTCCACCTCCACGACGCGGGTGGCAAGGCCATTGACGAAGTAGCGGTCGTGGGAGACGAACACCACCGTTCCATCAAAGGAGCGCAGGGCGTCCAGCAGCACCTCCTTGCTGAACAGGTCCAGGTGGTTGGTCGGTTCGTCCATCAGCAGCAGGTTGGAAGGGCGGAGGAGCATCTTGGCCAGGGCCAGGCGGTTGCGTTCCCCGCCGGAAAGCACCCCTACCTTCTTGTTGATGTCGTCGCCGGAAAAGAGGAAGGCGCCCAGGATATCCCGCAGCCGGGGAACCATCTCGTAGGGGGCGTCGCTGTAGATCTCCTCGTAAACGCTGCGGGTGGAATCCAGCACGCTGGCCTGGTCCTGGGCAAAGTAGTCCATGGCCAGGTTGTGGCCGGCGATGCACTCTCCCCCCTGGTACTCCGCGCCGGCCAGCACGGACATGAGCGTGGATTTGCCGGCGCCGTTATGCCCCACCAGGGCGACCCGCTCCCCCTTTTCGATCACCAGGTCGACGCGGTCCAGCACGGTGTGGCTGCCAAAGGCCTTGGTCAGCTTCTTCAATTCCATGACCACCCTGCCGCTCTTGGGCGCATCGGGGAAGTGGAAGCGGATCCGTTTGCGCTCCGGCGGGATGACGATGCGCTCGATCTTCTCCAGTTGCTTGATGCGCGACTGCACCAGCGAGGCCTTGTTGGCCTGGTAGCGGAAGCGGCGGATGAAATCCTCGATCTTCTCCACCTCCTCGTCCTGGATGCGCTTGGCCTCCCGCAGGGCCGAAATGCGCTCGTCGCGCTGGACCAGATAGCGGGAATACGTGCAGTGGTAGTCGCTGATGGCGTGATTCCAGACCTCGGCCACCCGGCTGCAAACCTGGTCCATGAAGAAGCGGTCATGGGACACCAGGATCACCGAGCCGGGATAGGAGCAGAGGTATGATTCCAACCAGTTGCGTGCCTCGAGGTCCAGATGGTTGGTCGGTTCGTCCAGCAGCAGCACATCCGGCCGCTGCAGCAGCAGTCGCGCCAGGGCGATGCGCATCTGCCAGCCGCCGGAGAACTCGCCGCAGTCCCGCTCCCAGTCGTCCGGCGAGAAGCCCAAGCCCTTGAGCACCGTGCCGATCTCGGCCTCCATGGTGTAGCCACCCCGGTGGCGGAACTGCTCCTGCAACTCTCCATAGCGCTGAAGCAGCTGCTCATGCTCGCTGGAGGAGGCGGGAAGCTGTTCCAACTCCCCACCCAGCCGGTGGAGTTCCTCCTCCATGGCCAGAAGCTCCCCAAAGGCGGAGCGCGCCTCGTGGAACAGCGAGGTGCCGGAGGTGACGATGCCATCCTGGGGCAGGTAGGAGGCCCGGGCGCCGCGGGCGAACTGGATCTCGCCGGAGGTCGGTTCAATCAGGCCGGCGATGATCTTCATCAGGGTGGATTTGCCGGCGCCGTTCTCGCCCACCAGGGCCACGCGCTCACCCTTCTTCAGGTGCCAGGATATGTCGGTAAACAGGGGATTGCCTGCAAAGTCTTTGGAGAGTTGTTTGAGATGGAGCATGGGGCTTTTGTAGCACGAATGGGGGGTCAGCGGCAAGGGGGACGCATGGACAGTGAAAGGGGGACTCAGAAAACAATGATCCGTTTCAGGCTGTTATTTCACCTGACCAACTCCACGAGCCGGAAATACTCCTTGCCTTCAGTGCCTGGTGGGGATAAAATATGCGCACAATAAATGCGCATGAGGAGCCCACAATGCAAACCAGTTTTATTGATCCGGCCGCTCCAAAGAAATCCACCAACCTGAGCATAAACGCTGACCTGCTTCGTCAGGCGAAGGAAGAGCGCATCAATCTCTCGCAAACCCTGGAACTGCGGCTTGCCGAACTGCTCCGCGAAAGGAGCGCCCGCAGATGGCGGGAAGAAAACCAGGAGGCGATGGAGGAGTACAACCGCAGAATCGAAACCCACGGAGCCTTCGGCGACGGCCTGAGACGATTCTGATGGCGCAGTTCGACGTGTACGAAAACCCGAATCCGGACAGCGGGGACTCCATTCCCTACCTGCTGGATGTCCAGGCTGACTTGCTCGACCAGCTCGCGACGCGCGTGGTCGTTCCGCTCGTCAAGGTTGAAATAATGGGAAAGGCGGCCAGACATCTCAATCCCACCTTCACCATAGAACAGACGCCGGTCGTCATGTCCACGACCGAACTGGCCGGCGTGAACCTGCGCAACCTGGGACGGAAGATTTGCTCACTCAGGGAGATGCGAAGCGAGATCCTGGCGGCGCTTGACTTTCTGTTCACCGGTTTTTGACATCCTGTCCGGCCCTCCCACCGCACTCCGATACTGTTACCCAGTTCGAAGAACCGACTGGCACAAGGCTCCCCGCCCAAAACGGTTCCTTGCTCATGGACGCGTGATACAAAAGTACAGCCGACGTCTGCCGTGGCGGACAAAGGTGCCAGTGCGGTACTCCTTGAAGCCTGGCGCAACTCCTCCGGAGTGTTCATGGCGATCAGATGACAAGGTATATCGTTGAAGAGTAGATTTCCGGTGAAGCCTTCGGAAGGATTCTGTGGCACGCGTGCGGGCCAGACAACAGCAAGCGGGACAGAGTGAAGACGGGGGAGGGTGCGCCCTCCCCCACGGATGGGTAGGTGCTGGGTTACGCGGTCTGGATCCTCAAACTGGCTGCCGTGTCCCGGTAGATCTTTTCCGCCTGGCTGCTGAAGGGGACGAAGATGATCCGCGTGAAGCCCCCCTTTTCCGCCTCCTCCCTGGCCACGGTGAGGGCGATCATGGCGGCGTCGGCCATGGGATAGCCGTAGATGCCGGCGCTGATGGCCGGGAAGGCGATGCTGGCCAGGTTGTGCTGGCGGGCCACCCTGAAGCAGGTGCGGTAGGCGCTCTCCAGGAGTTTCGGCTCTCCCCTCCCTCCGCCGTGCCAGACCGGGCCGACCGTGTGGATGACATGTCGGGCCGGGAGCAGGTACCCCTTGGTGATCTTGGCCTCACCGGTGGGACAGCCCCCCAGAGTGGCGCACTCCTGCACCAGATCCGGGCCGGCTGCACGGTGGATGGCGCCGTCAACCCCTCCCCCCCCCAGCAGGGTGCTGTTGGCCGCATTGACGATGGCATCCACCGCCAGGGTGGTGATATCGGTCTGAATGATCTCGATGGTTGTCATGGAAGCTTCCTCCCTTCGATTCGGTCACTCCTCAACCACCTCTGATAGCAGGTTTCGCCGCGCTTGCAACCACCAGCGGCTGCTATTCGTGGGGATCAGGCAAGGGTTTTCCCTGCAGAATCGGCCATATACATGGAACACGGATCGATTCTGAAAAGGCCGAAAAAAACGGATACGAACCGGACGGGGAACCAAACCCGACGTTATCCGGCTGTATCCGCTTTTCCCGCGTTCCATAGCCAGGGACTATTTCCCGTCTATTCCTTCACCTCACCCTGCAGGGTGATGACGACCTCGCGATAGGGGATCTGCTTGCCCGAGGCGGCCAGTGCCTGACGGGTGGCCAAGGCGATGCCGCCACAGCAGGGGACCTCCATCTTCAGCACGGTGATGCTCCTGATATCCGATTTGATGAACAGCTCGGCCAGCTTCTGCTGATAGAAGCCATTGTCATCCAGTTTGGGGCAGCCCATGACAACCGCCTTCCCCTTGAGAAAATCCTCGTGATACCCGGCATAGGCCACCGGAACGCAGTCGGCGGTAACCAGCAGGTCAGCGCCCTGGAAATAGGGGGCGCTGGTGGACACCAGGCTGAGCTGTACCGGCCACTGCCCCAACTGGCTCTGGCGACTCCCCTTAAGCTGATCCGTCAACTCCCCCGTGGGACGACTGAAACTCATGGCCCGTGAACCGGGGCAGCCACCGCCATGGTGATGATGACCGGGGGACGCCTGCGGCTGATGGGACGGAACAGGTTTTCCCTGGGCCTTCAGGTGCCGCTCCACGGCCGCTTCATCGAACTCGTCGGCCTCGCGCTCCTCGACGGTGATGGCGCCCAGGGGGCAATCACCCAGACAGGCTCCCAAGCCATCGCACAGGTTTTCGGCGGCCAGAACCGCCTTGCCGTTTACAATACGTATCGCCCCCTCGGCGCAGGATGGTACGCACTGTCCGCAGCCGTTGCATTTTTCCTGATCGATCTTGACGATTTTTCTGAGCATGATTTGATTCTCCTTGTGGTGTCTGTCCGTTGGTGTCCGTTAAACAGGTCGAGCAGTTCGTGGCTTCAGAAGAGATAGTGCCAGAGATAGGCCAGTCTGCCGGACATGATCATCCTCTTCCCCGCCCAGGCCATGACCTGGCGGATTTTTTTCCGTTCCCGGTCACCGTAGCAATGGATCCGGCAGCGCTTACAGCTCGGCTTTTCCCCCTCCAGGGGACATGACAGCCGTTTCGAAACGGCGTATGACAACAGCTGGCCGCACTCGCCGCAGAGCGGCACCGTCCCCAGACCTGCGGGAAGCCTGACATCGACCCGGCTGGTCTCGTCGTGATGCCCCGCGCAGTAGAGCCGTACAAACCCTGCCAGCAGCCTGATATCCTTCTTCTGTCGCTTCGTCATCGTTTCCATGGTTGTGATCATGCCAGCCCGGAACGCAATCAGACATGACCCAGGTCAATATTATCAGCTTTTCCTTTGCATCCCGCCTGCCTTTGCATTACAGTACCCCATCTGCTAAATCGTCGTTCTAAGGGGAGGGGAAGCACCGTCATGTCCGCCAGAGTTGTCGCCTTTGTGGCAAAATCCAACACCGGCAAAACAACCCTGCTGGAAAAAGTGATCCAGGAACTGGAGAAACGCGGTTACCGTATCGGCGCCATCAAGCATGACGCCCACAGCTTCGACATCGATCACCCGGGCAAGGATTCGCACCGCCTGGCTGCCGCCGGCGCCGCCACCATGCTGATAACCTCCCCGGAAAAGCTGGCCCTGATCAAGAAACATGACCGGACGCCCCCCCTGGAAGAGCTGGTCGAAACATACTTCAGCGACGTGGACATCGTGCTCACCGAGGGGTTCAAGAGGAGTTCCCTCCCCAAGATCGAGGTGCACCGCAGGGAGCGGAGCCCGACCCTGCTCTGCCGGGGAGAGGAGCACGACCCCACCCTGCTGGCGGTCGCCAGTGACGAGCCGCTGGACCTGGATGTGCCGGTACTGGATATCAACAACCCGGTCCAGGTGGCCGATTTCGTGGTGGAGAGGATTCTCCGCGCAGACCAGTGACATCTTTGGTCCATTCTTTTTGTAGAGTCGCAGAGCGCCGGAGCCCAAAACACCGACAGTGACATAAACCGCGCATTTTCGAAGATCAATGGCTGCATTCACCGTTGTCCACCGGTTCCCGTAGGTTTCCGTGACAATAAATCCAACTGATTGCGTGATGGGTAGACATGAACCTGACCGATTCTCTAGGTAGAAAAATCAACTATCTGCGTCTGTCCATAACCGACCGCTGCAACATGCGCTGTTTCTACTGCATGCCCAGCGTGGGGGTGGTGGACAAGGGGCACAAGTCGGTGCTCAGCTACGAGGAATTGCTCCTGATAGCCGAGACTGCGGTGAAGTTGGGCATCGAGAAGATCCGTATCACCGGCGGCGAGCCGCTGGTGCGCATCGGCGTGGTCGATTTTCTGGAGCGCCTAGCCGCCATCCCCGGTCTGCAGCATCTGGCGGTGACAACCAACGGACTGCTGCTGGAAGAGATGGCCAGCGACCTGTACCGGGCCGGTGTGCAGCGCCTGAACGTCAGCCTGGACTCCCTCAACCCTGAGACCTTCGGGAAGATCACCCGCGGCGGCGACCTGAAGAAGGTTCTGGCCGGCCTGGATGCCGCGGAACGGGCGGGATTCCCCCCGCCCAAGATCAACGTGGTGACCATGCGCGGGGTGAACGACGGCGAGATCCTGGACTTTGCCACCCTGACCCTGACGCGGGGCAACCCGGTGCGTTTCATCGAATATATGCCGGCTATCAAGGAGAACGGCTGGCAGCGCTACTGCATCCCCGGCAGCGAAATCCTGGAGAGGATCTCCACCAGGTACCCCCTGGAGGAGGTGGACCGGGGCATCTTCTCCGGACCGTCCAAGGACTACCGCATTCCGGATGCCCAGGGCCATATCGGCATCATCACTGCCGTGTCCGGCCACTTCTGCAGCGAGTGCAACCGCATCCGGGTCACCTCAACCGGCAAGGCCAAGGGATGCCTGTTCGCAGACGAGGCGACCGACCTGATCCCCTGGCTGCGGCCGCCGGACCGGGAGGGACTGGAGAAGGTGCTGAAGGAGGTGGTCATGAGCAAGCCGGAACGCCACGGCATCACCCAGGACGGTTACCACCACAAGAATTTCAATATGTCACAGATAGGAGGCTGAGATGGCACAGGTCGTGGCCACCTGCATCAGCGAAAAGAAAGGTGAACGCAAGACGCCGCTGGAGGCGGTGACCCTGCGAGAGAATCACGGCATCGTCGGCGACGCCCACGCAGGAGACTGGCACCGCCAGGTGAGCCTGCTGGCCGCGGAGAGCATCGACAAGATGCGCAAGCTGGGGCTGGACGTGAACTCGGGTGATTTCGCCGAGAACATCACCACCAGCGGCATCGAACTGGTAGCGCTCCCCATCGGCACCCGCCTGCAGGCGGGGGAGACGCAGTTGGAGGTCACCCAGATCGGCAAGGAGTGCCACACCCGCTGCGCCATCTACCACCAGGCCGGCGACTGCGTCATGCCCAAGGAGGGTATCTTCGCCAGGGTCATCTGCGGCGGAACCGTCCGCCCGGGGGATGAGGTGCGAGTGATCGAGCCGGCATCCGCCTGAAGTTGGCCGCTCTTTTTGTCCCTAGCCGTGAAACGGTGCCGCCAGAAGGTGACGCCGTTTTCCGTTTCAGATCGCTGCCAGCAGGCGCTCCGTGCCCCGCGCGAGTCCACCAGCCGCCACGCGACTGGTTCGGGCCAGGCGGACCAACTGCGGGATGATACGCGGCCGACGCAGGATGGTAGCCAGCACCCTGGTGGGCCGGATGCGCATGCTGTCATCGCAGAACTCGTCGATGGTGAAATCCATCTCCTCATCCCAGGGATCGCTGATGGCGCGCATGGCCAGGAACGGGATGCCATGGCTGGCCGCGACGCGAGCCACGGCTGCGCTCTCCATCTCCACCACCGGATTAGTCGCCTGGGGAGGGAGACGCAGCGCCAGGTCACGCTTGTTGAGGATCTGATCGCAGGAAACGAATGTTGCCAGCCGCAGCGAGAGACTGTCGGCAACGGCATTCAGGCCGTAGAATCCCACCGCCACCTCCTCCAACTCGGACCCGCTCCAGTGCAGCACCTGCCGGGCCATGACCAGCTCCCCCACCCCGAGCCCTTCCAGAACGGCGCCCCCAAAACCGGCGGATATCATCAGGTCGGCCCCTTCGGCGGCAAGGGCCGCGGCAGCCCAGCCGGCATTGAGCATCCCCATGCCCGACTCAACCAAGACCAGCTCGTGTCCGGACATGGAGAAGCCGTACCTCTTTCTGCTGTCCAGCAGCGTCTTTTTCAGCCCCCCGGCCCGCTTCATCACCGCCGCGCTCTCTTCCGGCATGGCGGTTACAATGACTATCTTCATGCTGCTCTCACCCTCCTTGTGTTGCGCGCTGCCGGGCAGAGTACACCGATTTGCATCATTGATCCAAGATCAAATCAACAAAAGCTGGACAAACGGTTTCGCATGAATTATATTTCGCTTTCCCAATGCGGAGAGATGTCCGAGCGGTTGAAGGAGCACGCCTGGAAAGCGTGTGTACGTTAATAGCGTACCGAGGGTTCGAATCCCTCTCTCTCCGCCATTTTTATTGGTTGCTCCACCTGCAGGCGGAGATGATAGCCGGGCCTCGCGCAACGGCAAGCCGTGAACTCCGCCAGGTCCGGAAGGAAGCAACGGCAGCGGCCCCCGCCGTGTGCCGCGGGCAAGCCCGGCTATCATCTGCGCCTGCACGTCGTGCAGCCGCCCCATCCCAGTCCTAACGCCACGTGCTACCGGCATGAATTCACCCCATCCTTTCACGCACGGGATGTCGGGGCGACAGAAGACCTGTGAGGTTCGATCTCTTGTCCAACGGCACGCACTATGAAGTCCTGGCCAGGAAATACCGTCCCCAGACCCTTTCGGAACTGACCGGCCAGGAACACGTCAGCCGCACCCTCCAAAACGCCATCGATTCCGGCCGCGTGGCCCACGCCTTCCTGTTCAGCGGCGCCCGCGGTGTCGGCAAGACCAGCACGGCCCGCATCCTGGCCAAGGCCCTCAACTGCGAACGGGGCGTCTCCACCGAACCCTGCAACACCTGCCCCTTGTGCATCGAAATCACCAAGGGCACATCCACCGACGTCTTCGAGATAGACGGCGCGTCCAATACCGGCGTGGACGACATCCGCGAACTGCGCGACAACGCCAAGTATCTCCCCTCCCACAGCCGCTACAAGATCTTCATCATCGATGAAGTCCACATGCTCTCCACCAACGCCTTCAACGCCCTGCTGAAGACGCTTGAGGAACCTCCCGAGCACGTCAAGTTCATCTTTGCCACCACCGAACCGCACAAACTCCCCATCACCATCCTGTCCCGCTGCCAGCGCTTCGACTTCAAGCGCATCCCGCTGGCCAAGATCATCGGCCGCCTGCGCCAGATCGCCGACACCGAGGGGATCAGCATCAACGATTCGGCCCTGGCCCTGATCGCACGCAAGGGGGACGGCAGCATGCGCGACTCCCTGACCGCCTTCGACCAGGTGTTGGCCTGCTGCGGCAGCAACGTCAGCGACGAAGACACGGCCACCCTGATCGGCGCCGTTGACCGCAGGCTGCTGGCGAACATCTCCGCAGCCATCTTCGCAGCCGACACCCAGGCAGTGCTGGCAGGCATCAGACAGGTGGATGAGGTGGGCTACAACCTGCGCCAGTTCGGCCAGGAGCTGATCGAGCAGCTCCGCAACCTGATGGTGGTAAGCTCGGTCCGGAAACCGGAAGAGATCCTGGACCTGTCAGCACAGGAACTGGACGAACTGCGCCGCCAGGCAAACGGATTCTCCAGCCAGGATATCCAGCGCCGGCTGACGCTCCTGATCAGAGCCGACGGGGAGATGGCCCACGCCAGTTTCCCCCGACTGGTTCTGGAGATTGCCCTGCTGAAGGCGGCCACCCTGGAGCCGGTGATACCGATCCAGGAATTATTGGAAAAACTACAGGCGCTTGAGAGTGGCGCCACGTGGACAACGCCCTCTCCCCGGGACAGCGTCCGCATGCCGCCTGCCGGGGAGCAGCGCCAGCAACAACCAGCCGAGAGACCACAGCAGCAACCTGCGGCCGCTTTCGTACCTCCCGAACCTTCCGCCCCCCCAGCGCCGGAAAAACTGAGAGGCACTGCCCTTCCCTCCTGGGAGCGCTTCGTCAGCTTCGCCAGCGAAAAAGACCCGGCCCTCGGCTCGGTGCTGGAACACGGCAGCCCCATCCGACAGGAGGCTGGTCTGATGGAGATCGGCTTCCCGGCCGGCAGCTACTATCTGGCAAACATCCAGGATACCGACTCCATCGCCCAACTCAGGGCGCTGGCCCGGGAATTCACCGGCCAGGAGACCGATATCCGCATACAGTCCATCGCCCGCGAGACAGCCGGTGCCCCTCCCTCGCTGGCGGAAAAAAAAAAGAACGATCGTGAACAGCACCAGCAGGAGCTGAAACAGGAGGTCAACGAGCACCCTCTGATACGGGAGGCCCTGCGCATCTTCGGCGGAACCATCACCGAGATCCGCGAGGCCTGAGACGGCTCAGGCAACCGCACCCAAACGGAATCAGCAAAGCAGATTCACCTTGCAAAAAGCAAACAGCGTTAAAGTGGTATGACCAATGTCGCGACAAACGACAACAAAAACAGAGCAAGACAGCCAAGCCGACCGACAAGGCAATGGTGACCTGCTTCACCACTGCCTTGTAGCGACGATACAACCACTATATACACCACCAGGAGGAACGAAATGTCAAAAGGTCTAGCCAATATCATGAAACAGGCGCAGATGATCCAGAACAAGATGGCCAAACTGCAGGAAGAGGCGGCCCAAAAAACAGCCGAATCCACCGCCGGCGGCGGCGCGGTGACGGTCACCGTCAACGGAAAGAACGAAATAATTTCACTCTCGATAAAAAAAGAAGCGGTGGATCCCGAGGACGTGGAGATGCTCCAGGACCTGGTCATTGCCGCCGTCAATGACGCCCTCAAGAAGGTCCAGGCCGAATTGAGCGAGGAAATGTCTAAAATTACTGGCGGAATGAACATACCCGGACTTTTCTGACCCCCCCTTCAACAACGATACGCAGACCCTGCGCCCCCATTATTCATGAATTCACCTCAAGCTTTTTTTCGTTTGACTAATTTGTTTAGTTCGGCTAATAGGAGATACGCACAAAGTGTCGTTTTTTTCATGGTCAAGCAGACTCCGCCGCGCCGTGAAAAACGCTATTTTAGCGGCTTATATCATCGGCCCAGCCAAAAACCGTTTTACTTGTTTTGGAATATATGCTAACTAAGCCTTCCGCACTGTCACGACTGGTGGGAGAGTTGAAGAAGTTGCCCGGTGTAGGCGAACGCACCGCCCTCAGGCTTGCATTCCACCTGCTGAAAACTCCTCAGAATCTGACCGCACTGTCGGAATCACTGCTCGAAGTAAAAAGCAGGGTGCGTTCCTGTTCGATATGTTTTGCAATAACCGAGGATGACCCCTGTGCCATCTGCGCGGGGGACCGGGACACAGGCACCATATGCGTGGTCGAGAATTACCAGGACCTGATGGCCCTGGAGCGGAGCAACGCCTATCACGGCACCTACCACGTTCTCGAAGGCGTGATTTCCCCCCTGGCGGGTATCGGACCGTCGGAACTGAGAATAGCCGAACTGCTGGCCAGGATCGGCAGGGGCGGAGTCGACGAGGTTGTGATTGCCACAAATTTCACCGTCGAGGGAGAAGCAACGGCGCTGTACTTGGCCAAGCTCCTGAAACCACACGGTATACGGATTTCGCGTCTGGCGCACGGCATACCCCTGGGAAGTGATATCGAGTATGTGGACGCAGCCACGGTCCAGTGGGCACTACAGGGACGGAACCAGCTCTAGCCCATGTCGTTCATCTACAGATCCAGTTCACCCAAGGAACTGTAACAAAACATGTAAGTCAGTCGAGCAGAACAAACGTCGCATGAAATCACGTGTCACACACAAACCTGAGGAGGAACGAATGAGCAGAAGAATGGTAACCATTGATGGTAACACCGCCGTTGCCCATGTGGCCCATGCCACTAACGAAGTAATGACCATCTACCCGATCACCCCGTCGTCAAACATGGCTGAGTACTGCGACATCAAGAGCGCCGCAGGTGAAAAAAACCTTTGGGGCACCATCCCCTCGGTATTCGAGATGCAGTCCGAGGCAGGTGCAGCCGGTGCCGTGCACGGCGCGCTGCAGGCCGGTGCCCTGACCACCACCTTCACCGCCAGCCAGGGTCTGTTGCTGATGATCCCCAACATGTACAAGATCGCCGGCGAGTTGACCTCCACCGTATTCCACATCTCAGCCCGCGCCATTTCCGCCGCTGCTCTGAACATCTTCGGTGACCACTCCGACGTCATGTCCTGCCGCTCCACCGGCTGGGCCATGCTCTGCGCCAACAACGTCCAGGAAGTTATGGACTTTGCCCTGATTTCCCAGTCATCCACCCTGCGTTCGCGGGTTCCCTTCATCCACTTCTTCGACGGTTTCCGCACCTCCCATGAACTGTCCAAGGTTGAGGAACTGACCTTTGACGATATGCGCGCCCTGGTTACCGACGACCTGGTCAACGCCCACCGCGCCCGCTCCATGAGCCCGGACCGTCCGATCATCCGCGGCACATCCCAGAACCCGGACGTGTACTTCCAGGGCCGTGAGACGGTTAACTCCTTCTATGCTCCCTGCCTCAACATTGTCCAGGAGGAAATGGACAAGCTGGGCAAACTCACCGGCCGCAACTACAAACTGGTTGACTATGTCGGCGCCCCGGATGCCGACCGTGTCGTTGTTGTCATGGGCACTGCAGCAGATACCACCGCTGAAGCAGCCGCAGCCCTGAACAAAGCTGGCGAGAAAGTTGGCGTTGTCAAGATTCGCCTCTATCGTCCGTTCCCGACTGCCGCACTTATCGCCGCACTCCCCAAAACCGTCAAGAAAATCGCTGTCCTGGACCGCACCAAAGAACCCGGCTCACTGGGCGAACCGCTGTACCTGGATGTACGCACCGCCATCGGCGAAGCAATGTCCGACGACGCCACCCTCTTCGGCGGCCAGTACCCGACCATCGTCGGCGGCCGTTACGGCCTCGGCTCCAAGGAGTACACTCCGGCCATGGCCAAGGCAGTTCTGGACAATCTCAAGAACGACAAGCCCAAGAAAAACTTCGTTGTCGGCATCAAGGAAGACGTCACCAACTGCAGCCTCGACTACGATCCAAACTTCCGCACCTCCATGGAAGGCGTCTATGAGGCAATGTTCTTCGGCCTCGGCTCCGACGGCACCGTCGGCGCCAACAAGAACACCATCAAGATCATCGGTGAAGCCACCGACAACTACACCCAGGCTTACTTCGTCTATGACTCCAAGAAAGCCGGCTCAATCACCACCTCCCATCTCCGTTTCGGCAAGCAGCCGATCAACACTCCGTACCTGATTGACAACGCCGAATTCATCGCCTGCCATAACTTCTCCTTCCTCGAGAAGTATGACATGCTCAGCAAGGCCAAAGTGGGTGGCACCTTCCTGCTCTGCTCCCCCTTCGAGCACGATGAAGTATGGGACAAGATGCCGATCGAAGTTCAGAAACAGATCATCGACAAAAAGCTGAAATTCTACGTCATAAACGCCATCAAACTGGGTGAGGAAATCGGCCTGGGCGCACGCATCAACATGATCATGCAGACCGCCTTCTTCAAGATCTCCAACATTATCCCGATTGACACCGCTGTCGCTGAAATCAAAAAAGCCATCAAGAAGAGCTACGGCAAGGCAGGCGACAAAGTAGTCAACATGAACTATGCCGCCGTTGATGCCGGTCTCACCAACATTCATGAAGTAAAGGTTCCGGCAACCGCCACCAGCGCACTCAAGATGCCGCCGGCAGTTCCGGCCCACGCTCCCCAGTTCGTTCAGGACGTAACCGCCATGCTGGTTGCCGGCAAAGGTGATGAACTGCCCGTGTCCAAGATGCCGATCGACGGTACCTTCCCGACCGCGACTTCGCAGTACGAGAAGCGTAACATCGCCGTTGACATCCCGGTTTGGGACGAAAAGCTCTGCATCCAGTGCGGCATCTGTTCCTTCCTCTGCCCCCACGCCGCCATCCGCATGAAGGCTTATCCGGAAAGCTGTCTTGCCGGCGCACCGGCAACCTTCAAGTCCTGCGACGCCAAGATCGCCGAGGTCAAGGGAATGAAATTCACCCTTCAGACCGCTCCCGAAGACTGTACCGGTTGCGGCGCCTGCGTCCACAACTGCCCGGCCAAGAGCAAGGAAGATCCGAATCACAGAGCCATCAACATGCAGTTCCAGCCGCCACTGCGCGCCAGTGAGGCAGCCAACTACGAGTTCTTCCTCAACCTGCCGGAAGTACCCATTGAAAAGCTCAAACTGGACACCCTGCGTGGCAGCCAGTTGGTCCGCCCGCTGTTCGAATACTCCGGCGCCTGCGCCGGTTGCGGCGAGACAGCCTACCTGAAACTGCTGACCCAGCTGTTCGGCGACCGCCTGATGATGGGCAACGCCACCGGTTGTTCCTCCATCTACGGCGGCAACCTGCCCACCACCCCGTACGCCAAGCGCGCCGACGGTCGTGGTCCGACCTGGAACAACTCCCTGTTCGAAGACTGCGCCGAATTCTCCCTCGGTCTCCGTCTGGGCGTGGACAAGTTCAAGGAAGCCGCATACGAACTGGTTGACGAACTCATGGCCGACGCAGCCCTCCAGCCGCTGCTGAAGGAGATCAAGGAAGCTGACCAGAAGACCCAGGTCGGTATTGAAGCGCAGCGCGCACGCGTTGACAAGCTGAAAGCCGCTATTACGAATAACACCAGCGAAGCAGCCAAGAAGCTGATTCCGCTGACCGATTATCTGGTCAACAAGTCGGTATGGGCCATCGGCGGCGACGGCTGGGCCTATGACATCGGTTACGGCGGTCTTGACCATGTCATCGCCTCCGGCAAGAACATCAACCTGCTGGTTCTGGACACCGAAGTGTACTCCAACACAGGCGGCCAGGCTTCCAAATCAACCCCCATGGGCGCTGTTGCCCAGTTCGCGGCCGGCGGCAAGCCGATCGGCAAGAAAGACCTTGGTCTGATCGCCATGGCCTACGGCAGCGTCTATGTTGCAAGTATTTCAATGTCTAACCCCGGTCAGTGCGTCAAGGCCTTCATGGAAGCGGAAGCCTATGACGGTCCTTCACTGATCATCGCCTACTCGCACTGTATCGCCCACGGCATCAACATGACCACCGCCGTTGATGAGCAGAAGAAAGCCGTATCCTCCGGCTACCTGACGCTCTATCGTTACAATCCCGAACTGGCGGAACAAGGCAAGAACCCGCTGCAGCTTGACAGCAAGGCTGCCACGACCTCCTATGAAGACTTCATCAACGGTGAGAATCGCTGGAAAGTCCTCAAGAAGATCAAGCCTGAAGAAGCAGAGAAGCTTGCCAAGAGAGCTGCTGCGCTGTCAGCGCGCCGCAACAAGCTCTATCAGCAGATGGCTCAGTTGAACTACGAAGCATAGTATTCAGACACCACCGCAGTACCCTGGGCTTCGCGGCTTTGCCGCGAAGCCCTTTTTTGTGCTACCATAACGCCCACACATCAGCTTTGCTCAGGAGTGTCTACCATGAATAGAGTATATATCGCGGGGTGCGGATACATCGGCGAGCGCATCGCCCGACTGGCGCGGGAGGCGGGCAGCCAGGTGACCTGCATGACCAGATCCGCCGAACGGCGTGATTATCTGCAAACCCAGGGATTCGACGCCATCACCGCCCCCCTGGACGACATGGCCCAGATTCCCCCCATGGACCTGGATGGCAGTGTTCTCTTCTACCTCGTCCCCCCGCCCGGAGGCGGAATCTACGACCAGCGCGCCCGTAACTTCCTCCAGGCAGTGGCCGGCTCGTCGCAGCCGTCCAGAATCATCTACATGAGCGCAACCTCGGTCTACACCGCCAGGGACGGTTCAATGGTAACGGAGGAGTCACCGGCGCTCCCCACCTCCTCAATGGGAAAACGGCGCCTGGACGCGGAAAAAGCCTTTACTGCATACTGCGCTGAATACGGCATTCCGCTCATCATCCTCCGGGTAAGCGGAATCTACGGGCCGGGCAGGCTGCCGCTGACCCAGATCAAACAGGGGCAGCCGCTTCTGCGCCTGGAGGAATCAGGCCCCAGCAACCGCATCCATGCCGACGATCTGGCCCGAATCTGCATGGCTGCGGCGGAACGGGGAGAGGCTGGCGAGATCTTCAACGTCAGCGACGGCACCCCCTGCAGCATGACCGAGTACTTCAACATCGTGGCCGATGCGCTGGGAGAGCCGCGCCAGCCCCAGGTGACCATGGAGGAGGCGCACCGGGTCATGTCTCCGCTGATGCTCTCCTACGTCAGCGAGTCAAGGGTGGTAAACCCTTCCTGTATGCTCCAGCGGCTCGGCATCACCCTGCGCTACCCACGGCTGCAGGAGGGCGTGCAGGATTCCCTGCCCACGGGATAAACTATCCACTGATTGCGCATCGCGCTTTTACCGCTATACTGGAGAAACTATTGTCATCCCACCCCTTGAGACGTGCCATCGTCGGCGTTGATATTGCTTTTACAACCTGAAACGCGATTGATATACTAAGTATGAATAGACGAACAGATTGCGAGGTTCCACGCGAACCTCATGTGCCCTGGTAATTTTCCCTCCTAGTTGCCAGGGTGTTTTTTTGCCTGATCGCCCCTGCCATCCAGCAGAGTGCGGTTGACGTGAGAATCCGGTTGTGTTTTAATCCCCTGAGTGGAAACGGATGCCTACATCGGCCTTGGCTCCAATCAGGGAGACAGGGAGCTCAACCTGCTGCGCGCGGTGGCTGAACTGGGCAAACTGCCCGACAGCAGGGTCCGCGGATTGTCATCCTTTTACGAGACCTCGCCGGTGGGCGTCAACGAACAGCCTGACTTTTACAACGCAGTCCTGCGGCTCTCCACCCGCCTTTCCCCCCTGGAATTGCTGCGTCGACTCCTTAAGATCGAACATAACATCTTCCACCGCAAGCGAACCCTGCGCTGGGGGCCACGCGCCATGGACCTGGATCTTTTGCTCTACGGTGACCTGGTGATCACCAGCGATGAGTTGACCGTACCCCATCCCGCCATGGCAGAGCGGCGCTTCGTACTCCAGCCGCTGCATGACCTGGCACCCGACCTCACTCACCCCACCCTGGGACGCACCGTGGCCGAGCTGCTTCAGGCACTCCCCCCGACGGAGCGCGTGAAGCCACTCTGAGCGGACAAGAGAGACACCATGATTCGACTACTGCTCTGGGGGCTGCTCGTGTACTGCGGCTTCCGGATCGTTTCCTCGTTGAAACGGACAACGAAACACCCGGATGATACCCGTCGAGAACGCGGACCGACCTCTGCCACCCACCGCGACCCGGTCTGCGGGATCTACGTCACCGAGGATGACGCCGTGGTCGACACATACCGTGGCCAAATACACTACTTCTGCTCACCGGCCTGTCGCGACAGGTTCCGGGAGCATCCCGAACACACATAACCCAACGGAGGAGAGCAATGAAGTTTTTCATCGACACCGCGGATGTCCGCGAAATACGCGAAGCACACGAACTGGGCCTGGTTGACGGCGTAACCACCAACCCGTCACTGATTGCCAAATCAGGCCGCAAATTCCAGGAGGTCATCCAGGAGATCACCTCCATCGTCGACGGCCCCATCTCGGCCGAGGTCATCGCACTGGATGCTCCTGGCATGATCAGAGAGGCCGAAGAACTGGTCAAGATCCACGCAAATATCGTTGTCAAGGTCCCCATGACCCCTGAAGGGCTCAAGGCCACCAAGGCCCTCAGCGCAAAGGGAATCAAGACCAACGTCACCCTGATCTTCTCCTCCCTGCAAGCGCTCCTGGCCGCCAAGGCCGGTGCCACCTATGTCTCCCCCTTTGTGGGCAGGCTGGACGACATCTCCCAGGACGGCATGGGCATCATTGAAGAGATCCGCACCATGTTCGACAATTACGGCTACACCAGCGAGATCATCGTCGCCAGCGTACGCAACCCGATCCATGTGCTCAACGCAGCCCTGATCGGCGCCGACATCGCCACCATCCCCTATTCGGTCATGCTCCAGCTGTCCAAGCACCCCCTGACCGACGCCGGCATCAAGAAGTTCCTGGCTGACTGGGAAAGCGTGCCCAAATAAATCCCGAACAGACCTGAATACACAAGCCACCAGCTCCCGCAGCTGGTGGCTTTTCTCGTGCACCGGCCTCCGCCATACACACTCGGCCCGAGCTTACCGGGCCTGGGATGCCCCTTCCCCATCGTACGTGCCGGACTGGCTGTACGTCTCAACCGCGACGTTCTCGGCAAAATCGGCACATTCCCGAACAGACCCAATGTTTTGCATTGGATGCCAGCGAGTTGCCTGTTATAGTTCCTCAGTTCCGTACACTAACAAAGGGAGTCGGAAAAAATGATGAACAGCCCGGAAAAGCTCTCGATCCTGTTCGCCGCCTCCGAGGCCGCCCCCTTCGCCAAGGAGGGGGGGCTCGGCGATGTGGTCGGCGCCCTGCCCAAGTACCTCTCCCGCATGGGACACGATGCGCGCGTGGTAATCCCGCGCTACTACAGCGTCAATCGAGAAAAATTCGACCTGCGCCCCCTGCCCGGAACCCTGGTGGTACCCATGGGAATCATGGGCAACCAGTACTGCGCGGTTTTGGAGGGGCGCCTTCCGGGGAGCGATGTCCCGATCTATTTCCTGGAACATGAGGGCTATTACGGCCGGGCCGGGCTCTATCAGCAGGATGGCGAAGGGTACCTGGACAACGACAACCGCTTCGTTTTTCTTTCCAAGGCAGCGTTGGAACTGTGCAAGATGCTCGACTTCAGGCCGGACGTGGTCCATGCCCACGACTGGCATACCGGCGCCATCCCGGTCCTGCTGAACACATCCTACCTGCATGACCGCCTGGTGGGTGACGCTGCGTCGCTCCTCACCCTGCACAACATGCAGCACCAGGGGAATTTCTATCCCGGCCTGATGGAGGTGCTCGGCATCGGCTGGAAGCACTTCAACTACCTGGAGATGGAGAAGGATGACCAGGTCAACCTGCTCAAGGGAGGCATCTACCATGCAACCCTGCTCAACACGGTCAGCGCCGGCTATGCCCGCGAGATCCAGACGCCGGAATTCGGCTGGGGACTGGAGGGGGTCGTGGCTGATCGAGGCAGGGACCTGCACGGCATCCTCAATGGTGTCGACTATGAGGAGTGGAACCCCGCAAGCGACCGTTTCATCGCCGCGAACTATTCGGCCCGCACCGTGAAGAAGGGCAAGGCGGCCTGCAAGCGGGACCTGCAGGAGACCATGGGACTGCCGCAGCGTGACGATGTACCGCTCCTGGGGGTGGTTTCCCGCATGGTCAAACAGAAGGGAACCGACCTCCTGGCCGAGGCGATCCACCGCATCCTGGAGATGGACGTGCAGTTCGTCATGGTAGGAAACGGCGAACCATGGTCCCATTTCTACTTCGGCGACATCGCCGCCCAGTACCCGGAAAAATTCGCCTGCCTCATCGGTTACAACGAAGCCCTGGCCCACAAGGTGGAGGCGGGATCGGATTTCTTCGTCATGCCCTCGGCCTTCGAGCCGTGCGGCCTGAACCAGATGTACAGCCTGGCCTACGGGACCCCCCCCATCGTGCGCGCCACCGGCGGCCTGGAGGACAGCGTGGAGAATTTCGACGAAGAGACGCTCACCGGCACCGGCTTCAAGTTCTGGAACCACAGCGCCCAGGCGCTCTTCGACACCGTCGGCTGGGCGGTCTACACCTATTACAACAACCCCCGGGGCATGGCCGCCCTGAGGAAGAACGGCATGGCCCAGCGCTTCACCTGGGACGACGCGGCACTGAAGTACGAGGAACTGTACAGAAACGCCATCAAACTCCGCCGCGGCGCCGAGTACTACCGCAACCGCTTCGGAGAATGAACGGAAAACAGCTCACCTGTCGGCAGTTCATCCACTCCGGCAGGTGAACCGGCACGCAATGAACAGAACTCCCGCATTCATACTCACACTTATCTGCCTGTCCCTGCTACCGGTCAGCCGGGCGGACGCTTCGCCAGCCAGCTTTGCCGGCAAGATCCTGGAAGAGATCAACCTTGCCCGCAGCCAGCCCCACAGATACGCCGACTATCTGCGCCACCTGCGTAACGGCTCCGAGGGAACGACATACAAAGTTCCCGGCAGCCCTCTCCCCATACAGACCAGGGAGGGGACTGATGCCGTGGACGAGGCGATCCGCTTTCTTGAGCGCCAGAAACCGCTGCCCGCGCTCTCCTGGTCGCGGGGACTGGCTGCCGCCGCCCATGAACTCGCCCGCGAGCAGAGCGAAACCGGCGGCACCGGCCATGCGGGCACCAGCGGCGGCGTGCGCGAACGCATCTCCCGCCAGGGCAGGTGGAAGGGGCGCATCGGCGAGAATATCGCCTACGGCCCGGGCAACCCGCGCGGCATGGTCATGCAGCTGATCATCAACGACGGCGTCCCGGAACGCGGGCACCGCAGGAACATCTTCCGCCGCTCGTTCGCCGAGAGCGGCATCGCCTGCGCCCCCCATCCCCATTACGGCGGCCTATGCGTGATGGATTTTGCCGGCAGGTTCCTGGACTGAGCCATGGCGTCCCCTGACCTGCAACACTTCATCGCCACCCTGGAACGCCGCAACGAACTGGCCGTAATCGACGCCGAAGCAGACCCGCTGCTGGAGATCGCCGCCATCACCGACCGGGTCTGCAAGTCTCCCACGAACGGGCCGGCGCTGCTCTTCCGCTCCCCCACCGGCTCGCGCTTTCCGGTCGCCACCAACCTGTTCGGTTCTCCCCGCCGGGCCTGCCTTGCCTTGGGTGTTGATCACCTGAAGCACCTGACGGAGCGCATGTCGGCCCTGCTCGGTAGGATTCCTGTTCCCGAGCTGTCCAGCCTGGACCGCCAGATATCCGGCCTGGCCGACTTCTCCCGCTTCTCTCCGCACGCCTCACCGAAACCCGACCCGCAGCTGACAGCCATGGCAACGCCCGACCTGGGGCTGTTCCCCTTCCTGCAGAGCTGGCCCGGCGACGGCGGCAGCGACGGCTTTCCCCGCTACATCACCCTGGGCCAGGTCTACACCCGCCACCCGGAGAGCGGCCGCCAGAACTGCGGCATGTACGGCGCCCAGCTTCGCGGCCCAGGGTCACTGGCCCTGCGCTGGAAGCAGGGGAGCGGGGCTGACCGGCATCTGGAACGTTACCGCCGCCGGGGGGTGCCCATGCCGGTGGCCATCACCCTGGGAGGCCCTCCGGCCATGACCATGAGCGCCCTGTTCCCCCTACCGGGAAATCTGGACGAACTTACCTTTGCCGGCTTCCTCGCCTCGTCCCCCCTGCGGACCACTGCTTGTCGCACGGTGCCCCTGATGGTCCCGGCCGGCTGCGAACTGCTCATCGAGGGGTACGTGAACCCCACTGAAACGGTACGCGAAGGTCCCTTTGGCAACCACACCGGCAGCTACTCCCCCGCCACCGACGCCTGCCTGATGAGGGTCAGCGCCATCAGCCACCGCCCCGACGCCATCATCCCTGCCACGGTGGTGGGGCCGCCCCCCATGGAAGACTGCTGGATGGCCCGGGCCTGGGAGCGACTGCTGCTGGCATTCCTGCAGCGGCTGATCCCCGGCATTGCCGAGATCTGCTTCCCGCTGCAGTGGGTCTTCCACCAGAGCGCCATCATTTCCCTTGAAAACCCGACTCCGGCCATGGTAAGGGAAACAGCCTCCCGGCTCTGGGAAACCCCCTGGTTTTCCGCCAGCCGGCTGCTGATCTTCGTGGATGCCGGAACCGCGCCGGACGACCTGGGCAAGGTTGCCTGGTCCGCCATCAACAGCTGCGACGTTGACGCCGACATGATCAGGGACAGCTCGGGCCGGCGAACGGCCCTGGACGCCACCGGCTGTCGCATGGCGCGGCAACGGATACAGCCGGACGAAGCAGTTGCGCAACGCATCGCCCGCCGCTGGAAGGAATACAGACTGGAATGAACGCCATGACACACAACGGCCCCATCGGAAAGATCGCCGTGTTCCTGGAGATGATCAAATTCTCCCACACGATCTTCGCCCTCCCCTTCGCCCTGTCCGGCGCGCTCCTGGCGGCCGGCGGCATGCCAACCGGCCGCCAGCTGTTCTGGATCGTGCTGGCCATGGTCGGCGCCCGCACCGCCGCCATGGGGCTCAACCGCCTGATCGACGCCACCATCGACGCCCGCAACCCCCGCACCGCGGGGCGTGCCATCCCGGCCGGCCTGATCGGCAGGGCCGCCACCCTGCTCTTTATCCTCGCTTCGCTCACCCTGATGCTGGTGGCGGCCAGCCAGCTGAACCGGCTCTGCCTGCTCCTCTCGCCTCTGGCGATCTTCTTCCTGCTGCTCTACTCCTACTGCAAGCGCTTCACCTCGCTGGCCCATGTGGTGCTGGGGCTCTGCCTCTCCGCCGCCCCCCTGGGGGCCTGGATAGCCATCCGCGGCAGCATCGACCCTCCGGCCCTGATCCTGGGGGGAGCGGTGCTCTTCTGGGTGGCAGGCTTCGACATCCTCTACGCGCTCCAGGACCTGGAGTTCGACCGTTCCGCCGGCCTGCACTCCATCCCGGTGCTGCTGGGGGTGAAGGGATCGCTGTGGGCCGCGCGCATCTTCCACATGGTCATGCTGGGGCTTCTGCTGGCACTGTTCTCCCTCATGCAGCTGGGCACCTGGTTCATGGCCGCCATCCTGGTGACGACGGCCATGCTGCTCTACGAGCACTGGTTGCTCAGGAACGGCGACCTGGCCAGGCTGGATGCGGCGTTCTTCAACATGAACGGCTACATCAGCATCGTCTTTTTGCTGGGCACGGCGGCTGAAGTGCTGACGAGGCAGGCATGAAACGGCAACGGATCCTGCTGGCCCTGTGCGGCGCCTCCGGCGCCATCTACGGCCTGCGCCTGGCGCGGGAACTGGCACGCCGGGACGTGGAGCTGACCCTCACCGCCACCCCCAGCGGCAGGCTGGTCTGCCGGGAGGAGACCGGCCTGGACCTGTCCGGCGACCCGGCCGAGGCTGCGTCACGACTGGCCGAGTATCTCGGCCTGGAAACCTCCATCCGCATGGTGGCGCCGGACGATCTTTTCGTCGCTTCTGCCAGCGGTTCAGCCGCAGCGGACGCCATGATCGTCTGCCCTTGCAGCATGGGTACCCTGGGACGGATCGCCGCCGGTATCTCCGCTAACCTGATCGAGCGCAGCGCCGACGTCATGCTCAAGGAGCACCGGCCGCTGCTGCTGGTGCCGCGCGAGACCCCCTTAAGCCAGATCCACCTGGAGAATATGCTCAGGCTGGCCCGCGCCGGGGCGCGCATCATCCCCGCCATGCCGGCGTTTTACCACCAGCCGCGAACTCTGGACGACATGATCGATTTTGTGGTTGGAAAGATTCTGGATCAGGCGGGATTTGAAAACAGACTCTACCGCAGGTGGTCGGACTAGGGGACGTCTGGCGTGACGCCCCCTGGTCACGGCTCCGGCGGAATGGCAGGTTCATGCCTCCAGCACGAACTCCATGATGGTGCGGGCTAGCTTCTCGGTGCTGATCAGGTCGTTGTTGATCAGCATGTGGTACACGCTCGGGTCCCGGGCGTCCCGGTCCAGGAAGCCGCGAATGAAGCGGTCCCGCTGGCGCTGGTGCTGCACGATCATCTTCTCCGCCTCTTCGGGAGGAAGATCGAGCCGGCGGCAGACGGAGCGGACCTTGAACTCCTGGGACGCGAACAGCCTGAAGTGGCGGCAGTTCTTCAGCGGCTGGGTGACATAGGCTCCACCGCGCCCCATCAGGATCACGTTCCCCTCCCCGGCCAGGGCGATGATGTGCTCGCAGAGCAGTTGGAAACACTCCTTGTCGCTCTTCCAGTGGGGGGAGAAGGTGGCGAACATCTCGTCCAGGAAAGTCGGCTTTTCACCCAGCCTTCCCAGGATGTCCTCGGAAAGGTTGTGATTGCGACCGACCTCCTGCAGCAGTTCCTTGTCCATCACCAGCCAGTTCTCGCCGGTTTTCTTCTCCAGCATCTCCTGCAGGCACTCCACAACAGGATAGGCCTCGCAACCGAATTCACGGGATATGGTGATGGTTGGCCGGGGCTTTCTGGCCTTGCTCCGGGATGTGGCCTGCTGATCCATGCGCCGGTTGTACTCAAGCAGGGAACCGATGCGCTTTTCCACCGACGGGATGAGTGTCTTCTCCAGCATGGTATGCCTCCACGAATGTTTTGTTCCTGTAATTGCACCTACTATACCACCCTTTCAGCACCCTGCTCGGGAGGACCACAACCCGGTTGACACTGTTCCTGCCCCGTTGTATACCAACTGAAACCGCCCCCTCTTCCCCATTCCACCCCAAGGAGTACCCGCAATGATCACCCACATCGTCTTCTTCAAGCTGTCGGAACCGACCCCCGAGGCAATCGCCACCGTTCAACAGAAACTGCTCAGCATGCAGGGCAAGATTCCCCAGTTGCGCCACCTGGAGGCGGGCATCGACTTCGTCCGCTCGGAACGTTCCTACGACGTCGCCCTGGTGACGAAATTCGATTCCCGCGACGACCTCCAGGCCTACCAGGTCCACCCCTACCACGCCGGCGAAGTGATCCCGCTGATGAAGTCTTCCTGCTCTTCCATCGTAGCGGTGGACTACGAAGGCTGAGGCGACCCGCAAGCACGTTTCGCATCGACTTTTCAGCCTGTTATCCCAGCCGAACACCCCGTTTTTCCCCGCTGTGCGGCAGAGTTTTAGCTTGACTAAAAACGCTCGGTTGCGTAAGATTCCGTTTTGGCCGGCGGCACAGGCCATCACAGCACAACCACTTAATATAGCTCGATTTTTATCTATATTGCCCATTACCATCGTTCAGTACGGCATCTGTCCCTGGACACATAACATTCATCAGGAGGAAGAAAATGTCTGAGTACGGCACGCTGCAGGACCGTGTACGCTGCAAGTCCCTTTTGAGCAAGCTTGTTCCGGTTGAGGAGACCTTCCAGTACTTGAAGGACGGCATGAATCTCGGCTGGTCCGGATTTACCCCTGCCGGTTATCCCAAGGCGATCCCCATCGCGTTCGCCGACCACGTGGAGAAGAACAATCTCCAGGGCAAGATGAGATTCAACCTGTTCATCGGCGCATCGGTCGGAGCCGAGACCGAAGACCGCTGGGCCTCCCTGAACATGATCGACCGCCGTTGGCCGTACCAGACCGGCAAGAACATCGCCGCCGGCATCAACGAAGGCCGCATCCGCATGGGCGACAAACACCTTTCCATGTTCGCCCAGGACCTGGGCTACGGCTTCTACACCAAGGATTCCCCCACCGGCAGGCTTGACCTGGCCCTGATCGAAGTCAGCGCCATCACCGAAGACGGCGGCCTGATCCTGGGCACATCCTGCGGCGCCGTTCCCGAAATCCTGATGATGGCCGACAAGATCATCCTGGAAGTCAACACCGCCATGCCCTCCCTGGAAGGGATTCACGACATCGTGGTCAACAAGACCCCCCCCAACCGGGAAGTACTCAACATCACCAAGGCCAACTCCCGTATCGGCACCACCTATGTTCCCTGCGACCTGAGCAAGGTTGTTGCCATCGTCGAGTCCAAGCACACCGACAAGGGACGCGCCTTCGCCGACTCGGACGAGTCCTCCGATGCCATCGCCGCTCACATCATGGATTTCCTCTCCAATGAAGTGAAAATGGGCCGTCTGCCCAAGAACCTGCTGCCGATCCAGTCGGGCGTCGGTTCCATCGCCAATGCCGTCGTGGGCGGCCTGGCCAAGGGCCCCTTCTACAACCTGAGCGTGTACACCGAAGTGCTCCAGGACTCCATGCTGGACCTGTTCGACTCCGGCCGCCTGGACTGCGCCTCCTCCTGCTCCCTGTCCCTGTCGGAGAAGGAAGGTTTCCCCCGCTTCATCGCCAACATGGACAAGTATTTCGATAAGATCACCCTGCGTCCGCTCTCCATCGCCAACCACCCGGAACCGATCCGTCGCCTGGGCGTCATCGCCATGAACACCCCGGTGGAGATCGACATCTACTGCCACGCCAACTCCACCCTGGTGGGCGGTACCCGCATGATCAACGGCATCGGCGGCTCCGGCGACTTCCTGCGCAACGGCTACCTGAAGATCATGCACACCCCGTCGTCACGTCCCTCCAAGACCGACCCGACCGGCATCACCTGCGTGGTTCCCCACTGCTCCCACATCGACCACACCGAGCACGACCTGGACTGCGTGGTCACCGAGCAGGGCCTGGCCGACTGCCGCGGCATGGCTCCCAGGGACCGCGCCAAGCTGATCATCGAGAAGTGCGCACACCCTGATTACAAGCCGATCCTGACCGAGTACCTGGAGATCGCCACCGCAGACTGCCTCAAGCGCAAGGTTGCCCACCAGCCGCAGCTGTGGGACCGCGCCTTCAAGATGCAGCTCAACCTGGCCCAGAACGGCACCATGAAGATCAAGAACTGGGACATGAAGATCGACCTCTGCGAATAGTCGTTATTTTTCGCGACATGCACGAAAGAAGCCCTGCCGGGAAACCGGCGGGGCTTCTTTCGTTCAGGGGCGGGATTTCGCGCCGCGGACAGAGGCACGGTCTGAGAAAAAAAGAGGGGAACCAGCCACGAGAGCGGTTCCCCTTTTCTTGTCCGGGAGAGATGTGCATGAACGTTATTCTACTCCTCCGGCTCCGGAGTCCGGGCCTTGGGGTGGGCCTTGTCGTAGACCTCCATCAGGCGGTCGAGGCTGACGTGGGTGTACTTCTGGGTGGTGGAGAGGGAGGCATGGCCCAACAATTCCTGGATGGCACGCAGGTCCGCGCCCCCCTCCAGCATGTGGGTGGCGAAGGTGTGGCGCAGGGTGTGGGGGGAGATGTGTTTGAAGGCGGCTATCTCGTGCACATGGGCATCCACGATGCGGGCGACGCTGCGGCGGTTGATCCGATCTCCCCGGCTGTTGAGAAACAGGGGGCCGGTTGCCGTTCCCCCTCCCCGGCTGTCCAGGTACTCCTGGATGGCCTGAACCGCCCTGCTCCCCAGGGGCACGATGCGCTCTTTGCCCCCCTTGCCCATCACCCGCAGCATTCCGCCCGCAAGATTGATGTCACGGATTGTAAGCCCGGTCAGCTCCGATACGCGCAGCCCGCTGGAGTAGAGCGTCTCCAGGATGGCCCGGTCACGCAGCCCGTCATTTTCTTCTTCCGCGGGCGCCTCCATCAGGGCGGTGGCCTGATCGATGTCCAGGTGAAAGGGGAGTCGCTGCTCACGCTTGGGGGTGGCGATCAGTTCGGCCGGATTCCGGGAGACACTCCCCAGCCTGAGCAGGTGGCGGTAGAAGCTGCGGATAGCGGCCAGCTTGCGCCCCTGGGAGCTCTTCCTGATCTGCGTGCCCAGGTGGGCCAGGTAGCGCCGCAGCAGCAGATGGTCCACGTCCTCGGCCGTGGCAGACTCCCCTTTTTCGGCAGCGACAAAAGCCGCGAACTGGCGCAGATCGCGATCATAGGCGGCCAGGGTATGGGGCGACAGGTTGCGCTCCGTTTCCAGGTGGAGGCGGAAAGCGCGGATCTGTTCCATCAGGGGCTGCATTGTTGCTCAGTCGAAGGGGGGCAGCGCGCTCTTCACCCGCCAGCTCTTCTTGTCGTCCACGTCCCGGTAGACCCAGTCCTGCTTGTAGGTCAGGGTCTTGATGCGGTAGGAGGGGAGCGCGTAGTAGTCGAACTCCACCATCACATCGCCGCGTTTCCTGTCCGATAACATCTCCATGGTCAGGATGCGAAAATCGGTGATGGTAACCCCCCGCCTCCTCATGCTCTCGGCAGTTGTCATATACGTATCCCGCCCCTCCGGCTCCATGTACATCTGGCCGGCGCCGACGACCTCCTGCCAACGCAACATGCGGTTGTACCCCTTAACACTGGACTCGAATTCCTCGCGGAACCCCTTGTCCGGGACGCAGGCGGCCATAAGCAGGCCGCAGAACAGCATGGCAACTATTTTCACGATTCTCCGCATGACGGTTCCCTCTCCTTGGTGTGAATGTACTCGATCAGATCCAGGGCCAGCTCCACCTTGCCGAAAGGGGGCATCAGGTAGTAGCCGCCGCTGGAATGGAAGCTGGCATCAATGAACTCCCTGGCGATGGCCAGCCCCTCGGCCACGCCGGCCTCCTTCTCCAGCCCACGCATGCGCGCCAGCACCGTTTCAGGAATGGAGATGCCCGGCACCTCGTTGTGCAGGTAGTCGGCGTTGCGCTGGCTGACCAGCGGCATGATTCCCGGTATCAGGGGGATGGCGCAGTCGGCGGTCAATTCCAGGGCCTGGAAGAAGAGACCCGCATCGTAGATCGGCTGGGTCTGGGCAAACATGGCGCCGTTGGCCACCTTCTTGCGCAACCGGCTGGCCTGGCCGGCCATGTCCCGCGCATTGGGGTTGAAGGCAGCGCCGATGGTGAAACCGGCGCCGCCTCCGATGGGATTGCCCATGGCATTGACACCCCGGTTCAGGTCGGCCAGCAGCTTGATCAGGGTCAGGGAGTGCAGGTCAAAGACCGAGGTGGCTCCGGCGTGGTCCCCCATGGTGGCCGGGTCGCCGGTCACCGCCAGCACGGAGCGGATTCCCAGCAGGCTGGCTCCCATCAGGTCGGACTGCATGCCGATCAGGTTGCGGTCGCGGCCGGTGACGTGGATGATCACCGGGATCCCCACCTGCTGCTGGATCAGGCTCCCCAGGGCGATGTTGCCCATGCGGGGACGCGCCAGGGGGTTTTCCGCCAGGTTGATGGCATCCACCCCGGCCCGCTTGAGACGCCGGCACCGCTCGATGATGCGGCTGCAGTCCAGCCCCTTGGGGGGATCCAGCTCCACGGTGATCAGCTTGCGCCTTCCCCAGGCATCCAGGAACGATCCGCCGGAAGAGGAGGGGCGCTGCTCCGGCTCACCGACCCTGACAGCGGCCGCACCGGGACGGTTGGCAGGGCGCCGCCCCGACAGGGCGCGGGAGATGGCGGCTATGTGCTCCGGCGTGGTGCCACAGCAGCCCCCCACCAGGCTTGCGCCGGCCGCCACCAACTCCCCGGCCATGGTGGCCAGGTACTCGGGGGTGGCGCGGTAGATGAAGCGACCGTCGTGGTATTCGGGGAAACCGCTGTTGGCATAGGCGGTGATCGGCTTATGGGTTACCGCCGCCAGCCGACGCACCACCTTGACCAGTTCCAGGGGACCTGCGCCGCAGTTGGCGCCCACCAGGTCGGCCCCGGCGCGCTCCATGGCAGCACAGAACTCCTCAACCGTTGCGCCGTCGGCGCTGCGCCCCCCCTCCAGAAAGGCCATGGAGGCCGCCACGGTCAGGCCGGTGCAACGGGCCGCCTGAACCGCCACCACCAGCTGGGTGAGGGAGGAAAAGGTTTCCAGCAGCAGCAGGTCCACCCCCCCCTCGGCCAGGGCCTGGCACTGGACCCGGAACAGCTCCGCCATGCGCTCCTGGTCAGGCTCGGCCTCGTCCCCCCTGATGCGCGGCAGCGGGCCGACGGATCCGGCCACCAGCACGTTCCTTCCCTGATCGGCGGCCTGACGGGCGATGCGGGCCCCGGCAAGGTTGATATCCCACACCCGCTGCTCCAGACCCAGGGCGGCCAGTCTGGTATAATTGGCGCCAAAGGTGTTGGTCTCGATCACCTGGGCGCCGGCGGCCACGTAGTCGTCGGCCAGTTCCCGCACCAAGGCGGGGCGCGTCAGGTTGAGCTGCTCAAAGCTGCTGTCCAGGCTGACCCCTCTGGCGTAGAGCATGGTGCCCAGGGCACCGTCGCCGGTCAGTACCTCCCCTTTCAGTCGCTCAAGGATGTTCATGGGGTTTGCCTCATCGTTTCAACCGGGTATACACTGTTGCCCCAATCCCCGAGATGGGGTATAAGGGCTGTTTACTGATTCAACCGCCACAGGGAGTCTTTCAATGCACGCACTCGTTCAATGGTTGCTGGATACCATAGGCTCCATGGGCTATCCCGGCATCTTCCTGCTCATGGCCATGGAGAGCTCGATCATCCCGGTGCCCAGCGAACTGGTCATGCCGCCAGCCGGCTACCTGGCCTTCCTGGGCAGGATGAACATGGCCGCAGCCATCCTCTGCGGCACCCTGGGAAGCCTGGTCGGAGCCTATGCCAACTACTTCGCCTCCCGCTACCTGGGCAGGCCGCTGATCATCAGGTACGGCAGGTACGTGCTGATCCCCCCTGAAAAGTTCGAGCGGGTGGAGCACTTCTTCCTGCGCCACGGCGAGATATCCACCTTCATCGGCAGGCTGCTGCCGGTGGTGCGTCACCTGATCTCCATCCCGGCCGGGCTGTCCGGCATGAACCACCTGCGCTTCTCGCTCTACACCCTGCTGGGGGCCGGCATCTGGTGCACCATCCTGACCGGCATCGGCTATGTCATCGGAGAAAACCAACAGCTGATCATGCGCTACTCCCACCAGGCCCTGCTCTGGGTGGTCATATTCAGCATCGCCCTGATCAGCGTCTATATCTGGCGGCAGCGACGGCGCTCGGGTATTAAAGCCTAAAGAACCGGGGAAGGCAAAGAGATTTTTAGCCATTTCCAGAGGAGAAACAAACCATGCAGATCAAACGCGCCGACCGCATCCACTACCTGGCCACCGATTTCAATGGCCAGCCCTGCTCCGTCCAGGGCTTCACCACCCGCCACGAGGGTGTGTCGCGCCCCCCCTACAACTCACTCAACCTGGGAACCACCACCCTGGACCAGCAGCACAACGTGGAGGGGAACCGCAGCCTGATGATGCGCGCCTTCGGCGTTGCCCAGGATGCGCTGGTCACGGTTCGCCAGGTTCATGGCAACGATATTCTGGTGATCGACGCGCCCAACGAGGATGCCACCCATTTCCTGTCGGTGGAAAGCGACGCCATCGTAACCAATCAGCCCGGCCTGATGATCGGGGTCTGCGTGGCCGACTGCGTCCCGATCCTGCTGCTGGACGCGGAAAAGCGGGTGGCGGCGGCAGTGCATGCCGGCTGGCAAGGCACCGCCTCCCGGCTGGTCGCCAAGACGGTTGCCGCCATGACCTCGCTGTTCGCCTGCGACCCGGCAACGCTACAGGCGGCCATCGGCCCCTGCATCTCTCCCTGCTGCTACGAGGTTGACGAGCCGGTCAGGCAGGCCTTCACCAACAGCGGCATTCCCTGGGATTCCGTCGCAACCGGAAGCGGCGCTGACAAATGGAGGCTGGACCTGGCAGGGGCCAACCGGCACCTGCTCCTCTCCGCCGGCCTCCCCTCCCCCGCCATCCAGAGCGCGGAGATGTGCGTCTGCTGCCAGCGCGAACAGTTCTTCTCCTACCGCCGGGACAAGGGGGAGACCGGCCGACAGATGGGGTTCATCATGCTGAAACCATAGAGTTTGATGGGTTCTATGAATTCGATGGGGTGACTCCGCTAACTCATTGAACTTATAGATCCCATACACCTCAAGAGGTTAGCCATGCTTGCCAAAGTTCTCAGCAGCACCCTGATCGGGATCGACGCCATCATCGTCGATGTGGAGGTTGACCTGGCCCCCGGCCTGCCGGCTTTCGCCACCGTGGGGCTGCCGGACGGCGCGGTCAGGGAGAGCAAGGACCGGGTGCGGGCCGCGCTGAAGAATTCGGGGTACGATTTCCCTACCCGGCGTATCACCGCCAACCTGGCGCCGGCCGATATCAGGAAAGAGGGGGCAGCCTTCGACCTCCCCATCTCCATCGGTATCCTGGCCGCCAGCGGGGTGATCAGGACCACCAGGTTGCAACAGTTCATCCTGCTGGGGGAGCTCTCCCTGGACGGCAGCCTCAAGGCGGTTCGCGGGGCGCTCTCCATGGCGGTGGCAGCCAGGCGGGCAGGTCTTTCCGGCATCATCCTGCCCCAGGAGAACGCCTGCGAGGCCGCCGTGGTGGAGGGAATCCAGGTCATCGGCGCCATGACCCTCTCCCAGGTGGTGGAATTCCTCTGCGACCGGATCAGCATTGAGCCGTACCGCATCGACCTGCAGGAGCTCTTCAGCAGGAGCTGCGGCTATGCCGAGGACTTCAGCGAAGTCAAGGGGCAGGAGCACGCCAAACGGGCCATGGAGGTGGCTGCCAGCGGAGGCCACAACCTGCTGATGATCGGACCTCCCGGTTCGGGCAAGACCATGCTGGCCCGCCGCATCCCCACCATCCTGCCGGCCATGTCCTTCGAAGAGGCCATCGAGACCACCAAGATCTTCAGCGTCAGCGGCCTTTTGGAGCGTGAGTACGCCCTGCTGGCTGCGCGCCCCTTCCGTTCCCCCCACCACACCATCTCCGACGTTGGACTGATCGGCGGCGGCACCACCCCCAAGCCGGGCGAAGTGTCCCTGGCCCACAACGGCGTGCTGTTCCTGGATGAACTTCCCGAATTCAAAAAGAACGTGCTGGAAGTGCTGCGCCAGCCGCTGGAGGATGGCCGCGTGACCATCTCCCGCTCGCTGATCTCCCTGACCTATCCGGCCCGGGTCATGCTGGTGGCGGCCATGAACCCCTGCCCCTGCGGTTACCTCTCCGACCCGGTGCACCCCTGCAGCTGTACCCCCCTGGCCATCCAGCGCTACCGCTCGCGCATCTCCGGCCCGCTGCTGGACCGCATCGACATCCACATTGAAGTTCCGGCCGTAAAATACCGCGACCTGGCCGACCGGAGCGAGGGGGAGAGCTCGGCCTCCGTGGCCCGCCGGGTTGAACGCTCGCGAGAGATCCAGCTTGAGCGCTACCGGAGCGCCAGGATCCACTGCAATGCCCAGATGACTCCCCGCTTCATCAAAAAGCACTGTGAGCTGGACGAGGCCGGCAACCGCATGCTGGAGCTGGTCACCGACCGGCTCGGCTTCTCGGCCCGCACCTACAACCGCATCCTCAAGGTGGCCCGCACCATCGCCGACCTGGATGCCAGCGACCATATCCGCCAGGAGCACATCGCCGAGGCGATCCAGTACCGCAGCCTGGACAGGAAGACAGGGTGAATTTTGACGGTTCACCCACAACGGTAAACCGGTTTTCCCGTATCCAGGTTTCAAGTTTATTTTGTTGAGCGGATGAAAAAGTCCCAAGGTTCACTACTGATTACCGGGGCCACCGGCCACCGGCTGGGTAGGGCTCACAACCTGGCAGACTGTTTTCACGAAAGGTATCGCCATGACAGATTCCAGTATCATCATCGGTGTCAGCTCCTGCCTCCTGGGCGAGCATGTCCGTTACGATGGCGGCCACAAGCATGATCGTTACATCACCGACATCCTGGGACAGTACTTCCGTTTCCTGCCGGTCTGCCCCGAGGTCGGCTGCGGATTGCCGATACCCCGGGAGTCCATGCGCCTGGAGGGTGATCCGGCCAATCCCCGGTTGATAACCGGCAGGAGCCGCATGGATCTGACCGACCGGATGCGTGCTTTCTGTACGGCCAAGGTCAAGGAACTGGAAGATGCGGACCTCTGCGGTTTCATCTTCAAAAAAGACTCTCCCAGTTCCGGCCTGTTCCGGGTCAAGGTCTATAACAATGGTACTGCAGCCAAAAGTGGCAGCGGCCTGTTCGCCGCAGCGGTGGCCCGTCACTTTCCGCTGCTGCCTCTGGAGGAAGAGGGGCGCCTGAATGATCCGCACCTTCGGGAAAACTTCATCGAACGGGTCTTCAGCTATCGGCGCTGGAAGGATTTTCTGGCCTCAGGTCCCACGCTGGGCCGGCTGGTGGAGTTTCATACCGCCCACAAACTGCTGATGATGGCCCATAGTCCCGAAGCCTATCGCAGCATGGGAGCACTGGTCGCCCATGGCAAGGAAATGCCTTTGCCTGAACTGCTCCGAAGTTACGAAGAGCTGTTCATGAAAGGGTTGGCCCTGCATGCCACGACCAAGAAGAACACCAACGTCCTGCAGCATATGATGGGCTATTTCAAGAAGCAGCTTTCCCCGGAGGAAAAAGCGGAACTGCTGGAAGTCATCGGCCAGTATCATGATCACGTGGCGCCCCTGCTCGTGCCGCTGACGCTGCTCAGGCATTATGTCCGCAAGTACGACCAGCAGTATCTGCAGGGACAGGTCTACCTGTCACCACACCCGGCGCACCTGATGCTGCGGAATCATGTCTGAGGAGACGGACGTGGAAGCGCCCCCATGGAAACATCCGTTGAGATACCAGCCAATGAGATTCTGATCCCTGTCATTATCCGAGCGGCTTCACGATGAGGAGCGCCACCATGCCCAGCATTTACGATTTTGAGGTTCAAACAGCCGGTGGGGAGTTTACACGTCTGGCCGAATACCGCGGTCAGGTCATGCTGATCGTCAACACCGCCAGCACGTGCGGATTCACGCCCCAGTACAAGGGACTTGAGGCGCTGTACCGCACGTACGCCTCCCGAGGGTTTGTCGTGCTCGGGTTTCCCTGTAATCAGTTTGGCGCACAGGAACCGGGCGATATCACCGAAATTCAGAACTTCTGCTCGCTCACCTATGACGTGACATTCCCCCTGTTCGCCAAGATCAATGTCAACGGCTCTGATGCATCACCGCTGTTTCAGTATCTAAAGTCTGCAGCGAAAGGGTTGCTGGGGAGTGAGGCGATCAAATGGAATTTCACCAAGTTCCTGATTGACCGACACGGCACTGTAGTTGGTCGCTACGCCCCGACGACAACGCCGGAAAGTCTGGAAAAGGATATTGAAGCGGCGCTCCATTGATGGAGAACGAAATCGGCTTGCCCGTATTGGCTACTGGCTGTTTGCCTGGGTTCGGCATACTGTTCCCAATCCCAGACCGAAGACTCAGAAACGTCGATTATTTCCGTGATTTATCTCTGGAGGAGACCGAGATTCATCCGTCGTTTGCGAATGTGGTCACCGGCTCGGCTTTTCGGCCCGCACCATCGCCGACCTGGACATCAGTGACCATAGCCGCCAGGAGCACATCGCCGAGGCGATCTGGTACCGCAGCCTGGACCGGAAGACCAGCTGACCCGCTCCTCGCCCGGGATGCTCACCATATGATCGTGCCGAGTCACGAGGCTGCGCCCGAATCCGGAACGATCAAACAGGACCGTGCATGTTGAGAAGCATTTCCCCCAAAAAAAGTATCCGCTGTCGCCTGCTGCTCCTGGCCCTGGGAGTCGAACTGGTGATGCTGACCCTGCTTGTGGCCAATGATCTCCGCCTCTTGCACAGGGCCATGATCGACCAGGCGCACTGGCAGGCACAACAGATGCTACCAGTACTGAATGCGGCACTGAAGGCACCCCTGGCACGGCGGGATTTTGCCTCGGTGCAGGCGGTGCTCGACGAAAGCCGGACAGCCAGGGGCATCGACTATATCGTCGTCACCGACCATGTGGGCGCCATCATGGCGTCAAGTGGATTGACCGCCGGACACAAGATTCCGCAGCCGAGTTGCAGCCTCCCCTTTTTCAGCTTCCACCAGCTGAAGCGGTATGACGACGCCCTTCCCATACTCCTGAGCGGCCAGAAACAGGGGACCCTGCATCTGGGGCTCAACCTTTCCCCTGTCACATCCGCCCGCCGAAGTCTGCTGATCGAGGGTATCGGCATTGCAGTTGCAAGCCTGCTGCTCTCTGCGCTCATGTTCCTCCTGATCGGCTCCTGGCTGACGCGTCATCTGTCGTCACTCACCAGGGCGAGCCTGCAGGTTGCTTCGGGAAACCTTGGTCCCCCGCCACTCTCCGAAGGGGATGACGATATCGGGCACCTGGGAGCTGCCTTCAACACCATGTCGCGGGCAATCTCCGAGAGGGTCAGGGAATTGACATATGCCAAGGAACTGGCCGAAGCCAGCGAACGGGCCAAGTCGGAAAGCGAGGAGCGGCTCAGGCTGGTACTGGCCGGAACCGAGGAGGCGTTCTGGGACTGGGACCTCATCAATGACAGGATCGATTTCAGCACCCGCTGGGCAGAGATGGTCGGCTTCACCCCTCAAGAGTTGGAGCCCTACGGGGATTCCTGGGAAAGGCTGGTGCACCCCGACGATCTGGCCGCTGCCATGAAGATCCTCAACGAGCACCTGGAGGGACGCACCCCCTCCATCGAGGCAGAGTACCGGGTACGGACCAAATCGGGCGCATGGAAGTGGATCCTCGACCGGGGAAGGGTGGTGAAGCGTGATTCCGACGGCCAGCCGCTCAGGGCCGCAGGCACCCACACCGACATAACCCGCAGGAAAAGGATGGAAGAACTCCTCGGCGAGCGGACAATGATGCTCGAGCGGGAGATTGCCGAGCGGACGCAGGCACAGGAAATGCTTGCCGCCCAGCAGGCTGAGCTGGAAATACTGAATCAGTCATTGCAGATGCGCGTCGACGAGGCGGTAGCCGAACTGCGGCAGAAGGACCAGATACTCATCAGCCAGGGGCGCCAGGCTGCCATGGGCGAGATGATCGGCAACATCGCGCACCAGTGGCGCCAGCCACTGAACGCCTTGGCAATGCTGATCAGCAACCTCCAGTACGCCCAGCAGGACAATCAACTCACAGCCAGGTATCTGAACGAATCAGCCACCACCGCCAATCGGCTGATTCAGAAAATGTCCTCGACCATCAACGACTTCCGCGACTTCTTCGCACCCGGCAAGGAGATGGTCTCTTTCTCGGCCATGGCGCAGATCAGGCAGGCGGTGGATCTGGTGGACGCAGCCTGCAGAAGCAGCAACATCGCCATCACCGTTGACGCCGAAAACGACTGCATCCTGAGGGGTTTCCCGAACGAATACTCCCAGGTGCTCCTGAACCTGTTGAGCAATGCCAGGGAGGCGATCATCGGGACCGGTTCCCGTGCGGGACGCATCGCCATAACCCTCGGGGAGCGGGAGGGAATGGGTGTCGTAACGGTGCGGGACAACGGCGGCGGCATTCCGGAGGCTATCCTGGAAAAGATCTTTGAGCCGTATTTCTCCACAAAGAGCATGGGAACGGGTATAGGACTGTACATGTCGAAGATGATAATCGAGGGCAATATGGGTGGAGCACTGACCGCGCGCAGCATCGATGGCGGCAGCGAATTCTCGGTTTTCACACCGCTGGCGGAGAAACGATCATGAACGCACGTACACCGGACCAGGAGTATTTGAAGAGCCTCACGGTTCTGTATGTGGAGGACGAAGAAGATGCCCGGGAACAGTTTACCCTGTTTCTCAGGCGCATCGTGGGGATGCTGATAGTCGCCAGGGACGGCGCCGAGGGACTGGAGGCTTACCGTACGCACCATCCCCACATAATCATAACCGACATACAGATGCCGAATATGGACGGACTGACCATGGCAGGGGAAATCCGCCATTCCGACAGGAACGTGCAGATACTGCTCCTGACCGCCTTTGAGGATGTGGATTACCTGAAACGCTCCATCAATATCGGCGTTGATAAGTATGTCACCAAGCCGGTCAACGGTTTTCAACTCCACGAGACCCTGCTTGAGTGCGCCCACAGCCTGCTGGCCGAGGAAGCGCTCCAGTGCGCCGCCCGCACCGATCACCTCACCGGAATTGCCAACAGATGGGAGTTCATCAACCGCTTCAACACTGAAAAAGGGAGGGCGGAACGCCATGGGACCCCACTTTCCATCATTATTGCCGACATAGATCACTTCAAGAGCGTCAACGACACCTTCGGCCACAACGCAGGGGACAGGGTCCTGAGGAGCGTGGCCAACGCCATAAGCTCTTCGATCCGCGTGGAAGATGCCTGCGGACGCTGGGGGGGAGAGGAATTTATGCTGCTGCTGCCGGACACAAACCTGGATGCCGCAGCCAGGGTGGCCGAAAAACTGCGCCAGGCAGTGAGCGAACTGTCAATCCCCTGGGAAGGGGAAAGCATAGCAGTTACCCTGAGCATGGGGGTTGGACAGTTCAGGCCGGGCATGACGCTCGACGAGTGCATACAGCCCGCCGACCATGCCCTGTACTGCGCAAAAACAGGGGGGAGAAACCGCGTCGAACTGGCAGCGCCTTGATGCAACGGCCGCCGATTCCCGGCGATCCGCCTGAATCTCCCCTTCTGGGCTCTGTCCCTTCCGGACATCGACCCTTCCCGCGAAAACCCCCTCCCGGGCACGACAACCAGGGAGGCACCCCTTCGTTTCCGTTTCACAATACCTTGTTATCGTTCACTTTAACCGTCGATTCGCCCTTGCCATCAGAAAACTGATTTGCTATATTTTTAGCAGTCACCGCACGAGAGTGCTAAGAATGGGAGAAAAATAGAGGAGGCATGCCATGGTAGCCAATCTTCCCGTCGTAGCCGACAGCCTGACACTGTATCTGTCGGAAATACGAAAATTCAACATCCTGAGCGAGGAGGAGGAGCGCTCCTATGCCATCAGGTTCTACGAGGAGAAGGACCTGGAGGCGGCCCACACCCTGGTAACATCCAACCTGCGCTACGTGGTCAAGATCGCGTCCGAGTACCGGAACTACGGCATGAAGATGCTGGACCTGATCCAGGAGGGCAATATCGGGTTGATGATGGCGGTGCGCAAATTCAACCCCTACCGCAAGATCCGCCTGATATCCTACGCGGTATGGTGGATACGCGCCTATATCCAGAACTACATCGTCTCCGCCTGGAGCCTGATCAAGATCGGCACCACCCAGGCCCAGCGCAAGCTCTTTTACGGTCTGCGCAAGACAAAGGAGGCACTTCTCAGGATGACCGGGAGCGACAACGACGCCGCCGAAATAGCCAGCATGCTGCAGGTGCCTGACCATGAGGTCATCGACATGGAACAGCGGCTGAAGGGGGAAGTTTCCCTGGATGGCCAGATCGTCGAGAGCGACGGCCTGACCTTTCTCGAGACCCTCGCCGACGACCGCATGAACCAGGAGGAGCTGCTGGGAGAGAATCAGCAGGAGCTGCAGGTAAAACAGCGGGTAATCAAGGCCATGGAGGGGTTGAACGAGAAGGAGCGCTACATCGTGGAACACCGCATCACCAGCGACGAGCCACTCACGCTCCAGGACATCGCCAGTCACTTCTCCATCTCGCGGGAACGGGTGCGCCAGCTGGAGGAACGGGCACTGGCAAAGCTGAAAAAGGTGCTTGAACCGCTCATGGAGGAGCCGGCAGATGATCCGCGGAAATGCATGGCCGTGTAATCAGCACGGACGCGGCAAACGACCACGAACTCCCCACTGCCATGGCGCGCACAGACATCAGTTGACCTGAGCATGGCCGAAACCAGTTCAGAGACGTGGATCAGCACAGCTTCGCCCATATCCCGGCCTAAGCTGTGCGGTGATCGCCTTGACGTGACGATTACTCCTATCTATTGACCCGATAAAGGCGTAGTATGGCTGGTTGACTGCGACACGAAATCAGTTCCTGTCGGCATTTCGAGACCCCCCTGTTTCCGGCCATCTCCATCCACCCCCCTGCCGCATCCTCCGGAACAGCCCGCGCGGTTCCCTTCCGGACAGCCCGTCATTCGGAATCATTCATCAGGAACGGAACGCAGTCCCGTTTGAGGACAGAGACGCATTCCCGACCATTTCCGTTGCCTCAAACAGCGGGATGGCCCCCGGCCTTACGGATGGCAACGGCACTGGCTGTTCGCCCTTCCCTGGCCGGTTATTGAGACGAAGTTGCTGTTAACCGAAGTCAGATGAGGAGAGAACATGACGATCAAACGAGGTACCGTAGTGAGTCATTCCGGAGCGCTTGAATGGGGGATCGGCAAGGTGGTGGAGGTGACCCCCCTCCGGGCAACGATCCTGTTCAGTGATGGAGTCACCAGGAAGATCGCTTCCTCCCATTACACCATCCTCCAGCCGGCAGATCCGGCATCTTTCGTGCCGCTTCCCGATACCATCCCGGTTGAAAAGCCCCGCGCAACTCCCAAGCCGCGGAAAAAAGCGAAACAGCCCGCAGCCTGAGCAGCACGGCAACCAGGTTTCACTGCACTGCGCGCGGGCCTGCCGCCACTCCGCATCCCTGTTCAACACATCATTCACGCCATCCGGCAGACCGGTTTGGGTGGAAAAACAGGGGAATTGCCCTTATAATGCGGCCGCATCCGGTCGAATGACGGGAAATGCAAAAATCTATGCAGTTGAAGCCCGTCAGGGGCTACGGGAGGTGGATATGGGACTGTTTGATGACATCATCGGCAACATGCTGAGCGGAGCCGGCGGAGAGCAGGCAAATCTTGGCGGTATCATGGAGGTGCTGTCCGGCCTCGACGCGGGAGGAGTGAACGGGCTGCTACAGTCGTTTCAGCAGAACGGGCTGGGCGACATCATCTCGTCCTGGGTCGGCACCGGCCAGAACCTGCCCATATCGCCGGAGCAGATCAGAGAGGGGCTGGGAAGCGACCTGCTCACAAGCCTTGCCGAAAAGAGCGGCCTGCCGGCGGAGGAGCTGAGCAGCCAGATAGCCGGTTACCTGCCCGACTTCATCGACACGATCACCCCGGACGGGACCGTCCCTGAGGGGGGGCTTCTGGAGCTGGGGATGAAATACGTCATGGGCCAGCTTTCCTGAGACCTGGGCTCACTGCCCCAGACAAAAAACGGCTGACGGGAAACCCCGCCAGCCGTTTTTTGTTTTCCACCCTTCAGCCTCCTCAGGCAGAAGCACTCCTTTCCTGACCGCATATCCCGGCGAACAGGGCCTAGCGCCTCGTTTCGCCCCCAATCCAAAAACGGTTCGGCCGCGCCCGTTCTATGCTCTCTCGCCAACAGCCATGTGACGCAAGCTTGTGATGTCCCGGAGCGGCGGGGCCCCGAACAGGCGATTGTATTCGCGGCTGAACTGGGATGGGCTCTCGTACCCCACCTGAATCGCCGCGGTCGCCGCATCCACATGCTCCGCCAGCATCAGGCGTCTGGCTTCCTGCAGGCGCAGCTGCTTCTGGAACTGCAACGGGCTTAAGGCGGTCATGGAGCGGAAGTGCTGATGAAAGGTGGAGGTGCTCATGCGCACATGGGCCGCCAGGTCATCGATGCGCAGCGGCTGGTCGAAGTTCCCCTTCAGCCAGTCGATTGCCCGCGCGATCTGGTGACTCTGGGTTCCGCTGGAGGCAATCTGGCGCAGACGGGCGCCCTGATCCCCCACCAGCAGACGGTAGATGATCTCCCGCTGGATGATCGGCGCCAGGATCGGGATGTCCCGCTGGTCGTCCAGCAGGCCGACCAGCCGCTGCAGGGCTGCCACCAGCGCCGGCGTGACCTTCCCCACCGCCATACCGCGCCCCGCCTGCCCCCCCTGGGGCGGAGGGAGGTTACTGTCCACCATCAGCTGGGACACCTCGCGCAGGTCAAGTTTCAACCTGAGCCCCAGGTACGGTTTCTCCCGGCTCGCCTCCAGGATCTGCACCACCGTGGGGAGATGCACGGAGGTGATCAGGTAGTGGCGCGCGTCATAGATGTAGAAATCCTCCCCCAGCACCACCCGCTTGGCCCCCTGGGCCACCAGGCAGATGCTCGGCTCGTACATGCCGGTGGTCGGCTCGGTCACAGTTTCCCGGCGGAAGAGCGACAACCCCGGCACCGGGGTGTCGAATCGCTCCCCCTCACCGGTCCATCGGGCAATGTTCTCCGCCAACGTTCCAACCGCACTATCCAGCCCTTCCTTCCCAATATCCCGTTCAAGCGTTTCTTTTTCCATGCCATCCTCCACCTGCATGCTATCCCGCCCCTGCTAGCCTGACAACGTTTTTTCGCCCCGCCGCAGGATCGGGCAAGAAATAGAGAGGATCGGTCTACCGGTCCAACATAAGCCGGGAGTAGGATACATCCTGTCAGCAGTGACATCCAATAAACAGTGACGGGGGAAAACAATGCAGAAACGCAAACTGGGAAACAACGGTCTTGAGGTATCGGCGCTGGGCTTGGGCTGCATGGGGATGAGCTTTTCCTACGGTCCCTCGAAAGACACGAAAGAAATGACCGCCCTGCTTCACGCAGCGGTGGAGCGGGGGATCACCTTCTTCGATACCGCCGAAGTCTACGGCCCCTTCACCAACGAGGAGCTGCTGGGTCAGGCACTGGCCCCGCTGCGCGAGAAAGTGGTGATCGCCACCAAGTTCGGCTTCGACACCAGCGTCGATCCCCGGGCCATGAAGGGGGGCGCTCCCGTGTTGAACAGCCGGCCGGAGCACATCAGGGAGGTGGCCGAAGCCTCCCTCAGGCGGCTCAGGACCGACGTCATCGACCTCTTCTACCAGCACCGGGTCGACCCGGACGTGCCCATCGAGGATGTGGCCGGTACGGTGGGCGACCTGATCCGGGAAGGAAAGGTCAAACACTTCGGCCTGTCCGAGGCGGGCGTGCAGACCATCCGCCGCGCCCACGCCGTCCAGACGGTGACGGCGGTCCAGAATGAGTATTCTCTCTGGTTCAGGCGGCCTGAAGAGGGACTGCTTCAGGCCCTGGAAGAGCTGGGCATCGGCCTGGTCCCCTACAGCCCGCTGGGTAAGGGGTTCCTCACCGGCACGATGGACGCAAAGACGACCTTCGGCAGCAGCGACTTCCGCAGCAGCCTGCCGCGCTTCACGCCGGAGGCCTTGAAGGCCAACCAAGAGCTGGTGGATCTGTTGAGCCACATGGCGCAACGGAAGAACGCTACCCCGGCCCAGATCGCCCTGGCCTGGCTTTTGGCCCAGAAGCCGTGGATCGTTCCCATCCCCGGCACCACCAAGCTGCACCGGCTGGAAGAGAACATCGGGGCGGTCGCCGTCCAGTTCTCCCCTGACGACCTGGCGGAGATCGAGACAGCTGCCGCAAAGATCAGGGTACAGGGGGAGCGCTACCCGGAAAAGCTGGAGCAACTGACCGGACGGTAAGAGCCAAACACACATTCTGGAGGATACAACTTCATTTACAGCATCCCTACCACCGCCTACTTCGGCAGGGGACAGATCAGCATTCTCGGCGAAACCATCAGGGCCCATGGCGTCACCCTGGCGCCGCTGACTCCCGTCTGGATGCGTCACACAATGATGTGGCAAACTGGCTGAAACAGCTTGGCTTGATAGTGTAAACACAAAGACACGATGGTTTCAGGAAGAGAAAGGGGGCAGGCGACTTTTTAAAGTAGCCTGCCCCCTTTTCGGCCCTTGCAAGGGTGCCCATAAAGGCGCCCTTTGTTGTGGTGTCATGATTTGTAGTTGATTTAAATCGGTACCGTGCTACCCTGAAATAGCTAGACTGTCTAGCTTGAGAAGGAGGACCTATGAAGTCCAATAAAATAGATCGTTCACCCCATGATCGGGAGTGGCAGCTTCAGGAAGCCAAGAACCGCCTGAGTCAGGTGGTGGATTCGGCACTGCATAATGGCCCACAGACAATAACCTTGCGGGGCAAGCCCGCCGCGGTGGTTGTTTCTTTCGATGACTATCGCAAGCTGACCCAGCCGCGTACCGGTTTAACGCAGTTCTTCCGCAAATCTCCCCTGCATGATAGTGAACTTGATCTCAGTCGTAGTGCCGGCCTCTCCCGCGAGGTGGAGTTGTGAAGTATCTGCTGGATACCTGCCTGATATCCGAACTGGTCAAGAGAGAGCCGAATCCCGGAGTGGTGAACTGGCTGGATGAGCAGGATGAGCAGACGTTGTTTCTGAGCGTACTGAACCTAGGCGAACTGCAGAAGGGGATCAGCAAGCTTCCTGACGGTACGAAAAAGGACGAACTGCAAGCTTGGATCGGGCTTGATCTTGTCGAGCGGTTTACCGGACGAATACTTGACATTGATCTGGAAACAGCGCTTTGCTGGGGACGCATTCAGGGTGAGGCAGAGCAGGCAGGACTTACGCTTCCGGTAATGGATTCTCTCATTGCCGCCACCGCCGCGGCCCATGGCCTGGTTGTCGTGACGCGGAATATCAGGGACATGGAGAGATGCGGGGTGAGGGTTTGTAATCCGTGGGAGAGTAACCCATAAAAGACTTTTCTCACGCAACGCCGCGACGAACGTAACGAAATGCAAAAACAATAGGCTTATGGGTTAAACAAGAAAACGGTTTTTGGGTTTCGAGATTTTCGTTGCGTCGTTGCGTGAGGCAGATTCTAGTGGCGGTTGTGGCAGGTGGGGAAAAGGTAAGACACCCCGTATTTACCCGCATTATCCACCAGACTATCGATTTAAGGCTTTATCGGCGTTCATCCTATCCATCTGTGTTTACAGAAAGATTTTGAACCTACGCAACTCATTGACTTATAGTCTCCTTTCTAATACTGTTTCGGCGGGCGTAAACATGAGTTCTTCTTTCTTCAACAATCACAGTATAGCAGGCACCGTCGTCGGCACTTCTGGCTCCGGCTTTGGCCAATGGCGAAAGGTACTTCTGGTTGTCGGCCTTCGGCCATCGTCAGAATGTGACTGAGGTGGTTGAAGAAGATAAAGAAGAATCTCGAATAATCGAACTGGGCGCCCTTCTCGGCATCCGTTTTTTACGGTATTAAAATACATGGGCATGCAAAAAGTAGATACTGCTATAAGCAATAACAATTCGCTTCCGGCAATGGGGCCTGTCTTAGCACGTTTTTTTTCAGCCAGCGTTCTTCGGGAACTAGCACAAAGTGGACATTCTGAAATTGCCGGCAGGTTATCACAACAGAATCATCTATTTGAACAGTTCGAATCAACTATGCCGGTAGGTGTTTTTTACGATGTTATTTTCAGGCGACTGGTCAAAGAATACCGCCACGAATACATTTACAAGAATGCCATTGCCGAAAAGATCCTGCTGGGGAAACACAATCTAAAGACGGCATTCATGCTGACTGAGTTTCGTGTCGCGGATTGCAAGGCTGATGCGGTGGTGTTAAACGGCACATCCCATGTATATGAAATAAAGTCGGAGATGGACAGCTTTGAACGACTCGACCGGCAATTGGCAGCCTACCGCCGGATGTTTGACTACATCACAGTGATAACTACTGAGCGGCTTTATCAATCGGTTCTGGAGCGAGTCCCTCGGGAAATTGGCATCATGGTTCTCGCAGAAGGAGAGTATCAATTCAGAGTGAAAAAGTGCCGTCGTGAGGCTGTAAGCAACAAAAGCAATGTTGATCCACTGGTGATCTTTGACTCATTGCAGCGGCGTGAATTTTCAAAGATTATCAAGGAATATTGCGGAGTATCATTTGCCCATACGCCGAACACCCGTATTTATTCCGAGGCACGAAATGTATTCCAACAGTTAACGCCTGAAACAGCTCATGACGCAATGGTTGTAGTTTTGAAGCAACGTCGTGAAACCCACCGGGTTGCCGATTTTGTCCTTGATGTTCCAGCTAGCTTAAAAGCAGCATCCCTGTCGCTTCGCTTAACTCAGGCAGAGCGCAGTCGGTTTATCGGTCTGTTGAAAAAAGACATTGCCTCCGCATTCACATAACCCCATTCAAGAGGAACCCGCATGTACTTTCCATTTATTCGTGGCAAGCAGTTTGAACTGGTCATGCTGCGTGAAATGGCCCCTAAGATTGCTGAATGGGGGTTTGTGCCGATTATTGAGCCGGTGAAGGGGAACTTCCCGGCACTCAAGAGGGCGCTTGATAAGCTGATCGAAAGTGAATGCCGCTTTATCCTGATAGTCAATCCTCAGGTAGGCGAGTTAAAGTACGACAGTTCTGCTCTCGTAGACGAGATTGTGTCCGACCACCTGAGTGAATGTGAGCAATACGCAGTGGGACTCCTTTTGACTGCTGAGAATTCATTGAAGGTTGCAAAAGATTTTTTCAAAACCCATGATCTTCCAACTGCCGTCATTCATAACGGTTTTTCTGACGGCAAGGGGCTTGTTGAGTTAATTAAGGAAAGACAACCTAAAATTTCAGAGCATATTTTTGTCATGCCGCATAGCACATCACTTTATCGAAAGCGATTTAAAGATAGTACAAGAATTCTGGTTGAAGATGGTTTTATTAGCCGCAACAACAAAGAATATCCCGCAACAGAGCCGTTCTCTGAACTTTATCTGACATACCCGGATATGGGGGGGGACGGCTTTGGTGACTTTTTAATGGTTGGTAGCAATTACAAAGAAGGAGGCGGCCCGGCCTACGCTATCGCCATTCACCTAACTTATTCCGATCCCAAAGCTGATGACGCAATCGCGATCAAGCACTATGTCTCCATTCAGGTTGATTCACCCAAAGACCCGGCAGGTAAATTTTTTGAAGCACTTTCCAAGCTTGTTAAAGATGTTAATAAATCCGGGTCACCTATATACAAGTCTCTCGCTGTTAAGGAATACCTCCAATTGTATAAAGACCAGCATTTCCCAGGGCTTGGGTATGTCAAAAAACTCTCCATGCAGCACCATATCGAGTTAATGGCCCATCTGCTCGGCAAGGAGGAGTAACGTGTTTTGCTGCGCCAACTGCTTTGGGGATTCTTTTCTCGAAAAGCAGATTATTCCTAAACTAGCCGCACAGAATGGAACATGCCAGTATTGCTCGGCTACAAATGTTGCATTGGTTGAACCGATCAAACTAATTGATTATTTTCAGGCAGTTTGTTCGGTATATAGTGCAGACAATAGCACAGGCTCAAAACTACTGACGGAATGGTTTCAGGACGATTGGCAGGTCTTCACTGGTCTTGACTCCGTTAAGGCTACAGCTCTGTTAGGTGAGATTCTCAATGACGGTGAAATCGTTCGCAAAAAGCATTTACCGCGGATTGTTCCATCAATGGCAACTATTGAAAAGTGGGCATCTTTTCGCGATGAAATCATGTGGAAGAATCGATTCTTCGTCAATCACGAGATTGATCTTGCCCGACTCAAAGAATTGTTTGAAACCTATCTACAAACCGACTCTTCTCTCTTCGGAGACAAGTTTTTTCGAGCAAGAGTTCAGAACGAAGACAAAACAATACCTTTAAGTAAAATGGGGAAGCCTTCTGCTAAAGAAGTCAAGAACGGACGAGCAAATCCTGTTGGTATACCCTATTTGTATGCTGCGACAACACCCGAGACAGCAATTGCAGAAAATCGTCCTCATCCTGGTGACAAACTGTGTGTGGCCCGTTTTGTAGTTTCTTCTCCTCTCCGACTTCTGAATTTACTACACCCTCGCACAACCATTTCTCCTTTTGAGATTGAAGAACGAGAACTGCCTGAATTGCGGTATGACTTATCTTTTCTGTGCCACCTTGAAAATGAGCTTTCCAAGCCGATTCTCCCACGTGTAGCTGATCTAGAATACCTTCCAACTCAATATCTGTGTGAGTTTATTAAGAACTGCGGTTATGACGGGGTATTGTTTAAAAGCTCTATCAGTACCGGAGCTAATTTGGCACTTTTCGATGACACTAAAGTCCGAGCTAATAAGCTGATGCAATACCAAGTCACGAAACTACAGTATGAGCAGGCACTATTGGCATCCTAACAACACTTCACCTATCGCCCCCACTTTAAGAAAAGCAAGGGTGCTTCCCTTATTTCAATTAAACAGCGCCCAATCAGCCGCCCCTGCTATTTCACTCCTCAACCCTCCCCTAACCAGCACCTTGCTGCCCCAAATCACCCTGCTGAACTAACCGCAACAGATGCAGCTTGACCGTATTGCGATTGGCGTCCAGGAAAGTTACGGTATCGGCAATGGTGATCCTGCCGCGCTCCCTGGCGCTGGCCGGCAGCTTACAGCCTGACATGGGGAAGCTCCCCGGCAACCGCCAGGAACCGCTCGGCATTACCCTTTATCTTTCCGATCAACTCCCGGGCAAAATCCATCTCCTCGCCAGGCAGAACTTCACCCAACGGCAGACTCCCCACACGGCCGATGGCCGCCGTACAGAGGTTTTTCAGGCTGGTCGCCACCTGGCGCGGCGGCAGAGTGCTTGCGTCACAGAATTCCGCCAGGTCGTACGGCATGACCTTCTCGGCGACAAACTCGTCTCCGACGGCCATGGCCAAATCCCGCTCGAACTCATCCCCATAGATGTCGATGTTCAAGAGATCGTAGCCTGGAGCGACGTCGATCCCCGCCTTGCCCACATAGAACGAGATGTTCTTTCCGTGCGCATCGCTGTTGCCAATCAGCAGCTGAAAGAGCGTCCAATTCAGCAGATCCCTGAGGGCCATGGCCGGAATGCGGCAGTTCCGGCTTGCGGCAAAGAGCTTGGGCAGGCTAACCCCGCTTCTGATGCGCGCCCCTTCGCCCGACGTGCCGAAGGGACGCTCATATTTGTACGTTGGCGGCAGATTGAGCATCTGGCAGCCATCGATCAGATGCAACCTCTCTACCTTGTCCCCGAGCCAACGTCGATCAAACCGCTCCACGACCAGCACCGGCTCCCCAAAGCGCCGCAAAGAAACCCTGGCAACCGGCAACCTGACTAACTCCGCCAGTTTCATGCAGATGAACTCGTTGATGATCATATGCATATCCGGTCGCCTGCCAAACTTCAGGATATGCGTCGAAGCCAGCTCTCCCTCGCCGAAGCCCATGGCGCCATCGGGTCTGATCATGATCGGCAGCTTGTCCTGAACACCGGTGACCGACAGACGAGGCTTGCCATCCCAGGTGGCAATGGAAACGCTTTGTCGCCGCGCAATCCGCTCCGTCAATTCCTCTGCGCCGACCTCACGGAACTCCGTTGGTCGAGGCTCCCGGTCGGCACCGTCATAGTGAAAGGTCAGCGCGCCGGTCGTCTCCGCACCAATCAACGCAACCAGGCCAAAGATATTGCCCTTTGAAATCTGGTTGTCGACCGAAAGTTCTTCCAGCCATTTCCCTTCCGGCAGGAGGTTGGCGAGAAAGCGCTTCACCTTCCCGGATTCGCATTCCCCCGGCTTCAGATGTGGCGATATTGCATACCCCTGGCCTTCGAGCCATGAGCGGGCATACTCCAGGCCGTAACGATCGCCCGTGCCCTCAAGCGTCACCACACCCAGTGGTGTGCGATTCAGGAATACTGACAGGGTCTCACCCATCACTCCTCCCAAGGCTCAACGTTGAGAGTGATACCGAGCATCCGGCAGACGGTAAGGATGCTGGAGAGCTTGACGTCTCCCCGGGCCGTCTCGATCTTGGTCAGGGTATCGACCGCAACCCCGCAAAATGCCGCCGCTTCGTGCACCGTCAGCCTTGATTGGGTCCGGCGGGCACGAATGAACTTCCCCAGGGTCTCGGCATCGAGGGGACCATTTTGTACGGGCGTTGGCATCGGCTTGATTGTTTTCGGCATTCCATCCTCCAAAGAAATACTGCTTCAGCAGTATATATGGCGAAAACAAGCCATGGTCAACAAAAATACTGCCTCAGTAGTATTAAGAGCACAGAGATACGTCGAGCGACGCATAAATACTGCCTTGATAGTATCTTGAACGGACGCGGCTTTCCAGTCGGGCAGGCAGTTTCCTTCCCGGTCCTTGATGGGGACTGACCGGGGAGAGAGACATTAAACCAGTGTAGATGAAGCGGCACCATCACTCAGTTCCATAGAAGCCACGTCACGCCCCCCCGACACAACCACTCTGCGCCACGGTATGATGGCTCTCGAATCCGGTTCAGTGACGGATCAGGTGAGATAGTTTGTCGTTAAGCATCTCAGCGGCAAGCGGTTTTTTCAGAACCTCGGTCGCTACGTCGCAACAGATATCGGCCGGGTAACCGGACATGAACAGGAACGGCAGATCGGGGCGGAATGTCCTGATGCATTCCTGGAGCTGTTTTCCATTCATACCCGGCATCACCACATCGGAGAGTACGCAGTCGATCACCAGGCTTTGGTCACGACAGATCCGAAGGGCCGTTTCGGGAGAATCAGCCACGACAACCCGGTATCCGAGGTTCTCAAGCTGTAGCTGGATCACCTGGCGAACCGGTGCCTCGTCCTCCACCAGCAGAACCGTACCCTCGCCTCTGATGGTGGTGGCACTCCTTTCGTCGGTTGTCTGCCGCTGATCCTCCACCGCTCGCGGCAGCAAGATAGAGAAGGTGGTGCCTTTGCCTGGTTCGCTCCGGACGCTTATGTGCCCGTTGTTCTGCGTGACGATGGCGTAGACGCTGTAAAGGCCGAGACCGGTTCCCTTCCCCACCCCCTTGGTGGTAAAGAACGGCTCGAAGATATGCTCCAGGGTGGCGTCATCCATGCCACACCCCCTGTCCGCGCAGGAAAGCATAACAAAGTCGCCTGCTGGAAGAGCAGAGTGGCTGCCGTTGCTGGTGATGTTTTTCGTCGCCAGGGTAACAATGCCGCCGTTCGGCATGGCATCGCATGCATTGACGACCAGGTTGGTGATGATCTGGTCCAGTTGGGTCGGGTCGATCCAGATGGGCCAAAGATCCGACTGCAGATCGAGATCGAGCCGGATCTGCTCGCCTATCATCCTGCCGAGGGTTTTGTGAATGTCGGTCAGGGAACAGTTGAGATCCAGCCGAACGGGGCTTGCCACTTCGTTGTGGGAAAAGGCAAGGAGCCGCCGGGTGATCTCGCGGGAGTGGTTGGCAGCCTGGATTATTTCACCAATATAATCGGCGCACTTAGTCTCTTTGCCACAGCCGGCGATCTGCATCAGTTCCGCATAACCCAGAATCACCGTCAGCTTGTTGTTGAAATCGTGCGCTATCCCGCCTGCCAGGCGCCCGACCGATTCCAGCTTCTGCGCCTGGCCCAGCATTTTCTGCAGGTTGAGATACTCCTCTTCGGCAGCCCTGCGTCTGGTGATGTCCTGGATGGTTCCGAACATGGAAACAACGCCTCTTGCCGCATCCCTGGCCACCTCTCCCAGCCCCAAAACCCAGCGTACTTCTCCGTCCGACTTGCGGACGACCCGATATTCTTTATCAAAAGGTTGTCCATTCTCAATGATGTTGACCCGCAGGTAGTCACTCATCATCTGCTGGTCTTCGGGATGCACAAGAGCCAACCATCCCTCCACGGTTTTCGGGTAATGCTCGTCAATGCCGAAGATCTCGTCCATAACCTCACTGGAGTGCCAGGTCCCGGCTGTCAGGTCGGCCTTGTAGGAACCGATGTGGGCTGCCCGCTGGGACTGCCTGAAGAAGAATTCCCGCTCCTGAAGTTCGTCAAGGTGAATAATCGCCTCCAACTCCTGAGCGGCGCGCGTGGCGGTTATCTGCAGCAGAGCCTCCACGAGCGTCTTTTTCGTGAGTTCCCGTTTGCTGATGACCCCCATCAAACCTATGGGCTCACCCCGGGAGTCCCAGAGGGGTGTTGCGGCATATCCCGTCGCATTCAGTTCGACCAGAAGGCAATCGTCGGGAAAAAGAGAAGCCACACCCCTGGGGTAGAAACAGATGGTCTTGCCGATCACCTGGGCGCAGGGTGTGCCCTGAGGATCGTACTCCATCTCGTGCAACGGCGTCCCGTCGGCGCACAGCCCCCGCGTCCTGATCCTTCCGCTGTGTGGAAGCCGTTGGCCGACAAACACGTACTCAACGTCAAGTTGGTGGGCGACATAGCGTGTGATTTCGCCCAACAGCCTGTCACCCCGATGCGCTGCTCCGCAGTTGTTGACAAACAGGAGAGCATCGTCCAGTTTCCTGCGCTCTTCCAGTTGACGGTTTAGTTCGTTTTTGCTTCTGCGCATCTTGTGACGCAGAACGACGATTGCCAGTGCTGCTCCTGCCGCAAGAATCGCAAGGCCCAGAATCGCCCGTTTGCTGGACGCCGGGACCACCGGCATGGTGGAAACGCTCTTGTGTGACCAGCGTTCGCGTGCCCGATGGTAGGGAGAGTCTTCCGACTTTCGCCATTCGGCCAGATACCGGTCGAGAGTGGCAAGGATTTCGCGGTTTTTTCCCTTTGCCGTTGCGAAGTAGATGTCAAAGGGGTTGAAGACGACACCGGATGATTTTACCCGGTACTCCCGTTGCTTGGCAGCTCCGTAGGTGTTGTTGACGATCCCAGCGTCAACCCTGTGGGTGGAAATGGCGCTAAAGATCTCTTCGAAATTCGTCATCTCCACGTAGGTGCAGGGTATGGCCAGTTTTTCAACGAGATTCCGGAAGTTCGCGGCGTTGAAGTCTCCCTTCATGAGGGCCACTTTTTGGCCTCCCACCTGGCGGATGGTGTCAATGTCGGACCCTTCCGGAACGTAGAGCTCCGACCACACCGTGAGGAGGGGAACCTTGCCGTAATCCATGAATTCGGCACGTTCCTTGGTAAAGGCGACGTTGGTAAGGAGGTCGACCTGACCCGCCCTGAGCCTGGTGATGCCATCGGCCCAGTTGCCGTAGACGTACTCGATTTTCCACCCCTCCCTTCTGGCGATTTCGGCGAGGAAATCCACGTAAAAACCCTGCACCGAACCGTCCTTGGCCTGGAAAAGGGTGGGATAGAAGTTGAAGGCGGCGATGCGGATTTTCTGTGGCGGGGGGGAGGGGGCAGAGGCGGCCGGGGCCGCAGTTGCGATGACAGAAAGCAGATATATCAAGAGAAAAAAACGATTCATGATAGGTACCTGAAGGGGTTACACGTAGTTCAGCAGCCCCGGAGATTCGATTCGGTACGGTCCCCGTTTAACAGTATGAACATCCGGCCAGAGGAAATGCTGTCTTCATTACGGCGATGGGGAGTTGAGGTGGAGTGGTTTCTCTGAAGCAGTTATACATGTAGCACACTTCTCATCGATTTTTTGCTTGTATGATCCACGACAAGCATTTCGTCAATCCCGCCATTTCTGATCACCATAAAACAGCAGACAGCTTATCGACTCCTGAAGCCGGGCAGACCAACCAGATCAGCTCCTTGACCCAGAACTGCATGGGGTGATCGCGCTTGACGCCATCGGTCTCACACCAGACGAAGCGGGTGGTCACCCCCGGGAGCCGGACAAAACCGGTACGGCCAAGGAATCGTGTGATGGGTATGTGGTCGGGCGGGCGCAGGTTTGATGAAAAAGACTTGAAGTCAAAGCCGTCGAAGATCACTATACCAGCCGGGCTCGCTCGCGTTCCGATAGCAGGCTCCGACGGAAGGCGCATCCCGGATCAGGGGGGTGACCGGTTCAAGCATACCAGAAACAGGAGGAGACAAGAGCATGGCTTTCGACACGTCATTCGATGAGGGGATCATCCGTTTCACCTTCGACAACAACGGCTACAACTCCATTTCTCCCGAGGTCCTGGACGGGCTGCACGAGGTCATCGGCTGCGCCAACGCCGACGACGGGGTGAAGGGGATCATCCTGTCGGGGCAGGGGCGCATCTTCTCCAGCGGCTACGAACTGGGAACCTTCATCTCCTTCAGGGACCGGGACGAGTGCCTCGCCTGGAGCAAGACCAGGGAGGCGCTGATGTACGACCTGTTCACCTGTAAAAAACCGGTGGTGGCCGCCATCAACGGTCACGCCATGGCTGCCGGGCTGATCGTCGCCATGACAGCGGACTACCGCATTGCCGTCAACAATCCCAAGATCAGGATCGGCATGCCGGAGATCAACATCGGCATCCCCTTGAGCAACAGCGAGGCCGAGATCATGAAGTTCGGGCTCGGCAGTGACAAAAACTACCGCGAGCTGCTGTTTTCCGGCAGCCAGATCAGCCCGGAAGTTGCCCTGCAAAAGGGGATCGTGGACGAACTGGTGGCGGACAGCCAGGAGCTGCTGGAGCGGGCAAAGGCCAAGGTTCGCAGCCTGATCGACACCCCCGGAAGGGCGTTTATCATGCTGAAGCAGGTGGAGAAGCGGCAGGTGGCGGAATACATCAAAAAGAGCGCTGCCACATTCGACTGGAACGCGTACGCGGGCTGCTTCTTCCTTGAAGCGGTGGTGGCCGAGATGAAAAAGATCAAGGCCTCCATGAAGTAGGCAAGGCCACACGGAAAATGGCTGCCGATACTCCGGCAGCCATTTCAGTTTCCAACTCAGTTTTTCAGCTTCCAACGTTGTTTTGACGATTCACCATCACCAACGATGCATCCCGGCCTACTCAACCGTCACCGATTTGGCCAGGTTGCGCGGCTGGTCCACATCGGTACCCTTGAGCACCGCCACATGGTAGGCCAGAAGCTGCAGCGGCACGGAGAGCAGCAGCGGGTCCATATCCTCGTCCAGCCGGGGAATCTGGATGACATCCTCGGCCCTCCCGCTCACCTCATCATCACCGGCGCTGCAGAGCGCGATCACCCGACCGCTGCGGGCAATGACCTCCTCCATGTTGGAGAGGGTCTTCTCGAAAGCGCTGTTGCGCGGCGCCAGCACCACCACCGGCATATCCTCGTCGATCAGGGCGATGGGGCCGTGCTTCATCTCGCCGGCCGGGTATCCCTCGGCATGGATGTAGGAGATCTCCTTCAGCTTGAGCGCCCCCTCCAGGGCGATGGGGTAGTTCTTGCCGCGCCCCAGGTAGAGGAAGTCACGGGCATTCATGTACTTGCGGGCGATCTTCTCGGCGCAGCCGTTCAGCTTGAGCACCTCTTCCAGCAGGGAGGGCACCCGCTTGAGGGAGGCCAGCATCGCCTTTCCCGTTTCGGCGTCCAGGCTGCCGATGGCGCGCCCCATGCGGATGGTGAACAGGTACAGGGCCGTCAGCTGGGTGACAAAGGCCTTGGTGGAGGCCACGCCGATCTCCGGGCCGGCATGGGTGTAGATCACGTTGCCCGCCTCGCGGGCGATGGAGGAGTCCACAACGTTGCAGATGGCCATGGCCATGGCGCCCCGGGACTTGCCCTCCCGCAAGGCAGCCAGGGTATCGGCGGTCTCGCCGGACTGGGAGATGACCATCATCAGGGTGGAACCATCGATCACCGGATCGCGGTAGCGAAACTCGGAGGCGATGTCCACCTCCACCGGGATGCGGCAGCGCCCCTCCAGGTAGAACTTGCCCAGAAGCGCCGCGTGCCAGGAGGTGCCGCAGGCCACGATGACGATGCGCCTGACTTGGGACAGCTGCTGGTCGCTGAAATTCAGGTCCCCCAGGTGCACGTCACCCGCATCCTCCAGCAGCCGGCCGGCGATGGTGTCGCGCACGGCCCGGGGCTGCTCGTGGATCTCCTTGAGCATGAAGTGCCGATAGCCCCCTTTCTCGGCCATCAGCGGCGACCAGTCGATGTGGCGCGCCTTCTTGTCCAGGGGGGAGCCTTGGATGGTGGAGAAGGAGGCCGACCCGTCACGGAACACGGCCATCTCGCCGTCATCCATGAAGACCATCTCGCGGGTGTGGGCCAGGATGGCGGGGATATCGGAGGCGACGAAAAATTCACCCTTTCCCAGCCCCACCACCAGGGGAGAGCCGAGCTTGGCGGCGATCAGCGTTCCCGGCTCCCACTCGTTCAAGATGCAGACCGCATAGGCCCCCACCAGTCGGGAGAGGGCCATTCTCACGGCCTTCTCGAAATCCGGCTCCCGGGTGAGGGTATCCTCGATCAGGTGGGAGATGACCTCAGTGTCGGTCTCGCTCCTGAACGTATGGCCCCCCTTTTTGAGCTCCTCGCGCAGCTGCAGGTAGTTCTCGATAATGCCGTTGTGCACCACGATGATGGAGCCGGCCCTGTGGGGATGGGCATTGATCTCGGAAGGGCGGCCGTGGGTGGCCCAGCGGGTGTGGCCGATGCCGATGGAGCCCAAAAGCGGCTGCTCGGCCAGCAGGTTCTCCAGGTTGACCAGCTTCCCCTCGCTGCGGCGGATGGCGGAGCCGCCGTCCGCCAGGGTGGCGATGCCGGCCGAGTCGTACCCCCGATACTCCAGTTTTTTCAGCCCCTCCAGGATGATGGGGGTGGCGGCCTGGCCGCCGATATATCCTACGATACCGCACATAATCTGTATTCCTCCGGAAATGGCAGGGAAAGCCCTACCGTGAAATCCTCCCTCCCAGGGAGGAGAAGCGTGGGCGGCAACGGGGGGACGGGTCCCTCCCTAGACGCCGTTCAGACTCGGCACCTGGACCACCATCAGAAACAGGCCCAGGCGGACGAGCATCTCGGAAAACTGCTGGTAATCCACCGGCTTGGTAACATAGCAGCTGCACCCCAGGGCATAGCAGTTCTGGATCTCGCGGGGATCGTCGGTGGTCGTCAGCATGATCACCGGCATGTGTTTCAGCTGGGGATCAGCCTTGATCTGTCTGAGCACCTCCACGCCGCCCACCCTGGGCATGCGGATGTCCAGCAGCAGCAGGTAAGCCTGCCCCGGCACCCGCCGGGGGGTGGAGGATGGGCCCGGGGTGGAGGTGTCGAAGAAAAAATCCAGCGCTTCCTGGCCGTTGCGGAAACGGATCATGGTATTGTTGATCCCCGACTCCAGCAGGTTGTCGCAGATCAGCTCGGCATGGCCGTCATCATCCTCGGCGATCAGAATGGTGACCGCTTTCCTGTTACCGAAACCCATGTGAAACCTCCCTGACAGAGCGATAGCTGATCCCTGGCGGCACGTCGACAACCAAAGCCCCGGAAACGGGGCATCACACCTGCTGCGCCGGTTTCCGCAGCACCACGTAAAAACAGGAGCCCTCCCCCTCGGTGGACTCCACCCAGATGGAGCCTCCCAGACGGGCAACGATCCGCCGGGCCAGGGTCAGCCCCAACCCCTCCCCCTGGCAGGAATCGGGGTCCAGGCGGTGGAAAATCTCCCAGATCGCCTCCTGCTGGTCGCGGGGGATGCCGATGCCGTTGTCCTCAACGCAGTAGCGGATCCCCTCCTCGAACTCCTGGCTGGAGATGCGCACGTGAAGCGGGCGGTCCGGAGAACGGTATTTGATGGCATTGTCCAGCAGGTTGCTGAATACCTGGGAGATCTGGCCGGCATCCGCCACGCAGGATCCGAGCCGTTGGATCTCCACGCGCGCCCCGGCCGTATCGATCTGATAGGCCATTGAGTCAGCTATTTTCTCCATAATCGACTGCATGTCAAGGGTGTCGAAACAGAGCGCCGCCCGTCCCAGGCGGGAGAGGCGCAAGAGACCCTTGAGAATCGCATCCATCTTCTCCACGCTGCCGGTGACGAAGCCCAGCGACTTGGGAATGCTCTCTTTAAGGATCCACTCCAGGCGTCGGCGCTGTTCGTCATCCATCTCCCCCGCCAGCAGGGATTCCAGCTCCCCACAGCTCTTGAGCAGCTTGCGGCTGAAACCCTGGATGTTCACCAGCGGGGAGCGCAGGTCGTGGGAGGCCACGTAGACGATTCCCTCCAGCTCCTTGTTCTTCTGCTGCAACTCCACCACCAGTCGATCCCGCTCGGCCTCGGCGTTCTTGCGCAGGGTGATGTCCACCACGCTTCCCACCACACCCGCCGGATTGCCTTTGGTATCGTCGTAGGTCGACGTGTAGATGATCACCTCATGGTTCTTGCCATCGGCATAGCGCAGCTGTGACTCGATGACCTCGGCGACGAGCTTGCCCAGGCTGTCACGGTCCGACGACAGGAGCATGCGGACGGTCTCCTCGGGAAACAGGTCCCGGACGGTCTTGCCCACGATCTCCTCGCGGGAGAGGCCCCAGTTCTCCTCGAAGGCGCGGTTGCACCCCTGATACACGCCATTCAGGTCCCGGTAGAAGATCGGATTGGGTATGGCATCGATGATCTTCTGCAGGAAGCGGAGCTGGTTGACCAGCTCATCCAGGAGCTGGTCGCGCTGCTGCTCGGTCTGGGTCCGCTCTGCGTTCTCCCGCTCCAGCTTGTCATTGGCGCGGATGAGTTCCCTGGTGCGCTCCCTGACCCGCGTTTCCAGGGTTTCGCTGTAGAGGGTGATCTCCTGAAACCTGTCGGCCAGGGCATTGGACATTGCCCTGAAATTGCTGCTCAGACGGTCGATCTCCGCCACCGTACTCTCCGGCAGGGGAGCGTCCGTGCCATCCAGGATTCGCTCGGGCAGGTCGGTGGTGATGCGGGACAGGTGCATCAGCGGAGCAGCCAGGCGGCGCGACGTGTACATGGCTATGGCCAGGGCCAGCAAGTTCAGGGCCAGTGCCAGCGCCAGCGCCCCGGTGCACTGGCTGACCAGCAGAGGCTGGTAGGGCGCAAAGGATGTCTCGGCGATCATGCGCCGGCGGCTGCCCTGTCCCACCTCCATGGAAATGCTGAAGATGGTGGAACCATGGCGCTCTCCGGGCAGAAGCGCGGAAGAGACCTCCTCCGTGCAGCGTGCCAGGCCGCCATTTCCCCCACTGCTCGGCACACCCTCCGGGCAGCCCCTGAAGAGTTCCCCGCGCTCGGGCCCGCCGTCGTCCGTGGCAACGATGACCCTCCCCTCCCCGTCAACCAGGGTCAGCCGGTTGAACGGCTTGTGGCGCGCGGCCAAAAGAATCCGCCTGAGTTCCTCCGCGCTTGCCCCCCGGCCATGGAGCCTCACCCCCACCCCGTGGACGCCTGCCCGCAGGCTCTTCTCAAGATCGCACTCCAAGTCACGCAGGGCGCTGCGCTCCACGCTGCGGCCATGGATGACCAGTATGACAACGGCCGGGATCAGCACCGCCGCCATCAGGACGTTGAATATCAGCTGATGGATCGGCACCAGATGGCGCGACTCCGGAACGGCGAACCGTGCCAGGCTGGGCAGATGGGTCTGCAGGAGGCTGGCCAGCAGGGCGTTGGTGATGCCGGTTATCCAGAACAGCAGCATGGACGCCAGGCTGGCCGCTGCGTCAACCTGCATGACAAAGCGGAAAAAAAGCCAGATCAGCGGCGCACCCACCAGGGGCCAGTACACGGCATCGAAGAGGATGATGTTGCGCGTCCTGCCCTTCACCAGCAGCCAGCCCACGAAGAGCGGCTCGGCGCAGAGCCAGGCCATGGCATAGGGATGACCGAAAGTGTGGATGGTGGCCGAGGAGGCCACCAGGCCGGCCAGCACTCCCCAGCCGATCCCGAACAGCCGCAGGACCATCAGGACGAAGATGCTGCCGAACAGGTAGCCGAACCCGAGATACAGGGGGGGCGCAAAGAAGTTGCCGGCGAAGCCGGCGCAGATCAGGGCGGCCAGCAGCAGGTACGAGCCGAGGGAGTTCCGCTTCCGCGGCCGCCGGTTCATGATCTGCTGCCCGCCACTGCCGGGGGCGTGCAAAAAGCTGAACAGGTGCGGGCAACGTCTGCTATGGGGCGGGTCAGGCAACAGGCCATGGCGCGGCTATCCGAATTGAGAGTGGGGGAGAACAACCCCTCCCGTGCTTATCACATTTTGCATCGAATAGTAAGAATGTATTTAGGAAAAGAGCGATATTAAGCGTCGCGGCCACCCAACCCGACCCAGGATGCCCCGCGTAAGCGGACCCGTGCCCCGGGGCACGGCCCTGGAACCCGGAGCGCTCAATTGCCATGCATTTATACGCCCCGGGGATGTCCAAGGGGGTGAAAAGGCCCTTTTTCCGGCGGCGCTGCAATCTTGACTTTGGAAATGTCTTTTGCTAGCGTGCGAAACCGTGCCGCTCTTCAATGAAGCAGGCCATTCCCACATTGTCGGGCACAAAAAAACCCCGCGTCAGGCGGGGTGTGAAGGGGTATTCTGCTTCTATTCGGCTACTGTTTCTCGAAGGCATCCTTGCCGGCGCCGCAGACGGGACAGCTCCAGCCGGCTGGCAGGGATTCAAAGGGGGTTCCCGCAGCCACTCCATTGTCCGGATCGCCTTCAGCCGGATCATACACATACTGACAGATGGTGCACACCCAACGTTCCATAGCTTTTCTCCTTTGTTTCAGTTGTTTTCCCCGCAGACACACTGGACAGGGCAACCAACCATGCCCCTTCCACTACTGCTCAAAAATGTATACCAGCCCGCAAACAGTGTCAACCGGGCACTGCGGCGCACCACTCACACCACAGGCACAAGGAGCAGCAGCCAATGATATTTGAAAGCTTGGAGGTCGGCCCGCTGGGGGTCAACTGTTTCATACTGGGATGCGAGGAAACCGGCCAGGGGGTTGTTATCGATGCCGGCGGAGATGCGCGGGATATCATCGCCGTTGTTGAGCGGCAAGGACTCACCATCACCCATGTCATCAACACCCACGGCCATTTCGATCATATCGGCGCCAACCGCGCTCTCAAGGAGCGCTTTGGCGCCAACCTGATGATTCACGCGGCCGACATCCCCCTGCTGGACCGCGCCGCGGACATCGCCAAGGCCTACGGCATCCCGGGGGAAAATTCCCCCCAGCCGGACACATGCCTCGAGGACGGCATGGAGATCAGCTTCGGCAAGATGACCATGACCGTCCTGCACACACCGGGACACTCTCCGGGCGGCTGCTGTTTCTATCTGGAAGCGGAGCAGAAGATCATCACCGGCGATACGCTCTTCGCCGACTCCATCGGCCGCACCGACCTGCCGGGCGGCTCCCACGAGCAACTGCTGGATTCCGTGCGCGCCAAGCTCTTTACCTTGCCGGACCATGTCGTGGCCTACCCGGGCCATGGCCCGGAAACCACCATCGGCCACGAAAAGCGCCACAACCCCTATTTCTAGCCCACACGCTTCCCGCGCAACGGGACAAGGAGGCCTTGAGCATGCTCCACGACAAACGGATCATCCTGGGTGTCAGCGGCGGAATCGCCGCCTACAAGGCGGTGGAGCTGCTGCGGCTGCTCACCAAGGCGGGAGCCGACGTGCATGTCATCATGACCCGTTCCGCCCAGGAGTTCATCACGCCGCTCAGCTTCCAGACCCTGTCCGCCAATCCGGTGCATACGGAACTGTTCAACCTGATAGCCGAACGGGAGATCGGCCACATCTCCCTGGCCGACCGGGCCGACCTGTTCCTGATCGCCCCGGCCACCGCCAACTGCATCGGCAAGATCGCGGGCGGCATCGCCGACGACATGCTCAGCACCACGGTCATGGCCACCAAGGCGCCGGTGCTGATCGCCCCGGCCATGAACGTCAACATGTACACCAACCCGGTCTACCGGGCAAACGAGCGCAAGCTGCGCCGGCTGGGCTATCTGTTCGTCGCGCCGGAGAAGGGGGCCCTGGCCTGCGGCTGGGAGGGTGAGGGCAAGCTGGCAGCGCCGGAAACCATCTTCGAGGCCGCCCTGTCGGCCCTGACCGCCAGGGACCTGGCCGGTCGGACCATCATGGTGACCGCCGGCCCGACCCGGGAGGAGATCGACCCGGTGCGCTACATCAGCAACCACTCCTCGGGCAAGATGGGCTATGCCATCGCCCGCGCGGCAGCCCGCCGGGGCGCGCGGGTGATCCTGGTCAGCGGCCCGGTCAGCATCCCCGCTCCACCGGGAGTGGAACTGGTGGCGGTGAGCAGCGCCGAAGAGATGCGCAGGGCCGTCATGGGGCGTGTGGGCACGTGCGACGCGGTTATCAAGGCCGCCGCCGTGGCCGACTACCGCCCGCTGGAGCGCACGGCCAGCAAGGTCAAGAAAAAGGCTGGCGAACTGACGCTCCATCTGACCAGAAACGCGGATATCCTGGCCGAACTCGGCTCGCGGGACGGGCGCCCCTTCCTGGTCGGCTTTGCCGCCGAAACCGACAACCTGGAGTCCTATGCGACCAGGAAGCTGCGCGAGAAGAACCTGGACATGATCGTGGCCAACGATGTCAGCCAGAGCGATGCCGGCTTCAACGTGGAAACCAACCGGGCCCTGCTGCTCTTCCGGGACGGACGCAGGCTGGAGTGCCCGCTGATGTCCAAGGAGGAGCTGGCCAACGTCATCCTCGACCATCTCTGCGCAGGCATGGGGGAACGGTGCGCTCCCTCTCAATAAGTGCTATGCAGTGGGCTCGTAATCGGGTAATAATGAGCGCGTCTTCAGCGCCCCTTCCACAAATCCGGTAGGGCACGCACATGCCATACCCATCCCATCCAGAACAGGGACAGCCAACGGATATGATCACAAAAATCCTCATTGTCGACGATTCGCCGATTTCCCGGAAGATGCTCAAGAGCTGTATCCCCAAGGAGCGTGAGTATGAACTGTTCGAGGCGGGCGACGGGGCTGCGGGGGTAGAGGCCTACAAACGCATCCAGCCGGATGTCACCTTCATGGACCTGACCATGCCGGTCATGGATGGCGCGCAGGCCACCGAGGAAATCAGGGGTTTTGACCCCGACGCCACGATCATCGTCTGCACCGCCGACATCCAGGTCAAATCCATCACCAACGTACTGGGACTGGGGGCTTTGATGGTTGTCAAGAAACCGCCCACCAAGGAATCCATTGCGGACGCGCTGGCCCAGGCCGAAGCGCAGATCGGTTGAGCCCATGGACGTCTGCCACGATGCACTATCCAGCGATGAGCGGGAAATCCTTCAGGAGATCATGAACATAGCCTTCGGCAAGGCGGCCGCCGACCTGGCCGAGGTGATCAACATCTTCGTCGTCCTGAGCGTCCCCCTGGTGGAGGTTTTCAAGGCCCGCACACTGCCCGAGTACCTCACGGAACAGGTTAGCGACTACGACAGGATCAGCATCCTGGAGCAGAATTTCTGGGGGGATTTCAAGGGAAGCGCCTTCATGATCTTCCATGCCGACGCCGGCAGGGAGCTGATCTCCATCTTCGGCGAAGAAAGCGAGGTCATGGGCAGCTACTCCCTGGACACCCTGGAGAGAGAAACCCTGATGGAGGTGGGCAACATCCTGATCGGCGCCTGTGTGGGCAAGCTGGCCGAACTGCTGGGCGACATGGTCACCTATTCGCCCCCCCGCGTCATCACCAACAACACCCCCCAGGACGCCTTTCCGGAAAACAGTTTTGACGACGATGCCACGGCCATCGTGCTGAAGACGGTCTTCCGCTTCAATGAGCGCAACACGGAGGGACTGCTCTTCCTGGTGACCAGCCACGATTCGGTCATCTGGCTGAAAAAAGCTCTGGCCGCTTTCATGGAGCAGTACGAATGAGGCAGAGAGAGTTCACCCAGATCTTCGATACCGTCAACATCGGATTGGTGATCCTGGACCGGGAGATGCGGGTGTGCCACTGGAACCGCTGGATGGCGACGCGCAGCGGCATCTCCGCCGACAAGATCATTGACCAGTCGCTGTTCGATTTTTTCCCGCACCTGAAAACCCCCACCTTCAACAAGAACTGCAAGGCGGTGCTCTCCTTTGGCAACTTCGCCTTCTTCTCCCAGAAACTGCACCGCTACCTGTTTCCCTTCAAGCCGGACAGCTACTTCGGCTATCACTTCGATCTCATGCAGCAGAGTTGCACCATGGGTCCATTGCGGGACGAAGACAACAGTATCACCAGCCTGTTTCTGATCGTTCAGGACGTGACCGAACTGGCCACCTACGAGCAGAAGCTGATCGAAATGAACACCGTCGACGCCCTGACCGGCGTCTATAACCGCAGGTTCCTGGAATCGCGCCTGAAAGAGGAGTGCGACCGTTACGGCAGATACTCGCGGCCGTTCAGCCTGATGATGATCGACATCGACTTCTTCAAGAAGGTGAATGACACCCACGGTCACCAGGGGGGCGACCTGGTGCTGAAAAACATGGCCGCCGGGGCGGCGGCCATGATCAGGAAGAGCGACTTCCTTGCGCGCTACGGAGGGGAGGAGTTCTGCTGCCTGCTCCCGGAAACCGACTGCGACGCGGCCGAAACCGTGGCGGAACATCTGAGGGCGCATATCGAAGGCATGGAACACCTTTTCCAGAAAAAGGTCATCAGGGTCACCATCAGCCTGGGCATCGCCTGTTTCACGCCCGACGACTCGCCGGAAACCCTGGTCAAGCGGGCCGACGAGGCACTCTACCAGGCCAAGCGCAGCGGCCGCAACCGCTTCGTCAGGTTCTGACATCGTCACGAACAACGCCGGATTAACTGAAGGTCACCTTAAGTGTCAACACCCTGTTTTATCTGAACGTTTCCCACATCCTACCCAGGGAGAACTGCCTCCCAAGCTTAATGTGCTTCCCACCCCATGCTTTCATCCGATACCAGTTTTTTGTCTGCTAATCCCGTAAAAAACCCCAAGAACACCCCCCTGTTTTCCTATCCGAAAAACTGTCGTTCAGGCCGGTGAGGGCACCGGAAATGTCCATCCCAAATAACTGCCTTGACATCAATTATAAAGCCGATTATTTATTTATAGCCAAATAAAATTAACTACGACTTAACAATAAAAATACAATATATTTTTTCAATACAAGGTGCGAGTAAGCGTATGGCACAAAGCTTTCGTCCAGGATCTGCTGAATAGCGGAGTTGCCGGAGTGACGGTTAGTGGCCAACCAGCCCTATTCAGGTGGATGTTTTTGATTTGTTCGTCATGTGGGGCACAAAAACCGAAACGGATAGTGATGAGGTTATGATGAAGCGTGCAAAACTCAACAACACTGTGGTGTTCACTATTTTCTTCTTCATTTCAATCTGCAGTATCTGTTTCGCCGATCCGTTGACCATTACCGGCCCTGACGCGCCGAGCGATGGCTCCCAATACTCCGCAACAGGAGGAAGAGCCCCCTATTACTGGTGCATTACCAAAGGGAGCATCACCCACAACGGCGTTGTGACGGTATCGGGCCAGTGTGGCAGCGCAACAATCACCGTTTGGGATTCCTGCGGAGAAACAGCACGCAAGACAATAAGAATGGCCGGCACGTCACGATGGGTTCAAACGGATTACAAGACGTGCCCCTCGTTCACGTGCGCGGGCTCCGGATGCCCATGCACGGGGGGATGCAGTTGGGTGTGGGGATGCATTTTTTCTTCATATTATCCCGTCGAGATCAGCGGCAATATCAAAAAGGTCGGAAGCCTTTGGACCTGTTCTTCATCCAACGGGAGGGGTTGCCTGGTATGGACCGGCCCCCCTCCTGCCGGTCAGGCATGCAGCGGCTCACAACTTCAGCTGGTCAGCTCGATCACGACGTATGAATGGAAATGCCAGGATGGGACCAACGGCCCGGAATCTTCCTGTTCATCACCTCCGGTTCCCCTCAAAAACCCCAAAGATCTCGGCGCCGGCACCGCCAACGTAACCTGTACCGAGTCCGCCGCAAATCTGAAGAGCGGCAACTACTACCACTCCCAGAGCGTCGTTGCCAAACCTGAGAGCCTGAGCCTGGATCTCTCCTACAACAGCCTCGAAACCGGAGACACTCCCCTTGGCAGAGGGTGGAGTCACAGCTTCAACCTGAGTCTCGCCACGACCAGCAGCGGCCTACGGGTGAAGCTTGCCGATGGCGATTTTCTCGACTTCGTCCTTTCCGGCACAACCTACCTGCCCGCATCCACCAGCACTGACACCAGCAGCATCGTGAAAACAGCCGAGGGAAGCTACGTCCGTACCTTCAGGGACGGCCTCACCCAGACCTTCAACGGCTCGGGCCAGCTCACCGCCATAAGCGATGCGAACGGCAACACGACGACCCTGGCCTATTCGGGGAACGATCTTGCAACCGTCACCGACTCCACCGGCCGCAGCCTCAGCATCGGCTCCAGCGATGGCAGGATCATCGCCATCCGGGACCCGGCCGGCAGAACGAGCAGCTTTGCCTACAGCGGCAACCTGCTGACCTCGGTAACCGACCCGGCCGGCAACAGCTGGCGGTACGTTTATGACGAAAACGGCAGGATGATCCGGAAAACCGATCCCGGCAACAACACCAGCGAAAAAGGGTATGACGCCGCCGGCAGGAACATCAGCAGCACCGACGCCGAAGGCAGGACAAAAACCATCAGCTACGATACCACGGGCAGCAGCAGCGTCACCGAGAAGGACGGCAGCGTCTGGACCCACGCCTACGACCCGACCCTGAACGTCCCCACGACGACAACCGATCCCTTGGGCAACACGGTACGACGGAGCTACGACGTCAAGGGCAACCTGCTGAGCATCACCGATCCGGACGGCAACACGACCCGCTACACTTATGACGCGGCCAACAACCCGCTCAGCGTGACTGACCCCCTGGGCAACACAACCAGCTACACCTACGACAACCGGGGCCGGGTGCTGACGGTCACCTCCCCGGATGGCCGCACCAGCAGCAACAGCTACGACGCCAGGGGGAACCTGCTGCGGAGCGTTGATCCGGCTGGCGGGACCTACCTGTTCGCCTATGACGACGCCGGCAACCTGACCGGTGTAACCGACCCGCGCGGCAACAGGATCGGCTATGACTATGACGCTTACAACACTATCGCCGCGATCACCGACCAGAACGGAAAGACCACCCGCTTACACCATGACCTATCGGGCAACCTGCTGACCGTGAAGGACCCGGCCGGCAAGAGCACCACCTATTCCTACGATGTGTTGAACCGCCTGGTTGCGATCACCGATCCCCTGGGAGCCGTCACGAAGTTCACCTACGACAACCTGGGTAACCGCACCGGCATCACCGATGGGAACGGCAACCTCACCAGCTATACCTACAACTTCAGGAACAAACCGCTGACCATCAGGGATGCACTCGGCAGCACGACAACCCTTGCCTACGGCGGCTGCGGCTCCTGCGGCGGCGGGAGCAACGACAAACTGACCTCCCTCACCGACGCCAACAACAACCAAACCGGGTACGAGTACAACCAGCTCGGACGCCTCGCCCGCAAGACCGACCCGTTGGGCAATGTCACCGGTTACAGCTACGACTCCAGGGGCAACCTTACCGCCAGGACCGACGCCAACAGCAACACCGTTACCTATGTCTACGATGCCAACAACCGCCTGCTCAGAAAAACCTACCCGGACGGGAGCGAGGAGAGCTTCAGCTACGACGCCAGGGGCAACATCCTCGCCGCCGCGAACAAACACATCTCCTACACCTTCAGCTACGACGCCAACGGCAAGATGCTTTCCGTATCCGACTCCGGCAACGGAACCCTGAAGTACGAGTACGACCCGGCCGGCAACCGGACGAAACTCACCTACCCCGACGGTTTCGGCGCCGACTATGCGTACGACATGACGGGAAGGCTCTCCAGGCTTACAACCACCGACAACCAGGCCTTTGCGTTCACCTACGACAGCCTGGGCAGGAGAACGAAACTCAGTTACCCAAATGGGGCAACCACAAGCTACCGCTACGACCACTCCGGGCGCCTGAGTGGGCTGGAGCACAAAAACAGGCACGCTAGGAGCATCGACGGCTTTTCATATACTCTGGACAATGTCGGCAACCGCTTGAGAATAACCGAAGGAGGAGCTGTCACCAGCTACGGCTACGACGCCATCTACCGCCTGATCTCCGCACAGCGGAACCGTCACCACAACGACAGGAATGACGAGCGCTACAGCTACGACCCCGTAGGAAACCGCCTCAACGGCCCCGACCAAAGCACCGTCTACGGCTACGGCACCGGCAACCAGCTACTGAAACGAGACGGGATAAGCTTCAGCTTTGACAGGAACGGCAACCTGGTCGAGCGGAGCCAAGACAATAATCGCCACGGTCATCGGGAAAGAGCGTGGAAGTACAGCTTCGACTACGAAAACCGCCTGGTGAAGGCCGAGAACGGCGCCGTCAGTGTGAGCTTCGTCTACGACCCCTTCGGCAGGAGGATCGAGAAGAGGACTAAGATTACCGGTCCCGGAGAACAAGGCCACGACGTGGAGGAAAGCATCACCCGCTACCTGTACGACGGAATGAACCTGATCCGTGAGACCCGCGAGGGGCGCCCACATGCCGGGCGTTTCGAGACGACCAGCTACCTTTATGGCCCGAACATCGACGAGCCACTGGCGGCCATGAGTGACCACAGGAGCTGCTACTACCATGCCGACGGCCTGGGAAGCATCGTGGCACTTACGGATCGACATGGTACCGTGGTACAGGAATACGTCTACGACAGCTTCGGCAACATGCAACAGCGGGGAAAAAGTATCAACCAGCCATTCACCTACACGGGAAGGGAGTGGGACAGGGAAACCGGATTCTACTACTACCGCGCACGGTACTATGATCCAAAGATCGGCAGGTTCATCTCAAAAGACCCCATAGGGTTTGCGGGTGGGGATGTAAATCTTTACGCTTACGTTCAAAATAATGCGATTAATTTGACTGATCCTAATGGTTTATGGAAATACCTTCCTGGAAGCAAGATTAGATGGTGTGGTCCAAACTGGACAGGAGGTCAAGCCAAATCCTATACACCAGGTGATATTTATGCCAGACCAACTAGCAAACTTGATCATTGTTGCATGACTCACGACGTGTGTTATTATGTATGCAGGCGAGATCACGATTGTGATCTTATAGGTAGAAACATTTGCATGACAAGTTGCGATCGAAATTTGGCAGATTGCGCATCATCTGCTGGACACAAGTATAGTTCACCTTTGTGGTGGTGGATGAATTTTAACTCAACACCGGATGTTGGACCAGATGCAGCATATTGCAAGGTAAAATAGAAAGTGTAAAACTATGTTTTTAGAATCATATATTAGTTATATTCCAATATGTATTATTTCAATAGGTATCGCTTGGGTTTTTAGGAAATTAGAGCCTCTTGTACTTCAGTTTTTTACTTCTTTACTATTTCCAGTTAGTATTTCATTTGTTTTGGCTTTTTTGCTGGAGCTATTGAACCCTTCACCTCCTGGTGAAGCTTGGTTTGGATGGACAATAATTTTAGGTGCCACATGGTCTATTATTTCCGTTCCAATTTGTTTTGTTGCAGCTATAGCTTTTAATCGAATAGAGAAAAGAAAAAAATCTTAGTATCTTCTCTGTTTCAAGTGGGTTGAAAGCATAGCGACCTGAGGCTAAACTTGATGCAGTTCCCAAACCCCCTACACCGCTTGTTGTATAAAATAGTCGGTGAATGCAAACTCCAAATGCACCACATAGGGCCTTTGGCCGTTCACCCGCTGTGCAGTTCCCCCAGCAGCTCCGGCTGCTCCAGTGCTTGACGCAGGCTCTGCTTCAGTGACTCCACCTGCTCCATCCCCTCGGCCCGTGTCATCTTGCCCCCCTTGTAGAGCAGACGCAGATTCCCGCGGAACGCCTCGGCCATGGCCAGGGCGCGCTCGCCGGTGGGATCGGCCCGCAAAAGCAGCGACTCACAGGGGTGTTGCAGAAAATCCAGCACCCCCTCCTGAACCAGGGTCATGTACTCGTCCCGGTCATCCTCCGCCAGCACATAGCGTGAAGCGTCCGAGAGGCGGCGCATGACCTGCTGCCACTTCTCCAGCCTTGAGAGGAGCATGATGGAGTTGAAGATGCGCTTGTTGGTGCCAAAGGAGAACAGGGTCGGAGCGACCACGCTGCGCAGCAGGGCGTCGTTGGCGCTCTGGTCGTACCTGCAGACCTGCTTGGCCCGCTCCCAGGTCTGCTGCTCCACGAAGGTCTCGAAGCGCATCTCCCAGTAGGTGTGCTTCATGGTTGCCGCAGGAAAGGAGCGCATGATCTTGTAGGGAACGTAGTAGTTGTGGGCGATGACATCCGCCGCCAGATGGCTGAGATAGCCGTAGGCGCAGGCCTGCTGGCCGTCGCTTCCGGCCACCAGCAACACCTTGTTGCCCACGCTCCAGCGGTGGCAGTTGAGCAGGTAATGGGTGTACTTCTTTCCCAGGGTGATGTCGGCGGCGATGCTGCCGTACAGGTAATCCAGGGGATGGGCAGCCAGCAGGGCGGCCAGTCCGGCCGGCAGCAGTTCCAGTTGGGAGAGGATATGCAGCCCCACCTGCAGGTGTATACCCCCTCCCCAGGCATGGGCCGACTGGGGGAGGCAGAGCAGACAGAGCAGCGCGCAGACAATGACCATGGTTCATCCGTTCTTTGGTTTTGACAGGAACGGGAACATGCTGCTAGAGTTCCCGGCATGATGGTACCCCAGTTTCCCGATCGATTCAACAGGAGCAGCCGGCCGTGACCCACAACCTGAATCAAGCGCTCGTGACCGCATCCCTCAGAGCATACCTGCAAGGGCTCCAGGAGAGCGGTGTGGACGGCATACCCGCCTCACTGGCCGGCGAGTCCCCCGCCCCGGCGGTGGAGATACCGCCTGATACGCCGCCTGAACCTGATTCACCGGCAGCAACGCAAGCTCCCCAGGCGGTCGCCCCCCCCGTGGTGGAGCGGGAGTCCCTGGAAATCATCAGAAGCGATCTGGGAGAATGCCAGCGCTGTAAGCTGGGAGCCACCCGCACCCACCTGGTATTCGGCACGGGCAATCCGCGGGCCAGGCTGGTCTTTGCGGGGGAGGGTCCCGGCAGGGACGAGGATCTGCAGGGAGAGCCGTTCGTGGGCGAGGCCGGCCAGGTGCTCAACCGCATCATCACAGCCATGGGGCTGAAACGGGAGGATGTGTACATCTGCAACGTGGTCAAGTGCCGCCCGCCCGGGAACCGCGACCCGGAGGCGGATGAAATCGCCGCCTGTTCGACGTTTCTGCTGCGCCAGCTGCGCTCCATCAACCCGGAGGTCATCGTGGCCCTGGGCAAGTTCGCCGCCCAGACCCTGCTGGCCACCAAAGAGCCGATCTCACGGCTGCGCGGCACCTTCGGCGAATTCCACGGCATCCCGCTCATGCCGACCTTCCATCCCTCCTACCTGCTGCGCAACCGGGGCAACTCGGCCCCCTTCTGGGAGGTATGGGATGACATGACCAAGGTGCTGCGCCTGCTGAAGCTGCCGGTGCCGGACAAGAGCAGGAAGCGCTAGTCCCTCGTAACGCTTGTTTTTTTCTCACCAAACCCCTCCAAACCTCCCCTTGTCAGGGGAGGCTTAAAGGCTTCCCCCCTGACAAGGGGGGACCGAGGGGGGTTGGTTGTGGATGGTACGCCCTCAGATACCCTGCGGTCGCAGCTGCACCGCCATCATGGTGGCCGTCATCCTGGCCACCAGCTTTTCCCTTCCCCCCGCGCCTTTCATGACGCCATCGGCCTCGCAGACGATGATCCTGCGGCCGTTGCGCATCACCCGGCCCCGCGCCAGGAGCAGCTCGCCCGCCGCAGGGGCAAGGAAGTTGGTCTTGTACTCCACGGTGAGCACCTCGTCCTCGGCCCGCATCAGGGTCAGCGACGCATAGCCGCAGGCGGTGTCCAGCATGGTACCGATGATGCCGCCGTGGAAAAAGCCATTGGTCTGGCTCAGGCCGTGCCTGAAGGGGAGTTCCAGGTCAGCCTCCCCGGGAGCGAGACGCATCAGCCTGGCAGCCAGCGTCTCCATGGTTCCGGTGGTGGCAAATCTCTCCCGTATGCGCGCCTCATACTCAGGATTACGTACAGTGAAGCTCAACAGAATCTCCTTGCTGGTGTGATTTCGTCCCTCAGGGCTGCTGGCCGTCGGCCGCCGGAGTTGCGGGGGGTACGGACGCTGGCGCAGCAACGCTTCCGCCATGCTCGGGACAACTCTCCATCGGCTCGGTCCCCTGGACAAAGAACTCGACCCGTTTCCGCGGGCAGTCCGGCGTCGCCAGGAAGCCGGTGGCGGGATCGATGGTTACGGAAACCACCGTATCCGGCCTGGTGAAGTCGACCGCCGGCCGGGAGGCCAGCGCCTGATCCATGAATCGCCCCCAGATGGGCGCGGGGACCGCACCGCCGGTAAAGCCCTTCCCGCCGGGCCGCGGCTTGTCATGCCCCACCCAGATGCCGGTTATGACCTGGGGGGTATAGCCCACGAACCAGGCATCCCGGTAGTCGTCGGTGGTGCCGGTCTTCCCGGCCGAGGGGCGTTTCAAGCTGAACTTCTTCAGGCTCTTGGCAGTGCCGTAGACCATGACATCCTTCATCATCTGGGTGGTGACATAGGCGCTTGCCGGGGAGAGGACCGGCGTCAGTGCCGGGGGATTGTTCGTCCAGCTCTTGTGCCTGCGGTCGTAGATGCGGATGATGCTGCGCGACTTGGGCCGCGATCCACCATTTGCCAGGGGGGCGTAGGCCAGCACCAGGTCGTGCAGGGTGACCTCTTCGGTTCCCAGAGCCAGGGTCAGGTCGTGCCGCGCCCGCAGGGGAAGCCCCAGGCTGGCAGCGAAATCGGTAAAAGCGGGGACGCCCATCGCATCCAGCAGCTTTACCGTAATGACGTTGTTGGAGTAGGCCAGGGCCTGCCTGAGCGACAGATCCCCGAAGCGCTCTCCACCGTAGTTACGCGGCTTCCAGGTTCCGGCACTGCCGCTGCTGTAGCTCTCCGGCCGGTCGTTCCAGATGCTGGCGGCCGTATAGCCTTTCTCCACTGCCGCGGCGAAGATCAGCGGCTTGATGGCCGACCCGGGTTGACGCTTGGCCGACAAGGCGCGGTTGTAGCCGTTCCCGTCGGAGCCTGTGCCCCCCACCATGGCCAGCAGATCGCCGTTGGCCGGGTCCAGGCAGATCAGCGCGCCCTGGAGTTGTGGCGATACGCGCCTTACCCCCTCGCTGAGAGTCTTCTCCGCCAGCTTCTGGAGTTTCAGGTCCATGGCCGTGGTCACCTCCAGCCCCCCCTGCTCGACGATCCCCGCTCCATACTGCTCCATCAGCCTGCTCCGGATATGGGCCACATAGGAGGGAGCCTGGCCGGAAGGAATGACCGACGCAGGATGGACCCGCAGACTCTGCTGCTTGCCGCGGGAGATCATGCCCAGCTCAACCATGCGCTTGAGAACGACATCCCTGCGCGCCATGACATTGGACGCCTTGCCCCGGGGATTGTAGACGCCCGGCGCCTTGGGCACCCCGGCCAAAAGCGAGCATTCGGCCTCGCTCAGCTCCTCGGGGTTCTTGTCGAAGTAAAGTCGGGCGGCCTGGGCGATTCCCCAGGCCCCGTTCCCGTAGTAGATCTCGTTGAAGTACATCTCCAGGATCTGCTTCTTCGTGTACTTCTGCTCGAACTCCAGGGCCATGCGCCCTTCCTTCAGTTTCCTGTCGATGGTCTTCTCCCCGGACAGGTACCTGTTCTTGATCAGCTGCTGGGTGATGGTGGAGCCCCCCTCGGCCATTCTTCCCTTGACCACATCCTTCACCAGGGCCCGGGCGATGCCGCGCACATCGATGCCGCTATGCTCGTAGAAGCGGGCGTCCTCCACGGCGATGACCGCCTTCTGCAGGAAGCTGGGGATGCGGTCGATGGAGACCCAGTACCGGCGCTCGGGGAGGATACGGCCGACGAAGCGCCCCTGGTTGTCGAAGATCCTGATTGAGCTGTAGCACCGCGGCAACATGGGGTGGCTGGCGAAGCTCTCCCGGGCCAGGAGCGGCGAGGCGGGGATGAGGAGGAAACTGCACAGCAGGATGAAGCAGATCCATTTTCTTGCAGAGAGAGGTAGGGTGAAAATCACGGTGATCGTGTACTCCTTGTGGGTGATAAACGTACATTGGCATTTGGGGGCTGCGGGAGAGCGCCCGTCAGCGCGAACGTGCGGCAGCTACCCAATGCCGTTTCCAGGATACATGCGACGGGCATCTCAGGCGCACGCCTGATCCGCGTTGTTCTTGATTCGGAACCAGATGTGAGCCTCTGATTCAGTGCTCCGTTCCGTACCAGCGCCGGACCACGAAGCCGTCCCCTTGCCTGCTCCCCACGGGCCAGGCATCCAGCGGTCGCCTGCTGGCCATGATCTCCCCCAGGCGCCGGAGCAGCGGCGTGACCACCACGCCCCCCTGCCCCGGCCTGCCGCACTCCAGGCGGCTCTCGATGACCGTTTCCCGATCCAGGACGATGATCACATGACCGTTCCAGACGATCAGGTCCAGCGGCTCCAGAAGTTGGGCCAGCTCCCGCTCTCCCCTGCCTGCCACGGCAAGGCCTTCGCCAAAGTTCACCAGACTGGAGGTGTTGCGGGGGGTCCGGCCGTTGGTTGCGGCGTAGAGCAGGCCGGAGCAGTCCAGTCCCGCCAGGGTCAGTCGCCGCTCCTCGGCGGGAGAAAAGGATCCCCGGTAGTACAGCCGCAGCAGTTCGGGCACCCCCTGGCGCACGTTGCCCCCCCACACATAGGGGCTGCCCACGGAACTCCTCATGGTAGCCAGAATGGCCTCGCGCCCCGGCAGAGGCCGGACAGGGGACGGGGGGAGCTCGTCGTGCAGCTCCACGAAGCGGCTGTCCAGGTAGAGCGAACCGCCTGGCAACACGGGATAGTCGTCCGTCTCCACCCGGTAGACGGTTGTCCCATCCTGACGAACCTCGGCCAGCAGCCTGAAGACCGTTCCCGCTAGGGCGATGAACTCCAACTCCCGCACCTGGCCGCAGCTGTCGCTTTGCAGGCTCGTGCCATCATGGCCGCCGAACAGGTCGGCAATTTCCGGGCTGTTCAGGACCGGTGTGGCCAGGCGGGCAACGGCGTACTGGCCGGCCTGGGCGTACGCCGACACCAGGCAGAGCAGGAGCGCCACCAGGAGCGAGGAGAGGAGACTACCCATGATTGAGGGCCTGGCGCACCAGTTCCTTCTGGGCCATGGTCAAACGCTGGACGGAGAGCAGTTCCTTGAGAACGCGGGAGGAGAGCCCCGGCAGGAACAGGGTGAACCAGATCGCCGGGGTGCGGGGATTCTTGAGGATCACCAGACGGATATTGGGGCGCCCCTTCCAGCGGGCGCTACGGGCCACCATGGAGATGGTCTCGGCGGTGGACTGGTAGGAGGCGATGAACTGGTGCACCGCCCCCTCCTTCAGGTGCGGATTGGAGAGGCAGGCATCCACCACGGCCGGCTCCCCCTCGCGCAGCAGCGACTCGACCACCGGAGCGGTTCCCCGGCGCGCCAGGGTCAGCTTGGTGCCTAGCGGCTGGGTGGGAAGGCGTTGAACGATGCAGCGCTCGGCCAGCATACGCAGATCAGCCGTCACGCCGGGCAGGAGACAGATTCTGGCAAGATCCAGGATGTACAGGCGGGGGAGCAGTGTCTGGGCGATATGGGCGGGAGTCTCGGGATGGCAGGCCAGGGCGGAGATGACCCGGTGATGATCCAGCAACCGTTTGGAGCCGTACAACGTGGTGAAGAGCTCTTCCGGCAGGCAGCGCCGTTTCAACAGCGCCAGCAGGTGATTCTCGTCCAGGGCCGGGTTGCGCAGGGCAGCCAGAAGCAGTTCCCCCTCCTGGCTCTGCATGATCTGAAAGAGCTCCTCCTTGTCGGCCGTCAGCGCCTGCTGAAACTGCCGCCCTGGATCATGATCGATCCCCGCCGGCCCTGTCTCCTGATCCATACCCGTCCCCGTCCCTATCGGACGAAGCATTGCCGCCCCTTGTTGCCCGGTTGCGCGGCACAACGCTTCGTGATAGAAGAGTGACCATAGTATCATTCACCGTCTGCTCTTGCCACCAGGAAAACGCCCATGGCCACCGTTTTCAGCGACAGCCCGCTCCCCACGGCAAGCCGGATCGCTGACGACGATCTGGCTGAAATCGGCGTTATCCTCGCAACGAGGCGCAACTTCGGCATAGCCGACTACAAGGCGAACTGCATGAAGCGCCGCGTGGCCATCAGGATGCGCGCCAGCCGTTGCCACACCTCGGCCGAATACTGCTGCCTGCTGCGCCACAGCGAACAGGAGCTGGACCTGCTCCAGAAGACGCTCACCATTCATATCAGCCAGTTCTTTCGCAACCCCTCCCTGTTCGATACCCTGCGCCAACGGGTGCTGCCGGACCTCTTTGCCGTCGCCCTGACACGGCCGGACAAAAGCCTGTCCATCCGTTGCCTGGGGTGTTCCGGCGGCGAGGAACCCTACAGCCTGGCGATCCTGCTCAGGGAGCATTTCCCCCGGGAACTGGCACGGACAACGACCCTGATCGCGGGAATCGACATCGACACCAAAACGCTGGAAGCGGCGCGGCTGGGGGAGTATGACGGCGACCGCTTGGCTGCGATGCCGGCGGAAATCCTTAACCGCTACTTCCGGAAGCAGGGGGAGTGCTTCCGGCTCAGCGACGAGATCCGGGAGATGGTAACCTTTTCGCGGGAGAACATTGTCGACAAGGGGAGCCACCCTGCCTGCGACATGGTGCTCTGCCGCAACACCCTGATCTACTTCACCCGGCCCGAGCAGGAGCGGATCCTGGAGGGCATCGCCGACATGCTCCCCCTGGGAGGCATACTGGTGCTGGGCAAGTCGGAAACCCTGCTCGGAGCGACACGCCGCCGCTTCACCCCCATCTGCCCGGTGGAACGGATCTATCGCAGGATCGGGTAACAGCGGTGACTGGTGACCAGCCACGGCTGGTACCCGTCCGAATCCATCGCCACATTCTGGAGGCATACCATGCGTATCCCCATAGGCTATAAATTCATCCTCGGATTCATCGTGGTCGTGGCCGCGGTGGCATTCAGCCCCCAATTGGTGGGGTTGCTGGGCTATTCGCCGGCAATCAGCAGCATCCTGGGGTATGTCGTGGCGCTGACAGCCGGCCTGATCCTGGGGTGGCTCTTCTCCAAACGCTTCACCGCCAACATCGGCAGGCTCGCGCAGGCGGCCGAATCCATCAGCCGGGGCGACCTGACCCGTGACGTTGCCTTATCCCCCTCGCGCATCCCGGACGAGACCCACGACCTGGCCAGCCTGATCAACCTGATGCTCCAGAACCTGCGCGACCTGGTGGGGCACATCAAGACCACCTCGCGCCAGCTGACCGATTCGGCCCGCGAGATCAACTCCACCGCCCTGGAGATCAACGCGTCCACCGAAGAGGTGGCCCGCACCATCGAGCAGATCTCCCACGGGGCTGAAACCCAGGCCGAGATGGTGGAGCGGAGCTCCCAGACCATCCGCGAGATGGCCATCTCCATCGAACTGGTGGCTGCCCGGGCCAGGGAGACCGCCGCAGCGGCACGGGAAACCAGCCAGACCGCCCGACACGGCGGCACCCAGGCCACCGACTCCCTGGAGCGGATGAAGGTCTTCTTCGACCGCCAGGAAGCCATCGGCCGGCAGTTCGACACCTTCAACGCCAGGCTGCAGAAGGTCAGCAAGGTGGCCGTCTTCATCGGCGAGGTTGCCCGCCAGACCAACCTGCTGGCGCTGAACGCCTCCATCGAGGCGGCCCGGGCCGGCGAGTACGGCAAGGGATTCGCGGTGGTGGCCGAAGAGGTGCGCAAACTGGCGGACGGCTCAGCAACCTCAGCCTCGGAGATCGGCGAGATGATCGAGGGCCTGCGCGAGGAGAGCCATCGGCTTCACGACAGCATCCTGGAGAGCTCTCGCACCATCAACGAGGGAAAGAAGAGCATCGACGTCGCCGCCGGTGCCTTCCAGGAGATCATCAAGACGGTTCTTGAAACGGAGCGCAGGGCCACCAGCATCGCCGACCTCTCCCAGATGCAGCTGGAGGGGTCGGGGAACATGGTCAAGGCGGTGGACGAGATCGCCAGGGTGGCCGACGGCAACGCAGCCGCGACGGAACAGGTTTCAGCGGCAACGGAAGAGCAGCTGGCAGCCATGCAGGATATGGCCCTGGCGACAAGGGATCTGGCCGACCTGGCGGAAAAGCTAATGTCCGTGGTGGAGCGTTTTCAGGTCACGGCTGGGGAGCAGGAGCGGTCATGAGCAGCCGGTCGCGTTACCTGATCTTTGCCCTGCCGGGAGGACTCTACGCCCTGGAGCTGGGCCAGGTGGCGGAGATCTGCGAGCCGAAAGAGTTCTGGCCGGTTCCGGCGGTGCCCTCCTGCTATCGGGGCGCCATGAGCTTCCGCGGCGCCATCACCGCTGTCATGGATCTGGCAGCCTTCATGGGGCAGCCGGATGAGCGGGAAGCGGAGAAGCTGATCGTGCTCCATCCAGAAACAGCCTCCCTGGCGTTTCTGGTGCGGCGAACCCTGCGCATCGTGACGGCGGACCAGGTTGAACTTCGCCAGGTGGCGAACGAACCATTCATCATCGGGCTTCTGGCGCTGCCCGAGGGGGAGGCCAGGCTGCTGGACGCGGAGGCGATCACCGTGCAGGCAACCGCAACCATCAACACCCCGCCTGCGCCGGCTCTCTTCTAACCCGGCTAAAGCCCCCACTCCAGAAATAATGCAAACACCTCGAGAATGCGGACACATCGCCAGAGGGGGGATACTTCCCCTCTGAAACGAGAGAGACAGAGACCGGGGAACTAATATCAGATGGGGGCCAGCGCTAGACGAAATCCGACGTCAAAGCCACAATAGTACGGGTCTTCTCTGTCACGAACCGTGCAACGAAGGTCAACATCACAGTCGACGAATGAGCCACCACGAAGCACGCGACGGCCGTTTTCTGCGTCATCAAGATCATCCCGGTAATCTTCGTAACACCGCTGCCACCCCGTAGCACACCACTCCCAGACGTTGCCGGCCATGTCAAGAACCCCATAGTAACTCGCACCGCTCGGAAAGCACCCCACCGTGCTGGTCGAGTTGATACTGGTTTCGGCATAATTGGTCCGCTCGGCGTCGCACCCCTCCCCCCAGGGATAGATGCGGCCATCCGATCCACGGGCTGCTTTCTCCCACTCGCTCTCCCGGGGCAAACGCACCACCTGCTCCAGTCCGATTTCACCATGCTTGCGCAATCGCTCCGTCAGCCAGCCACAGAAGGCTGACGCCTCGTACCAACTGACCCTCACCACCGGATGGTTGGGCAAATATTGTTGATTGTCAAAATTGTACGGAGAGAGACGACCACCATTTTCACGCCAACCGGCGTCGCTCCAGCAGCGGCACCATTTCTCCGTGTATCCGCCATCCCGAACAAACGCCGAGAACTGGACGTTCGTCACCGGATAGCGGGAAATGCGGTAGGCTGGGAGATGTATCCTGCGTTGCGGTGTTTCATCGTTATAGTTTGCCTGCTCTTTTGGGTTGCCCATATCAAACAGACCGGCCGGCACATCACACCACACAATATCGGGCAAACCGTTATCAGACCGCAACCCCACGCCAGGACGGGGATCGCCTAGTCGAGCCAAGACACATCCTGCTTCGATACGTTCCACGGTGACGAGTTTGAATTGTTCCAGAATCCGTACGAGTCGGTCCAGAAGCCGTTCCGGATATTCAAAATTATTGCCTGTTTTTTTCAGGTCGCTCCAGAGCGCGTCGATCCCCAGCATGGCGATGGTCTGGCCCGCCCAGAGCACTTCGCGCCACTCGGACACCCCACGAACCTCTCTATCCGGGCAGAGAGCATAGGCCAGATCGAGGGCCTCCTTGGGTCTGCTCTTGTTGTAGAGCAGTTCCTCGGTCCCCAATTGGGCCGCCAGTGCCCAGAAATCACCCTCTGCGGCCCTGGCCTTGTACTCTTCAGCGATCTCCCGGACCCGCCCCCGCACCATGTGGCAGGCAGCCAAGTACTCCTGAAAGGTGCGATGGGGAAACGAATACTCGCGCGGTTTATGGGTTTCGTCCTTGCTTCCCCGCCCCACCAGCAGACCGGCCCGCTGATCGCAGTAATCCAAAAAGGATGAGGCCAGTCTCACATCTTTCAGATATTCCGGCGCCTCCAGCAGCGCCAGGATATCGCCGCGGGTCAGATCGGCCTCGTTTCCCCGGACACTCTGGATACGGTGCGCCTCGTAGCCGAGCCGTTCCATGACGGCGCGAAGCTTGAGGCTGTCGTTCAGAACTTCCTCCAACTCTTTGGATATCAATCCCTTGTGTTTCTGCCAGCGGTTGAGCAGCACCTGAGTCGCCTGACTGTAGAGCCGCACCCGCTCGCGGGGCAGGCCCACGTCGCGCTGGTGGATGATGGCCATGGTGGTCAGCAGCATGGGGTTGGAGGACATCTCCCGCAGATGCTCTTCAAGGGTTGCCTGAATCAGGTCCCGGCTACGCTCTTCCGCCTTAGTGCCGTCCATACGCTTCAGGGAAACCTGTGCGTTGTACCAGGCGGTGATGAACTTCTTGATCTTATTTTCATCGAAAGGCGCCAGAGTGTGGCTCGCGAAGTCCCTCAGTACCGTCGCCCCGCTGTAGGAGCGGATACGGCAGGTCACGATCACCCGCTGCAGCCTCGGGTACTCGTGCAGCAGGGCGTGGACCGAGCGCCGAACCAGTTCGCGAAGCGCTTCTGGCACCTCGTCCAGACCATCCAGGATCAGGACCGCCTTCCCCTCGATCAACGTATCCCGAATATCCGGTTTCAGATCGGCAGCATCCAATCTGTCCAGGTCAGATGCCAGCTGATCCAGAATCTCCCCGGTCAGGCGCCGTTGCTGCTCGCTTTCCGCCAGACCATCCAGCGCAAGGGACGAGAGACGGGGCGCCAGATCCCGTAGGACAATCAAGAGGGGAAGCAGGCAGGTATCCCAACCGTCGAAAACATTACCCTCCCCCAGGCAAGCGGTTGCCAGACGCGCCGCCAACTGGCGCACGAAAGTGCTCTTGCCGCTGCCGGGGTCGCCGAGCAACACCAGACGTGGAGACTGCGTCGCCGCCTCCAGGGCCGTCAAAGACCTTTTAACATCATGTTCAAACTCGATCTCTTGACCCTGTCTCTCCTTCTCAGCGACTTTAATCCGGATCAAGGTATCGAGATCGATGTACACCTGATCCAGGCTCACGTCCTCCCCCGTGTCCTGATCGCTCCCCATGGCCGCCAACGGCAGGGCGTTGCAGCGATGCCGCAGTTGCATAAGGTAACGGCGACGCGCCCGTTCGGTGAAATTGCCGGGTGGAGCAAGAGTGTTACTCACCTGATGTTCTATGGTTGTAAACGTCACGCTGCCATTCACTGTGCCTATGGCAAGACTGTGATTGTTGGCCTGAACGATATGCTCACCCTGGGCAGTAAGCCCGTGCCCCCCAAGGACCGCCTGATAGCGGGAGAGATTGCCGATCCGTTCAGTCTCGCCCCTCAGGGCATTCAGAAACCAGTCCTGGTCCTCCCGGTTCATCCCGCATTTGGCTTGTTCAACGGCGTCCAGCTTTCCCAGGATGGCGTCGAGGGCTTCGATAACCTGGGTATTGCCGGAATGTTCAGCAACCCAACGGGCGACCTGTGCCTCATCCACGTTTCCGTCCGGATCGGCCCACTGCTGGATCTGGTTGGCCACCAGGTTGGCGCCCACTCCACCGACAATATTTCCCAGGGCCATGAAAACCGGAGCCAACTGCCCGGCTCCGGCCGCCTCCACCAGCGGCATGAGACTCATGCCGCAAAGGGCGCCGTAGGTCAATAATGGTGCGTCATCGCTGCGCCGTTTCAGCCGGTCGCCAATGCCGTGCAGCTTGTCCGCGGCGGCATTTTTCCAGGATTTCAGATCAAACGTCATGTCTCTTCTCCCCAGGGATAACGGCATAATTCTGATTTTCACAAGAAACCGTTCATGTATATGCGCACAGCAAAGAGACTGTCAAGCGTAGGTGGGAGTATTGATGTAGTTAAAAAACGAGGAAAAACAGACGGTACATCGGAGATTGCGGCGGGATGCTGGTTCCTTACGGGGAATTCCGGCCATGGAGCGCGGCACCCCGGAGGCTGACCTCTTCTTTACAGACAGGTGAACAGAGGTATCTTTTAATAGAGCAAACCCCGGCAGACCAAGGAGACGGCAATGAACAGCAGAACCCCCCTGGGCGCACGCATCGACACCGAAAACCTGCCCCCCTTTGCCAACCACCCCCTGGCGGACTTCAGCCGCCACGACCAGCGGGATGCCTTCACGGCTGCCCTCGTCCAGGTGCGCTCACGCCTTGGCGCGCTCTATCCGCTGTTCATCAACGGTCAGGAGATCAGGACGAACGACCTGCTCTCCACCGTCAATCCGGCCAAACCTTCCGAGCAACTGGGTCAGGTCTGCCAGGCCGGAGTCGCCCAGCTGAACCGGGCCATCGGAGCAGCCAGGGCAGCCTTCCCCTCCTGGCGCGACACCGCTCCCCAGGAACGGGCCGCATACCTGCTGAAGGCGGCCGCCATCACCCGCAGGCGCGCCTTCGAGCTGGCTGCCTGGCAGGTGCTGGAGATCGGCAAGCAGTGGGACCAGGCCCAGGCCGACGTGGCCGAGGCCATCGACTTCCTGGAGTACTACAGCCGGGAGATGATCCGTCTGGCCGTTCCCCGCAGGCTCGGTCATGCGGCCGGGGAACTGAACCTGTACCTCTACGAGCCACGGGGAGTGGCGGCGGTGATCGCCCCCTGGAACTTCCCCCTGGCCATCAGCATGGGCATGGCTTCGGCGGCCATGGTCACCGGCAATCCGGTGGTCTTCAAGCCCTCCAGCCTGACCCCCATCGTCGGCCACCACCTGGCGGAGATCTTCGCCGAGGCAGATCTTCCGGCCGGTGTCTTCAACTACGTTCCCGCCAGGGGGAGCGTCGTGGGTGACTCCCTGGTGGATCACCCGGACATCAGCTTGATCGCCTTCACCGGCTCCCTGGAAACCGGCCTGCGTATCATCGAGCGCGCCGCCCGGGTCCAACCGGGCCAGAAGGCCATCAAGCGGGTCATCGCCGAGATGGGGGGCAAGAACGCCATCATCATCGACGAAAGCGCCGACCTGGACCAGGCCATCCCGCACCTGCTCTCCTCGGCCTTTGCCTTCCAGGGGCAGAAGTGTTCGGCTTGCTCGCGGGCAATCGTACCGGACGCGCTGTACGAGCGTTTCACGGAGCGCCTGGTGGAGGCCGCCAGGAAGTGGAGGATCGGTCCGGCCGAGGATCCCTCATTCCCGATGGGCGCGGTATGCGACGCAACGGCACAGCGCAGGATCCGGGAGTACGCCAGGATCGGCAGCCAGGAGGGGAGACTGCTCTACTCCAGTCCGGTGCCCACCGGCGAGGGGTACTGGGTACCGCTGACCATTATCGGCAACATCACGCCGGAGCATTGCATCGCCCAGGAGGAAATCTTCGGGCCGCTGCTGGCGGTCATGTCTGCCAGGGACTTCGACCAGGCCATACAGTGGGCCAACTCCACCCGCTTCGCCCTGACCGGCGGAATTTTCAGTCGCAACCCGGAGCACCTGGAGCGTGCGCGCCGTGAATTCCGGGTGGGCAACCTCTATCTCAACCGCAAGATCACCGGAGCCTTTGTAGAGCGCCAGCCCTTCGGCGGTTCGGGCATGTCGGGGCTTGGCGGCAAGGCGGGCGGCCCCGACTACCTGTTGCACTTCATGGATCCGCGGGTAATCACGGAAAACACCGCCGTACTCGGATAGGAGTATTGACATGGCAGACCAGGCCCTGCTCCAGAAGCTCTTCGTCGGCAAGGGGTTCTCCGATTACTGCTGGATCGACCCCCAGGAGATCGTGGTGGCCCAGTGGGTGCGCATGAAGAACCTGTTCGGCTGCGACAGCTACGGCTCGGCCTCCTCGCCGCCCAACACCCCCCCACTGGCCGATTGCCGCGAGTTTTTCCGGGAATTCCGCCTGGGAGTGCTGTTCCACTTCTCGCGCCACTTCAACGACCCGGAAGAGCGCCGCGCCTGGTCGCGTGACGTGAACCGCGCCCTGGTGGATCTGGAGCGGACCGTGTTCATCGCCGGCTACCCCAAGGCATTCCTGCTCTTCATGGACAGCTGCAACCTCTGCCGCGAGTGCGCCAGCTCCCGCGCAGCCTGCCGCAACAAGAAACTGGCCCGCCCCAACCCGGAGGGAATGGGGGTGGACCTGTTCGCCACCGTTGCCAAGTACAACTACCCGCTTCAGGTTCTGGGGCAGTATGACCAGGAACTCAACCACTACGCATTCCTGCTGATCGAGTAGCACCTCCCGACATCGCGGCGGATCTGGCCAGTTTTCGGCTTTACAGCATCGATTGAATCGCTTACGATTCGTGCCTTGTGTACACTGCGCTCTGACAACGCCGCTACGACGCAGCACAAGGCATCACCACATAGTGTTTGGTCCATGCCCTGGATTCGCGAAAAAAGATTCGTGGTTCCGGCCTCCCCGGACGGGGAGTTCGGCCGGCATAGCTCCACCACCGCAGGAATCTCCATGACCATCCCCATCATGACAATCCGCTTCCCCGACTGGGTGGAGCCCTTCCTGGCCAGTTCACCGCGAACGTTTTCCACCCCTTTGGAGCGCATGGGGTTCGTTATCCAGCTTTCCCGCCTCAACGTATTCCATGGCAGCGGTGGCCCCTTCGGCGCCGCCGTGTTTGGCCGTGACGGCATGTTGATCGCACCCGGCATCAACTTGGTGGCAAGCTCCAACTGCTCGCTGCTGCACGCCGAGATGGTGGCCCTGGCCTGCGCCCAGCAAGCGCTGGGGCGCTTCGACATCGGCGATGGCGGGCGGGTGGCCTGCGACCTGTACGCCTCCACCGAACCCTGTGCCATGTGCTTCGGCGCCATCCCCTGGTCGGGCGTGAGCGGACTGGTGTGCGGGGCGCGTGACCGGGATGCCCGTGCCGTCGGTTTCGACGAGGGGCCCAAGCTTTCCGACTGGGCAGAGGCGCTGGGCCGGCTCGGCATCAGCGTAGAGTGCGACCTGCTGCGCCAGGAGGCCTGCGCGGTGCTGCGAGAATACGCGGCAAAGGGGGGCACAATCTACAACAGCGGTCCGGCAGCGGCCCGACGCAACCGGATTTCAAAGGAGCAAACGTGAAACGACATCTCAACATGCTGCGGGAATTCTCCCTACCGCTCATCTCCGGCGTGATCGTCGCCCTTATCTGGGCCAACATCTCGCCCGAGAGTTACCAGCATTTCGACCACGACCGGAATTTCGGCCCCTTCAGCTTCCACTTCATCGTCAATGACTTCTTCATGGTCCTGTTCTTCGGCATCGCCGCCGCGGAAATCACCCAGAGCTGCCTGCCGGGCGGGGACCTGTACCCGCTGCGCAAGGCGGTCAATCCGCTCCTGGCAACGGTTGGCGGCGTTGTCGGGCCGGTGCTGGTCTATGTGGTTCTCAACGCCCTGATGGGCGATCCCTCGCTGTTGCGGGGATGGGGCATTCCCACGGCAACGGATATAGCCCTGGCCTGGCTGGTCGCCAGCCTGGTTTTCGGCAAACGGCATCCCGCCATCTCCTTCCTGCTGTTGCTGGCCATCGCCGATGACGCCATCGGCCTGGCCATCATCGCCCTGTTCTACCCCGACCCCAACCTGCCGGCAGCGCCGCAATGGCTGGTGCTGGTCCTGAGCGGCATGGGGGCAGCGGCGCTGCTGCGTCGTAACAACGCGCAGAGCTACTGGCCCTATATCCTCCTGGGCGGGGGGCTGTCCTGGGCAGGGCTGTTCATGGCCCACCTGCATCCCGCCCTGGCGTTGGTATTCATCGTGCCGTTCCTCCCCCACCCTCACCGCGAAAAGAAACATCTGTTCGAAGAGGATATGCGGGATCTGTCACCCCTGGCACGCTTTGAGCACGAATGGAAGGTGATGGTCGATTTCGGACTGTTCCTGTTCGGACTGGCAAATGCAGGAGTGACGTTCGGTTCCATTGGAGCAGCCACCTGGCTGGTTCTGGCGTCGCTGGTCATCGGAAAAACCGGGGGGATCTTCTTCATGGGGTGGCTGGGCAAGCGGCTCGGCTATCCGCTCCCCTCACGGGTGGGCGGGAAGGAACTGGCGCTGGTCGGGTTGATCGCCGGCATCGGCCTGACCGTTGCATTGTTCGTGGCCGGCGAGGCATTCACAGATCCGGCACGTCAGGGGGCAGCCAAGATGGGCGCCCTGATGAGCGCCGGCTGCGCCGTTCTGGCCCTGGCAGCCGGCAGGATCATGAACGTCAAGCGCATCACATGAGCGGAGGCGGGCATTATCATGGCCACCTGATCTGGCTGTCGAGATCCCAAAGGCCATCGGGAGAAGGGGTCAGATGGAGTCGCAGAGAAACAGCGCAACCAGGGTCAGCAGGATGTAGAGCATGTACTGCTGCAGCAGCCCCCCCTGCAACCGGCGCACCCCGCTGAAACGCCGGTGCAGGCGCTTCAGGGCCGGAATGTAGACCAGCTCCAGCACCGCCTCGGGAACGTGGCTGTGGAAGCGGCTGGCCCGGGGAAAGGGCCCGGTAATGACGGGAAGCTGGCTCTCCTGTCGCAGCACAAAGGAGAACAGGCCGGTCAGCATCTGGGCAAATGAGGAGGCGCTGTACTGTATGCGGGGCGCCGGGCGCTGGTAGCCGCAGCTCCAGGTGATGGTTTCTCCCCTGGGCGCGCGGGCCAACCGCCAGCGGTACCAGAGGGCCAGAGCGGCCATCAGGGTCAGCAGGCCAAGGGCCATGAGCGTCACCAGCCCAAACGGCGACAGAAGGGCCAGCGGCTGAAGGGCAGGCATCCCGGCCGGCAGAAAGGCCCGGGAGGCATTCTCCAGCAGGCCGGCCAGGAGAGCAGGGAACAGGCCGACAGCCAGGCAGACCAGCGCCAGCAGCCCCATGGGGAGCAGCATCTGCCAGCCGGCCTCATGTCCCTGTCCATGCTCGTGCGTGCGCGCCATTCCCAGAAAAACGATCCCGTAGACCTTGACGAAGCAGGCCACTGCCAGCCCGCCGATCAGCGCCAGAGCCGGCGCGGCCAGGGCGGTCATGGCCGCGCTGCTGCCGTCCCCCTGCACCCCTCTGAAACAGCCCAGATAGATCAGCAGTTCACTGACAAAGCCGTTCAGCGGCGGCAGGCCGCAGATGGCCACCGCGCCCACACCGAACAGCAGGGCCGTAGCGGGCAGTTTGCGGCCAAGCCCCCCCATCAGGTCGATTTCACGGGTACCACTGGCGTGGATGATGGAGCCGGCCCCCATGAAGAGCAGCGCCTTGAACACGGCATGGTTGAGGACGTGCAGCAGCGCCCCGGCCATGCCCAGCAGCACCATGGCCGGGGAGTCAATGGTCCGTCCGATCAGCGCCACCCCCAGCCCCATGGCGATTATGCCGATGTTTTCGATACTGTGATAGGCCAGGAGCCGCTTCAGGTCGTGCTGACCGATGGCGAAGGCCACTCCTGCCACGCCGGAGACGATCCCCAGCAGCAGCACGCTGCATCCCCACCAGAGCGGAAGACCGTGGAAGAAGGAGAGGGTGCGCACCAGGCCATAGATACCCACCTTGAGGATGACCCCCGACAGGGCGGCGGAAACGTGGCTGGGCGCATTGGCATGGGCCGACGGGAGCCAGATGTGCAGCGGCATGATGCCGGCCTTCATGCCGAAACCGAACAGGGCGGCCAGGAAAACGGCCGTTGCCAGGGGAGACGAGGCATCCAGGGCGCCGGTAGCCGGGAAGAGCCAGGAACCATCCAGCAGGTTCAGCAGGGAAAAGAGGGCGAACAGGCCCAGGGTGGCGATGTGGGTGGTTATCAGGTACAGGGTGCCGGCCTCGCTCACCTCGCGCTTTTCATCCTCGGTGGAGACCAGGAAGTAGGCAGAGATGGCCATGATCTCCCAGGCGAACAGGAAGGTGACGGCGTCGCGGGCCAGGACCACGCCGGCCATGGCGGCCGTCATCAGGCCGAAGAAGAAGGTCATGCGCCGCACGTTGCCGGGATGGGATTCGGCGGGCCAGTAGCCGCGGGCGTACAGGGAGGCACAGCCGGGAATCAGGAAGATGGGGAGCAGAAACCAGGCCGAAAGCGGGTCGATGCCGATCTCTGCCCGGCCGAAGGGGAGTGACCAGAAGAGCTGATAGGTTTCTGATGCAGCGGAGAGAAGCGTCAGGGTCGCCCCGGTCAGGCCGGTGCAGGCGGCGATCAGCATGAGGGCTGTTGCCGACCGTTGACCACGAACCCCGCCCGACGGCGGGGAAATCAACAGCGGAACACCGGACAGGGCCGCCACAAGCGCGGCGGCCACTATCAGCAGACAGGGTGAGGCCAGCTCCTGCTCCATGACACTTACCTCCTGATGATGGTTTCCTCCATCGCCCGGATGGCGGCCATGATCTCGGCCGCACTGCCGGTACGGTGCAACAGATCCTTGAACTGCTGGTCATGGAGCATGAACGCCAGCTTTGCCAGCAGATGCAGATGGGTTTTCACATTGGGCGTAATCAGGGTGAAGAGAATGCTGACCGGCTGGCCGTCGATGGCATCGAAGTCGATGGGGTTCTTCAGGAAGCAGAGGCTGATGGCAGATTCCTGAACCTGCCCCACGATGGGGTTGCGCACATGGGGGATGGCGATGCCGTTCCCTAGGGCGGTGGAGCCCAGGGCCTCGCGCGCCAGAAAGGTCTGCAGCAGAAATTCCGGATCCAGGCTGGGGGGAAGCTTCATGCGGCCGATCACCTGGCGCAGCGCCGATTCCGGGGTGTCGCCAGCCAGGTCGTAATGGATCCCCCCCGCCTCCAGAGCCTCGGAGAGCGTCGAGAGCCGCGGGGTTTCCGAGCCGCTGTCAAAGACATCCGGCGGGATGGTGATGTCGTGGCTGGTGGCCCATTCCAGCAGGTCGACCCGGTTGATGCGGTAGCGGTCGTTCTGAAGGTGCGCCGGAAGCCCCTGGTTTTTGATCCAGCCCAGGACCGTCCGTTCGCTGACACCCACAGCCTGTGCTATATCCTCTACTCGTAAAAACATTTCGAAATTCTCCATCCTGGTAGTGCGATGCGCCACCCAAGGACTTGGCGCTCCCAGGGCGGCTGACTGAAAACAATATGCCATCACCCGGTAAACGTCAATGCACTTCTGGGTGACGGAAGGCGCCCGCACCCATTATCGCTGCCGTTGACCGCCGCTCTTCCTGAACTCCCAGGGAGGGCGGGGATTGGCGTCGCGCCAGAGCCCACGCTGGCTGAGCCGGGCGGCCTGTTCCGCACCGATGTACTCCGATGCGTAGCTCCCGGCCAGATAGTGACGATAGGCCCAGGCCATCCCCTCGGCGACCATCTCGTAATTGATGTCCCGCCCGGAATAGTGGATCACCGCCACGCTGCGCTGGTACTGGTCGCTTTCCACGATCTCCGCCGTCACCTGGCGCCCCATGACCTTGTACATCAGCGTCCGCCGGGCGACGGCCCCGAAGGGCTGCCCGGGACGTTCAGGTTTTGATATTTCCGGAGCATCGATGCCGTAGAGACGCACCGTGAGGCGACTCCGGCCCGGCGTGGCCAGGAGCAGCGTATCCCCGTCAAATACGGCCCGAACCATCCCCTGGACGGTCTGGCCGGCAAAGCCATCCGCACAGGTCAGGAGCAGCAGGAGCACTGCCAGCAAAAAGTGGTTCATGGATTACTTCTCCCCACCCGTCACTTCATCGCAGCCGGATCGAACCACAGCGAGGCGTCGGCCAACGGTGTCTCCCGTGGAAGAGCGGGGTTCTCGATCCTGATGATGCGCCGGTTCTTGAGATTGGCTTTAATGATCGATGATCTGTTGTATTTCATGAAAATCGCGTCGAAAGAACCGTCCTTCCTCATTTTCCGGATCCCGGCTTCAACGCGTTTCGCCAGGGCTGCGTTGGTTTTATTGAAGAAGAAATAGTAAGGCCAGGGATAGTAGATCAGCAGATTCTTCTCGACGCTAAGATTGGGGATGGCACGCCGGCGGGCGGCATACTCATTGAACACCTCGTTGATGCCGCGCGGGAAGAGATCGATGCGGTTGGCGGCGACCATGGTGAACAGACTCTCGTAGCCCGCCGTGTCAACCTTGATGCCATTTGCCTCGTAGATTGCCACATCGCCCCACCCGATCCCCTGGCCGATTCGTACCTTTCTCAGATCACCCGGATTTCTGATCCTGTCTATATCAGCCTGCCGCTGTTTGGCGATCAAGGCTACGCGGTACCCGAGAATGCCTTTTCGGAGCGGTATTCGCAAGACGCGGTACTCCTTCTCCTTCCGGGCGGATGTCCCCCCCCAGGCGATGGTGACCATGCCGGCCGGATTGCCCAACTCGGCAAAGGAGCGCGCCTCGTTCATGCCGGACCTGCTCGGCTGGAGCGTATACGGCCCGTATTCCGCCACGGTTTTGTCAAGAGCCGTCTGCAGGATTTCCAGCAGATCGCTGTAGCGCGAATCGGTTTCCGACTCGAAGGCGGGATAGATGACCTTGGATTGGCCTGTTGCCACCGTGGCAGTCAGTATGATGAACAGCACCGGCAGCGCAAGCAAACGCATCATTGGATGCTCCCCACATCTAATTTGTATCCAGGACCTGTTTCGCCCCTCTTTTTCGAGCTCAAACCTGCGCCGCAACGATAGAATGCACTACCCGCGCCAGTTCAGCCGCAGTATAGGGCTTGACAATTGCCCCGCAAAAGCCGTAGTCGCGGAATCCGGCCATGACAGGGTCGTTGGAATAGCCGCTTGAAGCGATCAAGCGGGCACAGGGATCAAACGCAAGAATCTCTGCCGCGCTTTCCCTGCCACCCATCCCGCCCGGTATGGTAAGGTCCATGATCACGAATGAAAACGGCGTGTTTCCTTCCTTGGCCCCACGGTACATCAGTACCGCCTCTTCACCGCTGGCGCAGGTTGTCACCTCATAGCCCAGGTGTCCGAGTATTTCAGCCGCAAGCTCGCGGATCATCTCTTCATCGTCCATGACGAGCACTGCCCCTTCCGCTGGAACGTCACCCTGCGTGGCCTTTTCACCGGTCTCCTCTTCCGGTGAGGCTTTTCCGGTCGAGGGCAGGAACAGGGTAAATTCAGTCCCTTCGCCGATCGTGGAGCGAACGTCAATATGCCCGCCATGACGCGTCACTATGGAGTGGACAGAGGCGAGGCCAAGGCCCATGCCATGTGACTTTGTGGTGAAGTAGGGATCGAAAAACTTTTTCCGCACATCTTCCGGTATGCCGCACCCTTGATCGGTGAACGAGAGCCTGACATAGTCACCGGGGGGCAACATGAACCTGTTTTCGCTCTCCAGGACGACATTCGTCCCGTGCACGGCTATCTCCCCCCCTCCCGGCATGGCTTGCACGGCATTGATGACGATGTTGTTCAACACCTGGCTGACTTGCCCTTCATCCGCTTCGATGTCGTGGAGGGAATCGGGAAGCTGCACCACCCCCTTGACGTTTGTGCCCCGAATGGCCAGGGACAGTGATTCGTCAACGACCTTCCGTATCGATACGGTTTTCTTTACAGGAGCTCCGCCTTTGGCGAACGTCAACAACTGGGTGGCCAGTTCGGTTGCCCGGAGGGCCGCTTTTTCCGCATTATCCAGGAGCTTGTCCGATTTTTCCGGCATGGCCAGAACCATGCGCGCCATGGAGATGTTTCCCATGATGCCGGTGAGGATATTGTTGAAATCATGGGCGATCCCTCCGGCAAGCACCCCCAGGGATTCGAGGCGCTGGGCGTTGAGCAGCCTGTTCTGCAGAGATTCGCGCTCCGTGATATCGGTAAAAATATCCAGACGCAGATTCCGGGAAAACTGGGTATTGACAATGACATGCCGCTCAGAACCGTCCTTGCACGCAATAATCGACTCTAACGGCTGGATTGGCGTACCATCCACGAGGGCTGCGCGAACAACCGCCTTGCGCCGGGAGCTGATATAGTCGCGCCTGTCCGGATCGGGATAGGCCAGGAGGAACCAATCATCGAGCGTTGGAATGTCGGCGGCAGTGTAGCCGAACATCTCGATGAAACAGGTGTTGACATGTTTGATGACGTCGTCGCTGTCGCTCCATCTGACACCGACCGGCATAACGTCAATGAATGCCCTGAGGATTGTCTCGCTCTCCCGCAACACCTGTTCCGCGGTCTTGCATACCTGTTCCTGACGCGCTTCGGCAAGGGAGCGGGTCATTCCGACGATTGAACACTTGAGGTTGTTCAGTTCGCCGTAAAAGTCACCTTCAGGGACATCCGCAGCTTCCGCCTCTCCCGAACTGACTTTCAGGGCGTATGTTTCTATCGCTTGCAACGGTTTGATCACGTTTCGCCGGAGAAGCTGAAATGGAATGAATACCAGGAAGGCATTCAGGGTAACGATTGCCAATATGTTAATGATGGCAAAACGGTGCATCGACCGTTCCAGGAACCTGGGGGTCATGAAAAGGTGTACGACACCCACCTGGTTGCCCTTGATACTGATTTTTTCCGATCGGGACAACAACCCGCTGTTCCGGATCTCGCCTTTCGTCGGAACCGCCCGCCACTGTGCATCCCTCACAAAACCGGATATACCCGCGACACCGTCGGCTCCCCTGACGGTCACGCCGAAAACATCAGGGTGCCGCATGGCGCTTTCGATAACCTTGTCAACCTGCTTGGTGTCAAAGTTCCACAGCGGGAGGGCAAGGCTGCTGGCAAGCTGGGAGGAAGTGACCGTAAGATGATATTCCAGCTCATTGGTCCTCTGGCTCCGTTCCCAATAGTAATTCGCACTACCGAAAGCGGACAAAACAATGGTCATAACCGCCACCAGCGTGCAAATAATAAGTTTTGTCACCGACGTATCGTGTCTTTTCATGGGTTCGGCCCTATTCAAACCATATCAACCGCGGGCATTCAGCCCTTCCCTACACCAACTCGTTGGCATAGTTGAACTCGGTCGTATCCGCCATGGGGCGGCCGGCCTTGAAGGCGCCCATGATATCGGCCCAGGATTCACGTTTCGCCTGGCGCAGATCAATCAGGAACGAACTGCATCCCTTCTGGCGCAGCTCATTGCGCCGGCCTGTCAGGGAGAACGGCAGGGCCGCGCTGATGGTCTGCAAACCGTCACGACTGCTGACCGAATACTCCTCACCGCGATCCGATTGCAGGGGGATATTGCTGTGCACATCCTTGATGCGGATCTTGGTGGTCATGACCGGCAGTGGCGCATACACGATCACGCGCCGCTCAACGCCAAGCGGCGCAGCCAGCAGATCGCCCAGGTTGGCCGCGTCATCCTCCATGTAGAGGGTCACGCTCTCGGCCCCCAGCTCTTTCCAGGCCAGCAGGGCCTGGCTGTTGAGGGTGAAGCAGCGGTGCCAGGCGGAGATGTGCAGGCCGTCCAGCTTCTTCAGCAGGTGGAAATGGGAGATGTTCGCCGCCTCGAACCGGCGGAAACCGGCTCCGTGCAGCTGCGACAGGGTGGAGCGGTAAAGCGCCAGGTCGCGGTCGAAGATCATGAAGGGGAGCTGCCAGACGATGCGTTCCTCCGAGCCGCGCATGCGGGGCACCAGCGAGGGGAGCTGGTGGATGGTGGCCTTGGAGAGCTGCAGCAGGGTGCGCTCCGCCCCCTGCTGCAGCGGAAAGCGCCAGTCGCGGGGATTGTCCATGATCACGGACAGGGACTCCCGACCACCACCCGTGCGGCCCGCCTCTTCCCGCGTCATCTTCAGCTCCCGAAGTGCAGCGCCGCGGGCAGCAACGATCTCTTCCCGGAAACCTTGCTGTGAAACCTTCTCGGCCAGTGCTGCGTACAGCCGGCCGCGAATCTCCCGGAAGGCAGCCGCGGGGATCAGCAGGGAGGGGAAATCGGGCGCTTCCAGGGATTCCAGGCGGAAGGGGGCCTCCCCGGTCTTGGCGAATTGCGCCTTGAGGACAGCCGCCATCTCGGCCGTGCGAGCCGGCTCCAGCCGCCCCAGGGGGAAATCCAGGTCGAGACGGACAGCCGCGGCAGCGGCCGAAACATGCAGGACGACCTCTCCTCCCTCCTCGACGGGAGCGGAGCATGATGCCGAGAGCCGTAAGCGGCAGGGGAGCTTTTCCCCCTTGACCGATTCCAGCCGCCGCATGCAGGCGTTCTCGCTCATGGTAAAGGCCTCCCTGGAGGAGACCTTGTACACCGCGTCCCCAGCCGTGAACCTGAAGGGGGTTTCCACCTCCACCAGGCTTCCGGCCTTTGCTTCCATGACCTTCCTGCGGTTGTAGAACAGCTCACGCACGGTCCAGGCCTGGCCGGCCATGTCGCTCTTTGGCTGCACCCGCAGGCGGTCGCCCACATGCAGGCTATCGCGGGTCTCGAAGCTGAGCCGGTTTCCCCTGATGGACTTGATCTGCCCCACGAAGCGGCCGGTGCCCCCCTTCTGCCAGGGGTTGGCGATATCGTCCGGCTGCTGGGATGCCAGAAACCCCTTGGTGGGCGTGCGGCCGAAGGAGTGCTTCAGCAGCCCCTTGGCAGCCGCGAGCGCCTCCCCGCGGGAGCGCTCGCTTGCATCCAGCACCATACGGTAGGCTTGCACCACGCTGGCCACATACTCGGCCGATTTCATGCGCCCCTCGATCTTCAGCGATCTGACTCCCGCCCTGACAAGCTCCGGCAGCATGTCGATGGCCGACAGGTCATTGGTGGAGAAGAAGTACCCCTGCTTGCCGCGGTGGCTGTAGAGCCTGCGGCAGGGCTGGGCGCAGCGCCCGCGGTTGCCGCTGTGCCCCCCCAGGTAGGAGGAGAAGAAACACTGGCCCGAGATGGAGAAGCAGAGCGCGCCATGGACGAACACCTCGATCTCCAGCGGTGTCGCCGCCGCGATTGCCGCCACCTCATCAATGGCCAGTTCCCGCGCCAGCACCGCCCTCTGAAAACCCAACTCCTGCAAAGCCCTGGCACCCGGCGTGTTGTGCACGGTCATCTGGGTCGAGGCGTGCAGCGGGATGGAGGGGAAGTGGCGGCGCACCAGCCGCGCCACGGCCAGATCCTGTACGATCAGGCCGTCGACCCGCATCCCGGCCAGGGCAGCCAGGGTATCCACCAGCTGGGGCAGCTCCTGTTCCTTGACCAGGGTGTTCAGGGTGACGTAGATCCTCCTGCCGTGGGCATGGGCATAGGCCAGCATGCGTTCCATCTGTGACAGGCTGAAGTTTTTGGCCCGGGCCCGGGCGGAAAAATCCCTAAGCCCGGCATAGACGGCATCGGCCCCCTTTTCCATGGCGGCGAAGAAGGACTCCAGGGAGCCGGCCGGAGCCAGCAGTTCGGGTTTGTGATCAGTACTGTTCATGGGAACCATATCTTTCGTGAAATAACCATGCCCCTTTCGGGACATGATACGTGAGACGTGCATTGTTTTTCCGGCTCTTCACCACGCTCATGCTCAGGCGAAACGCTCTTCCAGGTAGCGCATGATCGAGTCGGCACACTCATCCACGGAGGATGTTGCGCTATCAAGGCTGAGTTCCGGCGCCAGTGGTGCCTCATAGGGGGAGTTGATACCGGTGAGATTAGGGATCTGGCCCAAACGCGCCTTGCGGTACAGTCCCTTGGGATCACGACGCTCACACACCTCCAGGGAGGTGCTCAGATAGACCTCGCAGAACTCCCCCGGTGGCATAAGCCGGCGCACCATGTCGCGCTCCGCCCGGTAGGGAGAGATGAAAGCGCTAATCACGATCAGGCCGGCATCGGTCATCAGCTTGGCCACTTCCCCGATGCGGCGGATATTCTCTATGCGGTCCGCTTCGGTGAAACCGAGATCCCTGTTCAGCCCGTGACGAACATTGTCGCCATCCAGCAGAATGGTATGCCTGCCCATGGCGTGGAGCCTTCGTTCCAGGCGATTGGCAATGGTGGACTTGCCGGAGCCGGAGAGCCCGGTGAGCCAGATCACGGCCGGCCGCTGCCCCTTGATCCGCGCCCGCTCCCCACGACTGACCTCCTGAAGCTGCCAGTACACGTTCGTGGCGCGGCGCAGGGCGTGCAGGATCATGCCGCAGGCCACCGTGGCATTACTGATCCGGTCGATCAGGAGGAACCCTCCGGTCTCGCGGTTGTCCCGATAGGGATCGAACGGAACGGAACGGGAGAGACACAACTCGACCTCACCGATGTCGTTCAGGTCGAGCCGGTCAGTTGCCAGTCGCTGAAAGCTCTCCGGCACGATCCGGTCCCTGATTCGGGTCGCCTCCACGGCAACCGTACCACCCAGACCCCGGAAGATATACTGTCGACCGGCAAAGAAGGGTTGCCGATCCATCCAGACTATCCGCGCCTTGAACTGGTTGGCCAGCTCCGGACGGCCGACCTCGGCGACGATCCAGTCCCCCCTGGCAACATCATGCTCGCCGCCCAGCTCCAGGGAGACCGCCATACCTGACTCAGCCTGATCGAGACTCCGCCGGTCGAAGCGAATCCGCGAAACGTCGGCCTGAATGCCGGCCGGAAGGACACGTACCCGCTGGCCGCGCCTCACCGTTCCTCCCAGCACGCTGCCCGCATAGGCGCGATAGGTGCCCATGCCCGACTGGAGCAATCCCTGCTCTACATCGCGGCACCACCCATCGCCGGAGCGGGACCCCTTGATAACGTACTGGACCGGCATGCGGAAGGGCATGTCAGCAGAGTCCTGTTCCGGACGGACCCCCAGCAGCCAGTCAAGGATCGACGGTCCGCGGTACCAGGGCATGTGGTGCGAGGGATGCGTGAGGTTGTCCCCATGGAGCGCCGCAACCGGAACCAGGGTACAATCGAGCGGAAGATCGACAACCCCCTCCAGATCCGTCACCAGGCGGTCGCAACATGATGAGACCTCCTGAAAAACCTGTTCGGACCATGATGCCATATCCATCTTGTTGACAGCGAAGAGCAGGTTGCGGATCCCCATCATGGCGCAGATCAGGGCATGGCGCCGCGTTTGGGGCAAAAGCCCCTGGCGCGCGTCGATCAGGATCATGGCCGCCGCGCACTGGGAGGCCGCGGTGGCCATGTTGCGCGTATAGCTCTCATGCCCCGGCGTATCGGCCACCACGAATTTCCGTTCCGCTGTGGCGAAGTAGCGGTAGGCCACATCGATGGTGATCCCCTGTTCCCGCTCGGCCATCAGTCCGTCCAGCAGCAGCGAGTAATCCAAGTTTCCGCCAGCGGTACCGATTCGGCCGCTCTCCTCCCGCAGAATCCGGAGCTGGTCGTCGTACAGATTTCCGGTCAGATGCAGCAGGTGGCCGATCAGGGTGGACTTGCCGTCATCCACGCTCCCGCAGACCAGAAAACGCAGCACGCCATCTCCAGCAACCATCAGAAGTACCCCTCCTGTTTCTTCTTCTCCATGCTGCCGGCTTGGTCGAAGTCGATCAGGCGACCGCAGCGCTCCGAGAGTCTGGCCTGTTCCAGCTCGCGAATGACCTCCTCCACCGTACCGGCCAACGATTCCACTCCGGCCGTAAGGGGGTAGCATCCCAGAGTCCTGAAACGGATCATACGCAGTTGGGGACTCTCACCCTGCTCCAGACGCATCCGATCGTCATCCACCATGATCCACTGACCGTCCCGCCACACCACGGGGCGTTCCGCCGCAAAGTAGAGCGGCACCACCGGGACCCGCTCCCGGGCGATATAGCGCCACACATCCAGCTCGGTCCAGTTGGAAAGGGGGAAGACCCTGAAGCTCTCCCCCGGGTTCTTCCTCAGGTTGGGGATGTTCCAGAGTTCCGGCCGCTGGCTGCGCGGTTCCCAACGATGATTACTGTCGCGAAAGGAAAATACACGTTCCTTGGCCCGGCTCCGCTCCTCGTCGCGCCGGGCACCACCGAAGATCATGTCGAACCCCTGCGTGTCAAGGACCGCACGCAGGGCCTCGGTCTTCATGATATCGGTATAGACGCGGCTGCCATGGCTGAAGGGGGTGATCCCCTGCTCAAGCCCCTTGTGGTTGGTGTGGCTGACCAGCCGCAACCCTAGACGGGCCACGGTCTCCTCGCGGAAGGAGATCATCTCGCGGAACTTCCAGGTGGTGTCCACGTGCAGGAGCGGAAAGGGGAGCGTCAGCGGGTAGAAGGCCTTGAGGGCCAGGTGCAGCATGACCGATGAGTCCTTGCCGATGGAGTAGAGCATCACCGGCCGCTCCGCTTCAGCCACGGCCTCGCGGATGACGCGGATAGATTCCCGTTCCAGAATGTCCAGGTAGTCGGTGTGATTGTTCATGGCGAAAGTTTTCCAAGATGATTAGTGAAAGGCGTCCGAACGACATGGCTGTATACGGTCGATCACCACTCGAAGGCAAAGTATAGGCTGGCATGAGTTCTGACGTCAGGAGGTGTGTTCCGACACATTACCCCGACCCATCCAGCCAGCGAGAAATACGGACGGTACGTCCGGCCAGAGTCTTCAGGGGGGCATCGTTTTGCAGGTGTCTCTTCAGGGTGTTGCCGTGCCGACACAGAACATCAACGAGGCGACGAGGATAGCAGCCGTAAATCATCAGGGAATCCGCGGGCACCGAATACAGGGAAGCGATCAGGCTCTTGGGCAGGAAGAGACGTTGCCAGAAGATGCGGATTCTATCGTACAGGCAGGCGCTTTCCAGGAGTTCGGCATAGGCCGGGGGAACCAAGAGCGCAAGACGCTTGTCACCGAAGAGCTGGGCCCGGGCCGTATCGAGGAGTTCTTTCGACATGTCTGCGGGGCGCAGTATCTCCAGGACATGGGGAGGGACATCGGCGCCCGCCAGCTCATTCGCCAGCAGCAGGGCCAGGTAGACTCCCCGTTGCCACCCCCAACGCATCGCCCGCTCCACCAGCGCATCCCAATCGAGATCCGGAGCGAAATGCGTGATGACCTGGGCGATATCGCAGGAGGGGCGCAGGCCGAAGGCAAACTGGTGCTGGTGGGAGGTGTGAAGACAGAGGTGCAACAGAAGGTCCTCGGGGGCCAGGGTCAGCGCGGAACAGCCGGCGACCCGCACTGGCAGGACACCCCGCCACAACTCTTCGGGATCGATGCTGTAACGCTCACCCGGAGAGGTCAGGTTCCAGTGGATCTCGAAGGTTGCCTGCCCCTCCTTGACCATGCGGGGCAGGTGTTGATGAGCCTTGATCGCGATATCCGCGGACAGAGGATGCAGGGAGACATAACCCATCCCCTCCAGGATCTCCGAAATGCGCGTGACGTCGCCGGGGCGGGCCAGGACATCGATGTCGTTCATCTCCCTGAGCCCCATGTCGCCGTACACCGCCTCGGCCAGGAAGATCCCCTTGAGCAGGATCAGCGGAATCCCCTCCCCCTCCAGAACGGTGAGCAGCCGACGCAGTTCGGCGTACAGCCGGAGGTTGCGCAGCGTATTGCTGCGGGATGCCCCACGGAGTTCATCAACGATTTCAACCGGAACGGCCTGTTCCAGCCCCTTCTCCCTGAGCCGATGCCAGAGCAAGGGGCGCACCCGCTGCTCTGCCGTCAGGGAGAGAAAATCCCGCCATTCCTCCGGCGACAGTTCGGAGAATCGCCCGGCATCGGCCAGGGGAGTATCCCGGCGCAGGGATTCGAGCAGGAGTCGCTGGAGATCCGTCACCCCCCTGTTGTCGGGCGATTCACTGGCTGGTGCCGTCATGGAACCTCCGGCCCCATCTGGCGGCTCCAGGAGGACTCGTAGCGCCCCCCCAGGGCCAGCAGCTCTTCATGGCTGCCCGACTCGACAATTCGCCCCTTTTCCATGACGTGGATCATATCCGCATGCAGAGCCGTTGTAAAGCGGTGGGTGATCATCAGCGCGGTGCGGCCGGCAACCAGCCGGCGGAAGCGGAGCAGCCAGTCCGCCTCGGCCCAGGAATCCATGGCGCTGGTCGGCTCGTCCAGGATGATCAGTTCGGCATCCCTCAGGAATGCCCGCGCCAGGGCCAGCCGCTGCCACTCGCCGCCGCTTAGTTCGGCACCGCCGAACCATTTTCCCAGCACGGCCTCGTAGCCGCCCGGCAGACGGCTGACGGGCAGATCGGCCCCCGCGGCCCGGGCCGCTTCCCTCACCCGTTCCATGGATGGCGCCGCGGCGATGTCCCCCAGGGCGATGTTGGTGAAGGCCGTGTCGTGGTAACGTTGCGGCTCCTGGAAGAGCACCGTAATCCGCCGCCTGAGCTCCGGGAGTTCCAGCTCGCGGATATCCGTGCCGTCCAGAAGCAGGCGCCCCTGTTGCGGATCGTAGAAGCGGCAGAGCAGCTTGATCAGGGTGGTCTTGCCCGCACCGTTCTCCCCCACCAGCGCGGTGATCCGCCCAGCAGGTATCTGCAGGCTGAAGTTCTCCAGGGCTCGGGAGAAGGAGCCGGGATAGGAGAAGCTCACGTCCTGGAGGTCGATCCCCTGCCGCAGGCCCGGATGGGGAAGCGGCTGAGGAGCCTCGCCGAGCCGGGGCTCCAGGGAGAGGAACTCGAACAGGTTTTCCAGGAACATCAGGTTGCGGTAGATCTCCCCGGCGCTCCCCAGCAGGGAACGCATCATCCGCTGTCCCTGGAAGAACGCCTGGAAGAAGAGGGCCAGCCCCCCCAGGCTGACGGAGCCGTTCAGCGCCCGGTACGCCAGCCAGGCGAGGGGAGCCGCCATGCTGGCCAGCCCGATCAGTGCCGCCATCACCTGGGCAACGACCTCGCTGCGGGCCAAGCGCACCCGTTCCCGGCGCAGCCGGTGGCGCAGGTTGCGGAACAGCCCCCGGAAGTGGGGGCCGAGGGCGAACAGGCGCATCTCTGCGGCCGCCTCGCGCTGGGTGAGCAGCAGGTCGTAGTAGGTGGTCTTGCGCATGGCAGCGGTGTTCCGGAGCCGCCAACGGTGGAAGCGGATCGTATGCCGGAGCACGACCAGCAGGGCAGGCAGGGTACTGAACAGCAGCAGCAGGGGGACCCACGGGCCGAAGGTCAGCAGGACCCCTCCCATGGCCACCAGAGTGATCAGGCTCTGCAGCAGGGCGCCGCTGTTTTCGATCAGGGCGGCAGGCCTGCTGAGCGCATCGATGCGGGCGCGGTGCAGCTGGTCGTAGTACCCGGGATCGTCGTAGAAGGAGAGATCCAGCCGCATCCCCTGTTGGTGAATGAGCTCGTGCACATGGTCCTGCACCAGTTCGGACTGGGCCGTGCGCAGCCACCTGGCGATACCCTGGCACAGCTCCATGCCGATCAGCACCAGGGCCATGGCGCCGGCCGCCGGAAGCAGCGGTCTCAAGGCCGCCCACCCCCCGCCCGATCCGGTAATGGCGGCCAGGCCATCCACCAGCGTGCGCGTCAGGAAGACGGCGACCACCGGCAGCAGCCCCTGGAGCAGCAGCACCAGCAGCCAGGCGAGCGTCAGCCCTCCGGCGGCGTGCCGGACCAGCCGGAACGCGCGCGGCAGGTAGGGGAGCTGCTCCCTCAACCTCCCGCACGCCTGGGAGAGTTCCCCGATCACCGGAACCAGACCCTGTACAGCACCCAGATCCCTTCCAGCAGCACCAGCATTCCCAGCATTTTCTTCAGGCCCTCCCGGTTTCGTATTGTACTCAACCAGCAGGGGCCCAGGAAACCGCCGATGGCCGCCCCCAGACAGAGCGGCAGGCAGAGGGTCAGGGGGGGGATCCCCTTGAAGCAGAGCCAGAGCAGGAAACTGAGCAGACAGATCGGGGCCTCGGCGAAATCGGTGGAAGCGATGGCCCCCTTTTCGCAGCGGTCACGGAACACGAGCTGCCCGCCGGCGACCAACGGGCCGAATCCGCCGCCGGAGAGCGCCTTGTTGAAGGCGCTGACCGAGCCCAGGAGGTAGACCCTGGCGTTGGTCAGCACCAGGGAGCGACCCCAGAGGATCAGCAGGCCGATGAGCGTCACCAGCAGGCCGATGTAGCTCTTGAGGATCAGGGGGGGAATCGATACCGACAGGGAGACACCGATCAGGGAGGCGAACACACCGAACCAGATGAGCGTCACGGCGATGCGACGGTCGGTCGTGCCGGAGTTGAAATCGCCGTTGCCGTGGCGGTGATGGCGCCAGGAGGCGATGAACCCGCCGACCGCCTGGGAAATTAGCAGGGACGGGACCACATCGGCAACAGAGTAATTCATGAGAAGCAAAAACGGGCTGAGCACCGTGCCGTACATCATCCCCAGGGAGCTGTCGATGAACTCCATGATCAGGGCCGCCAGGGAGAGATAGGCTATTTCCATGTTTTGATACCCCTTCCCCCATAGTCTGTCGCAGGCAACTACGGAAGCGGCTCAGGAAAAACTCGCGACCACCGTGAACTGCCGATGTCCGGCGGCGCCGGTGATGATCTGGTCACCGCAGCGCAGCCAGGCGTGGGCTGCCAGGTTCTCAGACCGATTGTCCGCCTTCGCTACCCCCAAATAGAGGGTGGCGTTGATTCCACGACGCTTCAGCATCCATTTTCCCGCCACGGCTTGGGGGAGACAGACGCTCTTCCAGGGGGTGGTACCGGCCGCGGAGCGGACCGCCTGTCCGATCATGCTGGCCTGGCGAAGAGCGGAAGGCGTCAGGTGCAGGCCGGATTCGGTCATCCGCCTGCCCAATGAAACAGCCAGCCAGCGGAAAGGAATGGTAAGGATCAGAATGCGCGCAACCCCGAGCAGCAGCAGGGCTTCCAGCAGCAGCAGCCGCTCGGCGCCATTGCGGCGGCGCCACTTGGCGGGCGCGGCGCGCAGGGTAGCGAACCATCTGGCCATTGTCGGCGCAGACACGTTCCGGCTACCTCTTGTCATACCCAAGACTGCCCAGCAGCTCCCAGTCCATCAGCTGATCGATCAGTCGCAGGTGAGTGGCGGAAAGCCGATCAAGATATTCAGCGTTGCGATAGTATTCAGGCCGGAACGTCTCCTCTGCCTCCATCACCGGAAGATGGTCCCAGTGGGTCGGTTCTATCACCGCAGAAACAGCTGAAAAACGGGTAGCCCGGCGCCAACGAAACTGCTCGGCGATCTTTCCAAGCACCTGCTCCGGTTCAACCATCAGATCCTCATACCTGATAAGCCGCGCCCGCGAAGCATGTTCACGGACAAGCTCGGACCATGCCCGGTACTTGCGCGTGTAGTTTTGACAGGCTTCTTTCATCAGTTCCAGACTCCAGTCCCCTATCCGTTCATCACCACAAACCCAGCCCAGAAACTGTGCCGCACTGACGACCCAGGCATAGGGATGCTTGATTGTTACCAGAAAACCAAGAGAGTTCGTGACATACGCCTGAGCAATAGCGGGTGCGCGCCGGACAAGCTCCGCGCGCTGTGTCGGGTCTCCGGGGTGGGATGCGCCGCCGCGTCGGGAATAGGTGGCGGACGAGACGAAGTCAAACGCGGCAGTATCCCCCGCCTGCCGGGACGCATCCCAGATCGCATCGAATGACGCCGGTGGCAGATGCTTGCTGCCCAGGATGTAGCTCAGCATCTGAACGTCCGGGTAATTCCGCATAATCAGTGCCCGCAGGTAATTGGTACCGGTGCGGATTTCGCCGTACTGTTTGATCGTGGTGATCATGGGGAACTCGGCCAGAAGCGGCGGAAGCTGTCCAGGTTCATGGTATGCCGGCTCCCCCTTCCTACAGATAACCGAATCGTCGCATCACCGTTGCATGGTCGGCCACGATCCGAGCAGCCTGTTCCTCGGACAACTCCTCACGCCATGAACCGACCTTCCCTTTGCGGAAAAAGTTCGTGGCCGCCGCACTTTTTTCCTGAAATCCCTCCGACCGTTCCTGCTCTTTCAGAATGTCGAACGCGCTGAAAGCCAGCGCCCTTTCAACCTGTGCTTCGCTGTAATCAAGCCCGGCAAAGCGGACCGCCCTGGAGAACGTCTCCAGGGGGGCATCCTTCATATCTTCGTACCGCAACAGACAGAGCGGAAAGGGGGCGGCATCAACCCAGCTGAGAACATGTTCGCTCCAGGAAAGGAGTTTCTGACGCAATTGATTGAACAGGCGGTCGGATTTGCCGCAAAAGGTAAGAGACGAAAGACCCATCTTTGCTATGGTGGCTTCGTAATCCCAGCCGCTGTGATGGGCAAAGGAAACCGCCACATCCAACGGGTTGCGGACAAGGTAAATGGCCCCTGACGTTGCCTCTGCCGGGATCAGCGGGCGACTATCCGGTAGCAGGGTATAGGCGTCGTGGATTTTCATGAAGAGCGGTTCTTCTGCTGTCTCGGCCAGATGGCGATACAGTTCCGGCCGCAGCCGGTCGATCTCCTCGGCAGTCAGGTCTGATGCCTCAATGCCGATACTGTCATCGAAGAGACCGCGGGCACTGGCTATGGGCGTATGCTCCAGATCATTGATGGAAGCCGGTTCATCTCCGTCCCGCAGCAGATTGGTCAGAAAACAGCGGAACCAGGTATTGCCCGACTTGGGGTAGGAAGCCAGCCAGAAAATGCCGCTCATGCCAGAAAACTCCCTTCGAGCAGGTCCATCAGCTCCTCCAGCAGGAAACCACGCTGCGGCCTGGACACATGACAGACACGGGCGCATGCCGCCACGGTTGCACAGAGTTTGAAGTGCTCCTTTTTTCCTCCCAAGCCGTGCAGAAAGCGCATCCGGTAGCTATTGGCGATCAGCGGATCCACTTTTTCGGTTCCCGGCACCGGGGTCAATTCCAGCCGCCCGCTGTTCGTGCTGTTGAGAATGAAGACCGACCGCAGCACCACCGGCTCTTCACAACGGTTTTCGGCGGGAAGGAAGAATTTTTGCAGATCGGCGCCCCAACGGATACACTGCAGGTCGTCTCTGGAAGTATCCAGGCGTTTCAGGCTGTCGGCCCACAGCTTCAGGCGGGGGAAGCCGGGGAACACGGCTGGCTGTTCATGTGCGAGTGAAATGGCGCACAGATCGTCCGCCAGAAAACGGTAGCCGCGCCGTTGAAACCCGGCTGCCAGGGTCGATTTGCCGATACCGGACGGTCCGCAGAACACCACGGCAGCATCATTGGCTTCAATCGCACTGGCATGGAGCACCAGAATGCGACGCTGCTGCAGGAGAGCACCAAAAGCCGACCCCATCAAAAACGGCAATAGATCGTTGTCATGGGCACTGTTTTCCGGGGTAATGGTGATGCGGTATCCTCCCTGCACATAAAAGCGGGCAACGTCATCCACCCGCAGGAGAAACTCCCCCGGCGCAGCCTGAAAACGAATCCCCCGCACCTGCGGGGCGCTCAATTCAGCCGGAGTGTCGCCGTAGCATATGACGATATCCGCTGGGGAGAATATACCTGATGGCACGGCTAAAGCCGGAAGCGGCAGGGGCGAAGAAACGGTCAGGCCAAAGACTCGATACTGGTTGGTCATGGGAATGTAAGAACCTTAGGACGAATAGTTTCTACAACATTGCAAAAGAGCAGCCGTCGCCGTGTCGGTGATCATGCCAACCGCTGCCCCGGTTTCAAACCAAAAATACGCGCCAGACGAGGGCCGCTGAAAAAACCTTCCATACCGTACAACAGCTCCAGCCGGAGCAATTCGCCTGTACCGCAGGCAACGCGCAGCCCCTCCGCAGCATCCGCCGTAACAACCGTGCCGGGGGTACTCTCCCCACCTGCCCGGGCAGGCAGGGGAGAAACCTCCAGCAAACGCACCGGCACCCCGCGCAGTGTGGTCAGGGCGCCGCCGTAGACCGGGTTGCAGGCCCGCACCAGGGCATCGATGACGGATGCGCCCCATGACCAGTCGATGGTGCGGTCCGCATCGGTGGGGCGGGGGAAATAGCGGCCCGTTTCCGGATCCTGTTCCCGTAGCGGCACTGCCGCGCCATGGATCGCCAACTGCTGGACGAATTCGATCATCACCCGGGGAAGCGCTCCACCCAGCCTCTGCATCCAGAGACCATAGGTATCATCCGGCCCTATCGGCAGGTGCGCCTCATGGGCGATGGCACCGGCGTCGATCCGGGGAGTCATGCGGTGGACGGTGATGGCACCGGCCACCTCCCGGTTTCTGATCTGCCAGAAAACCGGGTCCGGTCCGCGATACTGGGGGAGAGGGCCGCCATGGAAGTTATAACAGCCCAGTGGCGGCATGGTAAGGAGGTCAGGCGGAAGTTTGCGGGGAAACCCCATGCAGCAGAGCGCATCTGCCGCAAGCGAGCGCAACCAGGGAGCCATCTGCCCGGTCAGGTCGCCGTTATCCACCCGCAGGCAGGATACCCGGGCCTGACGCAGCACAGTCTCCAGCGCCAGGTTCGGATCTTCGACTGCCGGTGCTGCTGGCACGGCCACGCCGGCCAGCAACCCCTGGCTATAGAGCGCCTCCAGAACCGGTTGCAGTACGCTGCCGCTGCACAGAACCGCAATCCTCACGATAACAGCCCCCGATAGTCCGGGGCCAACCACACCGGGGTGTCTTTGAAGAAGACTTTCTGACGCGGTTGCAGGTATACGGCCTGGCGGGCGTGGTCGCCGGCCTCGTCGCCGCGCCGCTGCTTCGGCAGCAGCCGGGCCAGATGCTGGTGGGCCTGGAGGTGGTCCGGCGCCATCTTCACGGTCTGTTGCAGGTAGAAGATCGCCTCAATGGTGTGACCCTTCTGTTCCAGGGTCATGGCCAGGTTGAAGCAGGCCTCGCTGAAATCAAGCTTCAGAGCCAGGGCCTGTTTGAAATGCAGGACCGCCTCATCAAAACGGAACAGGTCCCGCAGCAGATTGCCCAGGTTGTTGTAGGGATCGTGATAATCAGGGCTCAACTCCATGGCTTGCAGGAAAAAGGTGCGCGCCTCTTCGTAGAGCCGCAGGGCATGGGCCGTCACCCCGGCGTTGTTGCAGTAGTTGGGTTCGTGGGGCCGCAGGGCGATGGCGCGCCGCAGCCAAGCCAGGGACTCGCCGAACTCCTCCCGCTGATAGCAGACGATCCCCAGCAGGTTGTGGGCCTCGGCATGGTGCGGGTCCTGTGTAACGCAGCTCTTCAGCAGCGTCTTTGCCTGGGGCAACAGGCCAAGCCGGTAATGTTCGATTCCGCCGAGGAACTCTTTTTCGCTTTGTTTCATTGATACCGATACCTAGCGTAACAGATGAGAAAAAATCATGACATTCCGGTCGAGCTCGACTCTAGGCCAAGATGAGTTTTGCCTGCGGTGTCCCGGGTTGCGATACGCCGCAGGTGCGGCGCGCTCCACGCAGCACGGTCTGCTCCTGGGCTGTTCTTTTCATCCAGCCGGCAGCTGCCGGTTTCGTCGATCAGATGTTCCATGGCCATTTCCCCCTATGTTTTTTTTCCTGAATCAGTGGTTCGGACTCCGCTCACAACGGAGCCCGAACCGTGCAGTGATACGTTTTCACGACCTGGACGGGTAAAGACCTGACGTGCAGATGCAGAAGTTCAGAGCCAGCGACGGCTGGGCCAGCGGGAAGGCGCCGCCGCCGCCGGTGTTGGCGACGTTCAGGTTCGATGCATTGAAGGCGGGAGTCACCGTTACCTGTACCGCATCGGAAGCCATGGTGACATTTTTTGTGGTGGTGTAGTTGGAAAGTACCGACGCATCAGCCGCATCCCACCCCTTTGCCCAATATGCGGTATTCTGCGGTTTATTGAGCGAACCCTGTACATCACCGGCATTGACCGTGGCTGCGGCCGTCGCCGTTACGGTCTGGCCCGCGGTTTTCTCGCCGATGGCGTGATTGTGGGGAGGAAGGTTCGCTACGGTCAGGGTTCCGTTCTCCTGTCCGAATTGCGCCGCAAAGGTGCGGGGGGTCAGGTTCGTCCCCTGGCCGAAATGCACCGGCGTCCGTCCGCGCAGGTCCGGCAGGTTGAAGGAGGTACTGCCGTTACCGCCGAACGCAACCCCCAAGAGCGAATAAAGCGCTTGATTTTGCATGATTTGCGTCGTTTGGCCGTTACAGGCCGCAAACCCCACTGGTGCCCAGTTGTACGCAAACGTCATGACCATCCCCAGATAGCAATCCATACTCGTCTCCTTTCCATGGTGCAGAAGTGATACAGCCGGACAACTACATACCATGTGAAGCACATTGTATCAATGAAACCATGCGAATTAATTCTTGCCTTGAAACCACCAGACAATTACCCTGTCGTCTTCGGCCCGATTCACCCCGGTGACATCATGAACCGTTTCACGCCCGCCCGGAACGGGCCCTGCAAGGAGGGAAAACGAGTATGAAATTCAGCAAGACACTTTTTGAATCACTGGTGGGGAAAATATTCACCGTACATCTCGACGGCAACCACGTTCTGGAGCTGAGGCTGGCGAATATCAGCACCCAGCAGACAGCATCCCGCTATGAGAGCTTTACCCTGAACTTCGATCCACCTCCGGGAACGCCGGCCTTGCCTGACGACTCCTATCTCATGGCTGCCGAAGGCTTCGGCCCGGAGCTGATCCACATCTCCGCCACACACGCCGGGACACCGGACCCCAATGTCTATTACTACGAGGCCGTGTTTAATGTATTTCTCGGGTAGGGATACCCCTTGCGGGTATCCGTTTACGCAGGCAGCAGCACGTGGTGCCCCTACGCCCTTTCCTCCATTGGCAATCCCCTGGCCTGCCGATTCCGCACCGATGTTTCGATCATCGCCGGGTAGTCATCCCCCCACGGCAGCAGCAGCGGCAGGCACAGGTCCTCTGCTGCGCAAACGGCAAGCTGAGCGGCGGTAAGGGCTGCCTGTGGACCGAAGCGCTGCTTTGTTGCCGTATAGAGCCGCAGCTCCTGGCCCCAGAAGTACACCTTACGGGCCTTGACGTTCTGCTGCATCCGCTGCGTGTCACCCAGCGCCGCGGCGTCGGCTACGGGGCACCAGATATCGGCATAGAGAAAATCAACCGGATCAGTCGGTTCCCACTCCAGAGCGTCAGCCTGGACAATCTCAATCTTCGCCGCAATCTCCGGGGGCAATTGCCCTACCACACCGGTTGCGACGATCAGTTCCAATACCTCGCTATCTCGTTCCACCACCGTAACCTTCGCAACAGCCGGATTGAGTGCCGCGTTCAGGGCGACCCATCCCATACCCAGCCCCATGATAACCGTATGGCCATGGGCGCAGAGGCAGCCCGGTTCCTGGCTCTCGATCTCGTGGGGGGTCAGGGACATCCAAGGCTCCCACAGTTCAAAATCACCAGGACTGCGCCTCAGTAAGACCGGCGTACCGGCAATAACCTGACACCCGCTGTAATAGCCATGGTCGATGCCGATACCTGTCCGGGAAATGCGCCACGCGCCCCATTCCCCTTCCGGGTACTCGGGGAGAAACCACAGCGTCCGAAAAAGCGGCAATCCCAACAATTCGGCCATCTGTTCGGCTGCTGCGGTTTTCATGACAGTCCCTCTCCGGTTTCCAGATGCTTAAACCAAGCGCTCAGTTTCATGGCTGACGAGATATTCCTGGTCACCTGAAACCTCCTGTTATCTCCCGGACCGTTACCCAGCGAGGGCAACTGCTTGACCTGTCGCCGCAACAATTCCGTATCGATGTACTCTTCCAGTGCCGGGTGCAATTCAGACACGTCAAGGTCGAGCAGAGGACGCCAACTATCCTCCCGCTGGCCCGTGACCATACCCATGTCCTTGCCCTGTTTCCAGGCCACCAGTTGCGGTACTACGCCATCGATTGCCCGGCGGTGCAGATAGCGTCCCATACCGCGATAAATATTTTCCTGCGAGGGGATCGACAGAAACAGTCTGACCAGACGCAGGTCCAGCAGGGGCCAGCGGTAGTCGATCCTGCGTCCGGCAGCCATCAGGCTGCAGTTCTCCATCCGGGTGGGCATAAACGGCTGCCAGCGTTTTTCCAGGGTAAACTTCTTTAGGTCGGTGTACCCCGTGTCGAAACGGGCATCCTCAAAGTAACGCTCTTCCAGCCCGTAGCGCACCGCCAGTTCGTCGCGTACCACCCGGTGGGGCCAACGACTTTTGTAGGCGTCAACAAAGCCGTTGTCGGCAATTTGGCCGTATTCTTTAAAATCATTGGTTTTTCTCCGCCGCCATTCCAGTTTGAGCAGCCGCAGAACGCGATACAAAGGGTTACCCGGCAGGGTGTTGAAGAGTTCACGATAGCGTCCCTGCACCGCCATTCCCATGGGCACCAGGTAGCCGTGGATGGTGGTGCCGAACTCGTCGCCACCGAAACCGGACAACAGAGTGCGGATGCCAATCTGTTCCGCCAGATGGTAGAACGGCTCATGCAGGGTTGCGGTGCCGTGCTCCACCGGGTAACCAAGCAGTGCCAGGGAACGTTTCCGGACCTTTTCCGACTCAGCCTCGCGGGCCGCCACGATATGGTTGTTATGAAGGCGACACGCCTGGGCAACGGCCATGATGTAGCGTGGTTCCAGCTCAGCAAAGGCAAAGCCGAAAGTGTGCAACTGCTTGTTCGGCTGTTCCAAGAACCGGGCGGCAAAGGCGGTGATGGTGGAGGAATCGATACCGCCGCTCAGTTCCGAGCCGATGGGGTAGTCGGAATCGAGACGGCAGCGTATCGCCTCTTCCAGCTGCTCCCGATAGGCAATAACGTACTCTCGGGAATCCTTCAGCTTCAGTTCCGGTTCGGCGGAGAGCTGGAAATATTGCCGCAGTTCGGTCCGCTCCGCCGTGACGGTCAGAGAGTGAGCCGGAGGCAGTTTTTTTATCCCCGAGTACGGCGTGCGGTCGAAGCTCATGGAGAGTTGTACCAGATATTCCGCCACCCACTGGGAATCGATCTCCAGTGTCACCCCTTTCAGATGTCGAAAGGCTGCAAGCGAGGTTGCACAGACGAACAGGTTGTCCGAGGAGAAATAGTAGAGCGGCCGTACCCCCATCTGATCCCGGCCGCAGAAGACCCTGCTGTTCCTCCGGTCATGGATGACGAAGACGAAATCGCCGATCAGGTGATCGACGCAGGCTTCTCCCCACTTGAGGTAACTCTGCAGGATCAGTTCCGTGTCGCAGCATCGGGCTAGCTCGGCCGAGTCAATGTCCAGTTTTTTCGCCAGCTCATCCCGGTTGTCCAGCCGCGCCCAGGAGGCCGCCGTTGTATCGCTTGGCCCGTGATGAAACGGGACCGGCTCCAGCCGGGAGCGGGCGGTATTCCAATGCAGGCACTGCACCAGCAGGCTGTTTTCAGCATCCGCCAGATAACCGCTCTTGTCCGGCGGCGCATAAGGCATGAGCCTCTTGATAATACCGGCCGGATCGATCCGGTGGGCGGGTGCAGAGCCTTGTGGATTAAAGCAGAAGAAGAACATAACGATTGGTTATCCTGTCCCGGTCTCATCACGCAGAAGACCACGGTACATAGTCTGGGGCGTTGTGGCCCCCCAGCCCGTGTTCCCCTCCAGCATGACGGGACCGGCGGGTGTTACGACATAGTCCCAGGCAACGGCGTAGATATCGGGAAAGCACCGATGGGCACGAAAGGCGCTCTCCATGATGCTGTCCCAAAAGGGTACGGTTTGATTGCCAATCCGGTCAAATACGGCGTCATAGTTCAGCTGGATCTCAGGCGGCAACCGCCCTGGAAAAGACGCTATCCGGCCGGACGACACTTCGATGGGCAGCATGATATGCCCTTTGAGGGCGCCATCCGATAGATTCGGTATCTCCAGGGTCGCGCAGTAGCACTCCATGCCGCGCGCCGGATGGATTTCAGTAATAACGCGCAGGGTAACGACATCCTCCGTGGTGCACAAACCGGCAAAATCGGGATTATTCTCCAGAAACGGCTGAATCAGAAAGTCGTCCCTGGCCATGGCCCTCTTCAGGCAATCAAGACTGAAACGCTTCGTCATCACGCCGTTTTTCGCCGCGAATATGTCGATATCCACCCCCCGCCTTTCGATGACAAAGGCGTCGCGCCCGGCGGAGCCGCGGTTGGGCTTGCAAAAGATCCGGGAGCGAGTTTGCAGATAGGGTGTCGGATCGAAGACGCCGCCACGGGGAGCAGTCCCCAGAGCCGTTGCCATGGGAACGCCGCGGGCACCGAGAAATTCGGCGAGGCGGAATTTGTCCTGCAGCATGGCCAGAGACGCCGGCGTTTCGCCGGACCTCGCGCCGCGCCAACGGTGAAAGGCCTTTACTTCGTGGATAAAGACATAGTCCCAGAAATTCCGTCTTGCTTCACGGTGATAGAGTCGGAAGGCATAAGCCTCACCGGGTGGGATGCAGTGACAAAGCCCCAACCGCAGAAGGTGTCCCAGTTGCGTCACCCTTCCGATCCCTTCCTGTTCGGCAACAGCCCTGCCCCGATGCGCCACGGCGCGTATGGAGGATCTCCAGCAAGAGAACAAAACCCAGCGCATCCACAACAGAAACTCGACAATCAGGAAGAACGGAATCTGAAGGTCCGGATGTCTGCCTCTGAGCCATAACGTCCGATGAATACGCACTTTCTGCGATGGACGGGGAAGCAGATAGCGCCAGCTGATGATTCCGTGCGGCAAGGCGCGGCGCAGGATATGATTTCGAAAACCAGCCGCCATACGCCCCAACGACATGGCGCTATCCCTCTATCCGCACTATCCCGGCTTCATGGAGTTCCCGGAGAAACGCCAGCACGTCCTCCTCGCAGGTCTGCCGGTCCACCTCATATCTCCCCAGCAGCGCGCCAATCAGCTCCGAAACTTTTATGGGCTTCTCCATCAACTCCCATACTCGACTTCCCACCGGATCGAGCCCGTAATAGTTTCCCTTTTCGATACTCATCATGACCTTCTCGTCGTCGATATCGCTGGCAACGATATCCTTAACCTGACTGACCAGGCTTTCCTGGGAAATTCCGTTTGTACCCATGATGACTCCTTACATGCTATATCCACAGATAGGGGTGATTTGGAAGACCGCCGGATTTCCCACACCCCGCCAGCCGGCAACTCCGTCTCCACCACAGGGCACAAAGGGTAGCAGAGATTTCCATGGTGACATACAAAAAAAAACGCCCGTGTGAGACAAGGCGCTTTCTGCTTCCTTCAGAACCGGGACCGGCTTATCCCGGTCATTTCAAGAGGTTCTCCACCAGCAACTCGGCCACGCGCAGGCTGGCCATGGCGACCTGACGGGTGTTGTCGGCCGCCAGCCACAGGTTGAGGCCGTTTTCGATGGAGTCGTCCTCACGGATGCGTCCCACCTGGACCAGGTCCTGACCAACGGCATCGCACGGCATGGGGTAGCTCTGCTCGGCCGGGTCGTCCACCAGCTCGCAGGCGGCCCATTGACCGATCAGCTCCCTGGCCTGGTCCGCGCCGATCCTGCTGGCGGTCTCCACGTTGACCGAGGCGGCCTGACCGTAGAAGAGCGGCAGGCGCACCGCGGTGGCGCTGACCCTGACGCTGTCCCCCAGGATCCTGCGGGTCTCGGCGGCCACATCAAGCTCTTCATCCGTGACGCCGCTCTCAAGGAAATCCCCCACCTGGGGGATGCAGTTGAAGGCGATGCGGTGGGGGTAGACCCGGCTGTCGGGGGAGCGGCCGTTGAGCAGTTCCAGCACCTGGTGGTGCAGTTCGTCGATGGCCTCCTTGCCGCTGTCGGAAACCGCCTGGTAGGTGGAGACGACGATGCGCCTGACGGTTCCCCGGTCGTGCAGCGGCTTGAGCGCTGCCAGCAACTGGAGCGTCATCGCGCCGGGAATGGCGACGATACCCCTGTCGCCGAAGCCGGAAATGTCCTGGGGGTTGACCTCGGGCGCCACCAGGGGGACATCCGGCTCCCGGCGCCAGGCAGCGCTGGTGTCGATGCAGACCGCCCCGGCCTGGCGGGCCGCGGGGCAGAACTCACGGGATTCGGAGGCGGCAGTGCAGAAGAAGGCGATGTCGGTCCCGGCGAAGGAGTCGCTGGCCAGCTCCTCCACCGCCACTCCCCTGCCCCTGAATTCCAGAAGCTTGCCCGCCTCAGCGGAATCGGACAGGAAGCGGATGTTTCCCACCGGGAAATCCCCTTCCTCCAGGCACTCCAGCAGCTGTTCGCCAATGACGCCACTGACTCCCACAACTGCGATATTCCAACGTTTTTTAGGCACGATACTCTGTTCTCCCTATCGTTCCATCAGTATGCGCAGCATGCGGCGCAAAGGCTCGGCGGCTCCCCAGAGGAGTTGATCGCCGCAGGTAAAGGCCGAGATGTACTCCGGTCCCTGCTTCATCTTGCGTACCCGGCCGATGGGCACCGTCAGGGTACCGGCAATGGCTGCCGGGGTCAGGCGGGACAGGCTTTCCGCCTTGGTGTTGGGAACCAGATCGACCCACTGGTTGTCATGGGCGATCAGGTTTTCGATGTCGGCGATGGGCAGGTCCCTGTTCAGCTTGATGGTCAGCGCCTGGCTGTGGCAGCGCATGGAGCCGACCCGCACGCAGAGGCCATCCACCGGGATGGGAGTGGTGGTTCCCAGAATCTTGTTGGTTTCCACGAATCCCTTCCACTCCTCGCGACTCTGGCCGTCCTCCACCTCGCTGTCGATCCAGGGGAGCACGTTGCCAGCCAGGGGATAGCCGAATGCCGTGGTGGGCAGGCTGTCGCCGCGCATGGTGGCGGTGACCTGGCAATCAATGTCCAGGATGGCCGAGGATGGGGTTGCCAGCTGGTCGGCGACACAGTCCCTGAGCACACCCATCTGGTTCAGGAGCTCGCGCATGTTGGGGGCGCCGGCGCCGGAGGCGGCCTGATAGGTCATGGAGGAGACCCACTCCACCAGCCCGGCGCGGAACAGGCCGCCCAGGGCCATCAGCATCAGGCTGACGGTGCAGTTGCCGCCGATGAAGTCCTTCTGGCCGTTGGCCAGGGCGGCATCGATCACGTCGCGGTTGACCGGATCCAGCACGATCACCGAATCCTTCTCCATGCGCAGGGTGCTGGCGGCATCGATCCAGTAGCCATCCCATCCCTGGCGGCGCAGTTCGGCATGTGCCTTGGTGGTATAGCCTCCGCCCTGGCAGGTGACGATGATGTCCTGTTTCTTCAGTTCCTCGAAATTCAGGGCGTCGATCAGCACGCCCCTGTCCATCGGGGCCGGCTGACCCTGCTGGGAGGTGGTAAAGAACAGCGGTTCAATACCGTCAAAATCGTTTTCCTCCCGCATTCGCTGAAGGAGTACCGAGCCAACCATGCCACGCCAACCGACCAGTCCGACTTTCATTGCTTGTCTTCCTTTTCTGAAGTGAATTTTTCTGCCGCGCTCAGAGCGCAGCGATAATCGCGTCGCCCATCTCTTTCGTGGTGACCAGCTTCTCCCCCGGCTTGTTCTGATGGATGTCATGGGTGCGGTATCCCTGCTCCAGAACCGTCGCAACGGCGCTGTCGATGGCATCGGCAGCCTCCAGCATGCCGAAGGAAAACTTGAGCATCATGGCGGTGGAGAGGATCTGGGCGATGGGGTTTGCAATCCCCTGGCCGGCGATGTCCGGTGCCGAACCGCCGGACGGCTCGTACATGCCGAAGGAGCCCTCGGCCAGGGAGGCGCTGGGGAGCATGCCCAGGGAGCCGGTAAGCATGGCCGCCTCATCGGAGAGGATGTCGCCGAACATGTTCTCGCACA
>MTLE01000227.1_pt1 | contig 149545 bp, 121 predicted proteins | sample 1982461 | NCBI WGS metagenome assembly MTLE01 (sample SAMN05712605, study PRJNA340218) | biofilm metagenome | isolation source: sample SPL anode biofilm adapted to -200 mV | place: USA | collected 2012-02-03
CTTTCCCCTTACGTATGTATCCTTCTCAAGGGAGTAAACAGAGGCAATGCCGAGGTAGTCGGCAACAACGCTTCCATCGGACATAACGGTTCCCTGGCCCAGGTACACGGTGGTGTAGGTTTCGCCGTAAGGCCGAACAACCGATTCCATGATTATGCTAAATGGGGTTATCTGCCCAGCCAAATCCCTATAGGTATTTGTTGTCCAGTCGTAGTAGTAACCACCCGATGCTCCATTTTGATTCTGTAGCCCAAACCCCGATGCACCGCCGTCTCCACCGCCACCACCGCCTTTTTCTCTGAAGCCGGGTATCTCCCCAAACATGCGGCTAATGTAGTACTCGTTGCCAGGGAGCATGTAGGGCATAGTCTTTCAAAGAGCGTTACGCTAAGGTAGAGATTAATTTGAAAGTTTGAGAATGAGGCAATTTGGAAATGTGCCAATACGACAATGTGCCAATTAAAAGAAAATACACTCCTACAAGTGACGATGAGGTGTTTTGAAAATTGCCCTACCAGTAAGCAGCACAATTATCTTCTGCTCACCAAAAAGCGGTTAATGGGCTTTTCCCAGATAATCATTACTACCCTATAGCGCAAAACCGCCCGAATGTTAGGAGCGTTTTTTTTGCTTTACTGAGGCTGCTATCTGGTGCTGTATGGCGAAAGTAGAACTACGCTGTATTCTATCATTTTTTACTGCTCTCCCGAGCGCTTCCCTATTCGTTTAGGTTAGCGGCCAACTCCATTACTCCAATTTAAGCCTAAGGTTATCAGGTACCCCCAACACTTTTCGTTTTTGCATGTAAATCTCCTTTTCATATGGGCCATATACGCTATCCTTTACCTTGTTGATAATCCAGTATTGTCGAATAGAACTTTTTTTAAATATTCTTTCTTGTGTTTTAAAATCCATGCTGGGATTTGTATATGTGGATTTTAAAATAACATCTCTTGGTTTTTGCTCAGCAATGATAAATGTAGAATCAAAATCAAATTTTAATACATTTCCTGAAACTGTATATGTGTTTTCATACGGACCGAAAATTGCATAATCATTGCTAATTACTGGATCGTAATCAAACCGATAGCCATTGCCTAAATCAACGCGTTTGCTTTTGTTACATGATTGGGCAAAAAACAATAATACACAAGTGATTATAAGCCTAAAGTATTTCATATTATTGCGGTTTTAGAGTAATAGTTCCTTGAAAGTTAATAGTAAAAGTTCCTCCGAAAAAAAATGAAGGGCTTGGAAATATTGGCACATTATCTATAACTGGACCGTGTAATAATCCGTCGGCAAGAGTTGCCCAGTTTCTAAATGTACTACCGTCGTTCCATCTAATATCAAAATCATATTTGTCAGGGCTAAGTGAAAATGTGTTGGCTCCCAAATAATTCAATCTAACACTTCCAATTGCTAAGGCTGTTTGGTTTTTCATGTATTTGAATAAGTCTATATATCCATGCCCTTGTTTAACGATATTTTGTATTTCAGGAGTTCGCATTGAGATACCACTCATATCTAATGCAGCAGCGTTAACGTTAAAAGGTCGGCCACCGCCAAATTGATAATGCATATAAGTTGCAAAAAATAGATTATCACCAGAATATCCCCCGCCCGTTTTGGCTGTTGGACTTGAAATAAGTTTGGTGCTGTAGGAGTACCACTCATTTGTTACCTTCCAGTTGTAGAAGAGGCCACTGGCATCCATACTTCCTATAGCTGAGTAGTGGTATTCGCTTGTAGTGGAAAATGTATACCCATGCGGAGTGACAGCGTTATCCATTACCACCCCAAAGGAAACAATACTCCCGTCGGTTGTTTTATAAGTGCCACTATACCAGTCGTAGTAGTAGCCGTTCAGGTTGTTGCTGTTAATTCCATCTCCCGATGAACCAAACCCCGACGCACCGCCATCTCCACCGCCGCCTTTTTCTCTGAAGCCGGGTATCTCCCCAAACATGCGGCTAATGTAGTACTCGTTGCCGGGGAGCATGTAGGGCATGGGGGCGGCGTACTTCTGGTAGCCGCTGGGGTCGGTGAAGGCGAGGGGGTTGTTGGCGCAGTAGCTGTAGCCGTTGTAGTCCTGCGCGTTCAGCGGGTTGCCCACCAGCGGGTCCACGCTCAGGAAGCGGCCCATCAAAGGTTTTCAAAGAGCGTTACGCTAAGGTAGAAATTAATTTGAAAATGTGCCAATACGACAATCCGGCAGTGGCCGGACAGGTTATGCCAATGAAAAACAAGTCCCGTGAGGGACGGCAGTATGGTAGCAAATTAGCGTTCAAAGTGGTTTCAGTGCCGAAGGCACGGCAGAGCAATTTGAAAACCCGACAGCAGTTGGACAAGTTTTGAGAATGGGAGGGATTTGAAAATTCTTTCATCGACATTTTTCAGGACAAGACATATTGGCCCAACCTATTTACAAACGAATTGCCATTTTTTCATAACCCTGTCAGGGATATGGTGTTTAGCACGGGATTGCCAACTTGGTTCCGCTAGTTTTGCAACAAGCCCTGACAGGGTTAAAAAAGGTTCAAGGACTTCTTTTTTCAGAGAAACATCGCTACCCTATAGCGCAAAGCCGCCCCAATGTTAGGGGCGGCTTGCTTTGCTACATTAAATCTAACTCATAAGTTCGTGCTTGTAAATAACCAATTATTATGCTTGATTATGTATTTGAACATTAAAAAATAATCAGAGGTGCTGTCAATGAAAAGGCTACATATATGGAAACACAAATCCACCCAACAATCCTCTGCACTTTGCCCTCCTTATCAAATCGTTCCTTTATCCTGTTGTAACGTTTACCTCCCAAAAAAAGAATGGAATTCAATAAAATTAAAATCACGAATAATAAAGATGCATACAAGTTTGAGATATGCATCTTTATTTTAAATGCCTCTTCAATTGCTAAAAGATTTAGAGCAAGGACTAACGTCACAGCTCCTACTGCACTAAATTGGCTATCATATACTTTCAAAGAAAGCCCCAACTTATACAACTTATAAAAAAGGTAGTAGTATGGATTCATCTGTTTACTAATGTTTTGAGATTAAAATAGGATTTGGTGTACCAATTGGTAGAAACGCAAATCCAGAGCTATTCCATGTTGCCTCAGCAATATCCCATAGTTTATACCAACCATCAAATTTACCGCCATAATCAGCAAAAGCGCCAACAACGGCAGGCACTGCTATTTCAGGCGGAGCCCAATTGCTTCCAACATAAGTAAGTGCTCCAAGGACAAGTTTAGCCTTATCACCCCACGAAGCGTGCCCGTCTGCAGTAACGCTTCTATAAGTGATGTAAAGGTTAACCAAACCACCAGCTCTACCAATCCTAGTGGCTCCCAATTTTATGGGTGGTGCATCCTCCGCACAAAGAGCAGTAAAAGATGCCATATAAGCAAGTAAAAAAGTTTGATCCCCTAAATCCTTTTCCACTTTAGACATAGGTCTAACCCCACCAGCTTTGACAACTGCTGAATTACCGTCAAAGGTAACTTTCAACACGGAACCATTATATGTTAAATTACTATTTGTTGTAACACCGGCAATGGTGCATGAGGTATAGGTATAGTAATCAATAGTTTCATAGTTCCTTATGGGCTGCAGCGTGGCAGTTGACCGCATGGTGCCGGAAACCCAGTCGTAGTAAAGCCCATTGGCGCCAGTGCCATTGGTCTGCCCGTTAACCTCTTGCCCCGGTAGGCCGTAGTCTAGGGAGCCCATTCCCGAGTAGCCCGACGCACCGCCATCTCCACCGCCACCACCGCCTTTTTCTCTGAAGCCGGGTATCTCCCCAAACATGCGGCTAATGTAGTACTCGTTGCCGGGGAGCATGTAGGGCATTGGCTTTCAAAGAGCGTTACGCTAAGGTAATTTGAAAATTGCCCTACCAGCAAGCAGCACAATTATCTTCTGCTCACCAAAAAGCGGTTAATGGGCTTTTCTCAGATAATCATTACTACCCTATAGCGCAAAACCGCCCCAACGTTCGGGGTGGCTCGTTTTGCTTTGCTGTTGCTGTTAACCATTGCTGCTGGGAGGATGCGGCATCAAGCCGCCTTCCATCTTCTTGTGCTGTTGTTTCGCTGTTTGTACGTTCAGGTTGGCTGATTAGCACATTATAATCAAAACGAGAACCCATGACCAGTTAAAAACATCAAGTAGCCAACTTGCCCCATTTCCTTTCTGCTCCTACATTCCAAACTGTCTAGAGGATTTGCAGAAAAACCAGTCCATGAATAGTCAATCAAGACCCGAGTAAATGTTTCGTTTTCGGTCAATTTGGTGACGACATCGTACTGCTCCTCCATGCTATCAATGTACGCACCCTTGAAGTATTGAGACCCTATCTCAGAGGGGCTAGATAGCCATTTTTGTATGGTGGTATCCCGGTGGGTGTTGACTCGAATCCGATCCACGTTATAGGCCATTGTATTGCGACCAATATCAATGTTAAGAAATGTTTTACATTTCTCCGCTTCAAAGTATACAACAGCTCGATAATCATAGGGACTATCTTTTTTTATAGATTTTCTAATACCCTTTTTATAAACAAAGAAATTTTCTATTAAAAACCCTCTGTCAAAATTCATCAAAAGGTCTTCATTTTGTAGAATTGATTTCAGTTTTGCACGATAGTGATTGAGGTCCACCTGAAAACTATCTATAAAAAATGCAGTATCTAGTTTAGCTTTATGCAGTTTTTCGATTTCCGGTTTTACGAGTGTAAAAAGGGTTGCTAGTTCATACCTGCCATACTGACCTTTAGTATGACAATTCGTTGTACAACTTTGTATTACAACGCATACAAAGAAAAATAGGATCTTTTTCATTTATTATGGTTTTAGCCAATAAGTTGCAAGGTTTTGATAGTAATTCTGTAGCCCAGTTGTAAGGGTAAGGTTATTGCTCCACCCTAAAAAATGGCCAGGATGTCCATTGGAATCCATCATGAAATTTGCACTGACTCTTTCGTTCATTTTGTTAAAATAGTTCATGCCGAGAGTTTTATCCCAAAGATTCTGAAATATATAATTATGCCTCACGTAATCCTCACCATAAAATACAGATGCTAAGTAATTTTCGAAGGCTATTGCACCTCGTTCTAGTGACATTTTCCCATCATGAGTTTCCTGCATATCCCTATATTTGCCACCAAGCATTCTATCTTGAAAAGCATGCCAGAGTTCATGACCTAAATTGGTGTCAAAATAGTTTTGTGCTTGAATTCCAGCCCAAAAAACAACACCAGCGAAGTCAATTGTTCCTTTATTTTCTGCAGTGTCATAAGAAACTGAAAGCAAGGAAGATTGAATGTAGAGAGGGTGAGTGTTTGAACTTGCAGCAATAATATTCAACACAATATGACCGATGTGACTTTGATCTATTTTTCTTAGCGCATTTGAAACATCCTGAATGAAGTTATCGCTGCCTATAACGATAATACCCCATAAGTTGTCATTACTTACAGTTGTTTCTGACCAACTGGAATAATTATAATTGTCAACGCCTCCTCCGCTCGCTACGTGATTAAGAAATCCTGCGATTTCACTAGGATCGTTGGTTGTATATGCCATTTCAGTAACAAATCCTGTCGGGTCAATGTACTTCAGTGGGTTGTTGCCGCAGTAGCTGTATCCGTTGTAGTCCTGCGCGTTCAGCGGGTTGCCCACCAGCGGGTCCACGCTCAGGAAGCGGCCCACCACGGGGTCGTACACCCGGCCGTTCATGTTAATAAGGCCAAGAATATCGTAGTGCTCGTGGAAGGTGAAGCCTCGGTTAACCAGGTAGGTGGAGGGGTCGGGTAGGCTATCGTAGCCCCACGTATCCGGGTTGCGGCGGCGGCCCCAGGCGTCGTAGCTCATCTCCTGCTCCCTTACCCCGCTGGTGTTCGATATGGCCACTACGGAGCCGAGGTAGTCGGTGTGAAGGTAGTGCAGGGTGGTGGTGGTTCCGTCGGTAATGCTCACCGCCACCACGCCGTAGGGCGAGCTCACGTAGCAGTAGTGCTTTTCGCCTCCTCCGGGCTTCACCACCTTCTCGTAGTCGCCCACCAGGTAGCGGGTTTCCGTGAGCGTTCCCCCGCTGTAGGTCTGCTCCTCCACCCGCTGCAGGTCGGTGCCGTAGCTCAGCACCAGCGAGTCCTGCCGCGTGCCCACGGCAATGGTTACCGGCTGGCTGTAGGAGCTGTAGGTCACCTTCTGCGGAGTGGTGGGCAGGGCGCTTCCCGTGGTGGGGACCACCTCGGTAACGGCGTGGGGCAGCAGCGGCTGGTAGCTGTAGCTGCCGGCGTCGGACTTCTGGGCAATGTTGCCGTTGTCTAGGTAGCTCAGGGAGCTTGCTCTAAAGGTGGTGCCGGAGCCGGGGGTTATGGAGGTAAGCCTGTTCTGGGCATCGTAACCGAAGGTCTCCTTTAAGCCTGGCCGTAGGTTGTCTGTTCTACACTCCATATTACCGGTAGCACCGTTCACCGCGTAGCTCTGGGAAAAGATGCTCCCGGCGGTGATGGAGGCAATGTGGTGGTTGTTATCGTAGGTGTACTTGGTGGTAACGCCGTTGCCCAGCGTGTATTCCACCGGCTGGCCCAGCGCCGTCTCGGTGCCCCGGGTCCAGATGGCCTTGCCGCCGCTGATAATGGAGGAGGTAAAGCTGTAGGAGTCGTAGCTGTAGCTCACCGCAAAGCTGTTGGGGTAGGTGAGCGTTAATACTCTACCACTAACGTCGTAGGCAATACCGTGAGTAAAGGTTTGCCCGTCTATTTCGTCCTTTACGCTGGAGAGCCGGCCGTAGTGATCTCCATCGTAGTTAAAGGTGCGCGTATGGTTGTTGCCAAAGGATACGCTCTTCAGCACACCCTTTACTGGGCCGTCATCGTAGGTGTAGCGCATGCTCCCCTCCGGAAGCGTCTTGGAGGTCACCCTCCCTATGGCATTGTAGGTAATGGTGGTGGTTTTGCCCCGCGCATCGGTTACCGAGGTGGGCTGGCCCCACGCGTTGGCCGTCACCGTGGAGCGGCCGGAGTTGGGGTTGGTCACCGTTGTTGTGTTGGCCTGGTAGTCGTAGGTGTAGCTGGTGGTGGCTCCCGCAGCGGTAACGCTCACCGGCTGCCCCAGCCCGTTGTAGGTGTAGCTTACCTTGCCATCGGTACCATCTACGGATGCAGGAAGCCCCAGTTCGTTGTAGGTCACAATGGATTTGTGTCCACTACTCTCCGTTTCTGTTACGGTGCTGCTGCTGTAGCTGTAAGTGTATTTCTTCCCCGGTAGGGTTTTGCTGGCTACGCGGCCGTAGCTGTCGTAGGTGTAGAAAACCACTTCCGAAGAGGGTGAGGTGAACCCCGGAAGGCTCTGGCTTTCCAGCTCCCCCTTGGCGTTGTAGGTGCTGTGCACCGCCACCGTCTTGCCGCCGGGCACCGGCCTGTTTTGCTGGACGGTGCGGCCGTAGAGGTCGTGGTACTCCACCGTGGAGCCGCTGGTGGTTCGGCTGGTGGTGACCTTCCACACGGCGTTGGGAACCTCACCTACTGCCCAACTGTAGGCCGTGGTAATGGCCTGCCCATCGGGCGGGGTAACCGAGGTGGGGCGGCCCAGCGCGTCGTACTGGTAGCTGGTATGGTAATTGTTAATATCGTAGTAGTCAGAAACCGTTCCTGTGATGGTGTTTACGGTGCTTTGGTCGGCCTGCCCCAGCGCGTTGGTGGTGCTGGTCACGAAGCGCCCGCTACCCTCGTAGGTGAAGGTGGTGGTACCCCTGCCGGTGGCCGCTACGCTGGCCACGTTCCCAAAGGTATCGTAGGTGAAGGTTTTGGCCAGGGCGGCCGCCGTTCCAACATCCGTTGTATGGGTGTGCACCCTCCAGCTGGGGGTGTAGTAGGTGATGCTGGTGGTGGTGCTGCGGGTGGTGGTGCCACCCTGGCTGCTGGTGGTCACTATGCTGCTGGGGAAGCAGGGCACCACCGGGCCGGTAAAGCCGGAGTAGGTGGTCTCCTCCTTAAAGGTGCCGCTCGTGCTGGTCTGGCTGGTGAGGTTCCCGTTGCTGTCGTAGCTGCTGCTCACCGTGGTGGAGACCCCCCTGAGCGGGTCGGTGCTCACCACGTTGGAGGGATAGCAGAAGTAGCGGCCCGCCGAGAGACCGGTGTATTTGTTGGTGTAGGCCTCCGTGTGCGTGGTGGTGCCCTGCACCACCACGGTGCTGGTCAACAGCAGCGGATCGTAGTGGGGGGCCTGGAACTCGTAGGTTTGGGTGGTGTGGGCTCCGGTGGCGTTGTCGGTCTGCTCAAACGTCTGAAAGCCGAGGTAGCCCAGCCCGGCCAGCTGCACGCGGGGGCTGCCGTAGGCAAAGGTGCTGCTTTTGGTTCCGCCCACGCCGTCGGGCACGGTTACGGCCGATACCAGGTACTGCTGCCCCGAGAAGTTCTCCAGCGGGTAGGTGGTGTTGAACGTTCGGGAGCAGAGGGTGCCGTCGGTGGAGCTGCCGTAGCTCACGCTGTAGTATAGCCCATCACCGCGCTGGAAGGAGGTGATTTTGGGCCGCTGGTTGGTCTGGCTCAGCTTAATCACGCTCATCTTGCCGCCGCTGTTGTATAGCAGCTCGGTTACCCCATCCCCGTCAAAGTCGGATAGATTGTTGGGGTCGAAGTACACCGTTCCCGGGGATACGCTCAGCTCAACCACGTTCCCATCCTTGGGCGAAAAGAAGGTCAGCTTGGTGGCGGGGCTGCCATCCTGGAAGACGATGTCGTCGGCGCCATCCCCGTTGAAGTCGGCCACGTAGGCGGCGGCAAAGGTGGGGCTGAGCGCCACGTCCACCAGCAGGCTTCCGCTAAACCCCACACCGTCGGAGTATGCGATTTTGAAGAGTTTGGAATTGCTGTCGTAGTAGAGGAGGTCGCACAGCCCATCGCCGTTGAAGTCTCCGGGGGTGTAGCTGGTGCCGCTGAGGGAGGTGGAAAACGGTAGGGTGGTTATGCTGCCGCTGGAGTAGGTGTAAATTGTATACCTGAAGCGGGAGGAGATAAAAACATCGGCTTTCCCGTCCCCGTTGAAGTCGCGCAGGGTGAAAGCTGACTGTCCGCTGGAGGTGAGCTTAACGCTGAATAGCGAGTCGAAGCTGTTGAATAGCCAGTAGTTGAGCTTTCCAGCATTGTCATACCATACCATGTCGGCCTTGCCATCACCGTTGATGTCGCCAAACTGCATGGGGGTGGCGAGGGCGTAGCCCGAAAGCACAACCTCTCCTTTGAAAACAAAGCCTGTAGTGGTGTTCTGGTAGAAGCGGGTCTTGAGCACTGAGTTGTCGAGATAGTCCTCCACCAAATCGGAACGCCCATCCCCATCCAGGTCTGGAGTGTAGAAGAAGCCGTTAGGCATGATGGAGGCGGTAATACCCATCGACACAAAGTTGCTGCCGACCATTTGGTAGAAGTTCATGATGTTGCCGCTGGCCTTGGCCACATCCACCGTTCCGTTACCGTCGAAGTCGCCAAAGTAGGACATTCCGCTGGGCAGGGTGGTGGCGATGGTGGCGGTGTCGCTGCTGGTGTTCTCCCAGGCAAAGCTGGTGACCGGCAGCTTGCTGCCGTCGCTCAGCGTGAGGGTAACCCCCGTCAGCCTAGCAAAGAGGGTGCCCGCCTCTGCGTAGCTGAGGCTGTAGGTTTTCTGCACGCTGCTCCCCACGCTTACCGTAATGGCAGTGAGTGTTTTGGCCTGCGGCTTGATGTAGGCTCCCCCACCAAGGTACACCGAGGGGGGAAAGGTAAGGCTGCTGTAGGTAAATGCCACCGTGATGCCGTCGGTGGCGGTTGTGGTATTCTTGGAGTAGGTAATCTTGGTTGGCACAATCTGGCTGTTTGCGGTGGTGTAGTCAACGAGGTAGTAGTTGCCGTAGGTGTCGGTCACCTTGCGCAGCCACCACTGGAAGGGAGCTGCAGCGCCGGTGGGCGTAAAGCGGGAGGTGGCGTCGCTGCCGTACTCCCACACGCTACCATCCTTCTGGGTAACCCGAAACCACACGGTGCCGTTGTCGAGCACCGTTTCTATTTTGGCAAACGTTTCGCGCTCCAGCCCGTAGGTAGCATTGCTCGAAAGGTAAGCGGTTCCGTTGAGGTCCTCCAACCGATTCCCCCCGAGCACCAGCCTATCCTGGGCAGTAAAGGAGAGGGGTGTTATGTTGCCGTCGTGGGCCAGATCCTGCCCCACCCGGGTAATGGCGGAAAGGCCGTAGAGGCTCCAACCTCTCCCCGCAAGGCCAATGCCGCTGGAGCTGCTGTAGGAAAGTGACAGGTGTGGGGTTAGCCCTCCTGCGCCAGCTGGCAGGTCGATGGGTACTTGGTAGGTGGCGGCACCGTTGGGTTGAACGGAAAAGCTTCCTGGGATGGTTCCTACTAGACCCGTAGGGGTGGTTTGCGCATTCATCATGCCCGCTGTAAGGAGTAAAGCAGCGGCTAAGATACTACTAATTCTGATCATTGGTTGGATGGTTTTGGACTTGGCTTGGGGTTGACTTTGGAGTAGGCTGCAGCAGCTTTTGCGCTACTGCTTAACTATTTGCATATCCACCGTGGCATCGTTGTGCCGTAATTTCACAATGTAGATGCCGGCGGGTTTATCCGAAAAATCGAGGCTCAGCTGGCTCGTGGTGGAGCTACCCTGCATTACGAGCTGGCCACCGCTGCTGTATACGGTGTAGGAAACAACATCGCCATCGGTGAAGCTGGGATAGTCTACGGTAACCAACCCCTGGGTTGGGTTGGGGAACACCCTGAGGTCCTTAAAGGAAATGGGAACTAGGGGCTTCTGGCCGGTGGTGTCGGTGGCGGCTCCCGGAGCCTGAGGTGCCTTGAGCTTGATTAGCAGGCGTTCCACCCGGTTGCCCGACGCATCGTAGGTGAATCCAATATTCTGGCCGCTGACGTTAGCTGCAGCGGCGGTAAGCAGAATTGCAAGGCAAAGGTAGGTAAAGGTTTTCATGCATTGGTTGGTTGAATTTTGGAGCAAATATATTTTATTTGTCAAATAATTGTGTTGCTTCGTCATAATTTAACAATTATATTTTTTTTAAATACAACAATTTTAAAAATCTATAGGTCTTTGCCCGAAGAGAAATTTGGCAATCCGTCAATGGTCGGATAGGTTATGCCAATTAGACAATTAGACAATTAGACAATGCGACAATTAGCCAATATGCCAATGAAAAAAGAGAAGCCAGTCCCGCAAGGGACGATAGTATGGTAGCAAATTAGCGTTCAACGTGGTTTCAGCGCCGAAGGCACGGCAGGGTAATTTGAAGATTCGACAGTAGCCGGACAAGTTTTGAGAATGAGACAATTAGAAGATTGAAAATATGCCAATTAGCCAGTATGCCAATGAAAAAAGAGAAGCCAGTCCCGTGAGGGACGATAGTATGGTAGCAAATTAGCGTTCAAAGTGGTTTCAGTGCCGAAGGCACGGCAGAGTAATTTGAAGATTCGACAGTAGCCGGACAAGTTTTGAGAATGGGACAATTAGAAGATTGAAAATATGCCAATTAGCCAATGTGCCAATGAAAAAAGAAGCCAGTCCAGCAAGGGACGACAGTATGGTAGCAAATTAGCGTTCAACGTAGTTTCAGTGCCGAAGGCACGGCAGAGCAATTTTTTTGAAAAAAAAAGAGGTCTCCCGTTCGGGAGACCTCTTCCATAGTAATTGTATTTTGGTATTACCGTATAATTTGAATCTTCTTGGTGGTAACACCTTGGGTAGTTTCAATGCGCAGGAAGTAAATACCATTGCTCAATGCTGTGGTATTTATTGTTCCCTCATAACCACTGGTTTTTAACTGAAGTAGCACCTTGCCGTTAAGGTCAACCACCTCAATTTGGCTTATGGCAGCGCTGGTTTTCACATGTACTACGTCAATGGCCGGGTTGGGGTAAACGCTCAATACATCATCTTTTACCCCATTAATACCAGACGTTACCGTGAACTCAACCGTGTAGGTAAGCTGGGTAGTGCCGTCTTCAGCAGTTACAACCACCGTGGTTGTTCCTGGTAGAGCAGAAGCATTGGTGATAACCGTTGTGGCATGTGCATAGCTGGTGGTTGCCCCAACAGTTGGCACCACATTAGTTCCGTATGGTAGGTCAACGGTGTAGGTCAATGTAGCCGCATCGAACCCATTAACGGTAGCGCCATCAACGGTTAGGTCGGAAAGCGTGGCATCGGTGGATGGAGGGGCAATGGTAAAGTTGAGTGTGTAGGTGAGCTGAGTTGTTCCATCATTTGCCGTAACAACAACGTTGGTTGCCCCCGGAAGCGTGGCATCATGGGTAATGCTAGTTACCGCTCTGGTATCGTACGTTGTTGCAGTAACATCGGGGAAAACGGTAGTTCCGTATGGTAACACAACATCGTAGGAGTAGGTTGCCGGATCAAATCCAGCCACAGTTGCTCCATCAACGCTCAGATCAGTCAACGTAGCATCGGTCATTGCAGCTACAACAAAGTTGATGGTATAGGTCAGTTGAGTGCTACCGTCAGCCGCTGTAACTTCAACGGTGGTTGCCTCCGACAATGTTGAGGCATTGGTTATCACCTTTGTTGCATTGATATCGGTTGTGGTAGCGGTGACCATTGGAACCGATGAGGATCCTGAGTGCAGTACTACGTTGTAAGTTAGTGTCGATGGGTTAAAGCCAGCTACGGTCACTCCCTTTACCGTTAAGTCGGATAGGGTAGCATCGCTATTTTCCGCTACGGTAAAGTTAATGGTATAGGTTTTAGAAGGACCTTCTGGTGCTGTAACAACAACGGTGGCGATTCCTGGAATTGCAGAAGCATTGGTAATAACCTTTGTTGCCTTAGCGTAAACAGGAGTGGCGGTTACAGCAGGAACGGTAACGGTTCCGGATGGTAGCAAAACATTGTAGGTATACTTACCGGGCGAGAAGTTAGGAATGGTAATACCACCTACCTTTAAGTCTAGCAAATTTGCATCCCAAATAGGCATGGCCATTGCCAGTATCTGACCAGCGTATGGAGTTCCCACTAACGTAGCAGCCCCTGTGGTTAGATTAATGGCATAGCTACCCTGCATTTCTCCCGATGTTCCCGATGCTTGGAAATACATTACATCGTTGTAAAAATCCCATGCCATTGGTTGGAAATTGGATGATACAACTCCACCTAAATCGCCTATCAAGGTCATTTCGGCAGTTGCTTTATTCACCGAGTAGAAAAGACCATTTAGCCCAGGCCTGTGTTCTATAGAATAGAGATGCCCATCCTTATCAAAGGCAAATTGGGAAAAAGTTCCAGTTTGAGGCGAAGTTGCAACCAGCGTTCCTAATCCGGTGGTTTGGTTAATTGAATAGAGTCCAACGCTAAAATTAGGATAGCCTCCCGTAAGGGTTGTGGTATATATTTTACCAGTTGTTGGGTCACAAACTAAACTGACAAAGTAGTTGGCAGCTATTCCGGTTGAACCAATCAGCGTAAAGGAACCATCGCTGGTATTCACTCTGCCAAATTTGCCATCAAAGGTAATCGCCAGCAACAGGCTATCCTTCCACGCAAGGCTTTGAATTTGGGAAGAAGAGCGACCTATTTCTGTAAATGTGTCAAAGGGAACATTCAGTGTGCCATTTACACTACCCGAATTATACATTGAAGCGTATGCAATTCTGGCATCAATTACGCGGCACTCCTGGTTCATGGTATTATTACTCTCAACCTCATCTCCGGCCAAGGTAACGGTTGCCGTTAACGTATGGGTTCCATCTGCTGGGGTCCAGTCGGGGAATGTAACCTTATAGCTTGCACCAATGGCAATGGGGGTAGAAACAGCTAAGGTTTGGTTGTAGGAACCTCCGTCGGTTAGAGAGACCGAATAGGCTGATTCTAGGTAATTACCGGTGTTTTTTACGGTAACCACTGGAGTTGTGGTTGTTCCACTCTCAACGGCATTAGGCAGAGCAATTACCGCTAGGTCGTGCACGGCCTTTGATGCCACAACGGTTAGGGTATCGCTATCGTTACTGGCAACCGCATCGCCAGCAAGGGTAACTGTTGCCGTTAAGGTGTAGCTCCCTTCGGTTGGGGTCCAATCAGGGAAAGTAACATTGTAGGTAGCACCGGCAACAATAGGTGTGGCTACATTTACGGTTTCGTTATAGGTAGCGCCATCCGAAAGTAAAACGTCGTAAGCCGATTCCTGATAATCGCCAGTATTTTTAATGGAAACTACAGGTGAAACAAGGCTGTCGCTAAATACCTTCGATGGAACATTTATTGAAAAGGCCGCTAGGTCGTGCTTTGCAGCCGATGCGGTAACAGCCAGAGACATGGTATCGTTGATTGCTTCCATATCACCAGCCAACGTAACTGTGGCTGTTAATGTATGGCTGCCTTCTGCTGGAGTCCAGTCGGGGAAGGTGACTTGATGGCTCGCACCACTGGCAATTAAATCGGTAACGTTTACCGTTTCAGAATAGGCTCCTCCGTCGGAGAGCAAAACCGAATAGGCTGATTCGGAATAATTACCCACGTTTACAATGGTAACCGCCGGTGAAACAAGGCTATCGCTAATAACTTCCTGTGGAACATTAATAGCACCAATGGCAAGGTCGTGTTTGGCATTCGATGCCGTAACAAGTAAGGTTTTGCTATTGTTACTACCATTAACATCGCTCGCTAATATTACAGTCGCCCTTAAGGTATGGCTTCCTTCCGTTGGAGTCCAGTCTGGGAAGGTGGCAACATATAGTGAGCCAACAAGTAGTGTTGAATCGGTAACATTCACTGTTTCAGAATAGGTCCCCCCGTCCGACAGCAAAATCGAATATTCAGATTCACCATAATTGCCATAATTAGCAATACTAACTGTAGGCGAAATAGTGCTATCGCTAAGCACAAATTGGGGAACATTGATTGTGTACACACCAAGGTCGTGTTGGGCAGGTGTAGCAACTACGGTAAGGCTTTTAGTGTTGTTGGCTACTGTAGTATCACCTGTCAACGTAACGGTTGCTGTTAAAGTATAGGTTCCATCGCCTGGAGTCCAGGCAGGAAAGGCAACATTATAGGTCGCCCCAACATTAACTGTATTGGTAACGGTTACCGTATGGGTGTAACCAGCATTATCAGTCAAAGTAACATCGTAGGATGATTCGTTGTAATCGCCAACATTTACGATGGAAACAAGGGGGTTGACGATGCTGTCACTTAGCGTTGAGGTTGGTGCCATAATTGCATTTACAGCAAGGTCGTGTTTGGCTGGTACTGCATTTACAACAAGGTTTTTGCTGTCGTTCTCTGCGTTTAAATCACCAGAAAGGGTAACGGTTGCCGTTAAGGTATGTGCTCCTGCTGTTGGGGTCCAGCCTGGGAAGGTCACGCTATAGGATGATGCAGGATCAATTGCCGTAGTTACATTTACCGTTTCGTTATAGGTTGCTCCATCCGAAAGTGAAACGTCGTAAGCGGATTCTGTAGAGTAACCTTTGTTTAAAATGGTTACTGCTGGAGAAACAATACTATCACTGAATACTTTTGCCGGAACATTAATTGAACCTACAGCAAGGTCGTGTGCATCTTTTTCAAATACCCTGATGTCGTCGATGGCCCACAACCAGCCATAGGTACCCTGAAAGCTCCACTTAATTTTTACCTGCGACTGGCCTGCAGCCACGGCAGTAATATCGTATTCTGCAAGTGCTGCGTTGGCAGTGGAGGAGGTCCAGGTATTTAGCAAAGTCCAGGTTGCACCGTTGTCACCGCTCACCGAAACTTTACCTGTTTGTCCACTATAAGAGTAATAGTAGTGCTCAAAGGTAAGGGTTACTGCTGCTAGCGTAGAGCAGTCAATGGCGGGGGTGATCAAGTCGGCGTTTTCCGTAATGCCTGGACCATAGTGATCGCTATCTAAAATGGCAAATCCGGTAGCACCGGTGGTGGAGTTTAGGGTTCTACCTCCTGGGTTGTTGAACTGCCAAGCACCATTACCGTTGTTATCCACATTGGACCAGCCGCTGGGTAGACTGCCGCTGCTAAAGGTTTCAGAAAGAACCGTGCCTCGCATCGCGAGATGGTTATTCTGCTTAACAATTTCGGCATCCACTGCAAGTTTCTGCGGGGTACTTACTCTTTTAGGAGTATGCACAGTGGTGGCTGTTTGTTCACTGTTTCCCGTTGGTTTTTGGTCAAGAGTTAACACCTGCGCATTTAAGTTAAACACCGCAAGTACCCCCATGGCCATAGCTAGGGTAAATTTTCTCATTTCTAGAGATTTAGTTAGTAATCTATTTCTAAAATATAGGGCACAAATATTCTACACTTCAACGAGTGCTGATGGCATGGTAAATAAGATGGTTGGGCGGTTGTATGCTGTTGGTTTTTAACTAGCTGCGGCAAAGTTGTGGATAAAAACCATACTCAAAGGTATCTCTTTTTTGTTGATCGGGAGTTGTTTTTTTTATGGACAGAATATTTACGAGCAGATGTTGACGTAATTTAAGAATTCGTAGAGGTGATCCTCTTGGATTTCCTGAATTAAGTGCTTAAACGTGCCGAATGATTTCGATAGTTAGTTGAAATTAAAAGGGTAATGGCTTTTCTGCTTTGTTGTCCATCTTTCTCAAAGGGGTATTATACAATTGAGTATTTGCAATGTCTTGCCCGTTTCGTGCAAGATATTTTTGATTTAGTTCAACCAAGAATTGTTGAGCCAAGTGGTTACGCTCGTTGAGGATCGAGTTAATAACAAATGCTTTGTTATTATAAGGTTGGGAAGTATCCGCTGGATAACGAAGTGATTTGAAAAATTTTTCGCAGAACAGTTACAGCCTATAGCTTTTAATTGAAAGAAGTGGTCGGAAAGTATGTACATGTATACCGGTGATTATTTGTTTCTCCAAAAAAATCCGCGCCGCTTCAAATGATTTGTTATTTTTGTTGCTAGTGGGAGCGGAATATGGCTGTGCTGTTTTACAACATTGGAAAGGGGCTTTTCTCCTGTTACCTTTGCTCCCCTTACATTTTGGTAGGTATTCGTAACTTGTAAATAATTATCAAAAATCCGATTTATGGGAAATATCTTTAGCTCGTCCATCGGGAAAAAGTTGGTAATGAGCATTTCCGGCCTTTTCCTCATCCTGTTTTTGGCGTTGCATCTCACCATAAACCTGCTACTGCTGGTTGGGCCTGATGCGTTTAACGTGGCTGCAAACTTTATGGGAACCAACCCCATCATTAAGATCATGGAACCACTCCTCGGTCTTGGGTTTGTTATCCATATTCTTTACGCCACCATTATCACCCTGAAGAACCAGACCGCCCGTCCCCAAGGCTATCAAACCGTAAACCAGAGCAAGGCCAGCACATGGCAAAGCCGAAACATGTACGTTCTCGGCCTCATTGTTTTCTCGTTTTTGGTAATGCACGTAGCCAACTTCTTCTGGCAGCTGAAGTTTGGAGCCGTTCCAACCGTTATGGTAGATGGTGTTGAAATGCACAACACCTACCTCCTGGTTACATCACTGTTTACAACGGTGTGGTGGATCAACCCACTTTACATTATTGGTGCCCTCGCTTTGGGATACCATTTGTCGCACGGCTTTTGGTCGGCATTCCAGACCATTGGCTGGAACAACAATGTTTGGATTAAGCGGCTGAAGGTGGTTTCCTACCTCTATGCCGTTGTGATTGCCGGTGGTTTTAGCGTAATTAGCCTCTACTTCTGGCTGCTCGCCTAGTGGGTTATTGCGATGTTGAATACGAAAAAACGATTTTGCCATGAGTATACTCGATTCTAAATCTCCATCAGGCCCGTTGGCCGAAAAGTGGACCAAGCATAAAGCCAACATTAACGTGGTGAGCCCCGCCAATAAGCGTAAGCTCGATATTGTGGTTATTGGAACCGGCCTCGCCGGAGCGTCGGCTGCCGCTTCTCTTGCTGAGCTGGGCTACAACGTAAAGGTTTTCTGCATTCAGGACAGCCCTCGCCGTGCGCACTCCATTGCTGCACAGGGAGGGATAAATGCTGCCAAAAACTACCAAAACGACAACGATAGCATATATCGCCTCTTCTACGATACAGTAAAGGGTGGCGACTACCGTGCCCGCGAGGCGAACGTATACCGCTTGGCCGAGGTCAGCGGTTCCATTATCGACCAGTGCGTGGCTCAGGGTGTTCCTTTTGCCCGTGAGTATGGTGGGTTGCTCGACAACCGCTCTTTTGGTGGTGTGCTGGTTAGCCGCACATTTTACGCCCGTGGACAAACCGGTCAGCAGCTGCTGCTGGGTGCCTATGCGGCGCTTAACAAAAATATTGGGGCAGGTAAGGTGCAGAGCTTTGTTCGTCGCGAAATGCTCGACGTTATCATTATCGACGGTAAGGCTCGCGGGGTAATTGTTCGCAACCTGGTTACTGGCGAAATTGAGCGCTACGGTGCACATGCTGTAGTATTGGCCACCGGAGGCTACGGAAATGTATTCTTCCTCTCCACCAACGCCATGAACTCCAACGGCTCTGCCGCTTGGACTGCATACCGTAAGGGAGCCTTCTTTGCCAACCCCTCCTTTACCCAGATTCACCCCACCTGTATTCCTGTTCATGGCGACCAGCAGAGCAAGCTTACCCTTATGAGCGAGAGCTTGCGTAACGATGGTCGTATTTGGGTTCCCAAGAAGATGGAGGATGTAATGAAGCTGCGCAAGAAGCAGATTAAGCCCATCGATATTCCAGAAGAGGATAGGGACTACTACCTTGAGCGTCGCTACCCCGCCTACGGAAACCTTGTTCCACGTGACGTGGCTTCTCGTGCCGCCAAAGAACGCTGCGATGCAGGCTTTGGCGTGAACGAAACAGGCTTGGCGGTATTTCTCGATTTTGCCACCGCCATCAAGAGGCTCGGCAAGCACGTTATAGAGGAGCGCTACGGTAACCTCTTCCAAATGTATGAGAAGATTACCGACGAGAATCCATACGAAACACCAATGATGATTTACCCTGCCATCCACTACACCATGGGTGGTTTATGGGTTGACTATAATTTAATGACCAACATCCCTGGCCTGTATGCCATTGGCGAGTGCAACTTCTCCGACCACGGTGCAAACCGTCTTGGTGCTTCGGCGCTGATGCAGGGCTTAGCCGACGGTTACTTTGTGCTACCCTACACCATTGGCGACTACTTGGCAAACGAGATAATGACGCCAAAAATTTCCACCGACCATCCGGAGTTCGAAAAGGCAGAAAAGGCGCACAAGGAGCTCATCAACAAAATTATGAGCATTAAGGGTAAGCGCACGGTTGACTCCTTCCATAAGGCCTTGGGCAATATCATGTGGGACAACGTGGGTATGGCCCGTAATGCCGATGGATTGAAAAAAGCCATAGAGGAGATTAAGGCACTGAAAGCAGAATTCTGGAAGGATGTGCTGGTTCCCGGTGAAGCTAACGACCTTAATCAGGAGCTGGAAAAGGCCCTTCGCCTTGCCGACTACTTTGAGCTGGGTGACCTGTTGGCTCGCGATGCGCTCAACAGGAATGAGTCCTGCGGTGGACACTTCCGTGAGGAGAGTGCAACCGAGGAGGGCGAAGCAAAGCGCGACGATGAGAACTACGCCTATGTGGCTGCTTGGGAGTATAAGGGCGAAGCCGAGCCCGAGCTGCACAAGGAGGACCTCAAGTTCGAATTCATTGAGCTTAAGCAGCGCAGCTATAAGTAGTGGTTTTATTGTTGTTCAGAAAAAATTTTGGCCATGAAGTTTACACTCAAAATATGGCGTCAGAAGGATGCCAAAAGCAAGGGTAGGTTCGAAATCTACAACATCGACGGAATATCGTCGGACACCTCTTTTCTGGAGATGATTGATATTCTCAACGACCAGCTTATTGTTGGCGGAAAAGAGCCGGTTGCATTTGATCACGACTGCCGTGAGGGCATTTGTGGGATGTGCTCCATGCACATCAACGGCCGCGCACACGGTCCCGACGATGACGTTACCACCTGCCAGCTGCACATGCGGAAGTTCAAGGATGGTGAAACCATCGTTATTGAGCCATGGCGCAGCGCGGCATTCCCCATTATCAAGGATTTGATCGTGGATCGTGGTGCCTTCGACAAGATTTTACAGGCAGGTGGTTACATTTCGGTGAATACCGGCGGTATTCCCGATGCCAACGCCATTCCAATCTCCAAGGTGGATGCCGACGAGGCCATGGATGCTGCGGCCTGCATTGGCTGTGGTGCCTGTGTGGCAACCTGTAAAAATGGTTCGGCTATGCTGTTTGTGGCCGCCCGTGTATCGTCGCTTGCCAAACTGCCACAGGGACGCGTTGAGGCTACCCGTAGGGCTAAGGCCATGGTGGCCAAAATGGACGAGCTGGGCTTTGGTGGCTGCACCAATACCGGTGCCTGCGAGGTGGAGTGCCCCAAGAATATCTCCATCTCCCACATTGCTCGCCTTAACCGTGAGTTTTTAATGGCGAAGATTAAGGATTAGCCAACGCTCATTTATAAGCAGTAAAACCCCGAAAGAATTAACTTCGGGGTTTTTTTGATCACTCATTGAGCATTTGTCTAGTTAAAGAGATTAAATTGTGATTAACGCCAATCCTTAAGGCCTTGTCTGTTTATGGTTGACCTAACTTGACCTGCCTGTAAGCAGGGAGTCAAGAGTTCGGAACTTGCTAGTTTCCACAGTTAAACAAAAGCCTATCAGCCTAACTACCTAAACTCCCAACATTTTAATTTCTACTCATATTTCAGCGACTCAATGGGGTTTTGTTGCGCGGCCTTCAGGCTTTGGTAGCCGGTGGTAAGGGCTGCTATGAGTAACGCCAAGGCGGTTCCAAGCACAAAATACCATGGGCTAATGGTAATTCGGTAGGCGTAGTCGTTTAGCCAGCTATTTATGGAGAAGTAGGCGGCTGGCCATGCCAGCAGGGTGGAGAGCAGAACCAACCCAGCAAAGCTCTTCGAAACCAGGTTGAATATGCTGAACGAGCTGGCGCCATGTACCTTTCGTATGCCTATCTCCTTGGTCTTTTGCTCCACCGTAAAGGCTGCCAAGCCTAGAAGGCCAAGACAGGCCACCACAATTGCCATTACGGCAAATATGGTAAAGATGGTTCCCATTCTGTTTTCGGCTTCGTACTGGGCAGCAAAATCTTGGTCAAGAAAGCTGTAGTTGAAAATGGCCTGTGGGGCAAACTGCTTAAATGTGGTTTCAATTTTCGAAAGCGCTTGTGCAACCATGCTCGGCTTAATTCGAATTAGGGCGTAGGAATACTGCCAATCGTAGGTTCCGTGTTGGATAATCAGCGGGCCAATATTTTCGTGCAGGGAGCGGAAATTGAAATTCTTTACCACGCCCACCACTGTTCCTTTCAACGTACCTGGCGAATCACCATACCACGTAATTTGCTGACCAATAGGATCGGTCATGTTTAGACTTTTACAGGCCGATTCGTTGAGAATAAAGTTGGCCACGGAATCGGATGCAAACTCTTGGGAGAATGCGCGTCCCTTTGCCATCGGTATTTCAAGTACTTTGAAGAAATCGTCATCAACCCACATTTCAGCGGCATTCACTCCCTCTTGGTCCGACTTCCACTGGATGCCGTTGTTGTTAAACTGCCCTCCGGGAATGTTCGATGCCCTACCTACCAGAACAATGCTCTTGTCCTGTTCCAGCGCCTCCTTAAAGGCCTCTATGTGGTGCTTTATGGCATCTACCTTTATGGGCAGCACCACTACCTGGTCCTTGTTGAACCCCATATTTTTGTTCTTCAGAAGTTGAATTTGACCAGATATGGCTAGGGTAAAAATTATGAGGAAGGTGGAGATGGCAAATTGAAAAGTAACCAGCAGCTTTCGTAGATTAATGTTGGTTCGCGATGCCGAAATTTTACCCTTTAGCACCGTAATGGGCTTGAAGGAGGTGAGGAAAAACGCAGGGTAGCTTCCGGCCAACAATCCCACCACGGCAGCCACAATTAGCAAGCCGAAGGAAACAAACACCGATTGACCTACCAACGACTGCAGATGCTTTCCGGTTAGCTGGTTGAACAGCGGCATGAAAAGTTCCACCAGTAAGGCAGCAAATAGCACTGCTCCGAGCGCAAGCAGCACCGATTCTACCAAGAATTGGCTAACCAGTTGACCCTTTCGTGCACCGAGGGTTTTGCGTACGCCAACTTCACGGGCTCGTTTTTCGCTACGTGCCGTGGCTAAGTTCATGTAGTTGAAAATGGCAATCAGCAGAATAAGAAATGCCGTAACTGAAAAGGCGTAAACATAAGCCATATTGCCGTTTTTCCCCAATTCCCAAATCATGTTGGAGTGCAGGTGAATGCTGGTAATAGGTTGTAGTAGAAGCCGGGTATTGTTCTCTTTTACACTCTCCTTCTGTTCCGGGGTGAGCTTAATATAGTTCCATATCCAGGTGTTCATTTTGCCCTCCACCGTTTTTGGGTCCACTCCGGGGGCAAGCACAATGTAGTTGTAGTGGCCAAAATCGTTCCATGTGTAGTAATCGGAAAGAGTGCCATTGTTATTCGCTCTATCTCGAGCCTTGAGGCTTACGTAAGAAATAAGGAAGTCAAAGGTGAAGTGGGTATTGGCAGGAATATCCTTGATCACAGCAGTAACCTCAAGGTTAAACGTACCCTCAATTTTTAAAACCTTTCCTATGGCAGGTTCGTCGCCAAAATACTTCTTGGCCATACTTTGGGTAATAACTATACCCATCGGTTTTTTAAGCGCAGTTGCAGGGTCTCCAGCAATAAATGGAAATTGAAATACCTGAAAAAAGGTGGAGTCGGCCGACATAAAGCCCTTCTCCTCAAATTTGTGGTTGTTATGCTCAACGGTAAATTCCGGTCGCGTAAGCCCTGTCCCCCAAATTGGCGAGATGCTAACGCCGTTGGTCACTTCTGGAAAATCGGCCACCATGGCCAGCGGCATGGGGTGTGGTGTTCGAGGTTGGCTCCATCGGGAATCCTTAAGTATGATGCGGTAAATTCTGCTTGCATTGGGGAGGTATCGGTCGTAGCTGAGCTCGTTGGTAATCCACAGAGCGATAAATATGCAGGTGGCTAGACCAATGGCAAGTCCAATGAGGTTAATAAACGAAAATCCAACGCTACGTTGAATACTTCTTATGGCGGTGGTTATGTAATTCCGTATCATGGCTCCTTGATATTTCGGTTTTCTTTTTTTACAATTCTAAGGCCAATGCGCTTAACCGTATGCTTTAGTTGTAGTTGCCAAAATAGAGGGGGGTGTGTTAGTGTGCGTTTTTGTCTAATCTGTGTTCGATACCGAACGCTTTGTGGTGTTGTGGCAGATGTCGTTCGATTGTTGAAGATAGTAGCTTAGTTTGATTTAGATTTCTAACTTTGCGATTCGAGTATCGAAAATGAAAGAATTCAAGTTTATCGATCTGTTTGCCGGAATTGGGGGCTTTCATGTGGCAATGGAAGAGCTGGGAGGGGAGTGTGTATTCGCCTCCGAAATCAACAAGTTTTCTGTAGCCACCTACCGCGAAAATTTTGGAATGGATGCGGAGTTCGACATATGTCAGGTGTCGGCTGAGGAGATTCCTGCCCATGACGTTCTATGCGGCGGTTTTCCCTGTCAAGCCTTCTCCAAGGCGGGGAAGCAAAATGGCTTTGATGATACACGGGGAACCCTTTTCTTCGAAATAAAGCGTCTTCTTACCGTTCACCGGCCCAAGTATATTGTGCTGGAAAATGTGCGTAACCTTGTGTCGCACGATGGCGGTAACACCTGGCGGGTAATATCAAAAAATTTGAAGGAGCTGGGCTATATTATCACGGAGACACCTATTATTATGAGCCCACATCAGCTGGGAATACCTCAGCTCCGAGAGCGGGTATACATCCTCGGTATTCACAAAAGCTGCACCTCACTAAAGAGTTTATCCATTGATGTTCCTGTGGCAAAAAAGCATAGCACTAGTGCGCAATCATTCCTGAACGGCCATTACGGTAACGACTTTCATATATCAGAATACGAGGAGATGGTTCTTACCGCTTGGGATGAGTTTATGCAGGGTGTTGATGTTAAAACCATTGGTTTTCCTGTTTGGTCCGATGAGTTTGGTGCAACCTACGATTATTCCAGATTACCAAGGTGGAAGCAGGAGTTTATTAGGAAGAATAGGGAGCTATACTTGCGCAATAAATCCTTCCTGAGCGGTTGGATGAAGCGGTATCGCAACATGGAGCAATTTGTTCCAACGCATAAGAAGTTTGAGTGGCAGGCGGGAGATACCATTAAGAGCGTTTGGGAGGGAATAATCCAATTTCGTCCTTCTGGAATAAGGGTAAAGCGACCCACCGAATTCCCGGCTCTTGTGGCCATGGTTCACATTCCAATTATTGGATGGGAAAAGCGAAGGCTTACCCCTCGTGAGGCGGCCAACCTACAGAGCTTCCCCAAAGATTTTAAGATTAATGGCAATCCGCAACAGGCCTATAAGCAGTTTGGCAATGCGGTAAATGTTAAGGTGGTGAAGTTTTTGGCAGATCAGCTGTTTAAGTTGGGGGAGCGTTAATGGAGTGAGGTCACCAATTAACGGTTAATTACAGCAACGTTTTGTTTTGCAATTTTTTTAAACGATGAAAAAAGAGATAGCCCCCAAATATTACTCCCCAGCAGAAGAGAATACAAACATTATTTCTCACGCGATAGGCTTTGTATTAAGTGTTGTAGCCTTGGTGCTGCTGGTTCTACACGCCGCTAGGTACGGTACACTCATCCATGTTGTTAGCTTTGCCATTTTTGGGGTGAGCTTAATGATACTCTACGCCGCTTCCTCACTGTATCATAGTGCAAAGAAGCCAGAGCGACGAAATCGGTTGAAAATTTTTGACCATGCCGCCATTTACGTTCTTATTGCTGGCTCATACACCCCTTTTACCTTGGTTACCCTTGCAGGCACAACGGGCTGGGTGATTTTTGGAATTGCATGGGGGGCTGCAGTAGTAGGAATTGTTTTAAAACTCTTTTTCACGGGTCGGTTTTCCATTATATCTACCATAATGTATGTGCTCATGGGATGGGTTATTGTTTTTGCAATAAAACCGCTGGTAAATGCCCTGCCAGCCGAAGGCCTATTTTGGCTTTTTGCAGGTGGTGTGGCCTACACCTTAGGTGCCATACTCTATAGCATAAAAAAGATCCCTTTTAACCACGCCTCCTTTCACATCCTTGTTTTGGTGGGTAGCGCTTGCCATTTTGTTTCCATATATTACTACGTATTGCCAACTCCTTAACGTAGAATGAAGGTGTGAAACGCTGAGTGGTCGTTTTCTTTTTTTTACTAGCACACAATGGGCGACCACCCTAATTAGGTTCTGCTTCTGCTAGCCTCTACTATGTTTGTTTACAACGATGTTTTGCCTTTTGTCATAGGCGGAGATATTTTTTTGTGAGTAGAGGCAATAAAAAAGAGTGTATAACTGTGGTCGAAAATGCGTATGTTGCCGCTGCTTATTGTAGCTATCTGTTCTTTTTAATTAACTCCCGCCAATGATTGACACTGTTCCAGAGAAGCACCTGAATTTAACCAAATTGCTAAAAAGTAGTGATTCCAAAAGCCTACGACGACTTCCCTGGTTTGTAGTAAAAATCTTGGAGAAAATTATTTGCCAGGATCAGATGAATTATGTAATCAATAAGTATATCGATAGCGTTGGCGTTAGCTTTCAACCCCAAGTAATTAAGGAGTTCAATATTACGCTGAATGTTAGAGGAGTAGAGAACTTGCCCAGTAACTCTCGCTGCTTTTTTGTTGCCAACCACCCATTTGGCGTAATCGATGGGTTGATTCTTACCTATTATGTGGGACAGAAGTATGGGGATTTGAGAGCCATAGGCAACGATGCATTTCTGAATGTGCCACCGCTACGCCCATTGATTGCTGCTGTGAATGTGTATGGCAGGAGCTCCAAGGAGTATATTTCGGCACTGGAGCAGGTGTATACCTCCGACATTGCCATCACCCATTTCCCGGCAGGGGAGGTTTCTCGGGTGTTCAATGGTCGGGTTCAGGATGCCCCCTGGCAGAAAAGCTTTATTACCAAGGCTGTGTCGTCAAAGCGCGATGTTGTACCTTTCTACTTTGATGGAGGCAATTCCCGTTTGTTCTACTCCATTTACAAGCTGAGAAACAAGTTGGGGATATCGGCGAATCTTGAGTTGATGCTGCTTCCTCGGGAAATGTTTAAGAAGAGGAATAAGACGGTTAGCCTTGTAATTGGAAAACCAATTCCTTGGGAGAGTTTTAACAGCTCTGCAACACACTATGAGTGGGCCCAAAAGGTTCGGGAGCACGTGTATAAAATGGGTCAGTCGTTGAAGGAGATAGATTTTATGCCTTAAGCAGAATTGCCGCAATGATGGTAATTATGGTCGTAGTTATTTGTTATAAGTATTTGTTGTTCATTACTTTAAGTTCTATTTCTCCCTGTTTTATTGTAAAATAAGGCAACCCACCCTGTTTGTTGGATAAATGGTTCCTTGGCATTGTCCATCTATGCCCCATTTATAGCTCCGCTGGTAAACTTTTTTAAAACTTTTTAACAATTTAAATGTTTGATTTATTTGACTTTAGCCGTCACAACCGCCTGTGATGTGGCTAACAGAGAATAATGGTACAGAGAAATATATACATTTACCCGTTCGTCCTAAACGCTAACCTGATGATTAAGGAGAATTTAGTACAATATTTTGAGGAGAGCATACGCACCAACTGGGAGAGCAATGCTCTGGCCGATTATAAAGGTCCTTCAATAACCTATGGGGGGGTGGCTAACCGTATTGCTCGATTGCATCTTATGTTCGAGCGTAATGGAATTCAGCCTGGCGATAAGGTGGCGGTACTTGGGAAAAACTCCACTTCTTGGGCAGTTGTTTACCTTGCAACTATTAGCTATGGTGCGGTAATCGTACCAATTTTACCCGATTTTAGACCAGTTGACGTTCACCACATAGTGAATCACTCCGATTCAGTGGTGCTCTTTGTTGGCGATGCGCTTGCCAGTTCCCTTGACTTTGGTCAAATGACCAATTTACAGGCTATTATTTCACTGGACACGCAGAAGGTGGTCTTTGCTCAAAGCGGTAAGGTTGTTGCCGACCTCGAAGCGCTTGATACTCTTTTTGCCGACCGCTACCCCAACGGTTTAAGCGCCAACAATTTTACGCTTCCCAAGGTAAGCAATAGTCAGCTTTCAGTAATTAGCTATACTTCTGGAACAACAGGCTTTTCGAAGGGTGTTATGCTTGCCCTTAATAGCCTTTCGGCCAACATACGCTATGCTAGGGCCAATATGCCGCTCCAGTCGGGCGATAACATTGTATCGTTTCTTCCATTGGCACATGCCTATGGCTGCGCCTTTGAGTTCTTATTCCCCTTTACTCTCGGTTGTCATATAACGTTTCTCACCAAGGTGCCATCGCCACAGGTAGTTGTGCAGGCTTTTAAGGAGGTTCGCCCTAGGCTTATTCTTTCGGTACCTCTGGTGGTTGAGAAGATTTACAAGAAACAGCTTATCCCGGTGATATCTAAGTTCCCGATGAGCTGGTTAATTAGAATACCCTTGTTGAATAGGGTTGTATTTAAAAAGATTAACAGCAAGCTCACCGAAACATTTGGTGGTAATTTTCACGAGATTGTTGTGGGCGGAGCAGCTTTTAACGCAGAGGCAGAGGCCTTTTTTCGAAAGATCAAATTTCCCTGCACCGTTGGTTACGGCATGACCGAGTGTGGTCCGCTAATCAGCTACTCATCGTGGAAAACAACGAAACCGTTTTCTACAGGATTGCCGGTGGATACCTTGCAGGTGAAGATAGATTCTACTGACCCATATTCCATCGTTGGCGAGGTACTGGTAAAGGGCGAAAACGTTATGTTGGGCTACTATAAGAATGAGGAGGCCACCCGGGCAGTTATCGACGAGGATGGTTGGCTCCATACTGGAGATCTCGGAGTTCTCGATAAGGAGGGCAATATTTACCTGAAGGGGAGAAGCAAAAATATGATTTTGGGTGCATCGGGTCAAAATATTTATCCCGAGGAGATTGAGAGCGTTTTGGACAACAAGTTTGGTATTATGGAGTCGTTGGTAGTGATGAATAATGGTCAGCTGCATGCACTCATATATCCCGACTTTGAGACGCTTGAGTCAAACAACATTAGCCGAAACGAAGTTGAGGCCATCATGAAGCATAACCTTCATGAGGTAAATCACCAGCTGCCTTCTTACATGAACGTTTCTAAGTTCAGCATTCACCATGAGGAGTTCGAGAAGACACCAAAGCGCAGCATTAAGAGGTATTTGTATTCGAAGAATTAATATTTCATAATTAGTTTGAAATCCACACTGCACGGAAAGCGTGGTGTGGATTTTGCTTTTTAAATGAAGAGAAAGCGATTTTTGTACTATGTGGCGACTTCCACCATTTCTTTCTCCCTTCTTTCTTTTCTACTAATACTTATTCACTGTGAATTTCAACAGTGTTTTTAGCTAAATCTTTTTCAAAAGGTTCATTTTCATCTACCTTTAGGCGTTTAAAATTTCCAATATGATTATTACAATAGCGGAACCCATTGGCCTTACGGCGCAGGAGGTCTCGGTTTTTGAATGTCAGCTGGCTAAGCATGGACATTCACTTGAAGTACACACTACGCGACCAGCCGATAGCAGCACCCTTCTTAGTAGAATTGAACACTCCGACGTGGTGGTGGTAAGCAATCTTCCCGTGTCCGGCGAAGTAATTAGGGCTTGCTCCAACTTGAAGCTCATCAATGTGGCCTTTACCGGCACTGATCATATCGATAAAGTTGCCTGCAAGGAGCTTGGAATAGCTGTTTGTAATGCTGCAGGCTATTCCACCAACGCAGTGGCAGAGTTAACCATAAGCAGCGCAATAACGCTGTTGCGCAAAGTGGTAGATATGGAGCAGGGCTTGCGAGCAGGAGGGGATAGGAGTGGATTTCTGGGACGCGAGTTGTCGGGAAAAACTTTTGGCGTTGTGGGGTTTGGCGCCATTGGACAGCGGGTGGCCGCACTGGCTCTTGCCTTTGGTTGCCGAGTGCTATCCTACAACCGAAGCCATAAGGCCATGCCGGGTGTTAACCAGGTTTCCTTAGAGAGGCTACTTAAGGAAAGTGATGTGGTATCGCTGCATCTTCCTCTTTTTCCAGATACTTATGGTTTAATTAATGCCGAAAGGTTGAGGTTGATGAAGCCTTCGGCCATTCTTGTGAATACGGCCAGAGGTAATGTTGTTGACATTCCGGAATTGGCAGAGGCACTAAAGGATGGAATAATAGCTGGAGCAGCTATTGATGTCTATGAAAAAGAGCCACCACTTGATGGGGAACACCCTCTGTTTGGTGTTCCCAACACCCTGTTGTTACCCCATATTGGTTTTGCAACGGAGGAGGCCATTCACATCCGTACCGAGATAGTTATGGAGAACTTGTGGCGGTGGCTGCAAGGCACTCCGCAAAATATTGTAGAATAATGCAAAAGGCCCATGAATGGGCCTTTTGCATAACAAGGTTCTTATTTTATATGTTTATTACGGTCTCCTTAACAATCTGGTGTATTTGAGCCCAGCGCTCATCGTTCATCTTGGGCCCCATTACCTCAATAACGTTGGCTGCCAATATGGAGCCAATGGTGCCACAGATATCCAGAGGGTAACCTTGAAGCAATCCATAGAGAAATCCGGCTGCGTAAAGATCTCCCGCGCCAGTGGAGTCAATGCTGTTTGCCCTCACTGCTTCAACCTTGTGCGTTGTGTCGTTGGCTCTGATATAGGAGCCATTTTTACCAACTTTTACCACTGCAATCTCACACCATTTGGATATCTCAACTACGGCATCCTGAGGTTCCATGCCGGTAAACGATCGAGCCTCCTCTTCGTTGGCAAATACTATGTCAACATACTTGTCAACCACATCTTTTAGGAACGAAAGGTTGCTCTCAACCACGTTATAGCTGGCCAAGTCGAGTGTAATTTTAAGCCCCTCCTGTTTTGCCAGCTCCATGGCACGTCGAACAAGCTGCTGGTTTTGCACTAAGTATCCTTCAATGTGAAAATACTTGTAGCCATGGAACATGGAGGCCGAGAGATCTTCTGGAATTAGCTCAATGGCAGCGCCAAGGTAGGTTGCGAATGTTCGTTCTGAGTCATGGCTTATGAGTCCAATGGCCACTCCCGATGGAGCATTACCTTCTAACAGGATGGGTTCAATGCCGGCTTTTTCCATGTCTTTTCTGAAAAACTCGCCAGTTTCGTCCCGCCCAACCTTGCCAATGTAGCCAGTTTTAACGCCAAGCATTGCCATTCCGCTGATGGTGTTTGCCGCCGAACCTCCACTTGCCCGGTCGCGTTTTAGGTTTTTGGTGGCATCCAACACGCGCTGCATGTTAACCTTATCAACCAGCTGCATGCTCCCCTTTGGTAAACCAAGAGTAGCTAAAAGATCGTCGCTCTCAATACTGGTTAGCAAGTCAACCAATGCATTGCCCAAGCCAATAACCTCACCGTTCATTCCAAAATTTTATTTGTTAGCAAAAAACGCACAAAGGTAAACCTATCCGATCAAAGAAAAAACAGTTTGTTGAATTTTAGAATATTAAGAAATCATTACCACAAATTTTTTAAAAAATGCAAGTTTTTTATTCTGCCCTCTTGCATGGAATAAAAAAACCTGCTACTTTTGCCACGCAAATAAAGGAAAACACTCCTCTTTAGCTCAGTTGGTTAGAGCACCTGACTGTTAATCAGGGGGTCCTAGGTTCAAGTCCTAGAAGAGGAGCAAGGCCTCGACGATAGTCGAGGCTTTTTTTATTCCTCTGGAATTCATTTTTCTCCGCGAAGATTTTTCTGTTCGGCTCTATCTTACTCTTTACCGCTAAGTGGTGACTTGTGAAGCATGCTTCTTATATCCTCAAAATTTCCCCATCGGTCGGCAACATAGTCTAATGTGCTAAATATCTCTTCGGGGTTGGTAGTGGTTACCAGCTTTAAACGTGTCTCCTTAAAGTCGGGTAATCCTTTGAAGTAGGAGGCAAAGTGCCTTCTGATTTCAAATATGCCAACCCTATCACCCTTTATTTCCAGAGATTTTTGGAAATGCATGCGCGCAATTTCTACCCTTTCTGCAACCGATGGTTGCTCCAGCAGCTCTCCTGTGGCAAGGTAGTGCTTAACTTCCTTGAATATCCAAGGTCTGCCGTAGGTTGCTCGGCCAATCATGATGCCATCAACGCCGTATCTGTTGAACATCTCCTTGGCCTTAACTGGTCCGTCGATGTCTCCATTACCAATGATTGGTATGTGCATGCGTGGGTTTTCCTTTGTAGCACCAATAAGCGACCAGTCTGCCTCGCCCTTATACATTTGGGCACGCGTTCTGCCGTGGATGGTGAGCGCTTTAATTCCAACATCCTGTAGCCGCTCAGCAAGCTCCACAATGATTTTGCTGCTATCGTCGTAGCCAAGGCGGGTTTTAACAGTAACCGGTAGCTTAACGGCATTAACAATTTGGCGCGTCATCTCCACCATTTTGTCCGGTTCGCGCATCATACCCGATCCGGCTCCCCGTGCAGCTATTTTCCTTACTGGACATCCAAAGTTAATGTCGATAACCTCTGGCTTAGCCTTCTCTGCCAGCAGGGCAGCCTCCACCATTGCATCAATAAGATGCCCGTATATTTGAATCCCAATGGGTCTTTCGTAGTCGAAAATGTCCAGCTTGGCAACCGATTTTTGGCCATCCCTAATGAGCCCATCAGCCGAGATAAACTCCGTGAACATCATGTCGGCACCAAAATGCTTACACATGTACCGAAACGATGGGTCGGTTACATCCTCCATGGGGGCGAGAATTACAGGTTGATGCCCCAAATCTAGCTTGTCGATCTTCACGCAGAATTGTTTTTTTGCAAAGATACCATTTCACTCAGATTCTTAAAGTGGGTTAACAACTACGATTGGTGAGGAAAAAACTGCTTTCTTTGCAATAAAAAAGAGATGGTTAGGCGAGTATTGGAATCTTTTTCTCCTGGAGTAAAGGTGTTTTTTACCATAGCATTTTTTATGGTATTGGCCATTGCCGTTGGTTTGGGTGTTCAACTTCTTGGTTTGCAATCCGATCTTGATGGCAGTGAGCTGAGTTTGCCAAATGGGGTTTTGTGGTTGAAAATCGGCCAGATGGCTCAGACTGTTTTACTGTTCTTGGTTCCTGCTGTAGTCTGTGCCTTTCTGTTTTCTCCATCTCCTTTGAACTTCTTGGGCCTTAAAAAGTGGGCAAAGGGACGAACCTTCTTCCTAGTGGTGCTGCTCTCGTTTTCAATTGCTCCACTGGTTGGATTGCTTAGCCAGCTAAACGGCATGATTCACCTACCCGATTGGGCTATGGCCATGGAAAATGAAGGTATGGTGTTGACCCGAGCCTTCTTGAAGGTTGATACCATAACAGGATTGTTATTCAATATTTTCTTGGTTGGTCTTCTTCCTGCCTTTGCAGAGGAGCTGTTTTTTAGGGGTTTGCTTCAAAGGCTCTTTGCCGACTGGACACGAAATATTCATGCGGGCATATGGATTTCTGCTGCAGTATTTAGTGCTGTACACTTTCAGTTCTTGGGCTTTCTTCCCAGAATGTTTTTGGGAGCCCTCTTTGGATACCTCTATTACTTTTCCTCGAGCATATGGGTTTCCATGACGGCTCACTTCATTAATAATAGCGTTGGGGTGGTAGCCTACTACTTTTTTGTGAAGGGGAGCATTACCACCGATCCGCTAAGTTCTGAGCCGACGCTTGTTGGTACTTGGACACTTTTTGTATCCATGGCCGTGTTAGGCTTGGTGCTCTATAATGTTTACTTTCTTGAAAAGAAGAGGGATATGGTTGTAAAGTAAAACGGGCCAGTAGGGCCCGTTTAGTTGTATTGGTAATGCTGTGAAAGCTGCAATCATTAAATTATTCCCTGCATGGAGCGACCAAGAAGGGATAGCCCTTTGATCTCGTTTTTACGGTAAACGTACACCAGTCCATACTCTTTCGATTTCTCACGACGTAGGTCATCGGGTAGGTCCTTAAATGTATTTTCCACCTCGTTCCATATGTTGAGAATAATGTCGTCTGCTATTTTTCTTGTGCTTTCCAGCTCTGCCTGCGCTCGGGCGGTATTCTGCTGGAAAATCTTTTGCTGCTTATACATCTCCTCAAAATTTTCGTAGCGAACTTTAACCAATGCAATGGTTGGGTTTGCTATGGGCGACATGCCCTTCGATATACGCTGAGTTTCGCCATCGATAATTTTTTTCCCCCATTTCAGCAAGTCCTTTTCGGTAGTAAGGGGTGGAATGCTGCTTGCATCTTCTTCAAGGCCGTAAAATAGCCGAACGGATGGCTTAAGCTCACCTCGTTGAATGGCCATGTTTACAACTTGAATAAAGTGGGAGATGTAGATTCGGGCTTTTTTGGCTGTGGAGCCATACTCTTTGCTGTTGTCAATTTGGATGTCATATACGCTCTTGTAGCGCTGTATGGCTTGCTCAAAATTGTGAATAAAGAGCTGAATGCGCTGAAACGTACTTTGTGTGTAGGCTAGTTTGAACGGAGGGAGGTCTTTCCCTTTCTTGTAGGCTGCCCGGAGAGCCTTAAGCCGGGCATTGTCGGTGTTGGGTAAGCGGCGGTAGGGCATGACGATTGTTTTGAGAGGCGTTGATAAGTATGTTAATAACTTGTTGGTAACATGCGAATATAGTAATTCTGATTAAAGACGCAATAGCATTCGTATGCTGCTGATGGTTGAGCTGCAGCCAGTTGGTGGGTTAGTGTACCCTGAAGGGGTAGTAAACAGTAAGATACCAAGCAATGTGCTGTTTTATAATTTTCTAAAAATTTGACGAACGAACATAAATATCCTTACAATGTGGTAATAAAAGTTGCTTCGTATGAATAAAATACTTAAGGATTGGTTTTGGCTGGCTCTAATTTTTGCGTGCGCAAATCATTTTTCCATTTGCTGCTGCTTAACATGCGCCTTTTTTGAAGACGATATGCTGTAATGTTTTGATATATAATTTCTTGAACTTTTTTGCACATTGCTCAAGAAATCGTTTGCGCTGGTTGAAGAACGGATATTATTCGTACTTTTGGGCATCAATCCTATCAAATACAAAAGCTATGTACGGGAATTTTAAAAAACACCTTCAGCAGCAGCTTAACGAGATCGAAGAGGCTGGTTTGTATAAAAAGGAGAGGGTAATCGTATCTCCTCAAAATGCTCAGATAAAGGTTAATACTGGTCAGGATGTACTTAACTTCTGCGCCAATAACTATCTTGGACTATCTGATCATCCACGATTGGTAAGCGCAGCAAAACAGGCAATGGACAGCCACGGCTTCGGCATGTCGTCTGTGAGGTTTATTTGCGGCACTCAGGATATGCATAAGGAGCTGGAGCAGCGTATTTCAGACTACTTCGGCACAGAGGATACCATTCTTTACATTGCATGCTTTGATGCCAATGGTGGTGTTTTTGAACCTTTGTTGGGCGAGGAGGATGCTATTATTTCGGATGCCCTCAACCATGCTTCCATAATTGACGGTGTGCGTTTGTGCAAGGCAGTTCGCTATCGTTATTCCAATGCTAATATGGAGGAGCTGGAGGAGCAGCTTAAGCTAGCACAGGCTCAGCGTTTCAGGCTTATCGTTACCGATGGGGTATTCTCCATGGATGGCAATGTTTGCCCGCTCGATAAGATTTATGCCCTTGCTGAAAAATATAACGCCATGGTTATGGTGGATGAGAGTCACTCTGCAGGAGTGGTTGGTAAGACAGGACGGGGTGTTACCGAACAGTTCAACCTTAGGGGTAAGGTTGATATTATAACGGGAACTCTTGGAAAGGCATTCGGAGGTGGTTGTGGTGGATTTACCACAGGAAGAAAGGAGATTATTGACATGCTCCGTCAGCGTTCACGCCCTTACCTATTCTCCAATTCTGTTCCTCCTTCCATTGTAGGCGCCAGTATTGAAACGTTTAAGATGCTTGAGGCAAACCACGAGCTGCACGACAAGCTGGTTAAGAATACCTCCTACTTTGCCGAAAAAATGATTAGCGCAGGATTTGATTGTAAGGCAACCCAGAGCGCTATTGTTGCCGTTATGCTTTACGATGCTAAGCTGTCGCAAGATATGGCTGCTGAGTTGCTTAAAGAGGGCATTTACGTTATTGGTTTCTACTTCCCCGTTGTGCCAAAGGGGCAGGCGCGTATTCGCGTTCAGGTGTCCGCCGCGCATGAAACAGAGCAGCTGGATAGATGCGTTGCAGCCTTCACTAAGGTGGGCAAAAAGTTGGGCGTAATAAAGTAAAGATTATTCTATTTCTGTATAAAAGGGGGATATTTCCCCCTTTTTTTATTGATAACGTTTGGCCGTTTTCATGCATTTTTTAATTTTACAATAGCAGTTTTTAACTCATAATTATTTAACCCAAAAACTATGAAGAAATTTCTATTGATTGGTGGTGCTGTTGTGGCCAGCGTTTCTTTTTTCGCTTGCTCTTCAGGCTCAGGTAGCGGAAACGATTCGTTGGCAGAGCAAGCAAAAAACAAAATCGTATGCGTTTGGGACAAGGTTCCATTAAGGCAAAAACCAGAAAAAGAGGGCAAATGGTTATCGGCACTGAATCTTGGTGAAACCATGGATTACCAAGACAAGACGGTTGATGCCGTCGACAAGGATCGCGTTTACTACAAGGTTAAGCTGTCGGATGGATCAGAGGGCTGGGCTCCCGATTATGGATTGGTTGCCAATGCTGTTCCTGGGGCAATAACTGAAGAGTGCAAGCTCTATAAACGACCAGATATGCTTACCGCAACCACCAGTGAGTTTCATGTGGCAGAGCTGGTTGCCGTAACGCAGGAGAAGGATGGTTGGTCCGAAGTTGTTGGGGTTAAGAAACACTTGAAAGGATGGATTCAGACGAGCAATATATCCCTTAATCAGGTAGATATTTCATTTGCAGCTCTTGCGCAAAAAGAGGTGTTTAACGATAAGGGGGAGATTGCTGTCGACAAACTCCCTGAATTTTTAAAGAACGTCCCAGTTCAGTCGTCACAACTTTTTTCTAAGCTAACTGCACTAACCGATAATCAAACGAGTGAGCCAGAGAATACGGAGGCTGATACCTCAGCCTATGACGAGGAATCGGATAGTGAATAGTGCATCTACGATGCTAATGCTATAAAAAAGGGGACAGTGCAATTTTGCACCGTCCCCTTTTTTGTTGTATCCGTAAAAAATATACGGCTATGAAAAACTTTGATATTTTCTAATACGGGGATTAATGCACATAATTGGCACATGCACATCAACCTCTTCTGCTTCCGTGGTGCGAACGTATTTGTCGTATTTGTCGGACATAATAAGAATGAGATCCGCATCAATGTTCTGGGCAAAACGGTAAATCTCGCCAGTAAAGTTTTTGTTCTTCTTAGCCGTTTTAATACCGTAAACAATTTTGTTGCCATCAAGCATCTTCTTGGTAAAAAAGATGTTTGATGCCATATTTCGTTTCTTCGTCTCCTCGGTAAGGAAAGGCTTAATTAGGTTGATGTTGCACTTGTAGTATTTGGAAAGGTGGATTATCCAATGCACCGTTTCCTTGTACTTCCGGTCATGGTCGAGCGGAACCACAATCTCAATGTAGTGGGAGTGGGTTGGCGCTTTTTCCACCACAAGGAAGGGGATTATGGCATTTTTAATTCCGCGCAGGAATTTCGACGACTCAATGGCTTTCTTGGGTTTTATGGCATAGGTTTTATACACCACAATGAGGTTAATAAGACCTCCGCTTAGTATTTCAATGATTGCCTTTTTTAAACTTCCTGCCGATGCAAGAGTGTCGGGTCTTGTTCCATATTTTTGGTAAAGTCGATCCGCTTCTTCCTTAAGACGATGACGGGCAACATCGACCTTTTTTTGTCGAACTTTCTTGTTCTCAAAAATATTGGGTGCAACAATATGGAAGAGTAGTATGTCATTGGATGCAGCTTGGGCAAGCTGTATCGCATGCTGGAAGGCCAATTCCGCTGATGTCGAAAAGTCCCAAGGTACTAGTATTACTTTTTGTTTCTCTTCCATAGCATATTATGCCAGATAAATCAACGATAAATGTAGAAAAATTCAAGCAAACTACAATACCGTTCCCTTTTTTTTACAATACGGAATTAACAAGTAAGCTCCGAATTTTGTCAAGCTGTATGTTTTTATTGACATTTCGTAACTTTTGTGCCGTTTGGGTAAAGTATTGATGACGCTCAATAAAATCGACCTGTAACCTATTCCACTTCTCCAACGATTCAATTTTACCATGCTCGTGTAGCTCTCGGTAAAGGTTGTTGGATACGGGAATAAAATCGGTCCGGCCAAGATAGTCTAAATCTGCATCGCAAATAATCATTTCCAGAAGATTTTTTGGATCTGGTGGCATTTTAGTGGCCATGATTATGCTGCAGATTGTGGCGATTTGTTCCTTTGTATATTGATACTGGGGAAGAATCTCTTGGGCCAACTTTACACCCATCTCCTCGTGGTATTGGTAATCAATGAGGTGTCCGCTATCGTGAAGAAGCGCTGCCGTGCGAATAAGTAGAAGCTCTTCTTCTGTTAGTCCTTCGGCTCTGCCAATAAGTTCCACCTCCGTGTATACATCTACTGTGTGCTTAAGGTTGTGGTAGTACAAGTTTTTTGGCAGCCCCTTTTCCAGCTTGTCTAGGATGAACTCCTCAAGGTCACCCAGCCTAAGCAGCTGAAGCTGTGTGGTGAAGTCTTTGTTGGGGAGGAAGCACCGATCCGTTTGGCTAAGCTGGGGAATAATGCCATCGACAAAATACATGTTGATGTCACCCTTGTTCTTAACAGGCATCCTGCCGCGGTGGGTGCAGCTGAAGTACTCCTTGACAAACATGTAGGTGTTTTCGGTAATGTTAATTTTTCCTGATGCAGAGGAGGATTCCATTCGGCTAGCAATGTTTACTGTCATTCCCCAAATGTCGTAGGTGGGTTTTAGGCTACCTATGGTGCCGGCAATAACGGGTCCGGTGTCAATGCCAATTCGCAACGACCATACCTCCTGCCCTTTTCTAGCCTGCATATCTTTCATAAAGGCATTCATGTGCAAGGCTGCCAGAATCACCTCAACGGGATTCGTTCGGTTTTTTACGGGAATGCCACCGGCGCACATGTAGGCATCGCCAATGGTCTTTATCTTTTCAATGTTATAGTGCTCTACTACTGAGTCAAATTTTAGAAAAAACCGGTCCAGCTCATCTATCAAACTCTCCGGATTCATTTCATCTACAATGTTCGTAAATCCCTGAATGTCGGCGAAGAGCACGGTAACCATCTTGAATTTTTGGGTTTCAGGTTTGTGGGCAACTACCTGCTTTTCAAGTGGTGTTGGCTTAATAACGCGGCTTAAAAGATTGTTGTTTCGCTCCTTTTCTCGTTTTAGCTCTTCCGACTCCTGCTTAAGTTGCGATTCAGTCAGCGCCAATGCTTTTGCTTTTCTTCTGAAAAGGAGAAAAAAAAGTAGCGTGCTCCCAAATAATGCTGCTAAAAGTATAATGGTTAGAATGTTCAGCATGTTAATTGTAAGGCATTTGGTCGATTTACTGCACCTTAACTTATTTTGTCCAATATACGCGATTCATTATTAATACGCCAAAATAATAGTTTTAAAAAACTACATCTCGATAACGAAGGGAAAATTAAAATTTTTACCTTGTAACCTGGTTTTTTAGATTGTTTTTTTGAACAGATGATGTTTCCAATACGACAAAACAACGGTAAAGGATTCTTTCTGTCTTAGTTTTATGAAACCATGTTATTATTGTTGTAGTGCTTTTTTAGGCTAAGTTTCTTAGATGTTCAGGGGGGTGTCGATAGTATACATGGATTTGAACAGGAGCGATATATACCAATAAACGTAATAAAATTTTGTTGAGATGGACAATACAGGGAAGAGCATACTGGTGCCATACGATTTTTCACAAGTTGCTGACTATGCACTTCAGCACGCGATTAGGGTTGCTCAGGTGATTAACCAGCCCATAACGCTTCTCTATATCGTTAGCAGCAGCACGGAAATCTACCTTATGGAGGATAAGCTGGGGGAGGTTTCCAGAAAAACAAGGGAGAAATTTGGCATAGAACCATTGACGCTCGTTCGTCCGGGCAGTATTTTTATTGACATTGCAGCGGTAGCCGAAGAAATTGATGCTTGTATGGTGATCATGGGCTCCCACAGCATTCGTGGAAAGGAGGAGATTACCGGAAGTTTGGCCCATCGGGTTATTGTGTCGTCAAAAGTTCCGTTCATCACCATCCAAGAACCGCCAATTAACCGCAGGTACGACGAAATTGTTTTCCCAATTGACTTCACTCAGCAAAATAGGGAGAAGCACTCCTGGATAACCTACTTCTGTACCTACTACGTATCGCGCTTCCATCTCATTAAGCCCAAGGTTGAGGATGCCGTGCTGAGCGCGAAAATTGACTTGAACATGGCTTCTGCCCGAAAATTTCTTGATGAGAGAGGTGCTGTTTATTTTGAGCACGTGGCTCCTGGTGAGAAGAATTTTGCGGAGGAGGTGCTGGAGATGGCGGTGAATATCCGTGCAGACCTAATTGTGCTTATGACAACGCCCAAGGGGGACGACGATAACTTTATTGTTGAGCCTCATGAGCAGTTTATTATTGCCAATGCGGGTCATATTCCAGTAATGAGCATAAATCCGCTCAGAGAATAGCGTATGAAATTAGTTTTTGCTACACAGAATAGGCATAAGCTGCTTGAGGTGCAGTCGATGCTGGGGAATCATTTTGAGCTTATCGACCTCAGTGCACTCAATTTTTTTGAGGATATTCCCGAAACGCAGGATACCATTGAAGGGAATGCTGCGCAAAAGGCTTGGTTTGTTTTTTCTAAGTTTGGACTCTCATGCTTTGCCGATGATACTGGCTTAGAGGTTGATGCCCTCAATGGTGCACCCGGTGTTTACTCGGCTCGGTATGCTGGTCCCGGTAAAAATTCGCACGATAATTTACTAAAACTGCTACGTGAGCTTGAGGGGGTAACCAACCGAAAAGCAAGGTTCAAAACGGTTATGGCCTTAGTGCTTGACGGGAAAGAGTATCTTTTTGAGGGGATTGTTGAGGGCAGAATTATTCACGAAAGTCGTGGGACTGGAGGATTTGGATACGATCCAGTTTTTGTTCCCGATGGTTACGACCAAACCTTCTCAGAAATGGCGCCCGAGCTTAAGAATGCCATTAGTCACAGGGGAAGGGCCATGGTTGCCCTATCCAACTTTCTGAAGTCTACCGCTAGTTAGCTAACAACATTGTGACCCATTGCCCGTTTTTTATAAAAAATTGATGTTCCGAAGAATCACTCTACTTGTTGCCTTTTGGACGGTAAGCGTATGCCTAACATATGGTCAGGTTGCCCCAGGCAAGTGGCGCGACCAATTTGCCTACAAGAGCGTTAAGGGTCTCTGCGTTACCAGCGGGAAGGTGTACGTGCCTACCGAAGAGGGTTTTTACAGCTACGATCCGGTATCGGGTGAGTTGGCAAAGTTCTCCCGTGTTAATGGACTCTCCTCATTTGGCGTTTCTGCCTTTGCTCTCTCTCCCGACAGTAAGACCATTGCAGTTGGCTATACCAATGGATGTATCGATCTGATTAGGGATGGTAAAGTAACAAGCATTACCGATATTAAGGATAAGAACCTGACCGGTGACAAGACAATTTATAGCTTCAACTGGCATAATGATAAGATATTTGTTGCAGCTGGTTTTGGAATTGTGCTGCTAAACCCGTCGGTTCCTGAAATTAAGGATACATACTATATTGGCGATGGTGGTAGTGCTATCACCGTTTACGAAACTACCGTGTTTCAGAATCGCATTTATGCCGCCACCTCGGAGGGGTTGAAGTATGCAGCAGTGGATGACCCTCAGCTATACTACTATGGTGATTGGCAGCAGGCATCCATACCTGGCGCTGGGACCAATTTTACTGCAGTAAGTAGCGACGATAATGTTTTGTATGCCGTTGAAAAGGGACAAAGTAGCCTGTCCGATAAGGCATACAGCTACACGGAGACGTTTGGCTGGAATAGTATGATAACGGCACTTACTAAAATTTACTCACTTTCTGTGAGTTCCGCTGGGGTTTGTTTGGTTGGAGATAAGGCTGTAGAGATTCATAAAGATGGCTCAGCTCAAACGGTTAGCGAAATTGGCACCGGCAGCTTTTCTCCTCGTTATGCTTTACTTGGTACCAACGAGCTTTGGATTGCCGATAACGACAATGGGCTGGTTCGTTATCGTGATGGCGATGTGCAAACGTTTAGACCCAATGGCCCATACAGCAACGAATCGTTCCGCGGTGCTTGGAGTCAGGACGTACTGGCCATTTCTCGAGGTGGTTTTAATGATTTTGGGGAGAGTGATTGGAACAGCCTCGTTGTTAATATATTTAAGGATAATCAGTGGTCGTCAATTGGTGGCAATGGAAACGATGCTTTTCAGCCAATTTTTAATCCAGACAATCCCTCTCAACTTTTTGTGACCGGGTGGGGAAGTGGTGTTACCTCATTTAAGGATTTTACTTTTCAGATAACCTATGGTGAAAACAATAGCCCGCTGCTCTCCATTTTCCCAAGTCAACCATATGTTCGAAATGGAGGGCTATGTTTCGATGCTAATGGTAATCTATGGGTAAACAGCAGGGCTGTAAATAACATGTTATCTGTGCTGAAGCCCGATGGTAGCTGGGTGACCTTTCCCAAGACAACTGACCTGAACACCGACCGGTTTGGCAAGATGCTCTACCAGCCGGAGACGGGTTACCTTTGGATTGTAAATAACAAGATTGGGCTTGCCGTATACGATCCAGGCTCTGATCCCTACAGTGCATCTGATGATCGGTTTGCATCTTTCTCGATGATAACCTCCGACGGTGTAGCCCTTTCCAACGATATTTTATCAATGGTTGAGGATAACGAAGGGAAAATTTGGCTTGGCACGCAGGAGGGGGTTGAGGTAATCTACAATCCGGAGGTGGTTTTTAAGCAAGCTGTAACCGCTCAACGAATTAAGGTTCCCATTGAAATCGAAGGACAAGCAGCCTACCTTCTACAAAATGATGCCGTGACAGCAATTGCGGTTGATGGTGCAAACCGAAAATGGTTTGGAACTGCTCGCAGCGGTGCATTTCTCCAATCGGCAGATGGTGTAACCCAGGTGCTGGCCTTTAATACGGCCAATAGTCCTTTGCCTTCCAATAATATTTTGGATATAACCATTGATCAAACGACGGGTGAGGTTTTTTTCATTACCGACCACGGTGTTGTGAGTTACCGTGGCAACGCAACCTTGGGCGGTGAAGACTTTGGAACGGTTTATGCATTTCCAAACCCTGTTCGCGAAAATTTTACTGGTTTGATAACCATAGCTGGTTTGATAGCCAATGCCACGGTTAAAATTACCGACATCAACGGCTATTTGGTTTTTGAAGGAGTTTCGCTGGGTGGCCAGATTCAGTGGGATGGCAAAAACCTTAACGGAAAAAGAGTTAACACTGGCGTTTACCTTATTTTCTGCTCCGATGCTAGTGGCATGAAAACGAGAGTAAGCAAGCTGCTATTCATTCACTAGTAGTTATGTCCGAGTTTGAGAAACTTCGAGGGTTAGTGCTTTCCGGAGTTCGGTATGGGGAAACAAGTTTAATCGTTCACGTTTACACCGATAAACTTGGTCGTCAGAGTTTTATGGTAAATGGCGCCGCACGAAAGGGAAAACGACCAGGGAAGTTGGCTCTTTTTCAACCATTATCCCTGCTTTCCATAGTGGCATCGCTTCCCCGGAAAGGATCGTTGCTTCGAATAAAGGAGGTCTCCTCTCCATCTTTTGGCCTCTACTCTAACGCTGATTTGCGAAAAGGGGCCATTGCTGTTTTCTTGGCCGAAATTCTGCACAAAACATTGAGGGAGGAGGAATCTAACCCGGAACTATTTAACTTCCTGTGGTCGTCGGTGGAGCTGCTTGATTCCGCGGAAAATGGAATAGCCAATTTCCACCTAGTGTTTATGGTGCACCTGTCACGCTATTTGGGCTTTTTCCCTACCATTGCTGCCGATACCTCTTCCACTGTTTTTTTTGACATTAAGAACGGCCAGTTTCGCGACACACTTCCTTCCCATCCGTTAGTGTTGCCCGAATCGCTTAGCCGAATTATGCTCCAAGTTTTTCAGACATCATTCTCAGCAATCGATCAACTGCAGCTAAATCATGAGGTGCGTAACCTGCTTGCTGATGCTTTAGTGGACTACTATCAACATCATCTAGATGGGGTTGGGGCAGTTAAATCACTCTCCGTGCTCAAGGAAGTTTTTGCATAGCTTGGCATTATTCCTCATACACAATCTCCTCCTTCTCTTTTTTTAGATTTAATACTTTAACTGTTTGGGTTTGTCAAAACATCAAACAAATGAGTATTCTTTCGGTATCTATTTGTTTTCGGTGCATTGAACGGGCTTAATTTTTTTACATTTGCAGGCATTTTTTTAGAATTATGGCAAAAGGAAATATTCCAAGAATGAACCCGCTGTTGGTTAATGAGATGACGCAGTTGGTGGAGGAGCACGGGGCGATAAATCTCTCGTCGGAGTACGCCAATTTTCCCTGTCCTGAGATGCTTGTTGAGCGGGCTAGTTACCATTTGAGCAATGGAAAAAACCACTATGCACCCACTGAGGGAGTCCCGGAGTTAAGAAGAACACTGGTTGAAAGATATAAACGTTTTTATGGCTCTTCTTATTCTTGGGAGTCGGAGGTGAATATTACTGCAGGTGCAACACAGGGATTGTATGCTGCCATTTCTGCCATAATCAGGGAGGGAGACGAGGTAATTGTTGTAGAACCAGCCTATACCAGCTATCTTCCATCTATTGAGGCCGCCGGGGGTTACCCTGTTTTTGTGCAGCTAAAGTTGCCCGACTTCCATATCGACTGGGACGAAATACAGAAGGTAATTACCACTCGAACCAAAATGATCATTCTGAATACCCCACATAACCCAACGGGATCGGTAATGGTCGACTCAGATTTTGAGCGATTGCAGCGAATTGTGAATGGAACACGGATTGTGCTTTTGGTGGATGAGTCGGGGAGAGGGTTGGTTTACAAAGAGGAGGGTGTGAAAAGTATTGCTGCCTATCCAAAACTTGCGGAAAGGGCTGTCATTGTTTCATCCTATGGGAAGAGCCTTAATATTACCGGATGGAAGATAGGCTATGTTTTAGCCCCTCAAGCGCTGATGGCCGAAATTCGCAGGGTTCATCTTTTCCACGTCTATTCGGTTAACGCGCCGCTACAGTACGCTCTGGCGGATTATCTTAATAGTGGTGAAAATTTTATCGAACTTCAGCGAAAGAAGCTTGAACAGCGCATGAATCTTTTCAATGAGGCCATTGCCGGATCTCGGTTTACAACGTATCCTCCGGCGGGTGGATGCTTTCAGGTGCTTGGTTACGATGCAATTAGTCAGGAGAAGGATCTCGATTTTGTGCTTTGGTTAGCGCGCGAAAAGGGTGTGGCTGCCATGCCTGTATCACCCTATTTTCATGATTTCACAAACATGAAATTGGTTAGAGTTTGCCTCGGCAAGTCGGAGGAAGAACTTCTTGTTGCCGCACAACGGTTAAGAACAGTTTAATCGCGTGAACTGCTCAGCGCGAAAACGGAGATTTTTGGCTGACCCTATGGCAGAATAATTCCCATTACCAAGATATCGTCCACCTGCTTATTGCTGCCCATCCAACTTTGGAGTGTGTTTTCGAAATGCTCATTTTGGAGTGTTAGTGACAAATGCTGGATTTCTGCTATATATTTTTTGAGGTTCTGCTGGAGAAATTTATTTCCTTTTGGTCCTCCCAGCTGGTCGCCAAACCCATCACTCATTAGGTAAATTTTATCTCCGGGCAGAACCTGCGTGGTTTTGGTTTCAAAAGGTTTGTTCATAAGCGGATGGTAGCCAATGGGCATTTTTTGTCCCTTGAGCTCCCATAAGTTAATACCATCACGCTCGGCAACGAGGTTGGCTGTTTCAAAAGGAATGGGGCCATCAGCACTTCGAGCAACAAGGATGGAGTTGTAAGCGCCAGAAAAGGAGAGCGTATGGCTCTTTTTGTGGTATGCACAGAGTGCCATATCAATGCCGTCAAGAGGGTCGTGTGCGGAGCCAGTCTGGTGTAGCGTTTCCACAATTGTGTCTCGCATCAAATTTAGAATTGCCGAGGGATCGGTGAGCTGATTTCGGGCAACCAGCTCGTTAAGCGACGAGATACCCAGCAGGCTCATGAATGCTCCAGGAACCCCATGACCAGTGCAATCTGCTGCAGAGAAGAGGCTATAATCCTCCTGTTCCGATATCCAGTAGAAATCGCCGCTCACAAATGCCTTTGGCCTGTAAAGAATGAAATGATCTGCAAACACTCGCGATAACGCTTGTTGGTCTGGTAGCATCACCGTTTGTATGCGTCCGGCGTACCGTATGCTGTCGGTAATAACCTTCTGCTGTCCGGCAATTTTGTCCCGCTGTTGTGTTGTAACCTCATGCTGCGATTCAATCTCCTCCTTCTGATTTAGTATTTCCCTGTTTTGCTGTTCAAGGAGTAGGTTACTACGCCGTTTTTCTTCGTTGCGCTTTAGCAATAGAATTACCAGCGCTAGTGTTAGAATGAGTCCAACCCCAACGGCAATAGAAATAATTTTTTGTCGCTCTAGCCTTGCCTGTTGCTCTGCATCGAGCTGCTGCTGCTGCAGCTCCTTGTCTTTTATCTGTTTTTCGAGCGCATACTTCTCCTCCATCTTGGTAACCTGCTGACGGTTTAGGCTGTCTCTAAGGCTCGAAAAGGCAACGTACTTACGAATGGCTTCGTTTAAATTTCCTGCCATGGAGTATGCTAGAGTTTGCCCTAGGTAAATATCTTTCAAATCCTGCCTGAGGTTTTGCTTAAGGGCAATCTTATCGGCTTGGTTGAAAAAGGCGATAGCCTCCTTGGCCTTTTTTTGCTTAACCTTAACTAACCCAAGATATCGGTATAGCATTGCCAGGTCGAGGCTGTCCCCAATTCTCTGCTTTATCTCTAGGGCTTGGGTAATATTTTTTTCCGCCTTGGCATAGCGGCCAAGCTTGTATAGAATTATTCCATTAATACCTATCGCCATGGCTACGCCGTGCTCATTTCCTGAAGCCACGTTGGCCATATATACCTGAAGGTTTTGTCTATAGGCTACATCTATTTTTCCTAGAATGAGGTTGATGGCAGCCTTTTCCGACATGCAGAGGGTAATGCCGTTTAAATCACCTTTACCATTATTAAGGCGCTGGTAACCCAACAGCGATTTGTCGAGGTACTCAAATGCTTTTTCTGGTTCGTTAGAGATGCGAAACAGTCTAGCAATGTTGAGTGCCGACCAAGCAATACCTTCGTTGTCGAGGGTCTTTTCGTAGAGGTCAAGTGCTTCGAGACTCAGCTCAAGCGCTTCGGTGTACTTTCCAAAAAGTCTATAAACGCTGGAAATGTTGGTGAGACTTCTTGCAATTTCAACCGTATCGGCACTTGCACGGCCAAGGAGTAATGCACGGTTGTAAGTGCTAAGGGCATCGTGATAAGCCCCTTTTAGCTGGTACACGTTGCCAATTCGGTTTAGTGCCTTTGCCTGACTTGCCTTAATTCCAATCCGCTGATATAGTTTTAACGCTTTTTGAAGATGGTCAAGAGCAGGATCAAAGTTATTGTTCATGTACTCAAGATAGCCAAGTGAAAAGTAACATTCCGCCGTAAGTTCCCTTATGCTTTGCCTTTGAGCAGCAAGAAGTGCTTGGTTGGCCCAGTAGTATGATCGCTGGAGATTACTATTTCTTTGAGCCCAGCTAATTTCTAGCATCAAGGTTACTTTTTGTGCTGGGTCTACCGTTGCAAGTTGGTTTATAAGTTTTAGGGTGTCTACTTCGTTACCTCCTGCCAAAAGAAATAGAGGGTAGAATAGAAAGGCAAAAAGTATCGAGAGAGGTTTCGTCATAGTAAATCATTTGCCCGACTAATGTACACAATTGATGTTGATTTTTCGCAGCTCGACTTGATTTATTAGCCCGGTTTCTTTTTTAAAAGAATTACTCGTGGCAGATATTTTAAAATTGATCCCTTTTTGGTTACATTGCCGCTTGCAGTAAGTTGAGTGGATTTATAAAATGAAAATGCAATGAGAAGAGTTTTGTTTTTGATGGTGTTTGCCGTAGTTGCTGTATTATCAGGCTTTTCACAGGATGTTGGCCACGGCAAGGTCATTGAAGGGCTATCCTTCAATAGTAAGATTCTTAAGCAGCAGGTGGATTATGCTCTCTATCTCCCTCCCGATTACGATGCTTCGCAGCGTCGCTATCCCGTTGTTTACCTTTTGCATGGTTATTCCGATAACCAGTCGGCGTGGATCCAGTTTGGCGAAATTAACAGGATTATGGATGCCGGTATTGCCAATGGAACTATTCCTCCTATGATTTTGGTTATGCCCAACGCCAAGGTTACTTGGTATGTGAACGATTATACTGGGACGGTTCGCTATGAGGATATGTTTATTCAGGAGCTTATTCCTTTTGTCGATGCTACCTACCGCACTCGACCCACCAGGGAGTTTCGTGCCGTTGCTGGTCTTTCCATGGGCGGTTATGGGGCATTGATATACAGTTTTAAACATCCGGACCTGTTTTCCGCCTGCGCGGGCTTGAGCGCAGCAGTACTTACCGACAAAGAGGTAAAGGGCCGTTTGTCTAACAATACCTATGATTTGGTATCGGTGTACGGTCCAATGCAGTCAGATAGCTTGCCCGAGCACTGGTATGCCAATAGCGTGTTGAAAATTGTGGAAAATAGCGATCCTGCCACATTCTCTCAGCTGAGGATATGGCTCGACTGCGGTGACGACGACCATCTTGCGCACGGTAATTCGGCGCTACACCTCCTGCTGCGCGATAAGGGAATTGCACACGAGTATCGCGTGCGCGATGGAGGACACACCTGGAGCTACTGGCGAAGTGGCATTGGCCCAGCTCTAGAATTTGTTGGTATGGGGTTTCATCGGTAGCCCTAAATGCATGAAATGAAGAAAAAAAGTGATTTTGTTTATTTTTTTTCTGATTATTAATTTTTTATGCCTAACTTTGTGCAAATTAATTTTTTAGTAGAATGAACAATGGAACAGTAAAGTTCTTTAACGAAACCAAAGGTTTTGGTTTTATTAAAGACGAAGATTCAGGCAATGAATACTTTGTGCACGTATCTGGCTTGAAGGATCAAGTAAGAGAAAACGACAAAGTAACTTTCGACCTTCAAGAAGGTAGAAAAGGTTTAAATGCAGTAAATGTTAAGCTAGCATAGTTTAAATACTACAAGTCATTTAAGTGCCTAGGCCTCACATTTAGTGAGGCCTTTTTTTAATAAGGTAGGTCAATGGTTAATTTTTTTTGAAACATGGAGACCCAAAAGAATAATCCACTGCACGGAAAAACGCTGGAAATGATACTAGTCAGCCTTGTTGATCATTACGGCTGGGAGCAGTTGGGCTACCGAATAAACATTAACTGTTTTAACAACGATCCATCCATTAAGTCGAGTTTGAAGTTTCTTCGGAAAACACCCTGGGCTCGAAAAAAGGTTGAAGACCTCTATCTCGAGGTTATTGAACCATAGAATCTAAAGCTGATTATTCTATTCAGCTATCCGCTATACCAAGAAATCGATTACTTTTGCCTGTTAATAGTGTAGAACTTTTTTATAAAGCTATGGTTCAGGAGGAATTGTTTAAGAAGCTGATTGCACACTGCAAGGAGTATGGGTTTATTTTTCCCTCAAGTGAGATTTATGATGGGCTTAGCGCTGTATACGACTACGGTCAAAATGGTGTAGAGCTCAAAAACAATATTAAGCGTTACTGGTGGGACGCCATGGTGAAGCTCAATGAGAATATTGTTGGACTTGACTCCGCCATTTTTATGCACCCCGAAATCTGGAAAGCATCTGGGCACGTAGGGGCATTCAACGACCCGCTCATTGATAATAAGGATTCCAAGAAGCGCTACCGCGCCGATGTGCTTATTGAAGATTACATCGCCAAGATTGAAGATAAGGTTGAAAAAGAGGTTGAGAAGGCGCGTAAGCGTTTTGGCGACACCTTTGATGAGGCCATGTTTCGCCAGACAAATCCTCGGGTGCAGGAAAACCTACAGAAGATAGAGGAGGTGAAGAAACGCATGGTGAAAACCCTTGGGGAGAATGACCTTGAGGGTGTTCGTCAGCTGATTGTTGATTTAGAGATCGCCTGTCCCATCTCTGGCACTCGTAATTGGACCGAGGTTCGGCAGTTCAACCTCATGTTCGAAACCAAGGTGGGCTCCGTTAGCGAGGAGGCGAACACCATATACCTTCGACCCGAGACAGCACAAGGAATATTTGTAAACTATCTCAATGTGCAGAAAACTGGGCGTATGAAGCTCCCCTTTGGAATTGCCCAGATAGGAAAAGCATTTAGAAACGAGATTGTTGCCCGGCAGTTTATCTTCCGGATGCGCGAGTTCGAGCAGATGGAGATGCAGTTCTTTATCCGCCCTGGTGAGGAGATGAAGTGGTATGAGCACTGGAAGCAATTCCGTATGCGCTGGCATAAGGCGCTGGGTCTCGAATCGGCTAAGTATCGCTACCACGATCACGATAAGTTGGCACATTATGCCAACGCAGCTTGCGATATTGAGTTTGAGTTTCCTTTTGGTTTTAAGGAGGTTGAGGGTATTCACTCCCGTACCGACTTCGATTTGGGTAACCACCAGAAATTTTCTGGTAAAAAGTTGCAATACTTTGACCCAGAAACCAATGAAAGTTATGTTCCTTACGTAGTGGAAACCTCCATTGGGGTAGACCGAATGTTTCTGCTGGTTCTCTCCGCTGCCTATGTGGAGGAGAAGGTGGACGATGGAGAGCGTGTAGTGTTGAGAATTCCCCCGGCCCTTGCTCCTGTTAAGGTAGCCGTGCTTCCCTTGGTGAAGAAGGACGGCTTGCCAGAGTTGGCCCGTAAGATTATGGATGATCTGAAGTACGACTACAACTGTCAGTATGAGGAGAAGGACACCATCGGCAAGCGCTATCGTAGGCAAGATGCAATTGGAACTCCCTACTGTATTACCGTTGACCACCAATCGTTGGAGGATGGAATGGTAACCATTCGTGAGCGCGATACCATGGCTCAGGAGCGCATACCTGTTGAACGTGTTCGTCAGATTGTGGAGGAGAGGGTTAGCTATCGAAGTATTTTGACAAAATTGTAGCCATATTACCATGGCGTTGGCCGGAGGCTTTATTGGCTTCCGGCTTGCTTTTACCCACACGCTGCAGCTTCGCTCATTGCTAGTGAGATGGGTGAAAGTGCAGTGAGAGGTCAACCTCTTCTCTGTTGGAGAGGAAGAAAGGATTAAAATGGAGAATACATCGCGCAGAGTATTGGTAATTACCTACTACTGGCCACCTGCCGGAGGTGCAGGTGTGCAGCGTTGGCTAAAGTTTGTGAAATATCTCTCCATGATGGGATGGGAGGCACTGGTTTACACTCCACTAAATCCTGAGAATCCAGTTGAGGACAAGTCCCTGCTCGACGAAATTCCCCCTGGAACAACCATTATTAAAACACCCATTCGAGAGCCATATAACTTCTACAAGCGCTTTGTGGGGATGAAGCCAACCGACCGTGTTGCAGCAAATTTTATCTCCGATGGACGCAAGCCAAGTTTTGCTCAAAAGGTGTCTGTTTGGATTCGGGGTAACTTTTTTATTCCCGACCCTCGCGTTTTTTGGGTTGCCCCCTCGGTTCGGTTTCTCAAGGAGATGCTTGCCGATGATCCTGTAGACCTCATTGTAACTTCTGGTCCTCCACATAGCATGCACCTCATTGGTCGTCGTCTTAAGATGTCGCTGGGAATACCTTGGGTGGCCGATTTTCGCGACCCATGGACAAATATTGATTTCTACCACGAGCTTATGCTAACCTCCATTGCCGATTCCATACATCGTAGGTTGGAGCGAAAAGTGGTTCAAGCCGCCGATTTGGTGATCACTGTAAATCGAGCCATGGAGGAGGAGTTTCTTAGTAAGGGAGCTAAACGTGTTGAGGTTATTTCCAATGGCTTCGACGAAACGGATAGGGTGGAATCCGATGCTGTTCTTGGTGAGAAACTTACGTTTGTTCATATCGGCACGTTGGGAGAGGCCCGTAATCCGCTGGCTTTTTGGACCGCTCTTGGCGAGCTGGTTCGGGAGTTGCCAAACATGGCAGAGCACGTTTCTGTAAAATTGGTTGGAAAAGTTGACCATTCTGTTTCCTTGTCGGTAAAGAATAATGGGCTCACCAATCTGGTAGAGTGTGTTTCATATATGCCCCATATGGAGGCCATCAAGGAGCAGCATAATGCAGGGGTGTTACTTCTTCTGGTGAATAATACACCTACAGCAAAGGGAATTGTGACGGGAAAACTCTTTGAGTATATGGCTGCCGGACGTCCCATACTTGCCATTGGCCCTAAGGATGGAGAGATGGCGGATATTCTTCTCGAAACAGAGGCCGGCATGGTGTTCGATTTTAATGATGTGAATGAAATTAAACATTATATTGTATCCGCATACGAGCAGTTTAAGAAAGGAACCTTAACGGTTGAGTCTCGAAATGTATCCGCATATTCTAGAAAGGAACTTACCAGAAGGCTGGCGATGGCAATGGAACAGGTAGTGGAGCAGCACAAGTTGAGATGACTTTTACTTGGAATTGAATATAATGAGCAATGTTGATGTTTTAGGTTAGTCGTTATGCAGAAAATTCTTACCGTTGTGGGTGCCCGCCCTCAGTTTATTAAGGCAGCGGCTGTGAGCCGCAGGTTTAAGGAGGTGGGTATTGAGGAGGTGCTGGTGCATACGGGCCAGCATTTCGACAGGAATATGTCGGAGGTATTCTTTCAGGAGATGGAGATACCAAAACCCCAGTATAACTTAGATATTCATAGCCTTACCCATGGGGCAATGACCGGAAGGATGATGGAGCACATTGAAACGGTGCTGCTCAAAGAGCGTCCCGATGGTGTGATGGTTTTTGGTGATACCAACAGCACCCTTGCCGGAGCGCTTGCAGCACGCAAGCTGCACATTCCTGTGGTGCACGTGGAGGCAGGTCTCCGTTCGTTCAACATGGATATGCCAGAGGAGATTAACCGTATCCTAACCGATAGGATTTCGAACGTGCTGTTTTGCCCTACCGATGCGGCGTTAGCAAATCTTAAGCTGGAGGGGTATGACCATTTCAATACCCAAATTATTAAGAATGGCGATGTGATGCAGGATGCGGCTCTGTTTTATTCTGCTAAAGCTGCCCAGAAGTCGAATATCATCCAACGCTTTGATCTCAAGGGGAAACCATTTGTGCTTGCCACTGTTCATAGGCAGGAAAATACCGATAATCCGGAGCTTTTGCGCTCGTTGATAGGTGCGCTGAATAGAATAAATAAGGAGATTGCAGTTGTTGCACCACTGCATCCTCGTACGCTGGGAATGACAGCAAAGGAGCGAATTAAAGCAGAGTTTACGGTTATCGAACCTGTTGGGTATTTCGATATGGTTGAGCTGCTTAAGGCATGCAGCTTGGTTATGACCGACAGCGGTGGAGTACAAAAAGAGGCTTTCTTTTTTGGGAAAAACTGCGTGACGCTCCGTGAGCAAACGGAGTGGGTTGAGCTGGTTGAAGGAGGTTATAACGCCTTAGCAGGTGCCGATGAGCAGAGGATATTGCTTGGCTATCGGGAGATGATTACTCGGCAAAATGATTTTTCCAAAAATCTATATGGAAAAGGGGAGGCGGCTTTAAAAGTTGCACAAACGCTGTTAAGTTGGAGGGCGTAATCTCCTGCTGAGCGTGGCAAAACATACTTTTTTTCGTCGACACTGTTAGTCATAATAATGGTTAAATATCGTTTAAAGTTAAATGGCTAATGCTTAGGCGAGTAAAAATATGCTACCTTAGTACGTTGAAAATTGTGCTATAATGCAACGGGTTGATGGCTTGCCAATCGCTGGAAAGCGTTCAACTTGAATTTTTTACTGTAGACACATTGTTGAACAACTAACCTGTTACTAGCGTGAAAAACAATCTGCTTAAATCGTTTTGGCCACATGTTGTTGCCGTTGCAAGTTTTTTGGCCATTTCATACACTTACTTCTACCCCCAACTCTCTGGACAAGTGCTCAATCAGCATGATAATCAGATGTACATTGGAATGTCCAAGGAGGTGAACGACTTTAGGGCTAAAACAGGTGAAGAGGCGTTATGGACAAATAGTATGTTTGGTGGAATGCCCGCATACCTGATTTCTACCGTGTACAAAACCAATTTGATTAAGTATGTGGAGAAGGTTATTCAGGTGGGACAACGGCCAGCTGCATATATTTTTGTGACCATGCTTGGCTTTTACATTCTGCTTCTCGCCTTTGGGGTTGATTGCTGGCTTGCGCTGGTGGGGGCGGTTGCATTTGGCTTTTCGTCGTACTTTTTCATAATACTTCAGGCGGGGCACAACTCTAAAATGGATGCCCTGAGTTACATCGCTCCAATGATTGCTGGAATTTGGCTTGCGTATAAGGGGCGCTACCTGTTAGGGGCCGCGTTGGCCGGTCTCTTTCTTGGTCTCGAAATAAATGCCGGGCACCTGCAAATTACCTATTATGGTGCCATTCTCGTTTTGTTTTTGATGGGGTATATCGTATACCATACCGTTAAGCATAAAACTTGGGACAAGTTTATTAAGGGTTCTGCAGTGCTCGTTGTTGCTTCGGTTTTAGCCATTGGTGCTAACTTTTCGTCGCTGTGGTTTACTTATGATTATGGCAAGGATTCCATCAGAGGTAAGAGCGAGCTAACCCATAATAAGGATAACCAAACCTCCGGACTCGATAAGGACTACGCCACCGATTGGAGCTACGGGAAGTGGGAGACTTTCGATCTCTTTATTCCAAACCTTATGGGCGGAAGTTCCATGAGTGGTGTGGGTACCGACAGCGAGTTGTATAAAACATTGTCTTCAAGCGGTGTGCCAAACGCCACAGAAATAGCACAATCGGTGCCGGCCTATTGGGGCCCTCAGCCTATGACCTCCGGGCCTGTCTACCTTGGAGCCATTGTGGTTTTCTTTTTCTTTTTTGGACTGTTCTTCCTTCGAGGAAGTCTGAAATGGTGGCTGCTTGGGGCAACGTTGCTGGCCATTATGCTGGCTTGGGGTAAAAACTTTATGCCGCTCACCAACTTTTTCCTCGATCATGTTCCCGGTTACAATAAGTTCCGTACTGTAAGCATGATTTTGGTTATTGCCGAATTCACAGTTCCGTTTATAGGTTTTCTTGCACTAAAACCAATTATCTCAGGCGATTTTGACAAGGAGCGTTTCTTGCATTCGTTTAAGTGGAGTCTTGGCATTACAGGTGGCATTGCTCTGTTTTTCATGCTTTTTGGTGGGAGCCTATTCGATTTTAATACCAGTTTCGAGGCACAGTGGCCGCATAATATCGCCGAAGCGCTATGGTCCGATAGGGCCGCCTTACTCAAGGCAGATGCATTTCGCTCGTTAATATATGTTCTGCTTGCCGCAGGGCTGCTCTTGGCATATGTGTACAAGAAGGTTGATAAAAAGTTGTTTGTGATGGGCCTGCTGGCACTGGTTCTGCTGGACATGTGGACCATTAATAATCGCTACCTCAGCAGTAAGAATTTTGAAATGGCTTCGAAGGCTAAGGTACCCTTTACTCCATCCGTTGCCGATTTACAAATACTTAAGGACACCCTCCCTGATTATCGTGTTTATAACCTTACGGTGTCGCCATTCAACGATGCTTCAACGTCCTATTTTCATAAGTCAATAGGAGGTTATCATGGAGCAAAGCTTCGCCGGTATCAGGAGCTTATCGACCATCAGATTACTGCTGGCAATATGGCTGTGCTCAACATGCTCAACACGCGCTATTTTATCGTTCAGGGACATGATGGGCCAGAGGCACGGTTTAACCCCGGCGCTTTGGGTAATGCATGGTTTGTCGATACCCTGAAGGTAGTCCCCAATGCCGACGAAGAGATGGCTGCTCTTACACACTTTAACCCGGCAAGTGAGGCCGTGGTTGATCAGCGTTTCTCCTCGCTTTTTTCAAAGGAAATCTTTACGCCGGATAGCACCGATCGTATTGTCCTTACCAGCTATGCCCCAAACAAGCTAGATTACAGCTATCGTCTCGGAGCAGATAGACCCGCCGTTTTTTCAGAGATTTACTATGCAAAGGGATGGCACGCCTCAATTGATGGTAATCCTGCATCTCATTTCCGGGTCGATTATGTGTTGCGCGCCATGATGCTGCCGGCGGGTGAGCATACGGTGGAATTTGTGTTTAAGCCAAAAATGTTTGCGGTTGGAAAGAGTGTAGATTTGATTTCGAGCCTAATTCTTATCCTTGCTGTTTTTGGAGCATTGGGCTACGAATTGTTTCGCTACATTAAGAAAGAGGAATAACTTTACTAGAGATGAGTAAGAGCGAAAGCAAGCAAGTTCACACACGGAGAAGTTTACGATCCTCATATTTGAGTTCCATAATTAGCATTGCTTTGGTGCTTTTTACGCTGGGAGTTGTGGGGCTACTGTTGCTTCATGCAAAGCGATTATCTGATTTTGTAAAGGAGAACATTAGTTTTTCTGTGGTGCTGAACGAAAATGTAAAGGAGGTAGATGCTGCCGTTCTTCAAAAATCGCTTGATGCTTCGCCCTACGTGAAGAGTACCAGCTATATCTCCAAGGATGAGGCGGCAAAGATAATGAAGGAGCAGCTGGGACAGGATTTTGTCCAGTTTTTAGGATACAATCCCTTAGGAGCGTCAATTGAGGTGTGTCTGAAGGCAGATTACGCTAATTCCGATTCAATAGCCGTAATCGAAAACGACCTTAAGGCGTTCAATCAAATCAAGGAGGTGAACTACCAGAAGTCTCTTCTCGATCTAGTTAATGATAATGTGAAAGAAATAAGTTTGATTGTGCTGGCATTTAGTGCCCTGTTGCTGTTTGTGTCGCTAGTGCTCATTAACAACACCATTCGGCTCTCGGTGTATGCTCGACGTTTTTTGATCAATACCATGCGATTGGTTGGAGCCACCAACGGTTTTATTCGGCGTCCTTTTCTGTTGCGTGGTATTTTGCACGGCGTGTATGCAGGCGTTATTGCCGATTTGCTCCTGCTCGCACTCATATGGTTTGGACAGGAACAGGTAAAGAAAATACTTGAAATTGCAGATGTGCAAATTCTTATGGTACTGTTTGGATCTGTTTTGCTAATTGGGGTAGCGATTAGCTATACCTCAACTTTTTTTGCGGTTCGCAAATTTTTGAGGCTCAAAGCCGATGACCTGTATTACTAGTATGTTAACTTTGTAAAAAATACTGCTATGGCAAATAATGAAATCAGAAACAAAGAAGTTGAAGGGAAGAAGTTTGATTTCGCTCTTGGTTTCGAAAACTACAAGCTGTTACTCATTGGCTTTGCAATTATTATTCTTGGCTTTGTTCTTATGTACGGTGGTGGAAGTAAAGATCCTAAGGTTTTTAGCACCGACATATTTAGCTTCAGGAGAATAACCTTAGCACCCATTGTGGTGATGTTTGGCTTCATGTTTGAAATTTATGCAATCATGAAGAAACCCAAAGAGGAAAAAAAGTAATATAGCTATTGTTGATTTCTACCTTCCATTGGATGATTCTCCCCTTTTTGGCGGGAGAATTTAAGTGTGTTGGGTGGTGAAGAGGCATTTCTTGTGAATAGTAAACAGATACCTTTCTGAAGGTGTTGTAATTTTGAGGTGGAGGCGATTTGGGAACGGTTGAGAATGTGAATTTAACGGAGTACGAAGGAATTCTGGTCAATACTATAGGAGAGGACGTTCAGGAGACTGGGGCATTTTTGGTGGTGGATAAGCCTTACCGGTGGACCTCTGCCGACGTAGTGCGCAAGGTAAAGGTATTGCTTAGACAGCACTATGGATTGCGCAATGTTAAGGTTGGCCATTCAGGAACGCTGGATCCTCTTGCCACTGGAGTCTTGATTATTTGCCTCGGAAGAAAGGCTACACGACTTGCTGAAACACTTCAGAATCATCCAAAGACGTATTTTACTGGCGTTATGCTTGGCGCCACAACGCCTTCCTTCGATTTGGAGAAGGAGGTAGATGAGGTGTATCCTTGGGAGCACATTACCCGCGAGCGGGTTGAGGAGGCGCTACAGTCCTTAGTTGGAGAGCAAGATCAGATACCGCCAATATTTTCAGCCAAAATGGTTGACGGGCACCGTGCATATAAAATTGCACGTAGGGGCGATGAGGTTGAAATGAAACCTAACAGAATAACCATTTGGGAGGCGAAAATAGATACCATTGAGCTACCCCTTGTAAATGTAGTTGTCAAGTGTAGCAAGGGAACTTATATCCGGTCCTTTGGCCGGGATCTAGGAGAGAGGTTGAGTAGCGGAGCACACCTTGTTTCCCTTCGGCGTCTATCGAGTGGGCCGTTTACCGACGCTCAGTCGTTGACCATGGATATTATCGAGAAAAAATTTACAGAAAAATTTGCGGCCGAGCGAAACAAGTAGCAAAACTCTCCGTATAACGCTCAGTGTTCAAAAATACAAATTCCACTTTTTATGAAATTATCCCAGTTTAAGTATAACCTGCCGCCAGAACTTATTGCCAAGAATCCTGCCGAGCACAGAGACGAATCTCGTTTAATGGTGCTTAATCGTGCAACAGGAAAAATTGAACATCTCGTCTTTAAGGAGATCATTAAATACTTTGACGAAGGGGATGTAATGGTTTTTAATAACACCAAAGTTTTTCCTGCTCGGTTATACGGCAATAAAGAAAAAACTGGGGCTGAAATAGAAGTGTTTCTGCTTCGGGAGCTGAACCGTGAGCAGCGGCTTTGGGACGTGCTCGTTGATCCGGCTCGAAAAATTCGAATAGGGAATAAACTCTACTTTGGTGAGGACGATGTGCTGGTTGCTGAAGTTATTGATAACACCACCAGCCGTGGGCGGACACTCCGATTTCTATTTGATGGGAACTACGATGAATTTAAGGAGACACTCTACCGTTTAGGAGAGACACCACTTCCCAAGTTTATTCGCCGTAATGTTGTGCCTGAAGATAGGGAGCGTTACCAAACCATTTTTGCAAAACACGAGGGAGCAGTGGCTGCCCCAACTGCTGGGTTACACTTTAGTAGAGAGCTTCTTAAGCGTCTTGAAATCAAGGGTGTTAATATGGCTGAAATTACCCTCCACGTTGGATTGGGAAATTTTAGAACGGTGGATGTTGAGGATTTAACCAAACACAAGATGGATAGCGAGCAAATTCGCATATCCGAAGATGCCGTTAATACCGTAAACCAGGCCAAAGAAAAAAAGCATAATGTTTGTGCAGTTGGAACTACCGTGCTTCGCACGCTGGAAACCTCAGTTACCACCGATGGGTTTCTAAAGCCATATGATGGATGGACCAATAAATTTATTTTCCCTCCTTATGAGGTTTTGGTCCCCAATAGAATGATATCCAATTTCCACCTATCGCAATCAACACTGTTGATGATGGTGTGTGCTTTTGGTGGTTATGATCGCGTAATGGAAGCCTACCGGGAGGCCGTGAAGGAAAAGTATCGGTTTGGTACTTATGGTGATGCCATGCTTATTATCTAGACGTTACACATTTGTGTTGCTATAGAAAGGGGTGCTCCAAGTGGGCACCTTTCTTTTTTTATTTATGAACGAATTTGTGTTGCCACTGTTTCTAAGCCGATCTATTTTCATAATCGTATGCTAAACATTCCAAACACAACAGCGAAACGTATTGTAATTGTTGGGTCGGGCTTTGCTGGACTTACTCTTGCTCAAAAGTTGAAACATTCAGGATATCAGGTTGTGCTGATTGATAAGAATAACTATCACCAGTTTCAACCCCTATTTTACCAAGTGGCAACCGCCGGATTGGAACCAAGAGATATCTCTTTTCCCATTCGCAAAATATTTCAGAAGCACGCTAATACCTATATTCGTATTGCTGAAGTTGAACGTATTGATGTTTCCAACAAGGTGGTAACCACTTCACTGGGCACGGTAACCTATGACTACCTAGTGCTTGCCAACGGGGCATCAACCTCTTTCTTTGGAATGAAGAATGTGGAGCAATACTCCATTCCTATGAAAAGCGTGGTGGAGGCATTGGAGCTGCTAAATGCCATCCTACATAACTTTGAAGATGTATTGGTAACTGCAGATCCTGATGTGAGGGAGGCCGAGATGAACATCGTGGTTGTGGGTGGCGGTCCCACGGGTGTAGAACTTTCTGGCGCACTTGCTGAAATGAAACGGTATGTATTTCCAAAGGATTACCCTGAATTGGATTGTAGCAAGATTCGCATCATCTTGGTTGAAGCCTCGGAACGGTTGCTAAATGGAATGTCGACATCGTCTTCAGCAAAAGCTGAAGCTTTTTTGAAGAAGTTGGGTGTTGAGGTTTTTTTGTCCACTCAGGTTATGGATTACAACGGGCAGGTTGTTTTTTTCAAATCGGGAGATAGTATAAGAACAAAAACACTCGTTTGGGCCGCTGGAATAACGGCAAATCTCATTGAGGGTGCGCCGTCAGCATCGGTTGTTAAAGGTAGGCGATTGCTTTGCGATGGCTATAACCGAGTGCAGAATGCAGATAATGTGTTTGCTCTAGGCGACCTCGCTTACATAACAAATGAGAGATGGCCCAATGGACATCCGCAAGTGGCTCAGGTAGCCATACAGCAAGCTCGAACCCTTGCAAAAAATTTCGTGCGGCTGAGTAAGAACCTTCCCATGAAACCTTTTCGATACAATGACTATGGTTCTATGGCCACCATTGGTCGAAATAAGGCGGTTGTAGATTTACCCTTTGCTCGCTTTCAGGGGCTCTTTGCCTGGATGCTTTGGATGTTCATCCATTTGCGTTCCATCTTTGGGCTGAAGAATAAGATACTGATTTTTGTAAACTGGGTGTGGAGTTACCTTACATATGATCAAAGCCTTCGCCTAACATTTCTCCCTAAAGATTTTCGCTTTAGAACGAAGGGTTAGGTTATTGGTTGCTAACTGCCAACATAATACTTCACTGCAACAAAAAACGCGGATTCAAAACTTGAATCCGCGTTTTTTGTTGAGTTTAGGATCTATCCAAGGTTGGCTGCGATGCCATATTTTTTTGGAACAGTTTTAAGCAATGCAAATGCATTAAGCTTGCTGCTGGATCCAACTGGTCCAAGATCAGCGGTGCCCTTGCCCTTTTCCAGTATTTCAATGGCTTTTTGCAGGGTATTGTCAATTTCGCTGATGATTGGGTAGAATCCGTCATTGTCGAGAATATCGCGGGCAATATAGGCCTTAAGCTGCGTTTCTATAATCTTGCCGCTAGCCTTGAGCTCTCCTGGTTTTGGCGTAACGTTGTTTTTTCGCGCATATGCCTCAAATCCTTTGAGTAACCCGAGTGTATTTAGATATGCCTCAATATCTTTTGCCGTTTTGTATTTTTGAAGAGTTGCCCGTTTTGAATCCGTAATGCTAAATGCGTATCGGTAAATTAAGTTTTTTGCCGATACTATTCTGAAGTAACGGTTAATGCCAACGGTGTCAAGGGGCACAAATACGTCGGGCATTATGCCTCCTCCTCCATACACTACCTTCCCTCCGGGGGTTACATACTTTAGCGAATCGGCAAACTTAATCGAATCAGCCTGTTCAAATTCTCCATGTCGGTAGCGATTGCTTATGTCCATGTAGTATTGCTCTTCGGAACCATAATCGTAATGCTTCTGGATACTTCTGCCGGTGGGGGTGTAGTAACGAGCTACCGTGAGCCTTAGGGCAGATTTGTCGGGGAGTGGAATTTGCTCCTGAACCAACCCTTTGCCAAAACTTCTACGCCCAACAATTGTACCTTTATCGTTGTCTTGCAGTGCTCCGGCAAGAATTTCACTGGCCGATGCGGAGAACTCATCAATTAAGATAACAAGCTTGTCGTTCATACAGCTAGTCTTGCCATCGGAGTATAGATTCTGCCGTGGACGAGCTTTCCCCTGAGTGTAAACAATCAACTTTCCGGCTGGGAGAAACTCATTGGCTATCTGTACTGCTTGATCGAGATAGCCCCCAGTGTTTCCTCTGAGGTCGAGAATCATACCCTTCATGCCTTCCTTGTGTAGCTTACTGGTTGCCTCCATGAATTCCTGGTAGGTTGTTCTTGCAAAACGGGCAATCTTTATGTAGCCAATCCAACCATTAATCATGTAGGATGCATCGATGCTATAGATGGGAATATTGCCTCGGGTAATTGTGAAGTCTATGAGCTCTTTAACCTCATTTCGCTTAACGCCAATCTTCACGGTGCTGCCGTTGGGTCCTCGAAGTTTTTTAACGATGCTATCCTGGTTCATCTTTACACCAGCAATCGTTTTTCCGTTTACGGTAACAATACGGTCGCCAGGCTGAATGCCAACCTTTTCAGATGGACCTCCAGGAACGGTTGAAATCACCACCACCGTATCGTTGGTCATGTTGAAATGAATACCTATACCGCTGAATTCACCATCAAGTGGTTCGTTAACTTCGGCCACTTTGTCGGCTGGAATATATACTGTGTGAGGGTCTAGGTCCTTGGCAATTGCCTCTACTGCTTTTTCTTCCAACTTTGCTGCGGAAACGGTATCCACATACTCATCCTGAATGAGCTTAATAACGCTCTCCACTTTGTCGGAGCTGGAGTTGGGGAAGAAGAGGGTTGTTGGAGCCTGATTCTTTTTTAGTGCAAATCCTAGAATCATTCCCATTACTACGGCAAGTGCAAGAAGTAGAGGGAGCCAAATTTGCCTTTTTGAATTTTGGTAGTCCATTGATGGTGGTTTTAAAGTGATATTTGGTCAACAATTACACCTGCGCGCTCAAGAAGAGCTAGGCCGTCGGTATTGTGGTATTTTTCTATGAAAACAACTCGCTTTATACCCGCTTGGATAATCAGCTTGGCACATTCCACGCAGGGTGATGCGGTAACGTAGAGGGTAGCACCATTGCTGCTGTTGCTACTCTTGGCAACTTTGGTAATGGCATTCGCTTCGGCGTGCAGTACGTAGGGTTTAGTCTTACCTTCCTCGTCTTCACAAACATTCTCAAAGCCGGAAGGTGTACCGTTGTAGCCGTCGGAGATTATCATCTTCTCTTTTACAATGAGGGCACCTACCTGCCGTCGGATGCAGTAGGAGTTAGTTGCCCAAATTTGCGCCATCTCTAGGTAGCGCTTGTCGAGTTGAGCCTGTTTTATCCCGTTAGGGAAGAGGTTTGTGTCTTCCATCTTTATTCACTTGGGTACAAAAAAACCCTCAAAAGTTGAGGGTTTAGGCTTTTAATGTACCCGGAGCCGGGGTCGAACCGGCACGATATTGCTATCATTGGTGTTTGAGACCAACGCGTCTACCAATTCCGCCATCCGGGCATTACATTAAGAACATTGGGAGTGCGAATATAAATAATAGTTTCAAGCCATCAAAATATTTTTTTCTTCGCACTGTCTACCTTCCCTCGTATATTCTGTTTAACTAGTTCTAAGGCTGTGTTTTTAATCCCTTCTAAATCCATTCCGCATTCACGGTAAAGTTCGGCTGGAGTACCATGATCGATAAACCTGTCAGGAATTCCAATTCTTACCACACGTGGCATGCTTTCCCTTGTGCTGAAGTATTCTAGCACAGCGCTTCCAAAGCCCCCGGCAATGGAGCCATCTTCAATTGTAATAACATTTTGAAAGCGAAGTCTTACCTCTTCAAGAATCTCCTCGTCTAACGGCTTTACGAACCTCATATTGTACACCGCCACCTCAATGTCCATAAGCGATAGCTCTTCTGCCGCTTTTAGTGCCACATTACCTAGTGGACCAATGGAAAGAATTGCAATGTGAAGGCCATCACGTAGCAGCTTTCCCTTTCCAACTTCTAACTTTCGAAGAGGCTTTTTCCACGTTGTCATCTCACCCCTACCTCTTGGATAGCGGATTACCCAAGGACCTTGGCCGTTGATCTGTGCCGTGTACATCATGTTTCGAAGTTCCTCCTCGTTGAAGGGTGAGGCAATGGTGAGGTTGGGAATGGTCCGAAGAAATACTAGGTCGAAAACGCCATGGTGGGTTGCCCCATCTTCGCCAACAATGCCAGCTCTGTCGAGGCAAAGAACCACTTGCAGATTTTGAAGGGCAATGTCGTGAATTATTTGGTCGTAGGCTCTCTGTGAAAATGAGGAGTAGATGTTACAAAAGGGAATAAGCCCTTCGGCTGCCATGCCAGCGGCAAAGGTTGCGGCATGCTGCTCCGCAATGCCCACATCAAATGCACGGTCAGGCATCTTGTCCATGAGAATATTCATGGAACAGCCACTGGGCATGGCCGGGGTTATGCCAAATATTTTGGGATTAGCCTCGGCAAGCTCTACTAAGGTTTCTCCAAATACATCTTGATACTTCGGAGGAAGAGGGGTGATGGGCTCAAGCACAATGGGCTTACCCGTTTCCCTGTCAAAAATGCCTGGCGCGTGAAAGGCTGTTTGATTTTCCTCTGCGGGTTTGTATCCTTTACCCTTCACTGTGACGCAGTGAAGCAACTTTGGACCGGGAATATCTTTTAGGTCGGCAAGAATCTTAACCAAATATTCAACGTCGTGGCCATCAACTGGTCCAAAGTAGCGGAAGTTTAGCGATTCAAATAGGTTGCTTTTGTGCAGTAGTGCCGACTTTATGGAACCTTCAACCTTTTGAACCATCCTTCTTGCCCTTGGCCCAAGAGTATTCAGCTTGCCAAGCGCATTCCACACATCGGTTTTAATCTTATTGTAAGTTTTTGATGTGGTGATGTCCAGCAGGTATTCCTTCAGCGCCCCTACATTTTGGTCGATGGCCATGTTGTTGTCGTTGAGGATTACCAATATGTTGGCATTGCTGATGCCTGCATTGTTAAGTGCCTCAAAGGCCATGCCCCCAGTCATGGAACCGTCGCCAATAATGGCAACTACTTGACGATTTTCTCCTTTCTTTTGCGCCGCAATGGCCATACCTAGCGCAGCTGAAATGGAGGTGGAGGAGTGTCCTACGCCAAAGGCGTCAAAAATGCTTTCTCCTCGCTTAGGAAATCCGCTAAGTCCGTTATGCTTTCGGTTTGTGTAAAATTGTCGGCGACGACCAGTAAGTATTTTGTGGCCGTAAGCCTGATGTCCTACGTCCCAAATTAATCTGTCCTCGGGGGTGTTGAATACATAGTGGAGGGCAACGGTAAGTTCAACAACGCCTAAACTTGCACCAAAGTGTCCCGGATTCGACGACACAGCATCGATAATAAATTCTCTGAGTTCGGAGCATACCTGCACAAGCTCATCCTCTTCCAGTTTTTTCAAGTCGGAAGGGGAATCTATTTTTTCCAAAAGAGGATATTGGCCTGACATTTTTTTATTGTTGTTGCAGAAATGAGATGTGGCTAAAACGACTCCGGCTGCAATCTGTTGCCCTGCGGTAGTGCCTATAACAAACTTTAACCATCAATATTCTGCTTTGTTCACTGGGGTCAAATTTACACATTATTAGCAATAAGCGAGCTTGGACTTATCGGCGTAATTTAAATTTGACCGCAGCTGTGGGGTTGGAATATGTGTAACCTGTTTTCCATATCCAATGGTTTTGCGTAATTTTAGAAAATGGTTTAGGTTTGTATTAATAGTGATGTTGAGTTTTTATCCTTGAAAAACAATTCTATGAATAGGTCGCTTGGTATTTTGGCTGTTGGATTAACCAGCATTGTAGTGTTCTCTTGTGTGCCGGCAAAGGAATTTCAAGCGTTGCAGGACAAGAATCAAAAGTGTGAGGAGGAGCGGGAACGGTTTTCTGTGGAAAATCAGTCGGTTAATGTAAAGAATCAGGAGCTGCAGAGCAAGGTAGATATTTTGCAGAAGGAGGTGGATCACCTCGTGGCTGATTCTACGCGGCTGGCGCAAGAAAATCTTACGCTCAAGCAGGATAGCGATAATTTGAAGAAGCGCTATGCCGATTTGGAGGTGGCTCAGAATAGCTTGCTTAGCAGCAATACGGTTGAAACAAAAAAGTTGCTTAAGCAGCTTCAGGAGAATCAAGTAGAGCTGCAACGACGTGAGGATGCCCTTAGAGAACTTGAGCGGAAGCTAAATCAGCGGAAGCGCGATCTCGACAAGACACAGGCCGATTTAACAGCAATGAAAGCCGACTTAGAGGCCAGAAATGCACGACTGCTTGAGCTGGAGAAAATTTTGCACCGGAAGGACTCTGTGGTGGCCGCACTTAAACGCAAGGTGTCCGACGCGTTGCTTGGCTTTGAGGGCAAAGGGTTGACCGTAAAGGTTAAGGATGGAAAGGTTTACGTTTCACTCGAAGAGAAGTTGCTGTTTAAGTCCGGTAGCTGGGAGGTTGACCCGAAGGGTGCAGAGGCCATTAAGAAGTTGGCCGATGTATTGGTTGTTAACCCAGATATTAACGTGAATATTGAGGGGCATACCGATGATGTGCCATACAATGGGAAGGGCCAGATAACCGATAACTGGGACTTGAGCGTTAAACGTGCAACTGCAATTGTGAAGATTCTCCTGCAGAACAAAAAGTTGGATCCCAAGCGCGTAGTGGCCAGTGGCAGAAGTGAATATTTGCCGGTTGATCCTGCAAAAACGGCTGCAGCAAGGCAGAAAAATCGACGCACGGAAATTATTCTTACACCAAAGCTCGATGAGCTGCTGGAAATACTAAACAACAACTAGTATAGAATTTCAATGCGCCGTCTTTTGGGCATTACAAAAAGCATTACCCCCATCAGGTTGCTCAACCTTTTGGGGGTTTATGTTGGTTATGGCATCTCCATTTTGCTGAGGAGGCCAGTGGTGCTATCAATGCCTTCTTTTATTTCTGTGGAACCTGTTTGTGGTTGCAATTTAGCCTGTCCTGAGTGCCCTGTTGGAACTGGAGAGCTGCGTCGCGAAAAAGGTGTTATGGCCGTTGAAACGTTAGTGCAAATTCTTGACTCAATAGGCAAGCGGGCTATGTGGGTAAACCTTTTCTTTCAGGGTGAACCTCTTTTGAATCCAAATTTGCCCGAGATGGTGTCCCTGTTTACCGGAAGAAAGATATTTACCTCCATTTCAACCAACGGACTGCTGCTAACCTCCACGATTGCGGAGCAACTTGTTGGATCAGGATTGAAGGAGGTAATCTTCTCCATTGACGGAGCCTCCGAAGAGGAGTACTTGGCCTATCGAAGAGGAGGTAGCCTACAGGCTGCTTGGGATGCTGTTTCCATTATGGCTGCAGTTCGCAAAAGCAAGCGAGCCATGTTTCCTCGCATCGTAGTTCAATCGCTGATAACATCTGCCAACGAATACAGTTTGTCGAAAATAAGGAGTAAGGCGCTTAAGCTTGGTGCCGATGCGGTTGAATTCAAAACGCTTCATCTACATCGTGGTGTTGATGGTGAACACCTGCTTCCCATCAATAAACGATACTTGCGTTACACCGCCGAAGGGAAAAAACGTAAAGGTTTTTTCCGATTGCCGTGCTTCAGGCTTTGGAGTACGGCCGTAATTTCCTGGGATGGAGCGCTTGCCCTATGCTGTATGGATAAGGAGGTTGAGGCCTTGGGGGATCTTTCAGAAGATTTGCCAAAAAGCTGGAGGTCGCCTGCATTCAACAAGCTAAGGCACGCTTCATTGGTTGGCGTGGGAGTTCCAGATATTTGTAACCAGTGTAGTCTCTAGGAGAAAGCGGCCAGCTGCTCAACTTCTGCTGAAAGATTTATGTTCTGGCAACTTCAAAACGCGGTATGCCGAAGTAGTGTTAATTCTCTATATTGCAGAAAACAAAAACTACCTGTTATGCGGAAAATCCTCACCATTTTTGCTGCTGGATTATTGCTGTTGATTGCTGTTGTGGGAGTAGTGCCTTCCACACGTTATGTTTTCAAAACGCTGATTTATCAGAAGCCAGACATTTATGATGGTAATCTTTTTCCCAAGGCCCTGATTGCTGCTTCCGGAACGGGTAGGGACTTAACTCTCTCTTCCTTACCCGAAAAAACATTGTCCGACACCCTTCTGAAGCAGTTCAACTTATATAGAACCACCGCATTCCTCGTGGTTAAGGATTCATCTATTCGGTATGAGCATTACTTTCTTGATGGGGGTCGCGACTCATTATCCAATGCTTTTTCGGCAACAAAGAGCATTGTGGCGTTGCTTATTGGTAGTGCTATTTCGGATGGGGTAATTCATTCGGTAAACGACCCCATTTCAACCTATTTGCCCGAGTTAAAAGGTAATGTGCTGGGTGCAGTCCGAATCTCTGATCTACTCTCCATGAGTTCTGGAATTAAGTGGGATGAAGGCTATAGTTCACTGTTTGCCCCTGTAACTAGAGCATACTATGGTACCGACTTGCGCGGCCAAATGCTAGCGCTCACCACAAAGGAGCCTTCGGGAAAAACCTTTGAATACCAGAGTTGCAATACTCAGCTGCTGGGCATGGTGCTCGAGAGCGCAACTCGTATTCCACTCGCGGAATATGCATCTCAGAAGTTGTGGAAGCCACTGGGTGCTGTTCATAGTGCCTACTGGAGTTTAGATCGTCAGGGTGGTATGCCAAAGGCGTACTGCTGTTTCTATGCTACTGCACGCGATTTTGCTAGAATAGGATTGTTGGCGTTGAACCACGGCAAAGCAAGGAGTGGCGAAATTCTAGTTGACTCCACCTATTTGGCACGGATGGTTTCACCAGATTCCTTGCTAGTAGACGAAAACAATGCCAAGGTTGACTTCTACGGTTACCATTGGTGGATTATCCGCTATAAGGGGCAACAGGTTTACTATGCAAGGGGTATTTTGGGCCAATATATATTTGTTATTCCAGCTGAAAATATGGTTGTTGTGAGGCTTGGACACGAGCGTAGCAAGGAGAGGACCGGACATCATCCCAACGATATTTTTAGTTATCTTGAGGCCGCATTTGAACTAATTAACCATTAACCAGAATAACCAATGGAAAAGCTCCGAGTTAAGCTGCTTGCCTTTGCCAATGCGGAGGAGAGTGTTTATACACGAGGTAAAAAGCGATTTTTAAATGTCTTAAATAAGGACCAAGTTGAGTTTGTTGCCGAACGACCAGATATCCTACTATTTCTAAGCGGAGGGGCGGAACGTGCGGCCGTTGCTCAGATTGAGGAGTATAGGTTTTACCTCCTAATTGCCTCGAAGGATGATAATTCCTATGCCGCGGCTACGGAGGTAAAAGCTTGGTGTAATCAGAATCAAATATCATCAATGCTTTGCGATTTGGAGCAGCCTGAGCTGCAGAGCATTGTGGAAGATTTCTACCATGTTAAAAATGGTTTAGCAAGGCTTAAGGGGAAACGACTAGGGCTTATTGGTAATGTGTCAGACTGGTTGGTAGCAAGCAATATATCGCCATTTGTTTTAAACAATAGGATCGGTGTAGAGCTGGTTAAGCTGGATTGGAACGAAATTCCTTCCCGAGATAACCTTAATGTTCCAACCTACTTTGCTGAGACCTACAAGCATGGAGCAAAGCAGCAGGAAAAAGAGAAGGTACAAGATGCTGGTAAGGTGTATGAACAGCTGGCTTTAACCGTGTCGAAATACAACCTTGATGCCATCACTGTCGAGTGTTTTCCTATGGTGAATGAATGTAAGGTGTCGGCCTGTTTGGCGCTATCAAAATTTAATGCTGACATGTTCACCGCGGGATGCGAGGGTGATCTTTGCAGTGCTGCAGGTATGATGATTTCACGCGAGGTTTGTGGTGTTGTTCCTTGGATGGCAAATACTGTAAGCGTGGGTGGCAATACAGGGTTGTTTGCGCATTGTGCAGTACCCCTAAACTTAGTAAAGGAGTTTGAACTGGATACCCACTTTGAAACAAACGAGGGGTTGGCTGTGCGGGGTAACCTAAGCGCTAAGGAGGTTACTCTATTTAGGGTAAATAGCACCTTGAGCCAGATTTTTATTACAAAGGCAGTGGTAAAACGGATACCAAAAATGAAGGCAGCATGTCGAACGCAGGTGGAGCTGGTATTGTCGAATAGCGCTGTTAGCTACTTTAAAAATGACCCGTTTGGAAACCATCATCTCATATTACCGGGAGATTACTGCCAGCGCCTCATTCTGGCTGCAAAGACTTTAAAAATGACGGTAGTTGAATAAAAAAAGCGGCAAACGCCGCTTTTTTTATACCGTTAGAATCTCCTTTTCTTTTTTCTCGAGAATTTCATCTACTCGTTTCCCAAAAGTGTCGGTGAGCTTTTGCATTTCGGTTTCGCCATCTTTGGCTACATCTTCTGCAACGCCATCTTTCTGAGCTTTTTTGATAGCTTCATTGCCTTCTCTGCGTGCGTTACGGATGCTCACACGAGCATTCTCGCCTTCGTGCTTAACCATTTTTACCAACTCCTTACGCCTTTCCTCGGTAAGTGCAGGTACGGTAATTCGTACTACCTCTCCATTGTTCTGTGGGGTAAGGTTAAGGTTGGCAGCCAGAATGGCACGCTCAATGGGGTCAATCATCTTTTTCTCCCAAGGCGTGATGGTAATTGTTCTAGCATCGGGTGCAATCACACTGGCCACTTGGTTTAGGGGGGTCATACTTCCGTAGTAGTCAACCATCACATTATCGAGAACGTGGGGACTAGCCTTGCCGGCTCTGATGGTAACAAGCTCGTTTTCGAGGTGAGTAGCGGCTTTTTCCATCTTTTGCCTCGTCTGATTTAGGATATCCTTTACATCATTCATAACCTGTGGATTTCAGTAGGTTGGCTAAAAATATTCATTTTTTAACTAATGTCCCAACATTTTCGCCCAAAATTACCTTTGCAAGGTTTCCGGGTTTATTCATGTCGAAAACAACAATGGGTAGGTTATTCTCTCCGCACATTGTAAATGCGGTAAGATCCATAACTTTTAGCTGTTTGCTGTAGGCTTCCTCAAAGGTGAGATTGCTGTAGCGTGTGGCTGTTGGATCTTTCTCTGGATCGGCGGTGTAGATGCCGTCGACGCGCGTACCCTTGAGCAACACTTCTGCCTCTATCTCAACGCCGCGAAGAGCGGCTGCCGTGTCGGTGGTAAAAAAGGGATTGCTTGTTCCACCCGCAAGAATTGCTACAACTCCGTTGTTGAGCAGCTCTCTTGCCTTATGGGCGCTGTAGTATTCGCCCACTGGCTCCATTCTGATGGATGTTAGAACAGTTGCCTTCACTCCCTGATTGGTAAGTGCCGATTCAAGTGCGAGGCTGTTAATTACTGTGGCTAGCATTCCCATTTGGTCACCCTTTACCCGGTCGAACCCTTTGGTAGTGCCAGAGAGCCCACGAAAAATATTTCCACCTCCAATTACAATGGCAATTTGTGCACCGTGGTTTACAGCCGTTGCAATCTCTTTTGAGTAGGCATTTAGCATATCGGTGCTGATGCCGTAGCCTTGGTCACCTTGCAGCGATTCGCCACTTAGCTTGAGTAAAACCCGCTTATACTTCAGCATTTTTGTTTTAAAGATATTGAAAAAAACATTCGGTAACGCGAAAAAAAAGAGGGCAAAGAGCCCTCTTTATATTAAAGCATAAACGCTTAGTCGTTGAGCGTAAATCTCTTGATACCGGTAACCTTAACTTCTGGGTCGATACCCTTCAGGTATGCCTCAACGGACATTTTGCTGTCCTTGATGAAATCTTGAGACAGAAGGGTGCTCTCCTTGAAGAATTTACCAAGTTTACCTTGAGCAATTTTCTCAATCATGTTTTCTGGCTTTCCTTCCAGACGAACCTGTTCACGAGCAATATGCAGCTCTTTTTCCACTACCTCTGCTGGACAGCTATCCTTGTCGATTGACACAGGATTCATTGCGGCAATCTGCATGGCGATGTCCTTACCAACCTCAATAGGAACAACCTTTGAGAAGGCAACCAAGGTGGCCAACTTGTTGTTCATGTGGATGTAAGGTACGCAGAAAGCAGCCTCCAACTTTTGATAGTAGGCCAAAGTGAACTTTTCACCGGTAATTCCAGATTTCTCTGTAACCAAGTCTCCAACAGTTTTTCCACCAGCATTGAGTGCCAGAAGACCGTTGAGATCTGCAGGAGTATTTGTGAGAGCGATATCAAGAATTTGATTTGCCAGAGCGATGAAATCCGCGTTTTTGGCAACGAAATCGGTTTCGCAAGCGAGGCAAATTACAACGCCCTTTTTGTTGTCAGCAGACACCTTGGAGAAAACAACCCCTTCGGTTGCCTCACGGTCGGCGCGCTTGCTGGCAATGAGCTTGCCCTTTTCACGAATTATTTCCTGCGCTCTTTCATAATCGCCGTTTGCTTCTTCCAGCGCCTTCTTGCAGTCCATCATTCCGGCACCGGTCATTTTTCTTAATTTGGCAACATCGGCGGCACTAATTTGAGCCATGTTATTTCGTTTTAATTAAGTTAAAGATTATTCTTCCTCCTCAACCGAGTTTTCAACCTCATCGGCTACGTCTTCGGCCTCTTCTTCAGCTTCGTCTTCTACCTCCTCTTTCTTAGGGGCGTTCTTCCGTGCTCTGGTTTTTACGCCATCGGCTTTCTTCTCCTTTGGTTGAACGTCTTTGTCCTTGTCTTTCTCAACTTTTCTTTCGTCGAGACCTTCTTGTATGGCCTTAGCTACGAGTTCTACGATGAGGGAAATTGACTTGGATGCATCGTCATTGGCAGGAATTACGAAGTCGATCGGTGTTGGATCACAGCAGGTATCAACCATTGCGAATACGGGAATATTCAGCCTCTTGGCTTCCCTTACGGCAATGTATTCTTTCTGTACGTCGACTACGAAAAGCGCTGCAGGAAGGCGGGTTAAGTCAGAAATGGAACCGAGGTTCTTCTCTAGTTTAGCGCGCTGACGAGCAACTTGAAGTCTCTCTCTCTTGGAGAGGTTGTTGAAGGTACCATCGCTGAACAGCTTGTCAATGTTGGCCATTTTCTTAACGGCCTTGCGAATGGTAGGAAAGTTAGTAAGCATACCGCCGGGCCAGCGCTCGGTAACGTATGGCATGTTTACCTGCTTAATTTTTTCAGAGACAATTTCTTTTGCCTGTTTTTTGGTTGCTACAAACAGAATCTTGCGACCTGATTTAGCTATTTGCTTAAGAGCATTGGCTGCTTCGTCAATCTTAACGGCAGTTTTGTGCAGATCGATAATGTGAATACCGTTACGCTCCATGAAAATGTAAGGAGCCATTTTGGGATTCCATTTCCTCTTTAAGTGGCCGAAGTGAACGCCGGCGTCGAGTAATTCTTGGAAATTTGTACGTGGCATTTTTATTTTTTTTTAAGTTCAATTACCAGGTAGCAAGCAGTCTTGGTCCCGATAATTTTAATCCCATTTGCAACTTCCCGGTAGTGCCATCTGGCAGTCCTTGAAGTTTTGCTCTGCTTGAAAGGATAAAAAAGAAAAGATTAACGTTTAGAGAACTGGAATCTCTTTCTAGCCTTTGGTTGACCAGGTTTCTTACGCTCTACTTCGCGTGGGTCACGGGTCATCAGACCGTGCTGCTTGAGAACGGGACGGAACTCTGGATTAATTTCAACCAAGGCTCTGGAGATACCAAGACGAAGCGCTTCTGCCTGTCCTTTTACTCCTCCGCCTACAAGATTTACCTTGATGTCGTACTTGCTTTCGTTGCTAGTAAGCAGTAAAGGTTGCTTAACAATGTACTGTAATACCTTCGATGGAAAATAAACATCCATTGGCTTATCGTTTACAGTAATCTCCCCCTTACCATCTGCAAGGTAAACACGAGCAATCGCTGCTTTTCTCCTTCCGGTAGTGTTGATAACGTCCATGCTCATTATTTAAGATTGTTAATTTGGATTTCCTTTGGTTGCTGAGCTTGGTGAGGGTGTTCGCCTCCAGCATACACAAATAGATTTCTGAAAAGTTCTCTGCCAAGTCTTGTCTTTGGAAGCATTCCCCTTACAGCCATCTCGATAACGGCATTGGGTTTTCTGCTTAGCAAATCCTTGGGGGTAGTAAACCGCTGACCACCGGGGTAGCCAGTGTGGCGAACGTACACCTTGTCGGTGAGCTTTCTTCCTGTAAGCCGCACCTTTTCGGCGTTGATGATAATTACGTTGTCTCCGCAATCGGTATGCGGAGTGAAGCTTGGTTTGTACTTGCCTCGGAGGAGTTTCGCAACTTTGGAAGCAAGACGACCAAGAACCTCGTCGGTGGCATCTATAACAACCCACTCTTTCTTAGCGGTGGCGCTGTTTACCGACACAGTCTTGTAACTTAAAGTGTCCACTTTACTCTGTTGTTTTTAGTTAATACCTGATACTTAAATGATCCAATTCCGCACAATTTGCGGGATGCAAAAATACAATTATTTTGGCAATAAAACCAACTTACCAACATTTTATTTCATAGACCATTACACTAACACCGCTTGCGCAATCGTTACTATTGTTTAGTTTTGAAACGTGCTGTAATCTGAAACTTGGAGGAGTTATGTTCCCAAAATATATTCACCGTTTTTTTCTTGTGTTCTTCTCAATGGTTGTGGCGTTTTCGCTTTCCGTTAGCGAGTTTGCTCTGAGCGTTGGGATTATTTCTTTAGTGGTTAACTGGATTGTGGAGGGGGGATTTCGTAATAAAGTTAGGGCAATAAAGAGGGATAGAGCCCTCCACTGGTTTTTAGGAGTATACTTTTTGAGTGTAGCAGGCCTTGCTTTTACCTCCAATTTTAGCTGGGCTTTTCACGATCTTCGCATTAAGCTACCATTGCTTCTGCTGCCCTTAGTTTTTGCCTCGACAAATCCGTTTACTAGAGGTGAAAAGTCAATAGTGCTTTTGGCTTTAATAGGAGGTGTACTCTCGGGATCACTCATTAGCATGCTGGTTGTGTTTCGGGTAATTCCCGTAGAGATACATTCAAGTAGGGATATTTCCCTATTCATTTCCCATATTCGGTTTTCCTTGCTGGTGAATATGGCTTTGTGTTCCACCGTTTATCTTTTGCGTAACAATCGAAGTGAGTTGCCTCGCCTTGTCAAGCTGGCTGGGGCAATGCTTGCTCTCTGGCTTTTTGCATTTATCTTCATACTGCAGTCGCTGACGGGTGTCGTTGTGCTTGTCCTTCTCACGGCGTGGTTTTTGGTATGGCAGGTGCGACAGATTAGTAATCCGGTTTACCGGTTTGGTGCCATTGCTCTCTCCGCTGCCGTCGTGTTTATCGTCCTATCCTACATAACCAACACCATTTCGTTCTACTATTCGGTTGAGAGATTACCCGAAAATCTTTCAACCTACCGAACGGCTAACGGCCGCTCTTACTCCAACGACCTTAAGTCTACGGCGGTTGAGAATGGCCATTTTGTAAATGTGCTTATCTGCGAACAGGAGCTGCGCAACGAGTGGTCACGGAGGAGCCATATAGGATACGATAGCATAATTGAAACAGGCTATCCGGTTAACCTCGTCCTAAAGCGGTTTCTTACGTCGAAGGGATTGAGAAAAGATTCCATTGGTGTATGGTCGCTTAGCAATGGTGAGGTTAAAGCCATTGAGAATGGTATGGCAAATGAGCTGGAGATGAATCCTTTTAGTTTTAGGTGGAAGATTTATCGGATAGTTTGGGAGTTAGATTCATACGAAAGCGGCGCAAATGTTGGCGGTTTTAGTATTGCACAAAGGTTTATTTTTTGGAAAGCAGCTTCAACCATCTTTTCTGAGCATTGGTTAACTGGCGTTGGCACAGGTGATATCAAGGAGGCCTATGCCGATTACTATCGAACTCATAAACCTGATCTAAAACCCCAATTTAGGTTAAGGGCTCATAACCAGTATCTCACCATGTTTGTAAGCGATGGTGTTTTTGGTGGTTTGCTTTTTGCGTTTGCATTGTTTTATCCGTTTTTTAAAAATAGAGCATGGAACGATTTGTTGGCCAATGCGTTTATGCTGATAGCCGTTGTTTCTATGCTCGACGAAGATACCCTAGAGGTTCATATTGGAGTATCGTTCGTAGCGTTTTTCTATTCCATACTCATATTGGGTGTTGCCACTTACAAGTCTGCCAAACTAGATGAAGACAAGGTTTGATCGTGATTTTTTTCGGAGGGATATTCTTGAAGTTGGTCCAGAATTGATAGGTTCTATTCTAGTTCGACGGTGGGATAATGGAGCTATTAGCCGGCACATTATTACTGAACTTGAACTGTATAGGGGCATGGAGGATAAAGCTTGTCATGCCAGCAAAGGTATGACCCCGAGAACCTCAGTTATGTTTCAAGAAGGGGGGGTAGTATACGTTTATCTGGTGTATGGTATGCATTGGCTACTCAATATTGTAACCGGAGAGGAGAGTAATCCTCAGGCCATACTAATAAGGGGGGTGCACGATTGTAGTGGTCCCGGCCGACTTACAAAGATGCTAGGGATTGATGGAGACTTTTATGGAGATGATTTGACCACCTCACCCCGCCTTTGGTTGGAAAAGGGAGAGCGGGTTGCCTATGAGGTTGGGCCTAGGATTGGTGTCGACTATGCCGGGGACTATTGGAAGTCCATGCCATGGCGTTACTTTGTTGCTAACTCTTTGGCTTTGACTTTGCCTAGCAAAAACTCCTGATTTATGTGAATGCTTAGTCCATAGTAGTAATCCATGTTGCTTAAGCTTAGGTTTTGAAAGAGTCCACCAGTAAACACCAAAGATCCTACATTTTTAAACTCCTTCGTGATATTCATGTTCCCAAAGAAAACCTCAACGTTGGGATAGCGTACGGAGTTGGCTTCGGTAAGTGCGGACATGAGAAGTTCCTCCCCTTTGGGTGACATAAACTGATGTGCCTTCCAGTACCCTCCTGAAAACTGAAAGACCTTTGCATTGTAAAACAGCTTTAGCCAAAGCGCATGTCCTTGCTTGTAGGCTTGCTGTTTTTGTGGCGAAAGGTCTTTGAATCCCATGAGCATGGTCGTTATTCCGGCATGCTTGTAGCGAAACGTTAATCCTGAGGCGACGTTGTAGAGCGTCATTATGGTTGTGTCGATGGCAATATCCTGACCCCCTCTGTGGGCAAAAGTTTGCTGGAAGGGCAATGTAATTTGAAAATTATCCGTTGAAAAAAGTTTAGCCTGAATGGATACTCCGGCAAACAGCCTCTCCTGGAATGGATCGCGTGGAAGAATAAATGATTCCCAAGAAATCCACAGGTCGGCCCAAATTTTTTGTCGATCTAACCTCAGCTGAACTCCATTCTCCACCGGTTTTTTGTAAAAGAAGTTGTCTCTGTAAAGTGGAATTTCTAATCGGTGATGGTCTTGCATGTAAAAACTTCCGAGAACTAAGTTTAATCCCGGGTAAAGCGCTGTTTCAACGGAAAAAAGAGGTTGAATTTTTGCTAGAGTATCTCTCCCGGAGTAGTTCAGCATGTGTAGGCCAGCCCTGAAATTTAACCCTTGAATAGGTCGATAGCTTATTGTGGGTTGCAACCATATGCCTGGCAGTGTTTCGCCTTCTTTTATTTTATTGAAGTACTCGTAATTTTGGAAAAAGCTAAGCGAGCGAATCTCAAAGAATACGGAACCGGAATCAGATGCTGTTGTGAGCTTTGTTTCTTGCGCACTAACAAAGGTGGAGCTGAAAAGCGCAAAGAATAGCGTAAGCGAAATTGTTGAGGGAAAAAAACGATGGAAGTTCATGTGGGCTTTAATTTGCGGACAATATACAACCAATTGTTTTACCTTTACACATTGTTGAAATTTTTCCCAACTAGTGGCGCATGTTTCAGAATCGTTGGCAGACAGCTATTTCGGCCTTAGTATTTAGCGCTTCCCTATCACTGTACCTCATCACGTTGGAGCCATCTGTGAGCTTTTGGGATTGCGGTGAGTTTATTGGTTGTGCAGCCAAGTTGGAGGTGAGTCATCCACCTGGATCTCCTTTGCATGCGTTGTTAGGCCGTTTGTTTGTGGTGCTATTTGGTGGAAGTCGAGCAGCTATAGCGGTGAATGTTCTTTCGGCAGTTGCCTCTGCTTTTACGGTAATGCTGCTTTACCTCAGTCTTGTTAAGATTTTGCAGCACCGATTTTTACGGCTAAGACGCGAATCAGCATACACTGTTATTCATGGAGCAAGCGTAGTTGGCGCATTGTGCTTTGCCGTTACCGACTCCTTTTGGTTTTCTGCCGTTGAGGGCGAAGTTTACGCGCTCTCCATCTTTTTTACAGCCCTAACCTTTTACCTTGCACTGCTTCTCTTCGATAACAGATCTGCCTGTAGCCGTGGACGGCTAATTTACCTTATGGCCCTTGTGCTTGGACTAAGTGTAGGCGTTCATCAGCTTAACCTGCTTGTAATACCTTCGGTTGTTCTGTTGGTGTGGATGGTTAACCATAAACCGAATTTTGGAAGTGTCGCTAAGGGGTCCTTACTGGGAGGGGTTTTGTTTTTGCTAGCTTTTACGGTTATTCCATATCTTCTATTTCATCTTAGCTGGGCTACAGAGCGACTTTTCGTAAACAGTTTTGGCTTTTTTAAGTGGAGTGGCACTCTTTTCTGCATAGCCATCATATTTATGGGATTAGCCTATGGCATTTATAGGGCAAAGATTCTTAAGCACTCGTTCTATGAAGCCGTTTGGACATCAACGTTGCTGTACCTTATTGGCTTAGGTGTGTTTGCTGTTGTTCCAATTCGTGCTTCTGGTAATGTTCCCTTAAACACGGGTAATCCAAACAATATCATGGCGCTGTGGAATTATGTTGATCGGGATCAGTATGGTGAGGCTCCTTTGTTTTATGGTCCCTATTTCAATGCTCCCGTCGAAAAAATTGTTGAAGGAAGGAAACACTACATATATAGCAACGGAAGGTATAATGTTGCCTATTCGTCGAGCAAGATAATTTATGATCCTCGCTACTGTACTCTATTTCCTCGAATGTATAGCACTTTGTCAAGCCATCAGTCTGCCTATCAAAGTTGGGCTTCAATTCCCGTAAATAGGTTGGTTGATACTTTAGGAAAATCGGTAGCACCTAGTTTTTTCTACAATTTGAAATTTTTTGTTAACTATCAGCTTGGCTTCATGTATGTTCGATATTTCCTGTGGAATTTTGTTGGAAGACAGAACGACATTCAGGGTCATGGTGATGCCCTTCGAGGTGGCTGGATTACAGGTGTTAAGGCAATTGATGCAATTCGAGAAGGTGATATCAAGATGATGCCTCCAAACTTTATGAACAATAAGGGAAGAAATGTTTATTTCCTGTTGCCGCTTTTTTTAGGATTGCTAGGCGTGGTAGTTCAATCCATAAATGGTGCAAAGCACTTTTGGCCCGTGTTGCTTTTGTTTTTACTTACTGGCGTTGCCATTGCAATATTTTTAAATCAAACTCCATATCAAGCACGCGAGCGAGATTATGCTTATGTGGGGTCCTTTTATGCTTGGACAATTTGGATTGGCGTGGGCGCTGCTTACCTTCTGTCGACCGTAAGCAGAGCAATAAGGGCGAGAATGTTTACCTTTTTGGCGTTAGCAATCCTTCTATTGTCCATTCCTGGGTTGATGTTAGCTCAAAATTTTAACGATCACAATAGGGCTCATCGCTTTTTTGCAAGGCAGTTGGCACATAGCTACCTTTCGTCTTGTGCACCAAACTCGATTCTTTTCACTTATGGCGATAATGATACCTTTCCGCTTTGGTATGCACAGGAAGCCGAAGGGTATCGAACGGATGTTAGGGTGATAAATCTTAACTACCTGAAAACAGAGTGGGAGATTGATCAGATTCGTCGTGCAGTAAATTCGTCTGCAAGCATTAAGATGTTTGGTAGTACAGATTTTTACCAACGTGGCCTAACCCAACTTTTTCCTGTGCTCTCTGGTGAGAATCGACCGCTACCACTTGATAGTCTTTTGCGCAGCAGCCTTGAGCTCCATCGAGGTATAGATAATGAGGCATCACTGCTACCCGTTTTGCCAACAAAACTATTCTACTTGCCGCTATATGATAGTGTAAACGGAATCCGTAATAGTAGCGTAGTAGTATATCTCAACCGAAATAATCTTCGGAGTTGGGATTTGGCACTGCTCGACATTATTGCGGCCAATGGACACCAGCGTCCAATTTATTTTGCGGCTACCGTGCCATCATCTTCAGCATTGGACCTTACGAGTTATGCCGTAAATGAGGGTCTTGTGTTGCATCTAAATCCAGCGAAGAGTGATTTTTTTAGAAAGACAGATATTGCCAAGGCTTATCATAACTTGGTGGTAACAACCAGCTTTAAGCATCATGTGCGTGGTTACATGGATGAAACATGCCGACGATTTATTCACTACTACTATGGTGTGTATGGTCAATTGGCAGACACGCTTATTGCAGACCATAGATATGCTTTGGCAGATGCAGTGCTGGACAGCTGCCGTAGCTATTTTGGCGATTGTTGCCTTGAGTGGAATGGCGTTGCCTTATCGTTTGCTTCGAGCTATTTAAACGCAGGGGATGTTGTTTCGGCGAATACTTTGTTGGATAGCATAGTTACAAGAAAGAAGTGTGAAATAAATTACTACCATACGATTCCTCCTGCAATGCAGCCGTATGTGAAGTTTGATTTGCAGGATGCTTCTCTGGTTTTAAAAAAAGCAGTTTCTTTGCAAAGGAATTCCTCAGCTGACGAAAAGAGGTAATATTATTGAGGTAGTTATTATTCAAAGTCATGGCATATTTTCGACCACCGGGGTGGGTAAAACGAATATTTCCAGAATTTATATGGAGCTTTCCCAACGAGACCGACTCTGTTTTCCTCACTTTTGACGATGGGCCAATACCGGAAATCACCCCATGGGTGCTGGATCAGCTTGACGCGTTTGGTGCAAAAGCCACCTTTTTTTGCTTAGGGAAAAATGTGGAGATGCATCCGGAGGTGTTTGAGCAAATTCTTGCGCGTGGACATGCTGTTGGAAACCATAGCTACAGCCATATAAAAGGGTGGGGAACTGATTCCGCTGAATATGTGCACGATATTGACTTGGCTGAGTCACTCATTTCCACCAATCTTTTTCGTCCACCTTACGGGAGAATTAAGACTTCACAGGTTCACGTCCTAAAGGAGCGTTATAAGTTTATTCTTTGGGACGTACTTAGCCGCGATTATAGCTGGACGCTTTCGGGAAAAGGGTGCGTAAAGAATGTTCTCGATGTAGTTCGTCCAGGTTCCATCATCGTTTTTCATGATTCAAAAAAGGCGGAGAAGAATTTACGCTATGCGCTACCTCGAGTTTTGCAAGGATTGAAAGATAAGGGATATAAAATGAAATCCATCAGGCTGTAGCAAATGGGTAAGCCCAGAATTCTATACCTTGTTCAGTTCCCACCACCCGTGCATGGGGCAAGTGAGATGAACAGGATGGTATTCGAAAGCGAGGTGGTAAATGAAGGATTTGAGAAGCGCGCTATTCCGCTGAATTTTTCCACTGAGCTTTCGCAGCTGCAGCATTTCTCTTTAGCAAAGGTTTTTAAGGCGTTTGGTATACTCTTTCGGTTATTTTATGAGCTAATAGCTCACCGGCCGCGAGTTGTATACTTCTCAATGATTCCTTTTGGGCCATTACTTTTTAGAGATGGTCTATATCTAATCCTTATTCGTCTTTGGGGTGCTGTGCCTGTAATTCATCTGCACCGGCCAGGCCTTCATCGTGTAAAACCAACGAGGTGTAATAGATTTATTTATCGAAATCTTTTTCATGGGTGTAAGGTGGTTCATCTTTCATCACAGCTGGTAGAGCGAGAGCTGATTCCGTTGGGGTTAAATCCTGAAGATTTGTTTTCCTTTCCGAATGCGGTTGATTTCAATCCTGCTGTACCGAAGGTAAGGGAGACGGCATCAAACATTCTCTTTTTCTCAAACCTTCATCCACATAAAGGTTTTTTTAAGTTGATTGAGGCTTTTGCTCTGATTGCTGATAGGTTTCCAGAGTTGACTTTAACCATAGCTGGATATTCTCCGCACCCGGCTATTCCACAGAGAATTTCTTCCTTAACAAAGTCGTTGAATCTAGAAGGAAGGGTTAACTATATTGGTGGTGTTGAAAGGAGTAAGCGGGAAGAGGTTTACCGAAGCGCTGACATCTTTGTGCTGCCTTCCGAAAGTGAGTATTTCCCATTAGTGATTTTGGAGGCAATGCTTGCCGGGGTTCCTGTGATAGCAACTGGGGCAGAGAATATTGGATGCTATTTTGAGCATAGGAGGGAAGTTCTATTTATACATGATATTGCGCCAACCACAATTGCACACTTAATGGAAGAGTTAATTAACAATAAACAACTTCGCATAGATATATCTCAGAATGCTTTATTGAAAGTTAGAAGTTTTCAGGATGAGGTTTTTGTTGGATTAGCCGCCATTTTTAGAAATTTTCGCTAGCGCTTACAAATTTTAGAAATTGCTTGACTGCTATCTCTAACTTGAAGTAGTTTTCTGCATCATGCTTGGCGTTATTCCCTATTTTTGCACGCTCCTCCTTCGATTGAATTAATTGCTGCAGACTTCTGGTGAATTCCTCCTTTGTTTCATAAAGAAGACAGTTAATGTTGTGATGTAAGTAGCTGTCAGCACCCATAAAATTTCGAACAATGCAGGGTAGTCCCATGGCCATTGCCTCTGCCAGTGCATTTGGAAACCCTTCCTGCTGTGAGGCGTGCAGAAAAATATCTGTCTTTTTCAAATAGGGTAGTGGATCATCAACAACTCCTGTGAATCTCACTCGTGTACCAAGCAGTACTTTTCCTCTTTCGACTAATTCCGTTTCTCTTGTATTATTTCCTATAATGAGCAGCATTGGTGCCCCATCAACACAATTGAACCAATCAAAAATCTCAGGAAATCCTTTTCGTTCAATTACGTGGCCCACCATTGCAATGGTTACGTTGGCATTGGTGGCGACTTTGTTATCAACCATGAAATAGCGTTGTGGCACCCCTTGTGAAAATGTCGCAGTATTAATTTGAGGAAAGCGATTGCGGGCATTACTGCTTAACTCCTTGGTGAGGGCCCAATATCCCCATAATTTATTGTAAATATGCTTGTTAATTCTTGGACAGCAGCCAGAATGACTTAGAAATTCTAGGTCGTCGAAGCCTAAAAGTGTTGAACGAAGTATCACCTTTATTTTGAGCAATCGTCCAATGTGTATTATTGTTTTATTACCGGCTAGGCCACCATATATTAACCATATGTTTGACTGGTGATATCTCGCAAATAGGAAGAATGGAAGAAAAATATGGTAAAGGATTTTGCCGGAATAGTTTTGGGCATAGAAGGGGAGTTTTAAATACTTGACCGTGCAATTTTCTATTTGTTTGTTCTTATTTTTTTTCAAATATGCTACCTCGACATTGATTCCTTGATTGCATAGCTCTGTTGCAAAATGGAAAGCATTTTTTGAATCTCCAGCTACGGTTGGCGGTTTTTCAACTGTAAATAAAGTAATCTTCATCTTTCATCCTTTTGGGGCGTTTCAATTCCTCTCCATTTTTTAGCAAGAGTAATCGCTCTCCATTTTATACTTAGCGAGTGTGTCAGGATAAATTGGATCGTTCCTCTTCTTTTCTTTAGTGAATATCCTTCATTAACCATTTTGTTTCCGCAAAGTATCTCTATATCCTCAACCTCGTTTTCTGATAGTCCGTTTTCCCATTTACTTATAAAACTAGGCTGGGCCTCAAGGTCAATGTTTTTATGAATATTCTGGAGCTTCTCGGGTATTAAACGAGCATAGCTTTTTGGTCGAGTGGAAGAATGGCTACATGTCGGTTCAATAAGCATCATAATTCTCCTGACTTCTTCTTCACTATTCAAAATGAGGTTTTCATATTTTACCTCGAGAACTCTCTCTGGATATTTTTTCAAAAGTTTGTTTTTATGGCTCATAAATATATTCCATTCTACTGCCGTTTGAGCAGGACTTGCTGTCATTGGTTTGTTCCATGAGCCGATAGCGTTTTTTTGTGAGTAGTAGATGGCTCTTGGGTCGCGAGTGAGAAATACTAAAGCAACATCGTTGTTGTTGAAAAAGTGCTTTGCATAGATTTGATGGCAGTTGGTATTTTTAAAAACGACCACAGCAGCATCTGGCCAAATTTCGTTGGCAATTTCTTCAAGGCATTGGAGAAATATGATACTTGGTGTGTCGTTCCTATGCGGTGTCGCGAAAAAAAAGCCTGGAGATAGTATTGCCTTGGTAAGTTTTTGGTCTTTAAGAGTGTTGTTTAGATGAAGCGTTAGTTGGGTTGGATTCAGGTTTGTAAACGGCTTTTTTGAAAAAAGGAGTTTTACAAGTTGGTCTGCCTCTGGTAAGCAGCCAAATTTTGTAAATTTGCTCAACTCGTTTAGCAAAAATGTTGAGCCAGACCTGTTGATGTAAGAAATAAGTATTGTTTTCATCAAACCAATTTAGAATGATTCACATCGCCACGGTGCACTGGAATACTGATAAGTGGATTGATATTCAGTTGAAATTTTTGGCTCAAAATATCCATCAACCTTACCGTGTTTATGCATTCTTGAGTGAAAACCTTGCTAGCCATTCCTCAAAATATTACTATGCTTGTGTAGAGGATATCGAATCTCATGCCGTAAAGTTAAATATACTTGCCGACGTAATTGCTTTTTCTGCTTCCGACGTTCACGACATACTGATTTTTCTTGATGGTGATGCATTTCCTGTCAGACTTTTGGATGATTTTCTTTCTGGATGTTTGATGAGCCATCCAATTGCAGCCATCCGTAGAGACGAGAATCTTGTAGACAAGCAACCTCACCCATCGTTTTGTGTTACTACTGTGGGGTTTTGGAAATCCATAAAAGGTGATTGGAAGGAGGGAGCAACTTGGTTAACCCCATCTGGTTTTGTTACAGATGTGGGTGGAAATTTATTACACATCCTCGATGAAGGAGGTGTAGTTTGGTTACCAATTTTGCGAAGTAGTGGTACCCCTCTACATCCATTGTGGTTTGGTGTATATGGAGATATTATCTACCATCATGGTTCAGGTTTTCGAGTTCCAATTTCTCGGGTGGATAGGGAATTGGCTATGAAGAAGCTCTATAATGGCAATTTTCTTGAGCGGTTACTCTATTTCCTTTTTAAGCCGTTTTCTACACGGGTTCGATACTTCTTGTTACGATATAGTGGCTCTTTTCGAAAAATCATCCGGAGCTCTCATGCAACAGGAGAACTCATCTATGGCGATATACTTTCAGACGTTCCGTTTTGGGAGAAGCTTTCTACCTATAAAGGGTAACCGTTATTCTTTAGCCTGTCCAAGTCGACGTATCGCGCAAGGTTTTGATTGTGAGTTTTATAGTAATTGTAAATGTGCTTAGTTCGCTTTTCCCCTAGTATTGAGCTGCTTTTGCGCCATCTCGAGAGCATATTCCACTTATTCAATCTGAGGTGGAGTTGCAGAAATAGGGCATAGAGCTTCGGAATATTTATCCAGTAATTTTTTCTTGCCGTATTTTTTGCGTAGAAGTGGTTGGCAAAACGCATTGACAAGATTAACGGTTTGCTGAAACGTAGATTTTCAATCGTCCAAAAGTTAATAGGCTTTGTCGTATGTAGGCCTATATCGTTAAGGAATTTTTTCACAAAGCTTTCCGTATTGGCTTTAAAATCTTCATAGAGATAAACAGTTACACGGCTGGTGCTGAATAACTTTTCGTAGTATCCAATAGTTAGGTTAAATTGAAAAAATTTTAACGAGTAAAGTAGATGATTCTTAAAAAACGTATTAAAAGTCTTGTCTGCACTCAGATACTTTTTTACAGAGTAGGTGCCACCTGAGCGTATGTATTGGAAATAAGCTGAGGCAAGAATGTCGACTTGGTTTCTAATGAAGGCAATAATGATTGCATCTGGAAATACAGCATATATTCTGTCCGCCATTATCTTTATAAACTCACCTAGACCAAATGGAATGTCAAGACCTCCCACTAATAGCTCATCACAAATAACAATTCTCTTGCCATTTGCCAGTTTCTCCATGTGTTCCCTTGCTTTTTCTGGGTCAAATGAGAATATGTCAATATTAATTATGTGCTCTATTAGTTCCTCTCTTGAGAAAAAGTAGATGTTTTCTATTTTCGGGTAGAGCTGTTTTTGGAACCAAGTTGTACCTGTTTTAGGGAAACCTATATGGATTATTGGCGTCGAACTTTGCATATCACAACGAATAATGGTATTTTTTTATGGCCTCAATTTCTAGCTTGTTTATTAGATTGTTGTTTGATTCGCGAAAGTGATCTGCAATGTTGGCAAGATTATCTTTTCCCAGTATTTGTTCCTTTGTTGCTTTTTTCCCAAATAGGCTTGATTGACTAAGCCATATTGCAAATTCTCGTGAGTGTGGTATTGGGAAAAAATATTGTTTGAATGGATAACCTCTGTAATAAAATCTGTTCGTAAATTTGATAATGGGTATTGCTAGTTTTGGTGGGCTTTCGTTTATTGGGGTAAATGAGATTTTTTCCCACAGGCAATCTAGTTGATTTTCCCTGGCAAAATTCTTTGAAAATTCCATAGGATTGTTCTTGAAATCTTCAAAAAGATAAATCTTTATGTTATCTCGCCCAAAGAGTTCACAGTAGTAGTTTATAATTTCGAAGTAGCGAAGGTGATCAAGACTGAATAGGAAAAAATTTGAGGAACGAAGATATTTATTTATACTAAATGTTCCTCCGTTTTTAAGATACTGCTGATAAGCGGATGCTATGGCATCCTCCTGCTTTCTGATAAATACTGCAATGGTTGCTGTTGGAAAAAGTGTCTTTAAACGGTTGGCAAGTTCTTTGGGTTGAAAACCATTTAACCATCCTCTGTTGAATGTACCAACAAGACGCTCTGAACTTAATACAATTCTGTCGTTCTTTTCTTTTGGTTTGAAGTTGTTTGCAGCAATGTTTTTGTCAAAATTAAAGGCGTTTGGTTTTATAATATTTCTATTTATTACATCTTTTTCAATTAGAGTTATGTTGGTAACATAGGGAAATAGGGACTCTTGGAACCATGTTGTTGCGGTTTTAGGAAAGCCAATATGTATTAGCGGTGAAGGCATATTTTGATAAGTTAAGTCTTTTGTTACATTAAAATTAACTACTTTTGCCCGATTTTTACGTTAAATGAATTGCCAGTTTTTATGTTTATAAAAATATCAAAAAAATATTATATGAGGGTTTTTTACAAACTATTTGCATTGGCTATGCTCTGTTTTTCTCTAGCTGCACAGGGACAAACATGGCAATGGGCTAAACAAATTAGCGGTAGCGCAGATTTAGAGGTTAGGGATTTTTCTTTTGATAAGGATGGAAACCTTTTGGTAATAGGTTTCTATCAAAGTACTATTACCGCTGAAAGTCAAACCATTACTCAAATCGGTGGGAAGGATATATATTTGGCAAAGTATTCCCAAGATGGTACCCTGCAATGGATAAATAAGGCTGGAAGTGCTGGTAACGAAGATCCCTTTGGCGTTACTTCAGATAAGGACAATAACATTTACATTTGTGGTGGCTTTAACTCAACTGCGTCCTTTAGTGGTCAAACAGTTGTTAGTAGTGGTAATCAGGATATTTTTCTTGCTAAATACAAACCAGACGGTTCAATCGTGTGGGTTAAGGATTTGGCTTCTGGAACGTTAGGCGATAGAGCGCAGGCAATTGCCTACTCTAGTGCAGGATATCTTTACCTCACAGGAATGTTCAAGTCTTCTCCTGTTACCTTTGGTGGTGCCACTCAGCCCGGTGGAACAGTTTCTTTTAATGTTTCTGCCTCTGGTCAAGATCAATGGGTGGCCAAATATGACACTTCTGGTGCCTTTTACTGGGCAAAGCAATATCAAACAACTAATACTGGAACAATATTTCGATCCATTGCTGTTGACCTAGATGATAATCTCTACGTCGGTGGGGGATTCTATGGGCAGGTTACGGTTGGCTCTACATATACTTCAAAAGGTTATGGTGACATTCTCCTGTTTAAGTTGAATTCTTTAACCGGAAATGTGATTTGGGCTAGACAAGGTGGCGGTACAAGCGATGACCAATTAAACACCGTTAAGGTCGGTTCCGATAACTGTGTGTATATGACTGGCTATGTACAGGCTACAGGCACATTTGATAGTACAGCAACCTTACAGTCTTCAAGTTTTAGCAGCAAGTCAAATAGTCCAGATATTTTACTTGCCAAGTACAGCCCAGAGGGGCGTTTGTTGTGGAAATCATTGAATGGTGATGCTGGGGTTGACAATGGATATGGCTTGGCTGTAAGTGATAATTTGGTTTTTTTATCAGGTTATTTTTCTGGTAGTGTTAATTTTAATGGGAATGTGGTTAATTCCGGATCGTTGACAAATTACGATACTGGTTTTTTTGTTTATGATACCGAAGGTAATCCTGTTACTGCTCAAAGTATGCAAGGATCTCTTGAAGAGCGCGGTCAAGGGGTGGAATATGATGGTAGTGGGAATGCCTATGTAGTTGGGTATTATTTGTCAAATCCTTTAACTGTAGGCTCGTTTTCGTTGACAAACTCAGCCGCAGGAAAAGATGTATTTATTACAAAGTATGCTAACCCATTTTCTGCTACGTTTACCCATGTGCAAAACATTCTTTGTAATGGCGCAGCTACGGGCGAGCTGACTGTAACACCTTATTTTGGAACCTACCCATACACCTATGCTTGGACCTTGAACGGTTCACCCATATCGCTTACCGACTCTGTGGCTACTGGGCTTTCTCCTGGAACCTATGCCGTGACGGTGACGGATTTTAATGGTAAGGTTGCTTTAACCTCCACTACGATAACTGAACCCACCGCTCTTGCCATTTCTGGAACCGCCACTGCAGCGTTGAACTGTTATGGTGATGCTGATGGAACGATTAGTATTACTCCCAGCGGTGGAGTTGCCCCATACCGTTACTATTGGAATACAACTGATGGTAATGTTGTAACAGAAACGACTAAAGATCAAGCAGGGTTAATAGCGGGTACCTATACCGTTACACTTACCGATACCAATGGTTGCACATTAGACCGGTATTTCACCATAGCTCAGCCTCAGAAAATTGTGTTTAGTGGTTCAACAGTTGTACACATTGATAACGTAACAACCGGATCAGTTACCCTCAATGTAACAGGAGGTACACCTGCCTACACGGATTATAATTGGAGCAGTGGACAAACAACGCAGAATATTACTGGACTTAATGTGGGGGGCGACTATAAGGTAACGGTTACAGATTCACACACCTGTCAGGCTGATACTACTTTCTGGGTTGATGATCAGCGGGTATTTTACGCAACGCTTCAGACAAAAACAGATGTGCTATGCAAGGGCGGAAGTTCTGGTACCGCAACAATTGCGTGGGCAAATTCAACATCCGGTAATGTAACTGTTACAATAACTGGTCAAACACCTCAGGTATATACATCTGCAACATCTGGAACTCACTATGCTACAGGTTTAGCCGCAGGCAACTATGTTGCAACAGTGGATGATGGAGTAGAAACAAAGACAGTGAATTTTACCATTAATGAACCGTTGAGCGCTCTTTCGGCAACTGCTGTTGCCACTAATACAAGCTGCTATGGAGGTTCTGACGGTATTGTGAATCTCACGGTAGCTGGTGGTACCGCTCCATATGATTATTTATGGAGCCCGGGTGGTTCAACCTCTCAGGACTTGAGCAATCAGCCTGCTGGAACCTACTCGGTTATTGTTACCGACGCTAACGGCTGTACTTCAAATGCTGCAGCTACTATTAGTGAGCCCAACGACATTACTTACAGCATTGATATTACTACCCCCATTTCTTGCTATGGTTCACGGGAGGGCGTTCTTACAATTTATAATGCACAAGGAGGAACAGGTTCATATACCTACCTTTGGTCGAATACTCTTACAACACAGAGTATTTCAAATTTAGCCAAAGGTACATACTGGGCTAAGGTAACCGACGATAATGGATGCTATAAAAAGGTCTATCAAACTCTAACGCAACCAACTCAAGTTTCTGCTTCGTTTGCCATAACCGATCCCGTATGTAACGCTGGTAGCAATGGCTCAATTGCGATAACACCTTCAGGAGGCACTCCTGGATACGATTATTCTGTTAATGGAGGTGCTTATGATGTAAATGCAAGCATTTCGGGACTTACTGCTGGTAATTATAACATTGTTGTTAGAGATAATAATCTTTGTACGAGGTCTTATAGCGCTACCTTAAATGAGCCAGCGGCAATTGTAATTACGCCATTGACAACCAATCCAACTTGTCCTGAATCAACTAATGGATCCATTGGAATAACTGTTACTGGAGGAACCGCTCCTTATGGCTATTTCTGGACTACCACTGATGGTTCTGGAATTGTGCAGGGTGCACAAAACCAGAGCGCTCTTTCCCCAGGAACCTATACCCTTCTACTTACAGATGCTCATGGTTGTTCAAAAACTATCGACGTTACGTTGACGGCTCAAAATCCGAGTCCAACACCTGGAATCTCAACGTTGGACAATCCTGTTTGCCAAGGTAGTAATGCAACAATTACAGCTACAGGTGGATCCACCTATGAGTTCTTTCTCAATGGCTCACTAGTTCAGGGGCCAAGTGCCAGTAGTTCCTTAAGTCGTAGTACATTTTCCAACGGTGATGTGGTGTATGCTAATGTTATTAGTAGCGCTGGTTGTGTTGCCCAAAGTAGCAATATTAATATGGTTGTAAATGGATTGCCAACTCCAACCTTAACTTCATCCGATTTGGATAATAGCATTTGTGATGCAACACCAGTAACCTTTACCGCCGGAGGTGGTAATACCTATGAGTTTTTAGTAAACGATATATCACAGGGAGCGCCTTCGCCTACTAATCAGTACATAACTTCGTCTCTTGCCGATGGCGATGCCGTGAAGGTCATCGTTACCGATGTGAATTCCTGTAGCGCTACGTCCGCACCAATTGTAACTGCTGTTACTCCAAATGTAGGTGTTCCAACCTTTACTTCTGGTGCAGCAAATTTATGTGTTGGCAGTACTTCAACATATCAAGCAACGGCCTCAAATAGCGCTGATGTTGTTTATTCAATCATTTCTGGAGGAGCATCAATAAATAGTACAACGGGGGTTGTTTCTGCGGTAACGTCTGATTTCACGGTTAGAGCTACTGCGACAGGTATTAATGGTTGCGGAGTAGAAACGGCAGATATGGCTGTTGCCGTTCATACATTGCCAACGGTTAACCTTGGCTCTGATCAAACAATTTGTGCTGGCACAACCGCAACACTCGATGCAGGCTCCTTTGTTAGTTACCTTTGGAGCGACAATAGCACAAGTCAAACGCTTACTACTGGCACGGCAGGTAGCTACAGCGTGACAGTAACCGATGTCAATGGCTGCAGTGCTACTTCAGCACCAGTAACAATTACGGTGAATTCTTTACCAACAGTGGACCTTGGTGGAGATAGGGCAATTTGTGTAGGCTCAACTACTACGCTCGATGCTGGCTCCTTTGCCAGCTACCTTTGGAGCGACAATAGCACAAGCCAAACGCTTACCACTGGTACTGCCGGTAGTTACAGCGTAACGGTTACGGATGCCAATGGCTGTAGCGCCACCTCATCACCCGTAGTTGTAACGGTTAACCCTTTGCCAACGGTTGATCTTGGCGGTGACAGAGCAATTTGTACAGGCTCAACTGCTACGCTTGATGCGGGTCCGTTTGCCAGCTATCTTTGGAGCGACAATAGTACCAACCGAACGCTGGTTACTGGCACCGCTGGTAGTTACAGTGTAACGGTAACCGACGTTAATGGGTGCAGCGCTACCTCATCACCTGTTGCCATTACAATTAATCCTCTACCAACAGTAGATCTAGGTGGAGATAGAGCAATTTGTGTGGGCTCTACAGTAACATTGGATGCAGGTTCCTTTGCGAGCTACTCTTGGAGTAATAACAGCACTGGTCAAACGCTGGTTACTGGCACCGCTGGCAGCTACAGCGTAACAGTAACAGATGCCAATGGCTGTAGTGCCACCTCGTCTCCGGTAGTTGTAACGGTTAACCCTTTGCCTACCGTGGATCTTGGTGGGGATCAGACAATTTGTGATGGTTCAACGGTGACGCTGGATGCTGGTCCCTTTGCAAGCTATTTGTGGAGCGATAACAGCACCAACCAAACATTGACCACTGGGACGGCCGGTAGTTACAACGTAACGGTTACAGACGTTAACGGCTGTAGCGCTACCTCTACTCCAGTCGCTATTACAGTTAATCCTTCTCCTTTGCTGAACGTTGATCCAACACTAAATATGCTCAATACCGAGACGAAAACTATTGATGCCGGTTCTGGCTTTGCTACCTATTTGTGGGAGTCTGGTGGTAGCAATCTTGGATCGGAACAGACATATTTGGTTGATGGTTCCGTGTGGGGTGTTGGAAGCTATACTATTAATGTCACTGTTACCAATAGCAATGGATGTAGCACATCCGGTTCAGTAGCGGTAAGCATCACTTTGGATAATGCGGTTCCTGAGAACAGCGATGACAGATTTACGGTTTTCCCGAACCCTGCAACATCAACAGTATTTCTTTCACTTGGACAAAATCTAGCGGGTGCAGCCAATGTTAGAATTGTATCTGTTACTGGAGCGTTGGTGAGAACAGGAACTGTTAATTTTGCCTCGGGTGAAGATAAAGTGCCGTTTAGTGTAGAGCAGCTTAAACCAGGAAGCTACTTTTTAATAGTAGATATTGGTTCAAATCGCTTTACAAAAAAGATAATTATTCGCTAGCGTAGCATAAAAGTGAGCCCTCCGTCTGGAGGGCTTTTTTATTTTATATCGACAACTTACCTTTACAAAAAAAACTCCATGAAAGTTTTGCTATTAGGTTCCGGTGGTAGAGAGCATGCCATGGCACAAAAAATATCAGAAAGCCCGCTTCTTACCAAACTTTTTATCGCCCCGGGCAATCCAGGTACGGCGATGCTCGGGGAAAATGTGCATTTGGAAGTGGCAAATTTTGAAGCTATTGGAGATTTCGTAAAGACAAAGGCCATTGATTTGGTAGTTGTTGGACCAGAGGAGCCATTGGTAAAAGGATTAGGTGATTATTTTCGACAAACTACAGGTTTAGAGTATGTTGCTTTTGTTGGTCCTTGTGCTGATGGGGCGCGGCTTGAAGGGAGCAAAGATTTTGCGAAACATTTCATGCAAAAATATGGCATACCAACAGCCAAATACAAAACGTTTACCCTAGACACCCTTAAGGAAGGATATTCATTCTTAGAGTCTTTAGCTGCACCTTATGTGTTGAAAGCAGATGGGCTAGCAGCAGGTAAGGGGGTGGTTATTCTTAATGACCAAAATGCAGCAAAACAGGCTCTTAAGGTAATGCTCGGAGGACAGTTTGGTGATGCAAGTAGGAGGGTGGTTATTGAAGAGTTTCTCGCTGGTATCGAACTTTCAGTTTTTGTTTTAACCGACGGAAAGAGCTACGTGATTCTTCCCGAAGCCAAAGATTACAAAAGAGTGGGAGAGGGTGATGTTGGTCTTAATACTGGGGGAATGGGGGCAATTTCTCCGGTACCTTTTGCCGATAGGTCTTTTATGGATAAAGTTGAAAGTCGCATAATCAAACCGACAATTTTTGGCTTAAATTCGGAAAATATCTCCTATCATGGATTTGTTTTCTTTGGACTAATAAATGTGGGCGGGGATCCTTTCGTAATTGAGTATAATGTCAGGATGGGCGATCCCGAATCAGAGGTGGTATTCCCCCGAATCACAGGAGATATACTTCCGGCTCTACAGCACGCAGCCTTAGGAACTCTCCGTTCTGATGCATTGGGCTGTTCTGCAAAGTTTGCCTGCACAGTAATGGCCGTATCTGGTGGTTATCCGGAGCTATACGAGAAGGGTTATCCACTTGATGGCTTGAATTCTACCGACCTAGATGGTTTTGTATACCATGCGGGAACAACTTTTGGGAAGAATGGTAGTGTTATAACTTCTGGGGGACGCGTGGTATCGGTAACTGGTCTCGGAATATCCTTGCAAGAAGCGGTTACGAAGGCCTATGAAAATCTTGGCCAGCTCTCTTTTGAGAAGATGTACTATCGCCGTGATATAGGGTATGAGTTTTTGGAATAATAGCATTAATTATGAAAGCTTTAGTTCAGTTTTTCAGAAGAAGTTTACCGCTAACGTTTTCCGTTATTCTTTTTCTGTGCATATTGTTTTGGTTTTCAGGCCTCTTTTCGCATGGAGAGGATCGGGTAAATGGCCTGTTTAATCAGCACTCAATGATTTTTACACAGAGTCTGTTTGGCCTGTATACCCAGCATACCATTCTTTGGCTTGGCGGCATCACGCTGTTTGTTCTCGTTTCACTTCTTATCCTTAACCTCAACTCTAAGTATATTTTTATTCAGGAACGTACGTTTATGCCGGTACTTTTCTTTGGATTGTTGGCGGGGTTTCCCGCTGCAGTTCAGGTTATTTCTCCGGTTGCAGTATTCTCCTTTTTTCTGCTATTTTCTCTCAATAAGATATTCAATACCTATAGGGCGAATCATTCTTTATCGAGCTATTTCGAGGCAGCATTCTTAATCGGTCTAGGGAGTTTCTTTTGGCTTCCCGGTCTTATATTTTTCTTTCCTGTTGTTGCCGGTTTGGCAATTTTTAGGCCTTTTAATTGGCGTGAGTGGACCGTTGCTATTATTGGCTTCATAACACCCTTGGCTCTCTATCAACTCTATGAACTGTTTTTTAACGATAGACCAGATAATCTAATTGTAGCCATAGTTGCCGCTTTCAAGTTGCATGGGCCATATGCCCAAAATTTAAGCAAGATGCAGCTGGTGTATCTTGCCTTTGTTGGCTTCTTGGTTCTGGCGAGCAGCATAAAGCTCATACAGCGCTACGATGCTTTTAAGATAAGGTCACGTAAGATTTTTATTCTGTTTTTTTGGGTGTTTGTGACCTCTGTTTTTGGCTACCTGCTCGTACCTGGAATAACTTACGAGGTGTTATATATTGGCGCCATTCCAGTCTCTTTCTTGCTTACCTTTTACTTTACTGTCGACAGAAATCCAACACGTTTTCAGTCAATCCTGTTTTTCGTTTTTCTTGTTTTAGCGTATTGGCAAGCCTTCTGGTAAAATAGAAAAGAGGCTCCATGGAGCCTCTTTTTATTTCAATATCTAAATTGTAGAAGTTGCTATATCTTTTCTACAAAGGAGAGTGTTCCCACGGCAAGCCCTGGTTGCCCATCCTTGAAGTAGAAAATTAGGTGGTAAACGCCTGTTTTTTGGCAAATAACGTCAAAAAATGGAATATCCTTGCCCGTAGCAACCACATAGGTAGTTCCGAGCAATCTGGCGTTATCGTAAAGCTGAAGTACTACTTTCCCCGGAAAATCCTTGGAGTTGCAAACAGTTAGGCGATACTTTGTGTTTTTAGTCAGAATAAGCGTTGCTTTATACTGTGGAGGAGGATCTCCCGCATCTAGCTTAATTTTGAAGTCTTTAAGGTAGGTTGCATCTTTGGCGATCATACCGCAAATATCTACCAGCTCATCTTCCGTTTGAGCTTTCAATAAACCGCCTGACACTAATCCAATAAAAAGCGTTAGCAGGGAAATAATTAAAAACTTATTTTTCATACTAAGCACCAATTAGCTTATTTCTTACCTTTTCAACGGCTGCCTTTAATCGTTTAAGTTGATCGTCGCTTATGTTTACATTGCTTTTGTCGTTCTGAACAAAAGTAATGACGCCGTTAATTTCTACGGTTTTGGGTTCACCAACTTCGTAAGTTATAGTGATTTCATCGTAAATCGATTTCAGTTCACTAAGGTCTTCTACCAGTTCGCCAATGTATGGATCCCTCTTGTAGTGGGAGAGTACGAGGTAAAGGGTTTGAAAAGCAATTTTTTGCTCCCCAATGTACTCGTTCAACTTGGCACTTGTAATTGACGATGAAACCTGACATGAGAGGTAGAGCCCTTCAATCCACACACCTGCAATAATTACAGAGCTGAGGCTGCTGCGGTTGGTCTCTTTTAGGTAACCGTCAATCTTGTTGAAGTTGGATGTGGAAATGAAGATGAGCGAATCGATATTCTCATTGTTGGTGGCAAGTCTTTTAAGTGTTGAAAAATCGAAGAATTGTCCAACTTTAATACCATCAGCAAGTGTTTTAATGGCGCTGATGTAGTCTACCACCATCGATGTTTTCTGGTACATGTTGATATAGCCCAAGTCGGCTCCGTAAATACCAAGCCCAATAGCTTTTCTAAAGCTGGTGTTAAAATCATCAACATTTTTGGTTGGTGCTAGATACTCCTTGGAGAAGGGGGCCTTTAAGCTTTTAAAAAGAGCAGAGATTTCAACAGGAGAGGCAATATTCTGCACCATGTCCTGAACAACATTTGGATCAAATTGGGTTTGGTCCTCAATCACCGTGTCTGGCACATCGAGTGATTGTTGTAAATCAACGTTGCCTTGATGTCCGCATGACGAGCAGCCCGACATCATAACCGCCATGGAAACAAAATATAGAAGCTTTCTCAACATACTCTCCGTGGATTTTTAAGCTTTATATCTTTTTAAGCCTGTATAAAGATAAAAAATTATTTTTTAGAAAAACGAAACTTTTTGAGGTTAATCTCCGAGAGTGCAGTCAAGGCTTTCTTTAGCAGTTCGAAGTATAGGGTGAAATAGAGTGTTATGATCATTGACCATACTACACACATATTAAACCAGAATGTATCCCAGTAATGACCGAGGAAATACTTCCGCGGAGCCAGAAAATGGGAACGAAATGAGATGAATGAATCTGGTTCTGGATCCCTAAAAATAGGGTCGTATTGCTGAATCAGCTCATCCTTATACTGTAGTATGTGGTTCTTCTCAAAAGCCTTTGTGGCTAAGTCCGAGATACTTTCGTTATGGAATGCCTGTTTTTTTGCGTTGTAAAGCTCTTTGTTGGTTTGAATGAGGTAGTTAACCTTTGCATCCTTTATTTTGTTTGCTCGCTGAAATGCATCAGAGTAATGCTTTTCGAGTTTTTCAAGATATTCGGAGAGCATGGAGGCCACCTCAATGGTGTAGGAGGCAGGAGTGAGCTTGCTTACTTGTTCGAAAGGAATGTCTGGAACCAATACAATTTCTTTTGTGATGGCTTTCTTTAAAACCGCGAGGTAGTCAGCCATCTTTGCTTTGCTTTCCGCAGTTGGAGTTTGGTCCAAAAGAAGCAACGATTCCTCGGCCCTTTTTTGAAGTTCGGGGAGATAGTACACTAACTTGTAGTTGGCCTGACTCTCCTCTTTTTCTATATCGTAAAAATATTTTTCAAACTCGTTATCCTTAAACTGATGCACAATTAGCCCTTCGTAAACCCACTTGGTGGCCATCATGTCGGCAATAAACGGAACCTTGTTTACGCTGCCAACGCTTCGGTTGAGCTTTTCGAAGCTAAACATGGCTCCGCTGAGCACCATCATAGGAATCATGAGCAGTGGAATGACAATGTAGATGGTTACCGCTGAGTTAAACGATGCCGAAATGTTGAGACCAAGCATGTTGGCAAATACGGCAGTGGTGAATAGGGCAAACCAGTAAACAAAGGACATGTCTCTTATGCTTAAAATGTTGTTGGCAATAAGCACAAATAACAAGCTCTGAATGGCTGAAATTGTAATTAGAATTGTGATTTTCGAGAGTAGGTAACTCGACCTACTGAGGTTAAGAAATCCTTCCCGTTTAAGAATTTTTCGATCCCTGAAAATCTCTTCCGCGCTTACGGTAAGTCCAACGAAAAGGGCAACAATAATTGCCATGAAAATGTAGATGGGAATGTTCTCATTTTCCCTGAAGATGTATATGTTGGAGTTGGGATCTGCAATATATCGAATTACATAGGATAGGATAAAGGCAAGTATTGGCGTTTCAAGAAGGTTGAGTATAATGTACTGCGTATTGCTCACCTTGGAGTGGAAATCGCGCAGGGTGTAAATAAAGTATTGCTTAAGCCTAGAAGGAATGTTTAGCGATACCGGTGGGGGCACCTGAATGTCCTCCACCACCTTCATCTTAAGATTTTCCTTGAAATGCTCCTCCCACTTTGGTGGGGATATCTTTCGTGTTGGGGTATATCGTCCAAACTCATCCACAACCTTGGCTTCAACAATGTTGAAAATGAGTTCTGGGTTTACGTTACCACATGTAGGGCACTCACCTTGATCGCTGTTGATTTGGGCATCAATTCGCTTGAAGTACATAACGGCCTCCACTGGGTTGCCGTAGTAAATCATGTAACCGCCAGTGTCCAAAATCATCATATTGTCGAACATCTTGTAGATGTCTGACGATGGTTGGTGAATAACCACAAAAATGAGCTTGCCTTTGAGCGTTAACTCCCGAAGGAGGTCCATCACGTTTTCGGAGTCACGCGAGGAGAGGCCAGAGGTGGGCTCATCTACAAAAAGGATAGATGGTTCGCGGATAAGCTCAAGGGCTATGTTGAGACGCTTGCGTTGTCCCCCAGAAATCATCTTGTTGAAAGGCGAGCCAACCTTAAGGTTCTTTCGTTCAAGTAGCCCAAGGTTTGTCAGCGTTTTATCTACAAGTTCGGTGATTTCCGCGTCCGATTTATCCTTAAAGCAAAGCTTAGCGTTGTAGTAGAGGTTTTCGAAAACAGTTAGCTCTTCAATGAGCAAGTCATCCTGTGGGATAACGCCAATAACCCCTTCGAGCTGCTCTTTCTCGGTATGGAGATTTATGCCGTTAATTAGAACTTCTCCGCTGGTGGGGGCTTCGTTGCCGGAAAGCACGTTAAGGAGCGTGGTTTTTCCCGCACCGGAGGCACCCATAATGCCGATAAGCTTACCGTGCTCCTCGGCAAAGGTGATATTGCGTAGCCCTACATCGCCCGTTTTAAAGGTGAATCCAATGTTGTTTACGCGATAGGATATTCTTGTAAGAGATGAGTCGGCGAGGTAGTGAGCAACCACATCGGTGTAGTAAATGGGCTTTCCCTTGGGGAGACGAATTGAGCTACCGCTGGCGTAGAGGTATATTCGCTTGTTGTTTATGGGGAGACCATTCAGGAAGATGTCTGCACTACCGGTGTAGCGGAGAAAGTATAGGTCAACGCTTTTAATCTGCAGAATGGCCAAAAAGCCATCCAGCGATTCCGTTGGGATGTATTTTGCTTGCTGCTGCGGTATTCCGAGGTTGTGTATGGTAAGCACGCTGGGATTGTCGAGGTCGTGTAGCGTGTTTCCAATAACAAAATTCTCAATATCGGTAAATTCCTCCTTGGTGAGCTTGAAAACTTCGGCCACGGTGTTAATAATGGCCATGCGCTGTTCGGAGAACTTTCTATCGGCATTGATGAGCTCGAATAGACGAACCAGAACGACTATTTTCTGCTTTTGGGTAAGCGTCTTATTGATCTTTTTGCAAATGCCCAAAATGCGAACGGAGTCCTTTACCGAGGTAAGCTTCACCTTCCCTTTCTCCTCGTCCGATTCCTCTTTTTCTAAAAGGCCTGCATGTTCGTCGAAAAGTTGGATATACTCCTGTACGGCCTCGTCGTTGAGCTGCTGAGTCAAGAAATTGATGACGTAAGCTCTTTCGCTGAGCTCCACACCTTCGTCCTGCTTTGCAATAATTGCAAAGAGCTGCATTAACGCTTTTAGTATCTCTTCACTCATCCTTTACAGCATTGAATCAATAAAAGACAGACGGCCCGGTGGCTTAGTTAAGGGTATAGCCTACCTGCTCAAACGGAACATCAACAATGTCAGCGTATTCTTCTCCAGCCTCCTGCATGTCCTCGTCGTCTTCGGGGTAAAACCACTTAACTAGGATGTTCTTGCCATCCTCGTGCATCTGCTCAAGTTTCATGAGAATGTCCAGAAGAAGCTTGGAAGAAGCGGTGTTGAAGTAAACGAGTCGAAAGGTAAATACCGTTTTTGAGTTGGGACTCTGTGCGTATTCATCGAGCCAGGTGAGGACGGGTTCGTAAAAAGCCGTTACATCCTCGGGCAAGGAGCGCCCCGAAATCTCAAAAATTTCGTTATCTGGATCAAGAATTACATGTGGGGTATCGTCTGTTCCCAAAATCTTGATGGTTTCCATAGCAAAAAATTAGGTTTTGTTAGGCGTTTCTATCGATGGTTGATGTAAGAATAAAGAAGTGCGAATCGTTGTCAATGGGGAGGAAGTGGTATTCCAACTTGCGGCCAGTTTTACGGGCAATGTCAATAAAGCCAAGCCCTGCTCCACCCTTCTCACTAAGTCGCCCCTCTTTCATTTGATTCTTGTATAGCATTTTCAACCCTTCTTTGTCAAGGGAGTTGATCTGATCAAGAATGCGGGAGAGTTCATCGATTTTGGTGTTCTCAATTACGTTACCGGTGGTAACATTGTATTCCTCATCACCCTTGCTTACCATAAATATCCCTCTTCCGGCAAAAAGGAAGTCCTCCGAGCCAAAGCTGTCAGCGTGCTTGCTAATGTTCTGAAGGCACTCAACCATTACGTGGAATACCTTTTTTTGAACGGAGTTGGACTCTTCCTCCTTGGCCATGTTGGATTCGGTAAGAGAGGTGAAAGCCTTGGTAATTTGGTGGGTGATTTCCCCCTCGTATACCAAGGTAATTTCATGAGCTTTCATTGACTTGTAAAAGTCATATACAAACTCAAGAAATCCCTTTACATTCTTCTTATCCATAGCGCGTAAAGTTAGTTAATTTGGTATAATATGCAATTTAAAACTCAATACCTATAAGCAGAATATCGTCAATTTGCTTGTGGTCTCCTTTATACTCCTCAAAGTCTTTGGCAAAGAATGTGCTGTATTCCGGCATCGGCAATGCAGGGTTTGCCACCAAGGCTTCTCGAATACGTGCTGCAGAGTATTTCTTCTTTTCTACTCCGCCCACTTGGTCTGGCAAACCGTCAGAGAAGAAGAATACCCTATCGCCTTTTTGTATTTGAATGGTATAGTTGGTGAACGGTGCTTCCGGCTTGTTCCGATGTGGAATACCTCCAATGGCTTTCCGGTCGCCTTTAAACTCCTCCAACTCGCCGTTTCGCAGAAGGTAAAGAGGCCGGTGAGCCCCGGAATACTGCAGCTCCTTTTTCTTAAGGTTGATTTTGCAGAGTGCAATATCCATTCCATCGCGTGCGTCGGCGTCGGCTCTATCCTGCTTTAGCGTGTTGCGAACACCAAAGTGGAGATGGTTCAGAATTTCACCGGCGGTATAGTCCTTGTCGTGGTCCACCACATTGTTTAGGGTAAAGTAGCCAATAAACGATAGCAAGGCTCCGGGAACGCCGTGTCCAGTGCAGTCTACAGCAGCAATGTAAATGTTCTCCTCCTTCATGAAAAACCAAGGGAAGTCGCCGCTAACAACGTCACGTGGTTTGTAGAAAACAAAGGAGTTTGGAAGGCTTTTTCGAATCAATCGGTTGTCTGGTAAGATAGAGCTTTGAATACGCTGTGCGTAGTTTATGCTCTCGGTGAGCTTCCGGTTCTTATCCTGAACTTCCAGCTCAATTCGCTTTGCTTCTGTAATGTCATGGCTTACAAAGAGAATTGTTTCCAGCTCATTCTCGTTGAATTCGGGAATGGCCACAATGTGCATTATTGTTTCTCCAACCCTAGAGTCAAAGGTAATTTCTCCTTCAACCTTCTCCTTGTTTACCTTAATTGCCTTAATGGCATCCTTGAAAAACTCGGTTAAGGGCTCGACGAAATTTACCGAGGAGAGGGTTTGGTTAATGAGGTCTTTGGTGGCAATGCCAAGATAATTTTCCACCATTGGGTTGGCGTAGAAGAACTGCCCCATGGTGTTGATGCGGATGATCATGTCGATTGAGTTTTCCGATAACGCCTGCATTTTGCTGCGCATACGTTCCTCTTTCTCTGCCCTTTTTCTCTCCGTTATGTCCTGTGAGTTAACTATTATTCCATGAATTGCAGGGTCGGTAAGCAGGTTGCGTCCGGTTGCTTCAAGAAAAATTTTCTCCCCATCCTTTTTCATAAAGGTATACTGGATGGTTCGTGACTCCTTTGAGTTCTCTAGCAACTTTTCGAAAAACTCGGAAAGCGTTTGCTCCCCTCTACGAGTAAGCCGATCCATATCCTTGCCACTCATCATCTCTGTTGGACTGTAGCCAAGGATTTTGGTTACCGAAGGACTGATGTAAACCAGCTTCAGCTCCTTGTTGTAGATGGAGATAATTTCGGAAGCATTCTCGAGCAAGCTGTGGAGCCGCTTCTGCGCATTTTCTACCTCCTGAATCTTGGCTTCCAACTTGGAGTTCGACTTTTCCAGCTCTTCGTGTGTGGCCCTCATCTCCTCCGCATTCTGCCGAAGTTCCTCTTCGTTTTCACGAAGCTCTTCGGTCATCTGCTGGGCCTCCTGAAGCAACTTTTCCGTTTTTTGGTTGATGCTCAGGTTGAAAACCGTTCGAGCAATAATTTCTCCAAGTTCGCGCAAAAACCGGATGGTTAGCTCAGGAATTTCTGGTTCAATGGAGGCGAACTCCAGCACTCCCTGCAGCTTTTCGTCGGTAATGAGCGGCACTAGCAAAATGCTTTGTGGCTTCTGTTCGCCAAGTATACCGCTAGTAATGGTGACGTATGAATCGGGGATCTCCTTGCGGTAGATTATGTCGAGCTCATAAGCACACTGACCAATTAGCCCTTCTCCTATTTTAAACTCCTGCTGGAGGTATTTCTTTCTGTTGTAGGCGTAGGTGGCAAAGTTAACCAGCACATTACGCTCCGAATCGAAAACGTATAAGGCTCCCTGAATAACGTTGATGTACTTGATAAGCTTTACAAGTACATCGTAGGATAGCTCGCTGATGTTGTTGTGTAGGCGAAGGATGTTGGAGATTTGATCCTTGCCATCCGATATCCAGCTTAACTCCGACTCTTTCTTGTTATTCTCTATGAGGTTGTCGCGCATTACGATGAGCGACTTCCCTAGGATGTCATTTTCGTTGGTGATGTCGAGAACTGCGTTGTAGTCGCCCTCACCTATCTGCTTTGCAAATAGTGCGTTTTTGTTAATGTTCTCATCCTTTTCGAGGAGCTCTTGCTCCATTTCGCCCAACTTGAGGTAGTGCCGTTTGAGGATGAGGTAGGTGGCAGCTGCGGCAATAAATGGGATTGCATCGAGAAACCAGAGAGCTGGATTGTTTGCGTGAATATTGCTAAGCCCGCTGATATTTGCCGGATTTCCGGTTCTGGAAAAATCGATCATCCAAGCAGCAACAGGGAATAGAATACCTGTTGTTGCTGCAACAATCACTCTTCTTTTAACTGTTTCGGATACTTGCCACATATTGTAGCTCTTTTCTTAGTTTACTTCTTTATTCAAAAAATTATGAAGACTTTCACCAAACACTGTACACATTTCGGTAAATAGCTTCACTGCTTCCTCACTAAATTCCTCAAAAGAGGCAAGCTCGAGCACACCGTTGCACTGGTTGTCCCACACTGTTGGAATTATTATTAGGTGTTTTGGATAGCCCTTGCCTAGTCCCGAGAGGATGGTGATGTAACCCTCGGGAATTTCCGATACGTTTAGCACGGTTTGACTCTTCGCTACTTGTCCCGAAAGACCCTCTCCCTCCCGAAAGTCGTGTGGATTTTCTTCGGAGAAGTATGCGTAGCGACCTTGCAACTCAAACACCTCATCCTTGCTGTTTTTCACGAAGAATAGACCCTGAACGATGTTAAATTCCTTGGCAATGCCGGTAAGAATATGTTCGGTTAACTTTTCAAGCGATTCAATCTGTTGCTTCTGGGAGGGGAGGGTTTTCTGTGCAAAGGCCGTGGCCGAAAGTCTCTCCTTTGTCTCCTCCATATGCTCCTGTTTTTGTCCAACCTGCGCTAGGTATTGATCCATACGCGCTTGCAGGCTAGAAAGCGTATCTGCCTGCTTGCTTTCACGCTGTGACTGGAGGGTGTAGGCAGCAAACAGCGCAATGAAAAAGCAAAGGTTGGCAACGATGAAGAGGAAAATGAGCCAAGTGCTATTGCTGTTAAATCCATGGGCTGCCGCTGATAGTGCCAGCAATGCGCTCAAAACACCGGCAATAAACATTGCGGTTGCATACGATCTCCTTTTGCGGTGGGCCGGCTTCATAGTATTTCTTTTACTTAATTTTCTTCAGAAAGTTAATAATATCATTGGTTTTCATCACATGATCAACCGGTGTTAACTTTAGGCTTGCCTCAGTCATAGTTCTAACCTGACATTCTTCTGGATCTTGAACGATGCAAAGGCCTCCGTTGTCCTTTATCTTTTTGAGTCCGTAAGCTCCATCCTTATTGGCTCCAGAAAGAATGATTCCAATCAACTTTTCTCTGTAAGCCTGAGCTGCTGTAACAAAGGAGAGGTCGATGGAAGGTCTGGAATGGTTTACTGGCTCTTCGGTAGAAAGGGCTATTCGGTTACCCAAGTCGACATACATGTGATAGTTTGCCGGGGCAAGATATGCTTTCCCCGGTTTTATTGATTCCTTGTCGAAGGGTTCAATTACCTGAATGCCTGATTTAATGCTTAGCGCTTCCACGAAGCCACTCCTAACGTGCTTGAGCCGGTGAAGGCAGAGTAACACCGGAAGGGGAAAGTTCGGTGGTAACGAGTGGAGTATTTTGGTAATTACCTGAAAACTACCAGCAGAGCCTCCTATGATAACTGCTTTATACATTAGCTATTCTTCTTTTTATACACCATTTCCTGGTCGTCAACCAGCATGAATGCCGATGCCGCACCTGCCGAAACTTCTAAACTTTCCTTTATACCCACAGCCAAATATCCTCCAGGAACAAGGCTGTTTGACATCACTCTTACAATTTTATCGCATAACCCTTGATTGTAGTAGATCATTTGGTTACGAAACAGTATTAAGCGAATGCCCGAAGGTGAATTATCAAATATAGTGTTTTGTTTGATAAAAGAAACGCCCTCCAGTAAGGATGGGTCAAGTACCGAGTTGCCATTTTTCGTGGTGAAGTAGCTTGCCAGCGATGCTGTACCATTCAACCTTTCGTAGTTTGCTTCGTTTACCTCCGACTGTTTTGGGTCAATTTCTCCAGATTTTGTTCTCAGATACTTTGCATCGCTGAAGTAGCTTGCATAGAGCTGTACCTGGTTAAGGAGATTTATCTCCTTTAAAATGATGGCAAGAGAGTAGAGCTCTTCCCCGGAATCCCATCCCGCTACCCAAATTTTTGGTTTCGTTGGTCCCTTTACCAGCTCTGGAATTATTGAATCTCGAAGATGCCGCCAAACCGATGGGTCTCGAAACATTTCGGTGGTATCCACTGAAATGTCGCAAAGAAATTGGTCGAAAAACGACTTGTCGTTCTGCAACCTTGCCACTAGGCTATCTGCATCGCGGAGCTTCTGGTTATTGATGACCGTATCGATCCGTCTACGAAATGCCGTTATTGCAAAATCCGTAAAATCGTATCCATAGACCTCTTTAACTGTTCTTATTACGTTTCGGGTATCTACAATCCCAATTTCGTACATAGTGCAGTTGTTATTATTTGTTTCTAGCGACTTCCTTTTTTGTTCAAATCGTTCTTCAGCTTCTCAGCCTCGTTCTCGAAGTTTTTTTCCGCGGTGATGTCGAAGCCTAACGTTATTACCTTATAAATTTCTCCATTCTCATCGGGAATGGGGTTGTAGTGCTCTCTTACCCATTTGGTATCGGTTCCAACCTTAAGCGAGAATACCCTTTCTTGCGGAACTCCGTTCATGAGATTGTTCCAGAACACGTTGTATGCCTCTGGATTCGACTTTGCTGTTCCGTCCAGCTCCCGGTGTAGCTTGCCGACAATTTTTTCGGGTGCATCACCAAGAATATCCACATTCTTTTGATTGATAAAGGTGATTCTTCCCTCGCTCGTCATTTCGGAAACAATTACATTTTGGTTCAGCGCGTGGAGCATGGCATCGATCTCCTTTTGACGGCCCTTGGCAATCTCCTGTTCTATCTTAATCTGTTCAATGTTTTTTTCAATTTCTTCGGCCTGATGCATTGCTTGCTGTTCCAGCAACTTTGTTTCGGTAACATCTTGCCCAAGAACCAATACCTTTATGAAGCTGCCAACCTCGTCGAACGCTGGGCTGAAGCTGAGCATTAGGTATACTTCACGATCTGCGCCATTCGTAAACTGAAAAACGCCCTTCCCACTCATACCCGAGTTGACGTTTTTCCATATATCTCTAAGCTCGCGAGAGGCTTGGCTTGTGGCCAAATCGAAAATGGAACTCCCTAGAATCTCGTCGTGAATTAGGTCTAGTGCGTTGATGAAGTTTTGATTAAGGTTGATGATTGAGCCGTCTGTCTCCAGCTCTCCCTGAAGTAGCGCTTCATTGATGGCCGTGTTTACCGACTCCAGCTCGGCCGTTTTTCGCTGCATCTCCTCCTGCGTGGCTTGCATCTCCTCCATATTTTGCCTCATCTCTTCCTCTTGCGCCGCCATCTCTTCTCTCTGCTGTTGCGATTGCTCTAGCAGATAGGTTGTTCTGAGGTTGATGCGAACGCTCGAAAGTGTTGAGGCAATGCTCTCGCTCAACTTTTCAACAAATTCAATTTCGTGAGGTCGGAAATCGTTTAGAGAGGCAATTTCTACAACCCCAAAAACGCTGTCTTCAAGTTTTAGCGGAACAATAAGAAGATTGGATGGCGTTGCTTCACCAAGACCGGAAGTGATGGATATGTAGCCTTCGGGGATCTCCTTGAGGTGGATCGTTTTCTTTTCAATGGCGCAGGTTCCAACCAGACCCTCGCCAACCATGATTTTTTTGGTGAGGTATTTTTTTCGGTTGTAAGCAAAGGAGGCAACCAGATCCAGTGCCTGCTCCTCATTGCTGTCGTCGCTAAGAGCAAAAATGCCGCCCTGGTTTGCATTGAGGTAGGTGATGAGGTTCTGGATAATGTTTTCGGAAAGAATGGTGAGGTCGTTGTTGTTCTGTCGTAGTATCTCACCAAACATGGCTAGCCCAGTGGTAATCCAGCGCTGCTTCTCCTCTTCTATCTTCCGTATGTTTTCTTCTTCATGTGCCTTTTTTAAGCTTTCCCTCATCTCGAGTAGCGCTGTTCCGAGAACATCGTTTTCACTCACAGGGGTATATTCTGTGTTAAGATTGTTTTGCCCAATTTCTGTGGCAAACTGTGCCGTTTTCCCCAAGTTTTCGATATGCCTATTCATGGCACCTATGAGCCCTCCAAAGTCGTCCGTTCTGTTGGTCTTGATTTCTTCGGGTAGCTGTCCCTCGGCCAAGATGTTGGTGGTGGTGCTGAGCTTAACAATATCGATCGAGAGCGGTGTCAGAATAAAGCGTAGGCCAAAGTAGAAGAGGGTAATGGAGAGTAGAATTAGAAGCACCATAGCGGTTTGGTCGGTGGATATCTCCTTCATCACCAAACTTTTGTCGACCGCAATACAGATGTAGCAATTGAGCGGTTGGAAATACTTAAAATACATCAGCTTGGTGGTGATGGTTCCAGCCTCCTCCTCCGTAAACTTGAAATGTCCTTCTTTGTTTTTGTTCCCCTGTATTTGCTCAAATATATCTTTCCTTATTTTTTGTCCTTCGCGGAAGATGTCGAGGGTAATATACCCGTTGTCGTCTACCATAAACGGGAAGGTGTTTTGGTAGAACTGTGGTTGCAGGAAAACTTTCTTCAGCGCTTGCTTCTCCTCGTTTCCCATGGTGCTGTTTTTCCACTGGTCGGTAACCGTTGATGCCAGAACGGAAAGGTCAGATAAAGTCTGACCCATCAGCTGGTCGGTCTGGGTTAGGGTTCGGCTGGTAATAAAAGCGTTAAGGATTATTCCCGACGAGGTGTAGAGCACAACCAACAGAGCAAATGCTGTGAGCAGAATTTTTTTGTGTATGTCTAGTTTTTGAAAAAGCTTCATGGCTGAATAGTATTGCGTGATTGCTCAAAAGGCTATTTTTTAACGTAAAACTGGCCAAGCTTTTCAAACTTGGTGGCATGTGGTCCAAGAATGGTTTCGTGCATTCCTAGCACTAACACACCCTTGGGGTAGAGGTTGCTGTGAAATAGCTCAAAAACTTTATTCTGCAATGTGTAGTTGAAATATATAATGACGTTTCGGCAAAGAATTAGGTCAAACTTGGCGAAAAAAAGATTCCCGTCCCGAACTAGGTCATGCTTTCTAAAAATGGGCTTTTCGGTGAGGAACTTCTTCATGGTGAGCGTATCCCTTGACTTATCGATGTCGAAATACTTTTCGTATGGAACCTCGTTAAACTCTTCGTAGTTGAAAGGGTTTTGTTTGATAACCTTGTCGAAGTTGTCGAGGTATGAAATGTTGAAGCGGTATTTGTAAATCCCCTTTTTTGCCTGATCGAGTACGTCGGTATTGATGTCGGAGGCAAAAATCTTGGCCTTATCGTAAAGCCCCATCTCGTTCAGCAGAATGAGCATGGAGTACACCTCCTGCCCTGTGGAGCAGCCAGCATGCCAAATGTTTATGGTCTTGTTGTTCTTAAAGCGGGGTAGAATCCGAAACTTGAGCGTTTGCCATGTTTGTGGATCACGAAAGAGTTCGGTAGTGTTTACGGTAATTTCCTTTACAACGTCCTCAGAAAAATTTTTATTGGTTTTGATGGTTCCAACCAGGGTGTTTAGATCCATGTTTTTATCGGCGAGGATTTTTTGCAATCGCCGTTTGAGGGACTTATCAGAATACTCCGTTAAATCGTAATTGGAGGAGTTTTTCAGTGCCAATACAAAAAACTGGAGGTCCTGGTCGGTTATATTCATACAGTGCTAATGGTTAAAATGCCCACTGCCAGCTACATTGTTGTGACCCATAGCTGGCATGCCTTTTAGAATCTGCGGTGCTGGAGAGAGCTAAAAGACTACCTCGCTAAATTAAAAAAAAATAGGCAATCCGGTTTGGGATTACCTATTTTGACCAACTTTTTTGATTTACCTCGGATTTCTGTGGTTAAAGAATTGTGATTCCTAGGATGAAGTATATGTTTTCGGTCATAGGATTTATGACAAAGGAGGCGTAGGCTGGCAAATCGTACTGCCGCAATATTTTTACCGTTTGATGGGCGGTAAACCCCATGTTTACAATGCCTCCTTGCTTGCCATACAGAGACTTGTGCGGTGTTCCACCAACAAAAAAGTCAATTTTTTGTAGAGCCGACAGCTTAAGCGTGTAGCCTGCCTCTATGTACGTAGAATACCGGTTGGTGCCTGCGCTATCCCTTCTGTCGTCACCGTACACCATGGTGCCAACCATAAGCCGGATGGGTAGGCTTGAGGTTCCGTTGTAGCTCGCATTAACGTCCACAATATGTCGTGTAGTCTTGCTGTTGAACTGGAAAAAGTCATTTTGCTTCACTGCTTCGTTGGGTGAGTAGTAGTCAAGCACGGCAAGGGAGAACGCTCCTTTGCGGTATATGGCATAAAGGTCCACTTCGGCATAGCTGTTGTCTACGGTGTAGCATCCCCAAGCCCCTAGAGTAAGATTGCTAGCCGTAAGGTTTAGCGTTGGTTGAATGTTCAATGCGGAGCAAGTTAAGCTACCCCTCCAGGTGTGCCGACTTTTTACCTCTGCCGAGAGCGAAAGTTTTGGGGAGGTTCCGATGCCTACCGAAGTGCTGTCTGGGCTTGCTTCCTCATTCTCTGCCATTGCAATACTTCCCATCGAAAATGTGATGACCATGGCCGCACCACCCAATATTTTTTTAACCATTTCGCTTAGTTAACCAGTGATTTAGGCCGCGAAAGTAGATATTTTTAAATGAGTTAATGCGTTGAAAAAGATGTTTTTAATCAAGGTTGTTGTAAAGCATAAACTTCATCACCACCGGGTTGTGATCGGAATGTGCAAAGCCTAAGTCAATTCGCTCTATGGAGAGCGCTTTTATGTTTGGCGATACGAGGAAGAAGTCTAGGATGGTGGTGAGCGTTTTTCCGGGTTGATAAGGTTCGTAGTTGTATCGATTAGTTGGCTTATTCACAAAGACCCAGCGCCAATCGTTTGGCATTTGATCTTTCGAAATTTCGATGGGGTTAAAGTATTCCGTGTGAGGTGTGGTTACCGATGGGGGATTTTGGTTCCAGTCGCCACCAACAATTACCGCATTCCCAAGCGCATACTCCCTCAATGCCAAGGCACGAATGGTATCCATCTCCACTTTGCGAAGATTGCCTGTGTCGAAAGCTTCACAGTGGGTGTTGAAAATTACCAGCATTTTACCACTGGGCAGCAGGAATCTAGTCTCAAGCAATGCCCTCGTGGGCATAAACAGTCGCTTTGGCCAAGCGTATTGACCACCAAGCGATACTCGTGCTGCGCTGTAGGGATTCTTTTGCGAAAAGGTCATCAGTCCTGACATCACCTTACCGTAGGGATTGGACAGTGGAACGGGAACGAATACCGACTTGTAGTTGTAGCAGAAAAGTGAATGCCAGTGGGAGAGCCCTTTTGCCAACGTATCTACTTCGTTTATGCCGTAGGTACGTTTGGAGTTAACATCAACCTCCTGTAGCAAAATGAAGTTGCCCCTGAACTTGTGGAGAAATTCTTCTATTGCGTAAAGGTTGTTGAGCGTGGTGTCTTTGCTGCAGCGCACTCTTTTTCCTCCATCGAAAAAGAAATCCATTTCAGCGTTGAGTCCAGCATAGCCCACATTCCAAGTTATCACGGATAGGGTATCGGTGGTGAGGGTGTCGATTTGTTGGGAAACAGGAATGCTTTCAACCGCTTTGGGGTGGTATTCAGTCAGAGCAAAAAAGCCCACAATACTTGCAATGGCTGCGGTAAGCAATATCAGCAGGATTATTAAGAACTTTTTCATGTTTCTAAGTTTTGTCCACGTGTGCAAGGTATGCAATTTGTGTTAAGCGTAGGTTAATCCTCTATTGTAAAACATTTTGACAATAACCTACAGGCACTATTATTCGTGCCTCAAATTATTGATTCTCATTTAAACGCTGAATATATACTATGGAGGTATTTCTTCATTACGGAATTTTAACGTTATTTTTGTGATGTTGCCTCAACCAAACTATGTGCAATGAAGGTAGGTGTTATTGTTTTTCCTGATTCAGAAAGTCATCGTGACTTGATAGCCGCATACAAGGAGGCCACCAAGTGGGAGGTGGTAGAAATTTGGCATAAGGATGATACTCTTAAAGGTGTCGATATTGTCACTCTCACAGGCGGTTTTCTGAATGGTGCCTGCTTTAACTTTCAGGAGTCACCCTCTCCAATTCTCGATAAGGTTGTTGATTTTGCGCGGCGGGGAGGCTATGTTTGGGGTATTGGCGATGGCTTTAGAGCGCTTTGCAAGTTGGGGTTGTTACCCGGAAGCTTACTTCCCAATACCGGTGGTCGTTTTGTGTCTAAGAATGTTCACCTTCTTCCCGATTCCCGCCAGGCTGCAATTACGTGGCATCTCGATAGTTCCATGGTTTTTAAGGTTCCAATTGCGCATAGCGTTGGCCGTTATGTTGCCGATGAGATAGAACTTTCGGAAATGAGGCAAAATGGACAGATACTGTTTCGCTACTGTGACCGATTTGGAAACCTGTCGGTTGATTTTAATCCCGATGGCTCCATCGAAAATATCGCTGGCATTACCAACGAGGAAAAGAATGTGTTTGGCATGATGGCTCATCCCGAGCGTGCTGTGCTAACGTCGTCGGGCAATCAGGGGGGCGTACCCATTTTTGAATCGCTTCAGCGTTTCTTTAGGAATAAGAGGTAGAACGCGAGGGGGGATTCTAAAGAAAAATGCGCATACCTGTAACAGAGACAAGATAGAGAGAACCCTGAATGCAAACTGTTTTGATTGCCTATTGCTTTTTGTGATCACCTACAAATTCCGTACATCCAGCACAACTTCGTGAAACCGGTCGGGGGTAGCAGCAATTTTCAGCAGCTGCACGGCAACACTTTCTGGGGAGGCCAAGTTTCCACTCTCCTTGAGCGAGATAAACCTCTCAATTTGGCTAAACGCCTCCTTGGGCTTGCTTCTAATCTCCCCTTGCATTTGTGTGTCGACAACTCCTGGTGCAACCGAGAATATGCTAACGCGTGCTCCCGCTTCATTTTGCTCCGCTTGGGCTGTTTGAGAAAGCATATCGAGTGCAGCTTTTGAGGAACAGTATGTGGACCACGATGCAATAGGATGTCTTCCTGCTCCAGAGCTTACGTTAATAACCACCTTTTCTGCATTGATATTTCCGTAAAGGTGAAGGAATTTGTTCATAAGTAGAGCGGGTGCAATGGCATTTACAGTGAACACATCCACAATAGCTTTGCCACTGAGTTTTCCTAAGTGGTTTACCTCTCCCAGCATACCGGCATTGTTTACCAAAATTATTTTGGAGAAGGATTTTGCCTCTGGTAGCACTATGCCCTCCAACGCTTCGGGAGAAGTAAAGTCAGCGGGGATGAAGTGGAATTGAGGGTGCGTAATGCTGTTACTCCTTGCTATTCCATAAACCTGAACGTCTTTGCGGTCAAGGATTTTTTCAACTAAGGCTTTGCCTATGCCCCGACTACTGCCGGTAATAATATACAGTTCCATAAGGTTACGGTTTTACTTTGCCAAATTTTCGTTTTATCCATCGGGGAAATACTAATACGCCAATAAAGAGGTAGGGGTAGTAGGAGAATAATCGCCACAGGAACGACAGCGCTACCACGGTGCTTTGCTTCACATCGGGGTTTACAGGGATAAATTCACCCAGCAAAACGGTGAATATATACTCGGCAAATCCACTACCACCTGGTGTTGGACTCACCAGCATCATAATCCACATTACCAGCTGTCGTGCAAAAATAAGTAGGTGCTCATGAACGGTAAAGAAGGCTAGCAACAGCGCATTCACCACCCAGTAGCGGGAGGTCCAGGAAACAAATGTTGCAAAACCAGCCTTCAGCCAATAGCGAACATTTTTCTTGCGTAGCTCGCGCGAACTTTTTACAATATCTGTCCCTGCTTGGTTGGCTGCGTGTTTCCATCGGCGTAAAATGGGCAGCTTAAAAATCTTCATCAGCAACCATTTTAAGCCACGTGGGTTGATAAACATGCCGTAGCTAAGCGCCACAAGGTAGGCTAGCTTAATGCCATAGCCTGTCCATGCCACAGCCAGTAGGTTGGTGGCCACTCGTGCACTCTCTCCCGGAATGTCAAACAAGTCGGCGCTGCCAACCCACACTAGGAGAATAGGGAACATTACGATGAAGTAGAGCTCGTCGAGGAGAGAGGTGGCCATTACCACGGCAGTGCTCTGGCCTATGGTAAGCCCTTCCTTGTGAACATAGAGGATGGCAACACTTGTTCCACCAATGGCCGATGGTGTTATGGCCGATGTGAACTCCCAGAGTATTACCACTCGGAGCGCGTGCAAAAAGGAGAGCCGGTTGTCGGAGAGTACCCGAAGCCTGATAATGTATCCAATGTCTCTTGCCAGCATAAAGAAGGCGGCTAGTCCGAGCCATGCTCCAGCTTCCCATCCCAGCTTAATGTGTCGGAAGGCGTTGGGGTTAAACTCATCCCAAAGCATATAGGCTACCACTACTAGCCCAATGATGATGGGATAGATGATGCGGCTTGTCTTTATTTTGGAAAGAGGGTTTGCCTTTGCCGTTGCTTCCATGTAAAACTCTTTAGCATAACGGCCGCTCTATGGGGGAGCAAAACCGTTCGTTTTTTTTCGTGAAAAGGTGGAAGTTAAGATATCGAAACAAACTTACCAAATAGATGTTGATGGAAACGTGTTGTTTCTGTTAAGCTTTGTTTAAAATTGCAACTCTAATTCCACGTTAATCCGGTTTCCTAAATGAGCGATAGAGCAAAGTCACACCTAGCCATTATTGTGGCAAACATTCTTTTTGGTATCAACTACTCTGCTGCAAAGCACGTAATGCCGGGCTACATTTTACCCGAGGGCTTTACCTTGCTGCGCATTGTGTCGGCGGCAGCATTGCTTTGGCTTACCTCGTTTTTCTTTAAGCGTGAAAAAGTGGCACGAAGCGATTATCGACGACTTTTTTTGGCCTCGGTGTTTGGTGTTGTGCTCAACCAGCTCATGTTTCTTAAAGGGTTGAACTATACCACACCCATCGATTCTGCCATTATTATGACGGTAAATCCAGTGTTGGTGCTGGTGATTTCGGCACTGGTGCTGCGCGATGCTATTACCGTTACCAAGGTTATGGGTATTGCCATTGGTGCTTCTGGAGCCATTCTGCTCATTGTGCAGAGTGGCGATGTATCTTTTGCCGGAGAGCACTTTACGGGTAATGTGCTCACTTTTTTCAACGCCTTGTCCTATGCGTTCTACTTGGTGCTTATTAAGCCGCTCATGATGCGCTACTCTCCAGTAACCGTAATGCGCTGGGTTTTCACCTTTGGATTGATAATGATGTTTCCCTTTGGTTTTACCTCTCTCTCGGAGGTACAGTGGAGCGTAATGCCGGGTGTGGCATGGGGGGCTATAGTATTTGTGCTAGTTGGACCGACCTATTTAGCTTACCTACTCAATAGCAAGGGACTTCAGCATTTGAAGCCAGCAACCGTAAGCATCTACATTTACTCTCAGCCCATAATTGCATCATTGGTTTCGGTTTGGCTGGGACAGGACCACATTACGGTGGTAAAGGTGATTTCTACCCTGCTGGTCTTTGTTGGCGTATACCTAGTTTCTGGTTCAGGAGATGTGGTGAAGCGATCGCTGGTGCCGTTGTTTCGTAGAGTTCGTTAATGGTTTTTTTCATACTTTTATTGAAAAAATTAGCGATGGAACTGAAAACGGCTATTGAGGAGCGTACTAGCGTGAGGAGTTTTACCAGTGAGGCTATACCCGTGGAGGTGCTACGCGAGTTGGCTCGCCGTGGAAGCTATGCCCCCAGTGTAAACAACTATCAGCCATGGCGCTTTGTGGCAATTACCAACAAGCGAGTGCTCGCTACCATGGCTCAGATAGTTTCACAGAAGATAAATGCGCTGCCCGATGGCGAATCACGGATGTCGAAGGTGGTGAAAAAGCAGGTGGAGTTTTTTGCAACTTTTTTTGAGCATGCCCCAGCTCTTCTTGCCATTTTTCTGGAACCGTACGAGACCATACTGGAAAAGGGAGTGGAGATGTCGCACGACGAGATTAACGAGCTGCGTAGCTTTCCCGATATACAGAGCGTGGGGGCCTGTGTGCAAAATATGCTGCTATCGGCTCAGGAACTTGGCTTGGGTGCCTGCTGGATGAGCGCTCCGCTAATTGCCCGCGACAAGCTGCAGCAGATTTTGGGCGTTGGCAATCACCTCCGTCTCGCTGCTTTTGTGGCCGTAGGTAAGCCCAATAAACCTCCTGTTCCTAAGGATAAGAAGCCCATTGATGATATTTTTAGCGTAGTGGAGTAGCAAAATTTGTGGGAAGGCCATCGCCTTTTTGCAAAGAAATGCTATTTTTGCACCACTCCATGCGGGAGTAGCTCAGTTGGTAGAGCATCAGCTTCCCAAGCTGAGGGTCGCGGGTCCGAGTCCCGTTTCCCGCTCAATGAAAAGGTCATTCGAAAGGATGACCTTTTTCTTTTTCGTAGCTTTTATTGATAACCCTGTCGTCGTTATTATAAGAATTAAACACCATAATTTGCCCTCCAGTATGGGTTGGATTGTTGGCCATTTAAGAAAACAATAAGGACTACACCGAGTTGGTGTAGTCCTTATTCAATCTTTTTTATTTTCCTTTATTACCCTCTAACAAACAGCGCCTTCATAATGTGGCTTGCCATTTTGGGGTTTTCTTTTAGGCGACGGGTGGAGTAGCCAAACCACTGCTTGCCGAAAGGAACATATACCCGCATGGTGTGACCATTGGCAACAATGGAGCTGCGCAGCTCGGGTGTAACACCGTAGAGCATCTGAAACTCATACTTGTTCTTGGGTACGTTGTACTTTTCGATAAGCTTGTATGCACCGTCAATGAGCGGTTTGTCGTGGGTAGCAATACCTGGATATACGCCATTCTTTAGCATGTATTCCAAATCCTCAAGGTAGTGCTCGTTAATCTCCTCATATTTTTTGTAGGCAATGGTGGCCGGTTCCACGTAAATGCCCTTGCAGAGCCTATAGTTCAGCGGAGTTTCTGTGGAGTGGATGTCCATTAGGTCCTTTAAGTCCTGCAGCGTACGCTTCATGTAGGCCTGAACCACTAGCCCAACATTCTTTGGGAACTCTGCCTTAAGCTTCCGGTAAAGCTCAATCTCCAAGTCGGTGCAAGGTGAATCTTCCATGTCAACCCTTATGAAGTTGTTGTAGGAGGCTGCCTTAGCTACAATTTCACGGATGTGCTTGTGACAAACGTCTTTGTCGATAAGTAGACCAAACATGGTGGGTTTTACCGAGTAGTTACCATCGATGTTCTCCTTCTGAATGCGGTCGATGAGCTCGAGGTACTCAACCTTATTCTTTTCGGCCTCGTCGAGGTTTTTTATAAACTCGCCAAGGATGTCAAGGGTAACCTTAATTCCTTGGGCGTTCAGCTCCTTCGATGCACGAATAGCATCTTCAATGGTTTCTCCGGCAATATAGCGCTTCGAAAATACCCAAATAAACTTTTTGGGGAGATAGGGCAGCATGGCTGCAATCATCTTATTAAACATGGTTGTTGATTAAAGGTGAGTGTTTTGGCCAAAAGAGGCTTTGTTGGATTTAGAGTTCAACTTTGAAATTTCGGGCTGCAATTTAGTGGAAAATTGCCAGATGAAGTTCTATGGCACAAAAAGAAGTAGCTCATCTCTCGAGATAGCATATAGCCCTACTCCTTCCTGTTGGGGTGTAACGCTGGCATTTAGCGGCATTGACCCTTCGGTTTAATTTGTTTTCTAAAGAGTGTGCCGTGCATTCATGTGGTGTTTCTTGAACCGAAACTTTCTGCACTACAGCCACAAGGCAAGATAAACTGCTGCTTTCAACGAAATCACAGGGTGCATTATTCATATCGCGCCAAGAAAAAGTTAACCCCGTTCTCTTGGTAGAAAGTTGGCCGATTCGTCGGTGGCCGATTCTAGCTTGGCCAGTCGTAGCACAACCATTTTAATGAGAAAATCCTCCGCTTCCCGGTTGGAGATAAAGGCGGCCTTTGCAAACTCCTTTGCCGAAACCTTGCCGTTGCTGCGCAGCATCTCCATCAACAGCTGTTCCTTCCCGGTAAGCGAAAGAGTTATCGCTTCGCGCTTCTTTTCGGCCTGCCAAATTTTGTATTGAATGGGGCTTGCCACGAAGTTCTCATCGGCAATACGTACAAAGGCTCTGTAGTTGCCATTTTTGTCTGGGGCGAGGTGGGGCTTTTGGGCGCTAGCATCAACCGTCACCTCCAGTACCGTTTTGCCCTGAACGTTCCACTTCTTGACCTCGAATGGCACCTCGGGTTTGCAGTACAGTTGAGCAGCCCCTTCCACCATGTAGTACTCCTCATCGGAGTTGACACCTGCAATTGCTCCATTATCCTTAACACCAATAAGAAGAGTTCCCCCATTTGTGTTGGCAAAAGCGGAAATGGAGCGGGCTATTTTTTTTGAATCACCAATGGAGTGTTTGAAGTCGAGCGTTGCACCTTCGCCCTGCTCAATAAGTTGCTCTATGTATGTTTTCCTTTTCGGCTTAAGCATTGGGAGTTTCGATACGACCCATAAAAAGAATGATGTTGTGCTTTTTGTCCCAAATGAAAAAAATGAATGGACGGTTGGCCCAGAATCGAATTTCATTGGCCGGGTTTATGGCTGTACGAACCATCACTACAGCGGTGGCTGCCGCGGCCTCAGCTCCCTTTTCCGAAAATTCGAGAAACGCTTTGTGAAACACCTTGTCAATTTTTAGGTCGTTGTTCTTCGATATGCCGCTAAAGTTGGCTTGGTTCGAAAAGGCAAGGGGCATTCCCATGTCGGCTAGCTGGCCATCTATTCTTACACTTTCGGTTTCCAACTTAATTTTGGGTAGCTTAAGGTCAACCTTTACGCTTTGCAGTCCGCTTGTGGCCTGTTTTAAAAAATCGGCAGATAGCTTTGCTTCCAGTTCAGCCATTCCCGACGGCTCATTGGGAAGCAGTGCTAACAGCACAACATCGTTGCCTTTAAATGGTAGCTCCACCATGCTGTAGCCATCAGTTTTGCTGTATAGAAACGACTCCTTGGCATGGAGGAATTTGGTTGTGATCTCCTTGCTTGGCGCAGAAAAAGGTTCGCTAACCGTCATCTTGGGGTCAAAAGACTTTTCCCATTCGCCGTAGAAGTATATGGAGTTGACCAGCACCATGCGCGTGGAGCCATCGAGGCTACCGTCGGGGAGCAGATTCTTAATACGGTTTTTTGTTTTGTCCTCCACCCACTTGTTTATCTCCTGCCTCGACTGGTCGGAGCTGTTGATGAAATCCGTCTTGTAAACCGATGCTCCAAATGTTTTCTGGTCGTTTTTAAGGAAACACTTTTTAGGGCTATAGGTGTTTTCCACCCAAATACTATTGGCTCTGAACAGCTCAATATTATTAAGGCTGGTTAATTCCTTGTTGAGATTTTTAAAATTTTTAAGGTGTGCTTTAAGGTTGGTGTCAAAGCCCATGGTTGAGGCAATTTGATCCTTAGTTGTACTTTTGGCTCCAGGATAAACCATGGCCATGGCTTCTGAGATGCTGTTTGGGCTAATGATTATGTTCCCCTGCATGTTCTTCATGTGGCTGTATAGCCTAAAAGCAAAGTCGGTATTCTTCTGTGCTTGCTGACCGTAGACAGCAGTTCCGGCAAGGAGTGCTGCAAGAGTGATGGCTATGTATTTCATGATAGCAGGTGTTTAGTGATTTAGACTATCAAATATAGTGATTTTTATGGAAGGCTATGGCCCATAACCACTCTAGACTTCCTCCTCTTTTCCCTTCACCAGCGCTTTAGTGGAAAGTAGTCCACAGGCGGCGTATATATCTTGTCCACGGGAGGCCCGAATGGTGGTGGTAATGCCTTTCTGGTTAAGCTGCTCTTGAAACCACAGAAGCGTGGAGTCGGATGAGCCCTCAAGCGGTGTGTTGGGAATTGGGTGAAAGCGAATGAGGTTGATGCGGCAGCGGATGCCGTTGAGCAGTCGTGCAAGTTCCTTTACGTGGGCAGCCGTGTCGTTCAAACCTTTGAACATGATGTACTCAAAGGAGATACGCCTTTGCTTTCCCATATTGAACCTCTTCAGTTGGGCAATCACCTCTTGGATGGGGAAAACGTTCTGAATAGGCATTAGCTTACGACGCTCCTCGTCGAAAGGAGTGTGGAGGCTAATGGCCAGATGGGCGTTACTCTTTTCTAAAAATTCAACCATCCCAGGAATGATGCCAATGGTGGAAACCGTAATGCGCTTTGGGCTCCAGCCGTAGCCCCAGTCGGCAGTTAAAATTTCGAGTGAGGGCAATACCGCCTGCAGATTGTCAAGCGGTTCTCCCATGCCCATGTATACCACGTTGGTGAGCGTTTGTCGTTCGGGTAGGCTCTTAATCTGGTTGAGTATTTCACCAGAGGTGAGGTGAGCCTGAAATCCCTGCTTACCTGTCATGCAGAAGAGACAACCCATTTTACATCCGGCTTGCGATGATACGCAGAGGGTGGCTCTCTCTCTGTCGGGGATGTAGGCCGCCTCAATAAATTTTCCGGAAAGGGTAGGGAAGAGGTATTTTTTTGTTCCGTCGATGGAGGCTTGGACGTTGGTGTTACCAATAGCTCCAACCTGAAATCGCTCAGCCAACTTTTCCCTGACTTTTATCGAGAGGTTGGTCATATGGTCGAAGGTGGATACCTCTTTTTGGTAAAGCCATTGAGTAATCTGCTTGGCTGTAAACTTCGGCAGCTCCATCTCCTTCACAATTTGCTCAATCTCTCCCAGCGTTTTTCCGTAGAGCCACTCCTTCTGTTCAACTTTACCTTCCATCAATTTTTATTTTCAATGCTATTTTATGTCGCTTAATACCTCTTAAAAGTATATTTCGGCGTGAATGTTTTCGTACGCTACACCGCGTGCGAGTAATATTTCCCGAGTGTCAACTACCATTTCGGGGTTGCCGCAAAGGTAATACTTTAAGTTAAGGCTGAGGCTTTTGTCTTCCTTTAGGAAGTCGGTTACCCGACCATGGAAGGTGCCCTCTTTTGCTTCACCGGAAATACATTGGATGTAGCCATCGCGGAGTAGCGTCCTCATTTGCTCCTGAAAGAATAAATTTTCGGCGTGTCGAACTCCGTGAACCAGTTGCTTGTTGGCGGTGTTGCCCGAAAATGCCATGGAGAGAAATGGGGCTATTCCAGTGCCGGAGGCAACCCAAACGGAGGGCTCCTCGTTGCAAGTGAATTCTCCAAACGGCTCGCTCATCCATACCTCATCGTCTGGCTGAAGCGCAATCAACTTTGGCGTTAGCTCACCCTCTTTTTTTAGGTCGAAAAGGAACTTCAGTGTTGTTTCTTGGCTGCCTGAAGCAATGCTGTATAGCCGTGGCGCGGTGGTCATGTCGGTGGTGAGCTTAATGACCTGACCTGGTGTGAATTCAAATGGGCGAACGGTGGTTAACAGGTAGCTGTTGTGGCCTATTCGGTCCACATTTACAACCTTTACCTGTTGCAGTGACTCCTGCTTTGGCATGAAAATAGTTATTGTGTTTGTGAGATGCTTGGTGTTGACATCAACTAGCCTGTTTTTGCCTAATAAGGCTTAACTCTTTCCCCAAGCTGATTTTTCGCCCAAGAACTCGTTGAGGGTAAACGTTCTATCAACCCTAATTCCTTTTTGAGTTTGCTTTAAGCTGCAGCATTCGTTGTGGTAGTCGTGCTGGAAAAAGAGCATATAGCCATTTTCGTATGCCTCCTTTAAAAAAGCCTCCTTTTCTTTAAGGGTCTTCATGGGCTCCACGTCGTAGCTCATATTCCATGCCAGCGGAATGTGTGCCGTAGATGGGAAGAGGTCGGCGGCAAAAACTACCTTGGTTCCCTGAAATGTAATGATCGGGATCATTTGCCCCCTGGTGTGCCCGTTTACTATTCGCAGCTCCAATCCGGGGAAGAGTTCTCCTTCCGATTCCACTAGGTGAAGCTTTCCGCTCTCCATCATGGGGTGAAGATTTTCAGGAAGGAATGAATCGGCCTCCCTAACGTTTGGGTGGATGGCCCATTCCCAATGGGAACGGCTAATGTGGTATGTTGCATTGGGAAAGGTTAGCGCGTAAGTCCCGTCCGATTTTTGAACTACTCCACCACCGCAGTGGTCGTAGTGGAGATGGGTAAGCACCATGTCGGTCACCTCTTCGGGCTTAATGCCAATTTTGGCAAGCCCTTCTATCAAACCATCGCCTCCGAAGAGGTAGAAGTGGCTCAAGAATTTCTCATCCTGTTTGTTCCCAAATCCATTGTCGATAAGCACTACTCGATTTTCGCTTTTTATCACTAGCGAGCGTAAGGCCCAAGGGCACAAGTTTTCGTCATTGGCGGGGTATACCCTTTGCCAAAGTGCTTTTGGTACCACGCCAAACATGGCTCCACCATCAATTCTAAAGTTGGTTACATTAAGAGAATAGAGCTCCATACGGTAAGTGCTTTTTGTTTATTGTTCAACAAATATAGTCCGTAATTGTTGGGCTTAATCGTTTTTGTGGTGGTAAATTCTCATGTTTGTTACTTGTTTTTGCAGAAACTTGATTTTCTGTTGTCGATAATTTGCCCTCAGTTTTATAAGCTATGGGGAAAAGAAGTTCTACGCAACAATCCTCTCTTTGCACTAATAAACCAAATGCTTAACTTGCAATCAAATTTGTGTTAGCAAAAACTTGAAACTGAACTTTATGAAATTGAAATTAATCATTGGCCTTGGACTCCTTTTCATGGGGAACGGCCTGTTCGCTCAGTTGACCTCGTTTGAGGATAGCGTGGCTTACGCCTATGGAAGCATGATTGGCTCCGACTTGAAAAATAAAGGTGTTGAGCTGAATGCTGATGTAATTGCGCAGGGAATAAAGGAGAGTACTCAAGGGAAGCAGCTCCTTGACGAAAAGGATATGAACGCTTTGCTTGGCCGCTATCAGCAGCAAATGATGGCCAAGATGCAAGCAAAACAGGACTCCTTGGCACAGAAAAATCTTTTAGCATCAGCAAAGTTTTTAGAGGAGAATGCTAAAAAGCCCAATGTGGTTACTTTAGGTAGTGGTCTTCAGTATGAGGTAGTAAAAAGCGGAGACCCCAAGGGCGTTTCTCCTACCGTGGATGATGAGGTTAGCGTTAACTATGAAGGTTCGCTCATGGATGGTAAGGTGTTCGATTCTTCTTTCGAGCGCGGTGAGCCCATCACCATTAAGGTAGGGGGCGTTATCCCTGGATGGCAGGAAGCACTTCAGAAAATGAAGCCGGGTGATACCTATATTTTGTATATTCCGCCTCAGCTTGCCTATGGTGAAAAGGGCGCAGGTGGAGTGATTGGCCCCAATGAGCTGCTGATTTTTAAGGTAGAGCTGTTATCTATTACCCCCAAAATCGATGTTGCTCCTAACGCTCCTGTTGATATTACTACTCCAGCGCAACCTTCAAATAAGAAGTAACTTGCTAGGTAATACGTTTACAAAGAAGGTGTGGTGTTGTGATTCCACACCTTCTTTTGTTTTTTCTAAGGTTTCAGTCTCAGTTGTTATACTAAAGCATACCTTTGGGTCTATTTCTCGTTCATTGCAGAAAGGATTTTGCCACAAATTGGTGTCATAGTAAATGGATTGAATCGATAGGTGTTTCTAAAACTGAATTGTCTGTGAAAGTTCATTTTATTGCCATAGGAGGAAGCGCCATGCACAACCTAGCCCTTGCGCTCAGAGCAAAAGGTTTCGAGGTTACTGGCTCCGACGATGAGATTTTTGAGCCATCCAAAACAAGGTTGGCCAATGCTGGAATTTTACCCCCAGCCGAAGGTTGGTTTCCCGAACGGATTACCAGCGATACCGATGCCGTAATTCTCGGCATGCATGCACGGAACGATAACCCAGAACTGGTAAGAGCCCGGGAGCTAGGGTTGAAGATTTTCTCCTATCCCGAATACCTGTATGAGCAAACTCGCGATAAGGTTAGGGCTGTGGTGGGAGGTAGTCATGGGAAAACAACAATTACCTCCATGGTGATGCACGTGCTTCAGGCTGCAGGGAAGAAGTTCGACTACATGGTTGGCTCTCAGGTTGAAGGTTTCGACACCATGGTTGGCTTAAGCCACGACGCTCCAGTTGCCGTTTTTGAGGGTGACGAATACCTCACTTCGCCTATTGACCTTCGGCCAAAATTTCACCTCTACAAAGCTAATATTGGACTTATCTCGGGAATTGCTTGGGACCATGTGAATGTGTTCCCCACCTTTGAAGGCTATGTTGACCAATTTCGAATTTTTGCTGAAGGGGTTGAACCAGAGGGGACTTTGATATACTGTGAGGAGGATAAAGCTCTATGTGAAATGGTTGAGAATTCAGCTATTCGTGCTCAGAAGGTAGGCTATAGAGCACATCCCCACCATAGGCAAGGCGAGAAGTGGGTTTTGGAAACCGCCTACGGAACTGTTGCCGTTAAGGTCTTTGGCAAGCATAATATGCAAAACATTGCCGGAGCGAAGGAGATTTGTACCCGTCTTGGCGTTTCCGAAATGGATTTTTACGATGCCATACTATCTTTTAGTGGTGCAGCAAAAAGGCTTCAGCTGCTGGGTCGCGATAAAAAGGTTACCTATTATCTCGATTTCGCCCATTCTCCCTCTAAGGTAAAGGCTACAGTAGAAGCAGTTAGAGAGCAATTTCCCCATCACCATTTCGTGGCGGCCTTGGAGCTGCACACTTTTTCTAGCTTAAGTGCTGGCTTTTTGAGCCACTACTTTGGCACAATGGATGATGCCGACAAGGCCATGGTGTTTTTCGATCCTGCGGCAGTTAAACACAAGAAGCTTCAAAACCTTACAGAGGAGGAGGTTTTTAAAAGTTTTGGAAGAGATGATTTAAGCGTCTTTTCTGATTCCCGAGAGTTGCAATCCGCCATTTTTCAGCAATACTCCTCCAATACAGTGGTGCTGCTTATGTCATCGGGAAATTTTGGTGGCTTAAATCTTTCTGCTCTCGTTGCCGAGGCGATGGATGATTCGCTTTAGGGAGTTTTTTTGTTTTTACATTGTTTTGGTTCTGAATGCGGTATGGGCTATGTTGACCCTGAGCCCCATTTCGGAGGATGAAATAATGCTAAACCATTCGCGTTTTAAAACGTTGACTCTAGCGCTCCACTCGTTCATTGCTGAGAATTGATAACCGCATACCGCCAACATATCTTTCGTAAGCACAAATTCCTTTGCAATTTGGCTTCATCTGTGAGTATTTTGCTGGAGGCGGAATAGATTGTCAGATCAAATGGAATACAGTAGGGGTGAAATTACTAATTTCGTGACTTCAATTTAATCTGTTGCTGAAATGAAACGATTTATTTTTAGTGTTTTAGTGTTGGCATTCCTTGTTGGAGGGAGCACCACCGCTTTTTCTCAACCTTATTCAACGGGTGTTGGACTTCGGCTAGGCTCACCATCGGGTATTACCGTGAAGCATTTCTTTGCCTCCAAAACGGCATTGGAAGGAATGCTTTCCTTTGGTTGGGGTGGAATTGGAATAACTGGTTTGTATGAAATCAACAATGAAATTCGGGACGCTCCCGGCCTTGATTGGTACTACGGATTTGGTGCTCACATTGCTTCGGCCACGTCCAATCCAAGTCCTTGGGGAAACGATCATAACAATTTCTACTTAGGTGGAGATGGAATTATTGGCCTTGAATATACCTTTCGCGAAGCTCCCATTAGCATTGCGATTGATGCTATGCCTGTAATTAATCTGGTAGAGTCACCAAGTGTTTGGCTTCAAGGAGGAATTTCATTTCGGTATAATTTCCGATAACCATTTTTTGATGCACCCTTTTCAGAAATTAGAATTTCTAGATTAGGGTCATCTTTTTTCAATTTTTTTTGCGATGAAAATTTGGAGGGAATAAAATTTCAACTACTTTTGCACCCGCAATCAACCCCAACGGGGCGCGATTAAAGAAAAAGATTGAAATTATGGCCCGTTCGTCTAACGGTTAGGACGCCAGGTTTTCATCCTGGTAATAGGAGTTCGATTCTCCTACGGGCTACCAACGAAATAATACGAGATTAACTATGGCAAACCATAAATCTTCGGAAAAGAGAAATCGCCAGACCATTGCAAGAAGGGTTCATAACCGTTACTATGCAAGAACTTGCCGTAATGCGATTAAGGTTTTGAGAAATACTACCGATAAGGCTGCTGCTGAGCAGTTGCTTCCTAAAGTGAGCGCCATGCTAGATAAGTTGGCCAAAAAGAATGTTATTCATGACAACAAAGCTGCCAATCTAAAGAGCAGTCTTACCGTTCATGTAAATAAACTCTAATATTACGACCTTATATATCGTGAGGCCTTCCAGTTTGGAAGGCCTTTTTTAATTTGTATTTTAGGCTGGGCTGTTGTAACTTGACTGAAATCTGATCCCATGGAACAGTCGAGCTACCGTCCTCTTACCATTAAGGAGTGGGCTGTTGAGGACCGCCCACGAGAAAAATTGCTCGCCAAGGGCAATGCCGCTTTAAGCGACGCCGAACATCTGGCCATTCTTATTGGTTCCGGAACAAAAAAGGAGAGTGCCGTTGAGCTTTCTCGGCGGCTCCTGCAAAGCGTAGCAAACAATCTTGATGAGTTGGGTAAACTTGATGTTAAAGCGCTATGCCGCTTTAAAGGAATTGGCGAAGCAAAGGCCTTAACTATTGTTGCCGCTCTTGAGCTGGGTCGGCGTCGTAAGCTTCAGGATGCGTTGACTCGCCCTGCAATTCGTAGTAGCCAAGATGCATTCAACTTTTTCCATCCGCTTATTGCCGATATTCCCCACGAGGAGTTTTGGGTGCTGCTCCTGAATAGGGCCAACAAAATTATCGGGAGAGAACGTACCAGCATGGGGGGCGTATCGGGCACGGTTGTCGACCTAAAACTTATTCTCAAGCGAGCGTTGGAGGTGCTGGCCTCTTCCATCATCCTCTGCCATAACCATCCTTCTGGCAACGATAAGCCCAGCGATCACGATAAGCAGATAACCCAAAAAGTGAGGCAGGCGTGTGAGCTGCTCGATATCTCTTTGCTCGACCATGTCATTGTGGCTGGGTCTACCTATTTTAGCTTTGCCGACGAAGGCTTGCTATAGCTGCGAATATATTTTCGTCAACGACTTATTATTCGTAAATTGCGCTGAATTTTAGCTAGCAAATCATGGTGCGAATTTTAGGTGAGGGTAATTCTCTGCTTAGCCAGTATATCTACGAGCTGCGCGATAAAGCCATTCAGCTCGATAGCATGCGATTCAGAAGAAATTTAGAACGAATTGCAGAAATTTTTGCCTACGAGATTAGTAAGGAACTTCAGTACGAAGTTCGCTCGGTTGAAACGCCGCTGGGCGTTGCAGAGGTGCCAGTAATAGGTAAGCAGCCAGTTATAGCCTCTGTGCTGAGAGCCGGATTACCAATGCATCAAGGATTGCTTAACTATTTTGACAAGGCTGAGAATGCCTTTATTTCTGCTTTTAGGAAGTATGGGAAAGACGGGTCGTTTAAGATTCAATTTGAACATCTCTCCTGTCCAACCATTGGTGGTAAGGAGCTTATTATTGCAGATCCAATGCTGGCCACCGGAGCCTCTATGGTTCTTGCTTACCGTGCGCTAATCGAAAAGGGAACGCCAACCCACACCCATATTGTCTCCATTATTGCCAGCAAGGAAGGTGTTGAGTATGTAAAGCGGAACATCTCTGCCCAAGCATGCACTCTATGGCTTGGTGCTGTGGATGATGAGCTTACCATAAAATCCTATATTGTTCCTGGATTAGGTGACGCTGGCGATCTTGCCTACGGTAGCAAAATGTAGTGGAAATTTATTCTGGTAACGCCTCTATTTCGTTCAGCACCTCCACCTTTGAGGTGTCATTGCATTCTTGCAGCAGCTCAATTATTGATTTGTTGAATAACGGATGTTTCATGGATGGCGCTAACTCCACAAGGGGGAGTAGCGTAAACCGTCGTTCGTGGAGGTGCTTGTGAGGAATGGTAAGGTCGTCCGATACCACAATCCTATTCCCGTAAAAGAGTATGTCGATGTCTGCCGTGCGTGCGGAGTATCCCTCTTTATTTCTTGTTCGTCCTAACCGCTCCTCTACTGTGTGGATTTCCTTCAGTATTTGAGTAGGGTCCAGGCTTGTTTGACACTCTACTACCTGGTTGAGAAATTGGTTGCTGTGGGTGAATCCCCATGGTTCGGACTCGTAAAGCGATGAGCTTTGGCTAATGTTGCCAATGGTGGCACAAATAGCATCTCTCATCTGCTTAAGCAGCAGCTGTCTGTTTCCCAAATTTCCACCCAATAGCAAGTATACTTTCTCCATGAAAGGGAATCTTTTGAAGATGACAAAGCTACCACAAGTGAATTAAAAAACAAAAAATATAACTTGCAGTAGAATTTGTCCTAACTTTAGTAACCATAATTTTAATACGAAATAGCGATGAAAAGTTTCTTTAAGACTCTTCTGGCATCGATAATTGGCGTTATTGTCGGTTTTGTGCTACTATTCTTTATTTTCCTTTTTGCTGTTGGCGCAGTGGTGTCTGCTGGCGACCAGCCATACAACGTAAAGCCCAACTCGGTGCTGCAGTTGAAGTTCGATCGGGCTATCGTCGATCGGGCATCGAAGAATCCATTTGAGGGGGTTGGCCTACTTTCAATGAGACCGGTGAGGAATTTAGGACTTAACGAAATTCTTAGCAATATCCATAAGGCCAAGAACGACGATAACATCAAGGGCATATACCTCGATGTAAGCATTATTTCTGCAGGATATGCTACCGCTGAGGAGATTCGGGCTGCATTAGCCGATTTTAAAACCTCTGGTAAGTTCATTGTTGCCTATTCTGATGTGTTTTCTCAGAAGGCATACTACCTCGCCTCTGTTGCCGATAAGGTTTATCTCAATCCCGAAGGAGAGCTACAGCTGCTGGGCTTAAGAAGCGAAATTCTTTTTTACAAAAAGGCTTTGGATAAGCTTGGTGTGGAGCCCGAAATTATTCGCCATGGTAAGTTTAAAAGTGCAGTTGAGCCTTTTATGCTCGATAAGATGAGTCCCGAAAACCGAGAGCAACAGCTTACCTACATGGGCTCCATTTGGAATGAGGTTGCTAAGGCTATTGCAAGCGATCGTAAGCTTACTGTTGATGCCATAAACAAGATGGTTAACACCATTGCCATTCGGAATGCAAAGTCGGCTGTTCAAAATGGGTTGGTTGACAGTTTAATGTATATCGACCAGGTTAAGGAAAAGCTCTGCTCCTTGTCGGGGGTAGCCAACGAAAACGATTTGAATCTAGTTTCGTTCGACGACTACCGAAAAAGTGTTGATTTAAAAGGAAAGAAGTTTTCAAAGAATAAAATTGCTGTGATTTATGCTTCGGGTGAAATAGGAATGGGCGAAGGAAGTAGCACTGCCATTGGTTCCGAAGGCCTTTCCGATGCCATTGCTGAAGCGCGGAAAGATTCCAGCGTAAAGGCAATTGTTTTAAGGGTTAACAGTCCCGGTGGTAGCGCACTTGCCAGCGAAATTATTTGGCGGGAGCTGGAGTTAGCCAAAAAGGTTAAACCACTGGTTGTCTCCATGGGTGATGTGGCCGCTTCGGGTGGTTACTACATTAGCGCACCTGCCGATGTGATTGTTGCCAATCCTACTACCATTACCGGTAGCATTGGTGTGTTTGGCTTGATGTTCAACCTTCAAAAAGCTATGGCCGACAAGTTGGGAATTACCGTGGACGTGGCTAAAACCCATGCCCACTCCGACATGCTAACCTTGTATCGCCCACTTACAGCTGAGGAGCGCAGTGTAATGCAAACAGGAGTAGAGGAGGTTTATCACACCTTTACTTCTCGTGTTTCCGAAGGTCGAAAAATGGATATTGCAAAGGTTGACGAAATAGGTGGTGGCCGAGTATGGAGTGGTGAAAACGCAATGGGTATTGGTCTCGTAGATGAGTTTGGCGGCCTTGACGAAGCTATTAAAGTTGCCGCTAAAAAAGCTGGCATCGACGGTTACCGTATTCTTGAACTTCCTAAGCAGAAGGAGGCGTTTGAGGAGATTCTACAAGATTTCTCGTCACAGGCAAAGGTTTGGCTGTTCCAGGATGAGCTAACTGAAACTTTTAAGCACTACGATGCACTTAAAAGCATGTTGAAAAACCAAGGGATTGAGGCTAGAATGCCATACGATGTTGAGCTCTATTAGAATGTAGCTAATACCGGGAAAACAATCGTTTGCAAAATAGAATAGGCCTCTTCCTAGTTGGCCTATTCTATTTTTTATTTTTTTTCTATCTTGCGAAGCTTTACGCATTTGTAAATTTGAATGTTAAATCGCTCAAACATATTGCTTAAGGTTTTACTGGTAATTCCAGCCGGAATTTTCGGGATAATTACGAGTGTACGTAACTGGCTATATTCACAAGGATTGCTTGCTTCTACGGGGTTTGATATCCCCGTATTGTGCGTTGGAAATATTACCGTCGGAGGGACCGGTAAGACTCCGCATGTGGAGTATTTGCTAAAATTACTTTTGTCGACAAAATTTAATGTGTCGGTTATTAGCCGCGGGTATCGGCGTAAAACCAGTGGGTTTCTTGTAGTCGATCCGGCGCATACCGCCGAAGAGGTTGGTGATGAGCCACGACAGATTAGCAGAAAATACCCGAATGCTCCTTTTGCCGTTTGTGCCGATAGGGCATATGGAATCAATGCACTTCGGAGAGCATTTCCAGAAATTGAGGTGGTGGTTATGGACGATGGTTTCCAGCATAGGGCAGTGCGCCCAGGTGTAAACATTGTGCTTATGGATTACAATAGGCCAATATACCACGACCAAATTCTTCCCTTGGGTAACCTACGGGAAAGTGCACACCAACTTTATCGGGCCAATATGGTGGTGGTGACCAAGTGCCCCGAAGATGTTAAGCCCATTGATTTACGCATAATTTCAAAGCGGCTGAAGCTTTTCCCTTACCAATCACTTTTCTTTACACGGTTTGTGTACGGTGCCCCCAGAACAGTTTGGACCAGCGTTGTTTTCGGCGATTTACTGCCCATGGAGACCCCCATACTGGCGGTGGCTGGAATTGCTCAGCCGGAATCATTTTTTCTTCACTTAGAGGGACAGTTTCATAACCTTACAACAAAAGCCTATACCGACCATCATCAGTTTGGTGAAACTGAAATATGGGAGATGGCGCGATTTTTAGAGCAGCACCCCGATGGTTACGTGATAACCACAGAGAAGGATGCCGTTCGGTTGATGGGATTTACGACCGTTCCGGAGATGATCCGTGAGCGGTTTCTTTATATTCCCATAGAGGTTGAGTTTTTAAATAATGGAGAACGAAGTTTCAATAAACAAATAGTTGAATATGTTAGAAAGAATAAAAGAAACGGCATCATTCATCAAGGGCCACGTAAGCATTGAGCCCGAGGTTGGAATCATTCTTGGAACAGGGCTTGGTGGACTGGTAAAAGACATTACCGACCAGCAAATCCTAGAGTATAAGGATATTCCTAACTTTCCAGTATCCACAGTTGAAGGCCACTCCGGTCGTTTAATCTTTGGTATGCTTGGCGGAAAGAGGGTTGTTGCCATGCAGGGACGTTTCCACTACTACGAAGGTTATGAGATGAAGCAGGTGACCTTTCCTGTTAGGGTAATGAAGCTGTTGGGGATTAAGCGCCTTTTTGTAAGTAACGCTAGCGGCGGAACTAATCCAAGTTTCGAAATTGGTGATTTGATGATTATAAACGATCACATCAACCTTCTTCCAAACCCGCTGTTGGGCCCCAACATGAAGGAGTTTGGTCCACGTTTCCCTGATATGAGCCAGCCATACGATAAGAGTCTCATGGCGCTTGCTAAGGTGGTTGCTGCAAAGCAGGGTGTTAAGTTGGTTGAGGGTTGCTACGTAGGAACCACCGGTCCTACTTTTGAAACCCCGAAGGAATACGAATACTTCCACATCATCGGTGGCGATGCTGTTGGTATGTCAACAACCCCAGAGGTTATTGTTGCTCGCCACATGGATATTCCCGTATTTGCCATGTCGATCATTACGGACTTGGGTGTTCCCGGCAAGATAGTTGAGGTTACCCACGAGGAGGTTCAAAAAGTTGGCGCCATGGCCGAAAAGAAGATGACGGCGATAATGCAGGAAATGCTCAGAGAATTATAGCCACCATGAAGCTGTCCCTAGGGCAGCTTTTTTTTATAGATTGCCGGCAACCACTACCGCCTTTTTTTCTTTCTTTACCTCTCCATTTAAGTTAAAGAGCTCCATAACCACTACATAAATTCCGAATCCTACTGCCTGATTCGAGTTGTTGAGTCCATCCCAAACAATGTCGCCGTCCACATCCATAAGTGCATTGTTGAGGAGCTTGCGCACCTCCCTACCTTTGCTGTCGTAAACGGTAAGCGTGGCGCTCCAGCCTGTTCCACCTAGGCTGAAACGGATATGAGTAACGTCGTTGTACCCATCGCTGTTAGGGGAGAATATCTCTGGATCAATAGTGATCGTTTTTGTGTTTGCGTCAAACTCTCTGAAGCAGGAGTTTCTTGCTGCTGGGGTAGCAAAGCCTGCCGTTTGCGCAGCCGATTGCCAGTTGGAGGGGCTGCTGGATGGTTGGCTCGGGTTGACGCGCTCCAGTGAAACGCCTTCGGTGGAGGCCAGAAGTGGATAGTGCTGCTGGTCGGAATATGAAACTTCATCAACTCGTTCACCAGTAGTGTCAGTAAGAACAACGACTCCCTTATCATCGTTCATGGCCGGAATGGGGGCTGGTAGAAAGTTTTCTGGATTTGGACAGCTGTAGAACGGTAAAATGATATTGGGATTTGAAGCAAAAGCGTAGTATTCATTGGGTAGAATTAGCCTATCGAAGACACTCAGATGGCAGAAGGATTCCAGCGCTCCCTCACTATTCCTTTTTGAGAGAACTAAATCTTTCAGGTTAAATGGAGTGGTTGAGGGATTGTAGATTTCTACGAAGTCTGCACTTCCGGGATAGGCGTTGAATAGCAGTTCGTTAATTACCAGTTCTTGCCAAAGTGGAAGCCTTGTCATGGCAAATGGGATGGCGATTTCGCTTAGGTAGTTCCCGGCCAAGTCAGTGATGCCAGAATGGATTGCTAATTCATAGATTGTGTTTTCCTTGAATTGTTCACCGAATTTCAATACCACTGTCTTTGGGGGGCTGCTTGTAGTCAACAGCTCCGTAATTTCATCCTGATAATTGGTGGTGAAGTTTTCTCTTGAAATGGTTTTTGGGTCGAGGTATTCTGAAAAATTTACTGTAAGATAGCTGCTGCCGTTAATGGATACTGATAGTATGGTTGGTGGTTCTGTATCTGGATTGTCCTGCTTTACCGAGTTTTCTCTGCCAGGCGATCCTCCCAATGGGTCGTTGGAAGCCATCCAGTTGCTGGGTTCCTCTGAGAGGTTGCTTGCATCAATCTTTTCCAGCGAATATCCACCTTCTGCTTTTTGACTATCGCCATACCAGTTGCTGCTGTAGGTTACTGTTGATATGGTTTTTGCTGTTTTATCGGAGAGAATAATTGTTGCTCTAGAATTGGGAAGAGAGGGAAAGGATGGCAGTCCTGCTGCTCCCACGTTTGCTAGCTCACCTTGGGTGCTGCAGCTGGTGGTTGTGAGTGTTCGGTAATGATTTGGCAGAATGGTAATCCCGTTTAGTGAAGCAGCACTGTTCCCCACTTTTAGCAGCCATCCATTGAAGGAGAGCGTGTCTGCTGTTCTGTTGAAAACCTCCACATACTCGCATTCAGGTAGACCGACCGCCGGAGTTGGATCGGCCATGATTTCGTTGATTACAACGCTACCAAAGTCGACAAACGGGTCAAGGTCGACGTTTACGCTGTCGCGACTGCTGTTCCCTTCAGGGTCAGTAAGCCCCGTCCAGGTAACCGTAATATGCCGGGGTATGTTGTTCACACTTTCAAAATAGATCTCCCTGCCGTCAACTGAAACTGACTGATGAGGAATCTTTTGTCCATTGGCCCAAATCCGGATAATGTTTTCTGGTGCTTCCACATTGGCAATTTCTTCGGAGAATTTCAGCGTCAATGCGTTGTGCTCCTTGTATGATGCTGTTGTTAACCTTGGCCCTGCTAAGAAGTTACAGGCTGAAATATCGTCGATCCAAAGTAGGCCCGCTCTGCTGGAGGTGTACCTGTAGACAAGGCCTACTGTGTTAATCTGTTTCAGTAGGGTGTCATTAAAGGGGAATTGTTGGTTGTTGACGTTAAGCACATGGTTGCCATTGGGCAGGCAGAGGAGGCTGATTGCGGCGGAGCTGTTCTCCATCCACTTGATATTTGAAGATACCAATACTCCTTGTGCAACTCCCTCTTCTACATACCAAACCTTAAGGGTGTCGGAGTCGCCGGAAATATTTATCCCAATGGCATAGCCAGTGGGGAGAAGAGCAGGCGAAACCTCCAGATTGCTGCTGGCAAAAAGGTAAAAGTTATTATCCGAAGATGGACTCCAATCTCCACTTTTGATCACCGCGCTGACAACTCCAATATCCTTGGTGAGGTTAATGTTAACAGGAATGACTAAGGTTGAAATGCTGTTTGATGGTAGGCCGTTGTGCCTTAAAGAATAGGTGCCGTTGATGGTCGAGGCTTGGTCAATTTTCCAATCGGCCATCGAAGGCCACGTGGGAAGCACACCTGATTCAAAATCTTCGTCAACGTTACAACCTGCTTTGTCGGCAACTTCAAATGGAAATTGGGTATTAGGGAGGCCCCCACTGATTGTCGCTGCCAGAAATTTTCCAGCCTCACTGATGGAAAGGCTACTCGATGTTGCAACTCCTTTCACAAAGGTGAAGTCGCCATTGCTTACCATTTTTCCAAAAATGTCAGTAATGCTCAAGCTTATTGGCGAAACGTAATCTACATCTCTATTTCCATACTCATCCACTGCGTTGAACTTAATGGTGAATGGTTCGTCCTTTGCCAATATGCAGGGCAGATTGCTTATAATGGAAGTTGCCTCAACCTGCTGTGCGATTGCAGGCGAAAGGATGTCGTAGTCAAAAATTTCTGCAAGAAGAGTACTTCCACCACTTGTTTCCCATTCGTGGTTTGCTGCTGGGATTTTTAGCCTAAAGGTTACGTTGTCTAGTGCGTCTTTTTGAGCGGGTAAAGCCCATAGCATTATGTTTTTTACTGTTCCGTTGGGAACGGAAAAAATACCGGCTGAAAAGGTTAGCGTAATTTCATTCGATGAGATTGCTGCTGTGTTAATTGGTATAGGTGTTCCATCGGAATATTCCAGTCTCACCTCCTTCATTGGCTGTGGAGGAGCGACGGAGTCTTCGGGAACTATCTGAATAACGGCTTTGGTGATATTGGTTGGTAGGGTATCGTTATTTCCGGTGTCGTTTATGGTGAAGGTCATTACAGGAATAAATGCTTGGCCAGTTGTTGGTAGTGAGGCCGGTTCTAAGGTTAGTAATGATTGAGCGATTTTTGTGTCACTATCGGCAACGGTTATTGTAATAGATGGAGAGTCTGTAAGGTCGGTTGCCGTGGAATAGAGTGTGTAGACACCTGAATTGGGTAGCGAGATGTCTTGGAACAGTGCTTTCCCTGCATCTGCGGTTGACGAAAATGTTGTGGTTCTACCGCTGCCATCTGTGAAAACTAAGGTGACTTGTTTGTTACAGTCAACGTCAAGGTTTCCATAGCTGTCTACGGCGTCCACCTCTGCATCGAATGGAGTTCCAACTCCTACTCTTGTTGGTATTTTCTTGATGATGAGCTTGATTGCATTAACTGCGATGGTGAATGGCTGTGATATTATTTCCTGTGAAAATATGGAGGCGAAAGTGGATCCGGTTGCTTGTGCCAAAAAACCATGGTCAACACTTGGTACCTTAAGCTGCACAATATCACCATCGTTAACCTTGTCGTTTAGCTCCACTGAAACTGTTACCTCCAAGGTGTTTCCATCGGCAACGGTAATGGATTCTGGAAGAATAGGGATGCTGCACGATGTTTTGGTAAACGTTGGATTTCCAAGTGGGATGGTTACGCTATTAACGTGAATGACAAAAGAGCGAATGGCCTTTGTCCAATCTGCTGCATTGGATGGTGCTGCATTGAACAGGGAGATGTTGGTAACAACAGTAGGCTGTTCGTCACCTCCTTTGTCGTTAATGGTGAATTTTATAATGTTTACTGCGCATGCATTGGATGCACATCCTGCTGAGATAGACGCGCTTTCCGGTTGTTCTGTGGGTGGTTCAACTGTTGAAGTGGTGTCGTTCATAACCACTATTGGCTCCGATGTTGCTGCTGGCAAACCCACTGTTGTTACCTTGAGTGTAAACGAATCATTGCTACTATAAGTTAAGTTGTCCCACGTTACGGTACCGCTGGTAATGGTTTGCGTTTCCCCTGAAGGAACCGTAAGATTCCCACCTCCAGAATTGAGTGAAATTGTTGCCTCTGCAGAATAGTCAGCATCAATATTTCCTGAATAATCAGTTGTCGCAGCAGTAATGGAGAAGGGTGCTGCCTTGGCAATGAAGTGTGGCGCATTAACTATTTGGAGTTTTGATGCCTGAACCACTATGGTATGGCCAGCTTCCACTTCTGTCCCAAAGTTGTCGGCAAAGTCCGACCCCGAGAGTGCTGCGAGCCATCCAGCGTTTTCGGAAGGTATTATTAACTCTACAACATCTCCATCGGCAACACTAATCTGTGGTTTTAGCCATCCCCAGAGTGAGAACTCCTTCGCAGTTCCATTTTCAATGGAAATTGTTCCTTCTGCCAATTCAAGTGCAATGCTGCTGGCATCTATTTGAGTTAAGCTAAGTGGGATTGGCTGGTTGATAACTCTTAGCTCAACGCCTCTTAGCAAGTTGTTTAAGTCCGCAGTTGTGCTGCTTTTCTTCTCAAAGGTCATGCGAATAGGGAGGGTTGGAAGCCCGTCACCACCAATGTCGTGTAGAGAAAACCGGAGTAACTCTTTTGCACTTAATTGCGCAGTGTCGGTGGTGGCAATTTGTTGTGGTGCAACCTGTTCTGTAGGTTGTTCCACTAAGGTTGTCCTGTCGTTGGTGTTGAGAGGGACGAAGGTTGCAGCAACGTTGTCTATCCATAGGTTGCGATCGGCACTGGAGGTATAGGTGTAGCTAACCACAAAGTTTTGCATGGTGCCAAAATCGGCATTGTTAAATGACCCTAGCATCTCCAGATTGTTAAACGTTCCGTCTTTGCCAACTCTCAGAGTCCAAACACCTAGTGCAGTACGTTCCACCTCAATGGCTGCCGGCTTTGTTGTTCCAAACTCCGTTTCCCAGTTTAGGCTTGTTTCAAGCAGAAGTTCAGGAGGTGCTTGTGAGTTCAACACGAAGTAAAACTTGTAAATTTTAAGCCTATCATCATAGTCGTTAATGTTTACACCAATTGCATAACCAGTAAAAAGCGCTCCAGCTTTCATTTGGGAAGGAGTTGCACTCGACATCAAAAATGCCATCCAGTGATTGGAAGAGGAGGGAGCGTAGCCGTGTTTCACTTGGAAACGCCAAGTGGTTGTTCCCTGCGCAATATTGGGAAGGTTAAGGGTTGCGCCAACGTAGTCTACGTCAGCGCTTGGGTTATCGTAGATGTGCTTCAAGGAGTATAGTCCGTCAATTGGGCGATCGGTGCTTGCCGACCATCTGCCGGAAGGCGACTGCGTCCAACCTGTTAAGGTGCCTGATTCAAAGTTGTCTGATAGCTGTCCCTTGGCATTAACAGCCAACAGGAGCAGAGCAGCAAGGGCTGAAAGTTTAAGTGTAGACATGGCTATTGGCTTTACGCTGAATAAATTACAAAAATTCCATGTAGAAGTAAAGACTTTTCACGATATTTTTTATTCTTATCACTATTTTTAGGCAATCGATTGGTATGCTGTTTTAGCAAACATGCAGACTACTCTAGGTTTTAACAATTTGATGAGTTTCTAATAACTATACAATATGAAGGTTGCTGTTGTAGGAGCCACCGGTTTGGTGGGTAGCGTAATGCTAAAGGTTTTAGAAGAGAGGAGATTTCCGGTAACAGAACTTATTCCTGTTGCTTCTGAAAAGTCTGTTGGTAAAGAGGTGATTTTTAAGGGTGAGAAGGTTAAGGTGGTTTCTGCACAGGAGGCCTTAATGCGAAATCCTCAGCTGGCAATATTTTCGGCAGGAGCTTCGGTCTCCAAGCGACTTGCTCCAGAGTTTGCAAAGATTGGTTGTCGAGTAGTGGATAACTCCTCTGCATGGCGTATGGATCCTGAAATAAAGCTTATCGTTCCAGAGGTTAATGGCGATTTGCTTACAACGGAGGATATGATTATCGCCAACCCCAACTGCTCTACTATTCAGATGGTGGTAGCTCTGAATCCCATATATCGTCAGTATGGTATTAAGCGTATTGTGGTTTCAACCTACCAGTCGGTAACGGGTACCGGGGTTAAGGCTGTTCGTCAGCTAGAAAATGAGCGCGCTGGCATTGACGGTGAGCGAGCTTACCCTCATCCCATTGACAAGAATTGTATTCCTCATTGTGACGTTTTTATCGACAATGGTTATACCAAGGAGGAGATGAAGTTAGTGAATGAGACACACAAAATATTTGGCGATAAAACTATCGCAGTAACTCCCACCGCCGTGAGGGTGCCAGTTGTTGGTGGACACTCAGAAAGCATTACCGTTGAGTTACGGAACAGCGCTACTATTGATGATGTTGTTAAGTCGCTTCGCCAAGCTCCAGGAGTGGTGGTGCTCGATAACCCTTCAAAAAATGAATACCCCATGGCTCGTCTTGCAGAAGGAAGAGATGAGGTGTTTGTTGGTCGAATTAGACGGGATATTTTTGTTTCTAACTGCTTTAACCTATGGGTGGTTGCCGATAATTTGCGTAAGGGCGCTGCAACCAATGCCATTCAGATTGCAGAGTTGCTGCAGTTTCACTGTTGGATTTAATCCTCCTGATTGGGGATAATGTTGTATCCGGGATACCCCTTGGCGTGTTGGCTAAAAGGGTATCGTTTGCTGTAGGCCTTTCGTACCATAGCAATTAGTTCCCTTTTGAGCGTATCAAGATTGATGTCTTTCTTGGCCGAAATAAATATGCTTGGCGAATTTTCCTTGGCCATGTAGCTGTTCTTGAGATCCTCTAGCGTGAGGTTTTGTCTTGTGGCAGGCGAAAGGTCGAATTCATCCTTTTCAACAAAAGAATAGGCGTCAACCTTGTTAAATACAAGGTAGATATCCTTATCGGTAGCTCCAATTTCCTTTAGCGTTTCGTTTACCACCTGGAGTTGCTCCTCAAAGTTGGGGTGGGAAATGTCTACTACGTGCAGCAGCACATCGGCTTCTCTAACCTCGTCGAGAGTGGACTTGAAACTCTCTACAAGTTGGTGTGGAAGTTTTCTTATAAATCCAACGGTGTCGGAGAGAAGCAGGGGTGTACCGTCAATAACAACCTTGCGGACGGTGGTGTCAAGGGTGGCAAAGAGCTTGTTCTCGGCAAATACCTCCGACTTGCTAAGGCTATTCATCAGGGTAGATTTCCCAACGTTGGTGTAACCCACCAGCGCTACTCGAATGAACTCCCCCCTGCTTTTGCGCTGGGTGGCCATTTGCTTGTCGATTTTTGTCAGCTGCTCCTTTAACCGGCTGATTTTGTCGCGAATAATCCGTCGGTCGGTTTCAATTTCTGTTTCACCGGGACCTCTAAGCCCAATTCCTCCTCGTTGCCGTTCCAAGTGAGTCCACATGCGGGTTAGGCGAGGCAGCAAGTATTGGTATTGAGCCAGCTCAACTTGTGTTTTTGCATAAGCTGTTTTGGCTCGCTGCGCAAAGATATCTAGAATGAGGTTGGTCCTATCGATTACCTTAACTTCCAGTGTTCTCTCTATGTTCCGCAGCTGGGTTGGTGTAAGTTCATCGTCGAAGATGACCATGTCGATGCCGTTCTCCTTGACGTAGTCGTTCACCTCCATTAGTTTGCCAGGACCAATAAATGTGGCGGCAAATGGAATGTCTACTTTCTGAATAAAACGTCGCTGCGCTGTTGCACCTGCTGTTAGCGCAAGAAACTCGAGCTCGTCGAGGTACTCATTTACCTGTTCTTCGGGCTGGTATCGGGTAATTACCCCAACCATTACGGCCGATTCAACTGTCTTTTCGGGCATCATGAACAACAAACCTGTTTAGAACAAAAGACCCTGATGATTCATCAGGGTCCATGCTATGCTTTTCAATGAGGTGATTAGCTTACTGAAGCTGGAAGATGATAGGGAAGGTGAAGGATACACGAACTGGCTTTCCTCTTTGCTTTCCTGGGCTCCACTTTGGTGAAGATGAAACCACGCGAACAGCTTCTTTGTCAAGGGCCGGGTCAACTCCACGAACAACCTTTACGTTGGTAACTCTACCGTCAGCTTCAACCACAAACGATACGAATACCTTGCCTTGAATGCCGTTTTCCTGAGCAATTTCAGGGTAGTGCAGGTTCTGAGCAATATAGTTACGGAATCCATCCTGGCCTTTTCCCTGGAAGCTAGGCATGTCTTCTACGATGAAAAATACCTGCTCTTCTGGAACAGCCTGCTCTTCATCATCGTTGTAGTTGGTGATTTTCACTGCTTGGCTTGGGTCATCTTCGGTGTTGAAGTCGAGGTCGTCATTTACCTTAACGTCATTCTTAACAATGTTAAGAACATCCGATACCTTTACCTGAGGCGGTGCTGGAGGAGGAGTTTTAATCTCTTCCTGTCTGGTAATAGGAATAATTTCTTGTTCGGCAGCGGCTTCCTGAACTCCCATTGATGCCAGTTCTTTGGAGCCTTTGCTTGTCCAGTTAAAAGCAAGGAGCGCCCCACCTAAAACAATAACTAGACCTATTTCGAGAAAAAGCATTCTCTTGTTTTCCAAGTCAGCTTTGGGTGTCTTTTTTACTTCCATGTCCGTTCAAATTTTAGCGCTTAAAAATAGGATTATTTGGGTAATTATCAAAACCGCCCGTCTAAAATACTTTCAAAAAGTACTATACGCGTTTTTAGGGCAATATGTTTTTTTTCCGCAAATTGATCTGTGAATTTTTTTGATAAGCCTATCTCCGTTTTGATATTTTTTCTATTTTTGCATCGCCTTCAATGGGGGTATAGCTCAGTTGGCTAGAGCGATTGCATGGCATGCAATAGGTCAGGGGTTCGACTCCCCTTACCTCCACAAGAAAAAGGGATAAAAATCAATGAGATTTTTATCCCTTTTTCTATTTTATAATCACGAGACATAGTGGGCGTTGCAGCGTATTTAACGAATAATAGTTGGAACAAAAATAATTCGTCGCTGGTCAGGATTTATAGAGTATATCCATGAAAGAATTTTTTCTACATCGGAGAGTTGGTCATCACCTGAGAAGTTAATGAAGTCTATCTTCGACTTTGTAAAAACAAATATGAGTCGGTTATGCTCAATCCCACTACCTTTCTTTTCCATTACGTAGTCTACCCTTTTGGGGAACGAGGTTGCTTGACTGGGAGAAACAGCCATCTCTTTTTCGTACTTGTTGGGAAAAATTAGGGACGATTCATTTTCGGTAACCGAAAAAATGTTGAGGTAGCAGCTTTTTGTAACCTTCACACTGAAGCTTAACAGTTCGCCATTGCTGTAAAGAGGTTTTATACCATCCACTTGGACTTGAAACTCAGGATCAGGTTCGGTGGCGTATTTAATAACCTGAGCATTAATGGTAACCTTTATGGTGAATAATTTAGTGGTTGGGTCCACAAACTTTTCCTCCACCGCTGTGTAACTTTTTACGGCACCTCGAATCTCAGATTGGGTTTGTGAAGAGAAGAGCTCCATGAAATCCTTTCCCGCTTCTCCTTTAAACAGCATCTCGTAGGAGTTGAGATTTTCCGCTATACCAGCTTTTCGTAGCGCGTCGACCTTTGCACTCTGCAGGGCTTGGTTCCTGGCCTCATTTTCTGAAATGGAGCCGGTGATGGCCGCTTGACCCTCTGCTCCCGTTACTGTAATAATTTCCTGGGCATGTAGCCATGAACTATGAAATAGCATGGTTGCAATGGTAAAGAGAAGGAGCGTTCTTGTTTTCATATTAGGTGAATTTTTGCATTAGTGCTTACCAAATGTACGAAAGAAAGCCGAATATAACGGAGCCGGTTCATTTGGTAGGATTGTTTACAAGCTGCTTGGCTCTTGGCGGAAGGTTAATAGCAGAAAAATTACTAAATTTGTTTAGTAACTAAACTTATAACGCTATGTTAAAGAGATTATTAATTGCTTCTGGCTGCATGCTAATTATGGTGACAGCGGCCAATGCTCAAAACCTAAAGTTTGGTCTTAAGGCAGGACTGCAGAGTGCCAACTACAGTGGCGATGATGCAGGTGTGGATGCTCGTCTAGGTCTTCACTTTGGCGGCTTTGCTCAATTTCCCATGCATGGCAATTTTACCTTTCAGCCTGAAATGATTTTTTCACTGCAAGGCGCAAAGGAGGAGACTTCCGATAAAAACATTAATGTGTGGTATCTTAATTTTCCCTTAATGTTTAAGTATAATGTGGCAAAGCGGTTCAATGTTGAGGCCGGTCCACAGGTGGGATTTATGCTCAACGCTAAATTTGATGGGGATAAGATTTCCGATCAGTTTAAAACCATTGACTTTGGCGTCAACTTTGGTGCAGCCTACCGGTTAACTTCAAATGTTGATTTAGGAATTCGGTACTGTGTTGGCATGACTGATGTTAGTGACGGTCCAGGCGATTTGTACAACCGTGTGCTTCAGTTTTCTATTGGCTACCGATTCTAACCTTAATGCTTAACATGATAATTTTGAGGGTGCCGTTGGTGCACCCTCTTTTTTTAATTCTTAGGTTAGTGGCTTATTCTTCGGAGTTAAACCGTTCCCCCTACTTAGTGCGAGCATCCGCAGCTGCATCCTCCGGGAGTAAACTTTGTGCCGTTGATTAATACGCTTAGCTTGTCCTTGTGCCATTGAGCTATGCCTCCATCAAGGTTTAACACCTGAGTGTAGCCTTGGTAAAGAAGGAGGTTGGTTACTTTTGCTCCTCTAGTTCCACTGTTGCTCGCTACAATTATTAGCTTATCCTTTGGTAGCTGTGAAAAGTTGTCGGCAATGGTGCTTATGGGAATGTTAATGGTTTCTGAAATGTCGAAACAGATAATCTCCAGCTCTTCAGGTTCCCGAATGTCTAGGAGCAGCACGCGATTAGTTTCAAGCAACTTGCTGGCTTCTAAAGGGCTGATGTGTTTTACCCCGTCAATAGTGAATTGTTGGTAAGTGGGTGTAGAGGCAAATGATTCCATTTCTTTCAATATTATCCGTTATATCCTTTGCGTGGATACAAAGTAAGTGAAAAAGCGTATTGAATACACGTGAAGCTTAAAATTAGTAAGCCTTAGAGTTGACGAAAGAAAAATGTAAAAAAGGGAAGAAAGACAATGAAAAAATAGACAGTTAGCTGAGCTAGGTCTAGCCAGATAATGATTTTTCTCCGGTTGTGGTTAACGCTTACTATCACCGATAGGAAGATGCGAAGGATTAGCTCTACTGTGAAAAACAAAAATAGGCTAACCGCGTGCGGATTAAGGGCCCTCGCTCTGTTAATGTTTAGGCGCATTAACTCTGAAAATGCACGTGACAGGCCACTACTTGGAGATGTATGTCCTGTAACCATCTCGTAAAAAGAGGGAATAGGATGACCTCCCTTGCCTGTAAAAATGCCGGAGTAGATTAGTATTGCTACAACTACTCCGGCAAAAATAAGGTTGATTTGAACATAGGGGTCGCGAATTGCCTCGCTCAGGTTACTTCTTTTCGCCATCCTGTGTTTTTTCTACCCCTTTTATCTTAATGTAGGTGCGCTTGGTCTTGCCTTTATGAGCCGAATCATTCCCATCCTCCAATACTTCAAGTTTCATTATAAGGCTATCCTTTCCTTGATCAACGGTGATTTCTACATTGTTGGTGGAGTCGTTAACGACCTCTGTCTTTACATGATGCTCAATTTTGTTGGCAAAATAGGCAAGCCCCCCAGTTAAAAATAGCCAGGTGGTGGCAATTACTGTTGCCAGTATGGAAATTGAAAGAGCGGCATAGCCAAGTCCCTTTGCTCCATTGGCTCTACGTGCTTGATCGAGCCCTATTGCACTTAATACAATGGCAATAATTCCGGGGACAATAGCAATGAATCCAATGCAGGGAAAAAGGGCAACAAGAAAGGCAATAATGCCTAAAACAATTCCAAGTATTCCAAGGGTTTGTCCTGCTGTAGTTTGTTTTGTTTCCATGGTTGTGGGCTGTTAAATTTTTTCCAGAATGCTATTTAAATCTTGTTCTAGTGTAGTGGTCGGCGATTCCACAATTCTGCCAATCTCTTTTCCTTCCATAAAGACGACCATGGTGGGAACTCGCTGCACATCCAATGGCAAAAGTTGGTCAACTCCAGGCGCTTGCTTTTGTCGGTTAACGGCAATGAGGGTTAGGTGATCCGCGGGAAATTTCGTGGCTTGGAGAATTTTAAGAAAATGGGGCACCTCGCGTTGACTATCGTCGCACCAAGTTCCAAAAATTACGGAGATGGTAATGCCCGGAAGATGAAGTCGAGCGGGTAGCAGCTCAAGCATTTGTGGATTTACCGTATAGCCTTCAAAGGCTGGGACATACCATGCATTAAAAGGTTCTTCGTAGAAAACCTTAGGAGTGCATATCCCAATAAGGATTTCTTGACCAGCGGATTCGTCGTAAATACGTTGGTTTTGCTGTGCACTGGCGGCCATACAGTTAATGGTCATTCCAGCAATAAGAAGTAACCTACGCATGTTGTTCCGTTTTATACACGGCAATTTACAAAAAAAAGAGAAGCCGCAGATGTGCGGCTTCTCCATGTGAAAAATCGAACTATTACTCCTCGAAATTCTGGAGTAGGAGTTCCAACATCTTAATGGCTGCTGCGGAAACTGAAGTTCCGGGACCAAAAATGGCGGCGGCTCCTGAGTCGTAAAGGAACTGGTAGTCTTGGTGGGGAATTACTCCACCAACTATCACCATAATATCCTCTCTACCCAATTTCTTGAGTTCACCCATGATTTGTGGTACCAATGTTTTATGGCCAGCAGCAAGGGATGAAACACCAACAACGTGAACGTCATTTTCCACGGCCTGCTTGGCAGCCTCTTCTGGTGTCTGGAACAGCGGTCCCATATCCACGTCGAAGCCAATGTCGGCATAGCCAGTGGCAACAACTTTGGCACCACGGTCGTGTCCGTCTTGGCCAAGTTTGGCAATCATGATACGGGGTTGACGACCTTCCTTCTTGGCAAATTCCTCGCAGAGCTTGCGTGCTTTTTCAAAGCTAGAGTCGTTCTTTGATTCTGATGAGTATACACCGGAGTTCATACGGATAACGGCTTTGTATCGTCCAACAACCTTTTCGCATGCATCGGAAATCTCACCAAGAGATGCGCGTTTGCTTGCAGCCTCTATGGCCAGCTCCAGTAGGTTACCCTGCTTGGTTTCAACGCACTTGGTAATTCTTTCCAATACCTCTTTTACTTCGGCTTCGTTACGGTCAGCACGAAGCTTATTCAGCCGCTCAATTTGTGAGAGTCGAACAGCCGTGTTGTCTACCTCGAGAATGTCGATGGGATCTTCCTTCTCCAACCTATACTTGTTGATGCCCACAATAGCGTCAACGCCAGAGTCGATTCGAGCCTGCTTACGGGCGGCTGCCTCTTCTATTCTCATTTTGGGAAGGCCTGTTTCAATGGCCTTGGCCATACCACCAAGTTCCTCAACCTCCTCAATGAGCTTCCAAGCCTTGTGCGCAATCTCGTTGGTAAGCTGTTCTACGTAGTATGAACCGGCCCACGGGTCAACTGCACGGCAGATGTTGGTCTCTTCCTGAATGTATATTTGGGTGTTACGTGCAATACGAGCCGAGAAGTCGGTGGGTAGGGCAATGGCCTCATCCAATGCATTGGTGTGGAGCGATTGGGTGTGTCCCAGTGCTGCGGCCATGGCCTCGATGCAGGTACGAGCTACGTTGTTGTATGGATCTTGCTCAGTAAGTGACCATCCCGATGTTTGGCAGTGGGTACGAAGTGCGAGCGATTTGTTGCTCTTAGGGTTGAATTGTTTTACAATCTTAGCCCACAGGAGTCTGCCAGCACGCATTTTGGCAATTTCCATAAAGTGGTTCATGCCAATTGCCCAGAAGAAGGAGAGCCTTGGGGCAAACTGGTCAACAGTTAAACCTGCCTTGGTGCCAGTACGGAGATATTCCAAGCCGTCAGCAAGGGTATAGGCCAATTCAATATCGGCTGTTGCACCTGCTTCTTGCATGTGATATCCCGAAATGGAAATGCTGTTGAATTTGGGCATGTTCCTAGAGGTGTATTCAAAGATATCCGCAATAATCTTCATGGAAAATTCGGGTGGGTAAATGTAGGTGTTACGCACCATAAACTCCTTGAGGATATCGTTCTGAATGGTTCCGCTAAGCTGGTCGAGTGAACAACCTTGTTCAAGACCTGCCACAATGTAGAAGGCCAAAATAGGAAGAACGGCTCCATTCATGGTCATGGATACCGACATCTTGTCGAGAGGAATACCGTCAAAAAGCACCTTCATGTCTTCCACGCTACAGATGGAAACGCCAGCTTTACCAACGTCGCCCACAACGCGAGGATGGTCAGCGTCGTATCCGCGGTGGGTGGCCAAGTCGAAGGCTACGGAGAGTCCTTTTTGACCTGCAGCAAGGTTGCGTCGGTAAAAAGCGTTGGACTCCTCAGCGGTGGAAAATCCTGCATACTGGCGAACAGTCCATGGCTTGTTTACATACATGGTGCTGTATGGCCCACGGAGAAACGGGGGAATTCCAGCAGCATAGTTGAGATGTTCCATGCCTGCAAGGTCCTCTGCGGTGTAGATTGGTTTGAGCGGAATTTGTTCCGGTGTGTTCCAGGTGGTCTGGCCCTCTACCTTCGAAGCATTTGCTTCAGGAAATTTTATGTCTGTGAATTTTGGACGCATAATTGTTTTTGTTAGAAGTTAGATGTTCGTGCTTTGCGAGTGCCCTTCAATTGGGACAAAGCGTAGCATGAACAAACTTTTTTACAACAGCTTCAGCATTTGTTGATACTCCTTTAGCGTCTCGAGAACGTTGCTCTTTACGCTGATGAAGTTCTTAATGCCCTTTTCCTGAAGCATTGGCTTGCATTCTGGTTCTCCAGCAACCACAACAATTGCTTTACCTTTCAGCAGGTCAAAGGCCTCCGGAGCAACGCTAATGTATTCATCGTCGGAACTGCAAATAACTACGATGTCTGCCTTGGCATCCAGTGCGGCTTTTACTCCGTCGGCAACCGTTGGAAATCCTATGTTGTCGATGGTACGGAACCCTGCACAGGCAAAAAAGTTGGCTGCAAATTGTGCTCGAGCTCTACGAAAGGCCAAGCTACCGGTGGTGAGCATGAATACCTTCACCTCTTTTCCGCTCTTGTCGGTACGGTAACGTAGCTCATCAAAGGCCATCGATCCGCGGTAGGTTAGCAGAGGTTTAACGCATCCGTCGCATGGGGAGGCCACCGCCTTTGTTACTGCTGCTGCCGTAACGTCAGCTTCGGCAACTTCTGTAAAGTTGGGGTACTGGTTTGTTCCAAGAATAATTTCGCGGCGTGTGGCAATGTTTAGGTCCCGTTTTTGAGCTGTTGCCTCAACTTGCTCCTGTATATATCCTGCAAGGAAGGCGCTTACATAACCACCCTTTTCTTCAACCTGCTTAAAGAGTTTCCATGCCTCCTGAGCAATAGATGCTGTTAGCGTTTCTATGTAGTAAGATCCAGCCGAGGGGTCAACTATTTTGTCGAAATGAGCCTCCTCTTTCAGCAGAATTTGGGTGTTTCGCGCAATGCGGTCGGAGAAATCGGTAGATTTTCTGAAAGCGTCGTCGAATGGAACAACTGCAATGGAGTCAACACCAGCAATGGCTGCACTCATGGCTTCGGTAGTTCCTCTGAGGAGGTTGGCGTATGGATCGTATACCGAAATGTTCCAGCGTGAAGTTTCGGCATGGATGTTCATCTTAGCCGATTCAACATTAGTTGGCTTGTATGCCTCAACAATTTGAGCCCAAAGCATTCGAGCAGCGCGGAATTTTGCAACTTCCAAGAAGTAGTTTGTCCCAACCGAGAAGGAGAATTTCATTCTACTTGCTACCTGATCAACGGTAAGACCCCTTTCAGTCAGTTCGCTTAAATACTCATTGGCAACAGCAAGGGCAAAGCCCAACTCTTGCACTATGGTAGAGCCGCTGTTGTGGAACATACTTCCGCTAACGCCAATTACCTTATAGCTTGGAAGAGTGCTTGCTTTTTCGATAAGCTCCTTAGCCGAGTCGAAGGCATGCTTTTTATCTTGACAAAATTTACCACGGAGGGTTAGGCTGCGCAAGGGGTCATAGTTCACAGATCCCTTAACGTCGGCAGCATTGAGCCCGCGTTTTTTTACATATTCAGCAACCAATGGAAGCACGCCAAGGCTAGCACCACCTGCAACAAAGTTTGTTTCGATACACTCAATGGCAACATCCTTTAGCAGAGTGTCCAGTTCCGCTGCAGAGATGCCTTTTTTGCTATCGACTATAAATCCCAAGGACTCAACACCCCTCATAAGCACCTTTAGTGCCTTAGTGTTGGCTTCCTTTGGGTTAGCTGCATCAATGTCTTGCCTTACCAGCCACCTATTGTTTGTTTTGGTTCCACGAACATAGGGGTAGTGGGCGGGGAGAAAGCCGAGATGCTTTAAATTTTTCAGGTCTTCGGCACGATAGTATGGGCGAACGTTAAAGCCTTCCATGGTTTTCCATACCAGCTTTTTTTCGTAGTCGGCGCCCTTTAAATCAGCCGTAATAACTGCTTCCCAATCTGCGGTTGAAACCGGTGGAAATTCGGAAAACAGCTTTGTGTCCTTATTTTCTGCCATAACTTAACATTTTGTTTAAGCAACGGCAAAGGTAAAAAAATAGAAAAAGAACAGTTGGTGTAATGGGTTCAAAGTGAGCCTAGAGTGTTGTTAAGCATATAACGGAGTTGCCTGTGCGCCACTGTGTGGGCGCTTTTTGCAAACGAATGCGGTATTGGATTACATAGTATGCCCTATTTTCGTAGCAAAAAACTTTTTCTCAACTCTTCGGGGAACTTTTCGATAGAGTAGCGAAGCATGGTTCTCGGCATTTGGGTCACATGTTGCTCTAGAAAGGTGAGTTCAACGGCCAAATCTCTGTTCCCAATTTCCCGAAGCATCCAGCCTACAGCCTTATGCATTAGGTCGTGCTTGTGGTGGAGCAGTATTGTTGCCAGTGCAAGAGGGTGCTCGTAATCCCCTTTTCTTATGTGGTAAAAGCACGAAAGCATTGCAATTCGTTGTTTCCAGAGCATATTAGTGTTTGCCAGCTGGTATAGGAGAGATGCATCTCCCTTTTTATAAAGGTATGGGCCTAGAATGTATGGTGCCGAGGAGTCAACCAGATCCCAGTTGTTCACATGGTCGAGATTATGGAGATAGACTTCTATAATCTGTTGTTGTGATGCATCGTCAATGGCCTTCTCAAAGCGCTTAACCATCATGAACAGGGCGGTGAGTCGCTGCTCGTGAATGGGACTTTGGAGAAGCTGTTCGAGGGAAGCAATCGGGATTGTTTTAAAAAATGTGGCTGCAACTTTTCGTTGGTTGGGCACGCTAATACCCATAAACTGGTCTCCTTCTCCGTAGCCCCCTGGAAATACTTGGAAAAATTTCTCCAAGGAGGTGATATCTTTTTTGGTGTCTTTATACCGTAAAAGCTCGTCTTTAACTTGTTTTAAGATAGGCTCCATAACTATTTTGGAAAAACATGTTGTATATTAGTGAAATTATGGGGGTAGTAGATTACGAATGCTAATTTGGTGATTATTTTTCAGCAATTAGCAGTGGTTCTTTCAAAAAAAATAGGGAGTTTTGCCCAGCTAAATTTAGGATATATGAACCCTATTGGAATAATTCCGGCACGATACGCCTCAACCCGATTCCCGGGAAAGCCGCTGGCGATGATTGGCGAAAAGCCAATGATTCAACGGGTGTATGAACAGGCCTTGAAGGTGCTAGAGATGGTTGTTGTTGCAACCGACGATGAGCGCATCTTTTCGGCAGTGGAAGCGTTTGGTGGTCATGTGGTTATGACCTCTACAAGCCATAAAAGCGGTACCGACCGTTGTGCTGAGGCGGTTGCCATTGTGATGGATCAGGAGCGCAAGGATTACGATGTGGTGCTTAACATCCAGGGCGACGAACCATTTCTCCACCCAGAGCATTTGCGTAAGGTTCTCTCTTGCTTTTTCGAAAAGGAGGCACAAATAGCTACGTTGGTTAAACCTTTTAGCCCCAGCGAAGATATTCTTAACCCTAACAGTCCGAAGGTTGTAATTAATAAAAACAAGGAGGCCATCTATTTCAGTCGTAGCCCTATTCCCTATATTCGTGGAGTGGAGAAGGAGGACTGGCCTACGCAGCATGTTTTTCTGAAACACATTGGACTGTATGGATATCGAACAGATATTCTGCACGAAATTACTAGGCTCGAGCAAACACCGCTGGAGTTGGCTGAATCACTGGAGCAGCTTCGCTGGATTGAAAATGGTTATAAGATAATGGTTGAGCAGACGCATTTGGAGAGCTTTGGGATTGATACACCCGATGATTTGCAGAGGGCCATTAAGTTGGGGTTGCTCGGATAGTTAACATACTCCATAAAATATATAAAGGCTGTC